>Ga0075435_100000054_pt1 | contig 58537 bp, 41 predicted proteins | sample RhiMethybrSRZTD4_FD_75302 | JGI IMG/M metagenome (GOLD analysis project Ga0075435, IMG submission 75302) | Populus rhizosphere microbial communities from Tennessee, USA - Rhizosphere MetaG P. TD hybrid SRZTD4 | ecosystem: Host-associated > Plants > Roots > Rhizosphere > Soil | place: USA...
ACGCCGCGGCTGGTCGGATGGGCGAGCACCACGTCGTCCGGCAGCGGCCGCCGATATCGCCAGAGCAGCGCGCCCCGCTTCGCATCGAGCGCGATCACCTGATTGCCGGGCGTCGTCACGAAGATCACGCCGCGGTTGACGAGCGGCGGCGCTTCGTGGCCATTGGTGGTGCCGGTCGAGAACACCCACACCGGCTGCAGGCGCTGCACGTTCGCCGGCGTGATCTGATCGAGCGGGCTGTAGTTCCATCCGTCGTAGGTGCGCCGAACCATCAGCCAGTCGGCGGGATCGGGCCGCTTCAAACGATCGGCGGTGACCTCCGCGTACGATTTCAGGATCGCCGGCATCGGCGGCGGTGGCGGCGGCGCCGGAGCGGACGCCGGCGGTTGTGCGACGACCTGCAGGGGCTCGCGGCCGGCAGTCAACGTCATGGCGAGCACGCTCACCATCACAGCGGCGCCGAGAATGCGACTGATCACGGGATGCTCCGCTAACCGCGCTCGAATCCGACGCGCGACGTGAAGGGCCTGGCGACGACGAGCAAGCCGTCGACGATCTTCAACGGTAGCGCGGGCAGCGGCCTCGGCGCGGGGCCGTCGACGACACGCGCCCCATCCCTGGCGTCGAACTCCGACTCGTGGCACGAGCACGAGAGCGCGAACTGCTCGGCATTGTAGCCGTCGACGTCGCACCCGTTGTGTGTGCAGATCGCCGTATACGCGACGACGCCGTCCGCGGCGCGCGTGCGCGTCTCGGCGGCGAGCGACGCATCGTCGAGGCGCAGCAGCACGATCGCGTTCAATCTCGTCCCGCTGCGCACGGTCCGATCCGCAGGGTCCATCGCCCACGCAGCCACCTGTCGCGTGTTCGATGGAATGTCCGCAGGCCGCAGCGGACGATGATCCGCGTCGTCGGCGCGAACGAGCAGGTCGCCCTCTTTCGGCGCGGCGGCGGCGGCGGCTTGCCGCGCGACAGCCCGCGGCGCGAACAGCGCGCTCGCGCCGGCGGCAAGTCCCGCACGGAGCACGGTTCGGCGGCCGACGGCGTCGTCACCAGGCATGAGCGCCGGTCATCATACCTGACGCGTACGGCAACGGCCTCGCTCGTATAATCGGCGGCCATGACCGAGACACGCAGAGGCAACGGCCAGACGGCGCTCGTCACGGGGGCGTCCACCGGCATCGGCGCGGACCTCGCGGAGTGCTTCGCGGGCGACGGCTACGACCTCGTGCTCGTCGCGCGGACCGAGAGCGCGCTGCGCCAGGTCGCCGATCGGCTGGCGGCGGCGTACCACGTCGTGGCGACGCCGATCGCCGCGGATCTCCAGTCGATCGGCGGCGGTACGCGCCTCGCCGCCGACATCGCCGGCCGCGGCCTGTCCGTGGACGTCGTCGTCAACAACGCCGGGTACGGTGTCGCCGGCGCCTTCGAGCGATCCGAGGCAGCCGCGCAGCTCGGGATGATCGACCTCAACGATCGCGCGCTCGTCGAGCTGACGCACATCTACTGGCCGCGTATGCTGGCGAACCGGCGCGGCGGGGTGTTGAACGTCGCGTCCACGGCCGCGTTCCAGCCCGGTCCGCTGATGGCCATTTACTACGCGTCGAAGGCGTTCGTGCTGTCGTTCTCGGAAGCGCTCTGGGAAGAGGCGCGCGGCACCGGCGTCCATGTCAGCTGCCTCTGCCCGGGGCCGACGGTCAGCAAGTTCCGCGAGCGAGCCGGCACGGGCAAGGTGCGCCTGAGCAAAGCCAGCACGCCGATGCCGTCGATGCCGGTCGCCCGCCTGGGCTACGAAGCCTGGCGGGCGAACCGGCGAGTCATCGTCACAGGCACGCGCAACCGCGTGATGGCATCGCTCGTGGCATTCATGCCGAGGACGACGGTGCTGCGCCTCGTGCGCAATCTGCAGTCGCCGCTCTGACGCGGCCGCGATATTTGCAAGAGCGCGCCCGAGCGAGTGACGGAAAAGCAACCGCAGAGCGCACAGAGCTATTTCTCCGGGTGCAGCAGCGCCTGATAGACGAGCGTGCGCGCGGCGCGCGCGGGCGAGTCCGGCGCCACGTCGCCCATGCGCTGCTCCATCCCGACGAAGATCACGTCGTTGGCTGGATCGACCCAGAACCACGTGCCTGCGGCGCCTTCCCAGCTGATCGTGCCTTTGCCCTCGAGATGACCGGCGCCGCGCGGATCGGTCATGACCTGGAAATCGAGGCCAAAGCCGGTGGCCTCGTCAAATCGCAGCCCGATGATGGCCAGCCCATCGCCGCGGGCGAGCACGTCGTGCGAGAGCACGTTGGTGCCCATCAACTCCACCGACGCCGGCGACAGCAGGCGGACGCCGTCGAGGTCCCCCTTGTTGGCGATCATCTGCGCGAAGCGCGCGTAATCGGTGATCGTGCCGACGAGGCCGCCGCCGCCCGATTCGAGCGCCGGCGGTTCGAGATAGGTCGGCATCGGTACGCCGAACAGCTGCTTCGCTTCTTCGATCTTCCCCGTGACGAGATTCGGCGCGTACACGGCGGCGAGACGAGTCGCCTTCTCGCGCGGGACGAAGAACGCCGTGTCGGTCATCTTCAGCGGCTTGAAGATCCGCTGCTGGAGGAACTCGCCGAACTTCTGTCCTGACAGCCGCTCGACGATGTAGCCCTGGATGTCGACGGCGGACGAATACGACCAGCGGGTGCCTGGCTGATACATCAGCGGAATTTCGGCGGTCCGTTTGATCATGTCGGCGAGTCCGTTGGCGCCGAGGACGTTCTTCTCGCGGTACAACTTGTCGACCGGATCCTGGTCGAACAGACCGTAGCCGAATCCCGCCGAATGGCTCATCAACTCCCGCATGGTCGGCGGGCGCTTCACCGGCTCGAGCGCGACTGACCCGTCGCCGTTCTTGCCGGTCATCACCTTCAGCGACTTGAATTCGGGGACGAAGTCGGTGATCGGTTCGTCGAGGCGCCACCGGCCCTCTTCGAAGAGCATCATCATCGCGACGCCGGTGATCGGCTTCGACATCGAGTAGAAGCGGAAGATCGTGTCGCGCGACATCGGCACGCCGGTTGCGAGGCTGCGCACGCCGTACGACTTCTCGTCGACGACCTGGCCGTGGCGCGCGAGCATGTACATGATGCCGGCCACGCGACCGTCCGTCACGGTCTTCGACATGTAGGTGTCGAGACGCGTGAGCCGCTGCGCGTCGAACCCAACGGCCTCGGCATTCGGCGCCGGCGACAGCGCGACGGGCGCCGTGCGGGCGGCGGCCAACGCGATCGCGGCGACGGGGATGAGCAGCGCGGCGGTGACAAACCCACGTTTCATCATCGAATCTCCTAAGTGCCGACGTACTTCGCGAGAATCTCCGGGCCGGCCTCCGCGGGGCATTATGAAGCAACGTCGGCTGCTTGGGAGGTACTTTGAAATCTGCGCCGCCCGCGTCGCCGTGGCGCCGATTCGACATACCGAGGGAACGCCGCAAGAGACGCTTGTCGTTGCGAAGGTGCGGCGCGAGAGTGACGGGAAAGCAATCACCGAGCACGCGGAGCAGAGCGTCGAGGACGCGCGTCAGCAAAACGGACGCTGCAGCTCGGCGGCGCGATGCCCGGCAAGCGGACGACGTCCGCAGGCGAGCTCACGTAGGTGCTTCTGAAGATTCCGACAGCACACCAGGGGTGAAACCTCCCGCTACGGGTTCACCGTCAGTGCGGCGATCTTTCGCACGCCGTAGGCCGTGGCGTATATCGAGACGTTCGTGCTCGTCGCGATGTGCGACGTGCGCACGCTGAAAGACCCCGACGTCGCGCCGGCCGGGACGGTCACGCTCGACACCGTCGGCGCCGCGACGGCCGTATTACTGCTCGAGAGCGACACCACAATGCCGCCGGCGGGAGCGGCGCACTCGAGCGTGAACGTCGCGCTGACGGTCGTTCCGCCCGCCGCGGGGTTCGGCGACAACACCAGCGTCTTGACGCGGATCGGCCGAACCGTGAAGGTCAACGTCTTCGACGCGCCGCCGTAGGCGGCCGTAATGCTGCCCACGGCGGGTGTGGTCACGGTCTTGGACCGAACCGTAAACGCAACCGTGCTGGCGCCGGCCGGCACGGTGACCGTGGCCGGCACGATGGCCATGGAGTTCGTGTTCGAGAGCGGCACGGTGGCGCCGCCGTCGGGCGCCGAGCCACTCAGGACGATCTTCCCTGCAGACGTGCCGCAGCCGCCGACGACGGTCGTCGGCGTCAAGGACAGCTGCGTCAACACGGGCGGAACAACCGTCAGCGTCTGCTTGACGGTCACGAGTCCGTAGGTCGCGGAGATTTCGACCGGCGTCGACTGCGCCACGACCTTCGGGATGATGTTGAACGCTCGCGACGTCGTCGTTGACGGCACGTCAATCGTCGAGGGCACCGGCGCGACGTCGGGCCGGCTGCTGGACAGCCGCACGAGCGCGTCGCCCGGCCCGGCGATGTCCGTCAGCGTGACGCGAGCGGACGATGCCTTGCCGCCCGCAAGGGTCGACGGCGTGAGCGTCAGCGTCGACAGCGCAACCGCCCAGTTCGTTTCCGAGATGCTGGCGTTGCTGGCGTTCGAGTCGCTGGAGATCTGCGCGGTGTGAGAAAAATGGCCCGCGGCGGTCGTGCGCGCTTTCACGACGATTTCATTGCCGAGGCCCGTCGAATCGATCGGCGCTAAATCGCAGGTCAGGACGGACGGCGTCACGCTGCAGGTATCGCCGGTCTGGCTGCTGTACGACACGTACTCGGCCGGACCGGTGAGCGTGTCGGTCATGCGCGCGCCGTAGACGGTGACCCCGTCGTCGGTAGCCGCCAGCGCCGAGATGACGAACGTGATCGTTCTCCCAACCTCGGCGCCGCGCGGGAGGTTGCTGTCCAGTTGACTGATTGTGCCGCCGGCGAAAAGCGCCAGGTTGACCGGCGGCGTGAGAAGGAATCCGCGGCTCGTGCCGTTGAGCAGACCGGTTCCGACGATCTGTCCGCCATCCGACACGGCGGAAGCAGTCTGAAGAATCCAGCCCGACCCGTCGGCGATCAGCGTGTTCAGGTCGGTCATCACGCCGTTGCGCCACAGAAACGCGCGCGCGCCGCCGCCGGCGGCGTCGGATGTGCCGACGACATCGCCGCGCGTGTTGATGTCGAACGCCTCGCTGTTCGGGCCGCCGAGCGTGCCCAGGTCGTTCATCGCGCCGTTCGTGAACAGGAACGCGTGCCTGGTCGTGTGGTCGCCGAGCGCCGACGCGCCGACGATCTGTCCATTGACGTTGACGCCATTGGCGACGCTGTCCCCGCCGAAGGAGTCCAGCATCGTCGCCGCGCCGTTCTGATACGAGAACGCGCGGCACGAGGCGTTCGACGACGTGCACGCGTACCCGACGATCAGGGGCGTGGCGGCTCCTCTGGCCACGCTGTCTCCGCCCAGGTCGACGGCGAGCGGCGACATCGCGCCATCTCTGTACGCGAAGGCGCGCAGCCGCGTGTCGGTTGTCGTCGTCTGAGAAGCGCCGACGATGGTGCCGTCGTCCGACACGCCGTACGCGGCGCTCCACGCGCCGCCCAGCGTGCCGAGGTCGACCATGCCGCCGCTTCCAAACATCGGGTACGAGAATGCGTGATGGTGTCCGTCAGCCGTGTCGGCCTGGCCGACGATGAGGCCCGCGCCAACGGCAAAGGCCGCGCTCTGAGGCCCGCCGAGCGTCCCGAGATCCTTGAGTCCCGCTCGTCCTTGCACGAACGCGTGAGAGGCGCCGGTCGAGGTCTGCGATTGACCGGCCATTGCGCTCCCGAATTCGGAGATGCCGTAGCCCACTGACGCGGGACCGCCAAGCGTACCGAGATCGGCAATCGCATAGTGCGCGGAGGATTGTGTCGGGACGCGAGCGCTGCACAACGCGACCGCGACGATGATCAGCGCAACGCGCGCACGACGAGTGGTCGAACCGCGTGAACATGAAACCATCGCAAACCTCCGCGAGCCCCCGGCGCCCTCGCATTGCAGGCGCCATACCGGGCAGCACCAAGGGCGATCGCGCGTTTGTCGGCCGGTCCTGGCGAGAGCACGCGAAACCGCCGGGCTGCGGCTGTATCCGTTCGGCGGTGGCGGCCGCGCTCGGCGGATACTCCCAACAGAACGCGAACGGTGCGATTTCTGGCTGCGACAGCAGCGGCGATACCACGCGGCCTCTGGTAGCGCAGGCCTTCAGGCCTGCCAACGGCCGCGCGGGCACCCTGAAGGGCTGCGCTACCGTAATTGTTTCACGCGCTCTTACGGCTTGGGAATCCGCAGCGTCGCGCTGATCATCGCGCTGCCGCTGGCGCCGTACAGCAACGCGAGCGGATGAAGCGCCGCCGGCCCGACGCGAACGGCACCGAACCACAGATCGTCCTCGATTCGTCCGGCGAACGTCGCGACGCCGAGCAGCAGCACGAGCACGATGCTCGTCGGGATCGGCGTGCCCTCGAAGTACTTCACTTTGCCCGTCTCGGCGTCGGCGAGCGCGGCGGCAGTCACGTTGAATCTGGCGAGCCGGCTCACGCCGCAGACGACGAAGAAGGTGAGGATGAGCATGTCCCAGCCGCCGCGCAGCCCGAGCGTGAAGCCCAGGACCGCCGGCGCGACGCCGAAGGAGATCACGTCGGCGAGCGAATCGAGATCCGCGCCGAGCGCTGACTGGCGCGTGCGGTCCAGACGCGCGACGTAGCCGTCGAGCACGTCGCACACGAGCGCCAGCGGCAGCAGCAGGAACGCCATCCAGAGAAACCCCCGGCTGCCGGCGGCGAGGTAGTCGAGGCACAGGAAGATCGCGATCGTGCCGCACGCGGCGTTGCCGATGGTCAGCGCGTCGGCGGGCGTGTACGACCGGAGCATCGACAGGTGGCGCATGGCTGTAGAGTGTCCGGCGAATGACCCGACACGTGGACATTCTGGCCAGTGATGGAGGCCGCGTGGAGATTATTGAGCGTTCAGCGTCATCCATAGCCCGGGCACATTCATGCCCTGCGATGTCCGCCGCTGTCAGACGCGTCGCCGTTCAGTCGTGGGCGCTGACGGCGATCTGCCGCTGCACGATCGGCGGTTTTGTTGCGCTGGACCGCGCCGAGTTGCCGGTGGCGGAATAGTGACCATGGTGCACCGGCCCGAACGATCGGGTTGCAGGGCGCACCGGCAGACTGGCACCGGGGTCAGGCAGCTGCGAGAGGCCGGCTACGACTCCGTCGGCGAGCGCGGGCGTCTGCGCCGGTTCGTGGTTCGTGCGGAGCCGCCGAATCGCGGCGCCGACTGCGTCCAAGAGCGCCTGTGCCGCGAACGGCTTCTTGATGACGCCGATTGCGTCCAAGGTCGCGGCGCAGGCATCGGCGTCGACTTCGCCGGTCATCAGGAGCACCGGAATCGACGCGAGAGACGGCGGCAAACGTCGCTGTTCAGCACGAAACTGCCAGCCGTTCATGACGGGCATGTGCAAGTCCAGCACGATCAGGTCCGGGCACCTGGCGCTCAATCGCGTGATCGCCTCTTCGCCATGGCGCGCCACGAGCACATCGTAGCCGTGATGACTGAGAAGAATTCGGGAGAGGTGGCGCTGGGCCGGCTCGTCGTCGACGACCAGGACGACGCCGCCAAAGGGCAGCGCTTCGACGGCCGGCACGAGAACCGGACGGTCGTCGTTGCCGGACACCGGCTCGGCCCACCCTTCGGCGAGAAAGAGGGATCCGATCAGCGTGTCGACTTCGTAGATGCCGCCAACGTGGAAATGGTTGCTTGACAGATCGGCGATGTCGCCGGCCCGCGGTTGCTTGGTAATCGTGACCCGCATACTGCCTTCGTGAGGATTGCGACGGACGAGCGACGAACCACGAATCGAGGCGTCTCGCGCTGCCCGGCCACGAGCGACGGGCGAGCAGCTCACCCGTCGTCGCGCCCTGGCATCACTCACCGCGGCAACAACTTGACGAGTACGTCAGCGCCCGTGATCATCACACTGCCGCTCCCCGCAAACAGGCTGTCCGTGATCGACACGGGAACCGTCGCCGGCTTCGACGTCGTGAAATCCGCGCTGCCCGACAAGGTAGGGTCGTTGGTGAACACACCGAGGCTCGCTGGATGCCCGGCGACCACCCATGTGGCGCCGCCAGCCGAACTGCATGTGCGGCAAATCGAACCGACGCCTTGTTGGCTGTAGATGATCTTCGACACATAGAAACCAAGCGGCGCGGTGACGCTGAAGCTGATCGTGTCCATCGCGATGCGGCGTTGGAAAAACGCGACGAACTGCGCGGTAAGGAACGTCGCAGGATCGAGGCCTGAGTTGAACCCGATCACCAATCTGTTGGGATTCGATGGGTCCGGGGCGGTCGTCGTCGCATCAAAGAATTTCCCCGGCACCGCGTCGTGGATGCTCTTGAACTTTGCCACTTGCGCGTGCGCCGTGCTCGAGGCGCACGCGAGGAACAACAGCGAGACCGCGAGAACCGACCGGCTCATTTGTGGGATCATGTTCAGTCCTCCGTCGCTCTGATTCCTTGGTGGAGTTGCGTGGTCACATCTCGATGCGACGCGTCGTGGTGAACGAGCTCTGCTCACTGCATTCGTGCACGTCGATGATTTTGAATGTGAATGCGTGACCGCACAAGCGTCATTTCACGAGCGCGCGAAGATTTAGTCTTCCTGCACGCAGACTTCGATCGTTAACGGATGGGCTGACGCACACGACGCGCCTCTTCATCGCAAATGTTCGCGGATCGCATGAGGTGTGACGGCATGTACTGCTGAGGTGTGGATCGCCACTCACGCGATCGATGGACTTTCACATCGGCCGCATCTCAGCAGTTAGGTCGCAACCGGTGCGACGGGCGTTACTGGCGGTTCATGGGTCGGCTATCGACCCGTGTAGGCAATCCGGTAGATGAAGCCCTTGTTGTCGTCGGAGACATAGAGCGCCCCGTCGCGGCCCGTCGCAAGGCCTGCGGGGCGGCCGACGACGACGCCGTCTTTCAGAAAGCCGGTGGCGAAGTCTTCGATCCCGGTCGGTCGGCCGTCCTTCATCACGACACGCGCGACGCTGTAGCCGTTCGTCTTCCGCGCCGACCCGTGCAAGGCGATGAACAGCGCATGTCGATACGCGGCGGGAAACGCCGTTCCGGTGTAGAACCGCATGTCGATCGGAGAACTGTGCGCGGGCAATTCGAGCGCCGGCGGCCGTGCGTCCGCAGCCGTCACACTCGGTGTCTTTCCTTCCAGCTCGGGCTGCCCGACGTTGAGACGATTCGCGCCGATGAAGAACGGAAACCCGTAATGCGCGCCGGCTTCGATCAGATCGATCTCGTCCGGCGGAAAATCATCGCCGAGGTTGTCCTGTCCGGTCTCGCCGGCCCACATCCGGCCGGTCTCCGCATCCCAATCGAAGCCGATCGCGTTGTGCAGACCGCGTGCGTACGGCTGCAGCGTGCCGTCCTTCGTCACGACCTGAATCGTCGTGCGGCGCGGATCGGCTTCGACGCAGACGTTGCACGACGACCCGACCGCCACATAGAGCCGACCGTCCGGCCCGAAGTTGATCGTTCGGGAAACATGTAGGGACGGCGTCGAGCTTGGCAGTTCGACGACGGTCTCGGGTTCGCCGACGGGCGCGCCGTTGGACCATCGGACGCGGACGACAGCCGGCGTGGTCGCGACGTACAACCAGCCGTCCTTGAAGGCGAGGCTGTGGGCGTTGGGCAGGTTGCCGAGAATCACTCGAGGCTGCGCCGTGCCGTCATGATTCGGCAGTGCGACCACCTCGTTGCGGGGCCGTCGCGCGACTAGAAGAATGCCCTCGGGACTGACGGCCATCAGGCGCGCCCCGGTCAGCCCCGACGCGAAAACGCCGGCCGTAAACCCCGGGGGAACGGCGAGCGTCGCCGGCGCGGCCGGCGGCTGCGGCGCCGCCGGTGGTTGGAGCGTCACGCCGGCCAACGCTGCCACGATCGCAACGCTTTTCACATCGATCATCGAATGCGATTCTAACCTGGGCCGCACGTGGCACAGTAGAGCTGCGGCTCACGGAACTGCTTTTGCGTCCGCCGGGGCATGCTGCGCGCTATCGCCACCAGCGCCGAGGATCAGCTTCGTCACGCGCGTGAACTGCTCGCCTCGGTGCGCGACGCGCTGACCGAGTTCGGCGCGACCGAGGCGGACCGTCGCACGCTTGCCGCGTCGATTCGCCAGGTCGAAGAGCTGTTCCTGCTGGTCGTCGTCGGCGAATTCAATGCCGGCAAGAGCGCGTTCATCAACGCGTTGATCGGCCAGCGCGTGCTGGAAGAAGGCGTCACGCCGACGACGGCGCGCATTCACGTCCTGCAGTACGGCGACACGATCGGACGCTACACCACCGACGGCGGGTTGCAGGCGATCACCGCGCCGGTCGATTTGCTGCGCGAGCTCCACATCGTCGATACGCCGGGAACGAATGCGATTCAGCGCGAGCACGAGCGGCTGACGACCGATTTCGTTCCGCGATCCGATCTCGTCCTGTTCCTCACGTCCGCGGACCGGCCGTTCACCGAAAGCGAGCGGATCTTTCTCGCGTCGATCAAGGAATGGGGCAAGAAAATCGTCGTCGTCGTCAACAAGATCGACATCCTCGCGACGCCGCATGAAGAGGACGAAGTGTTGACGTTCGTCCGCGACCACGCGCGCGAGCTGCTCCGGACGCGTGTGGACGTGTTTCCGATCAGCGCGCGCCTCGCGATGCGCGCGAAACAGGGCGAACCGCGGTTGTGGGCGACGAGCGGTTTCGATACGCTCGAACGCTATCTCGATGCGACGCTCGATACCGGCAGCCGGTTCAAGCTGAAACTTGCCAATCCGCTCGGGGTGGGCCAGGCGCTCGCCGGCCGATACGCGTCGATCGCCGACGAGCGGCTCACGCTGATGCAGGAGGATCTCGCGGTCCTCGGCGACGTCGACCGGCAGCTCGCGGTCCATCGCGACGACATGCGCCGCGGATTCGACCTGCGGATGACGGCGATCGAGAAGGTCCTCGGCGACATGGAAGCGCGCGGCATGCGCTACTTCGAGAACACGCTGCGCATCGGACGTGTCGTGGACTTGATGAACCGCGCGCGGGTGCAGAAGGAGTTCGAGGAAGAAGTCGTCGCGAACGCCCCGGCGGAGATCGAGCGGCGCGTCACCGAGCTGATCGACTGGCTGGTCGATCAGGATTTCCGGCAGTGGCAGGCGGTCACCGCCAAGCTGGCGGACCGTCGGCGCGAGCACGCGGCTCGCGTGCTGGGCGCCCCGGACGTCGGCAGCTTTCACAACGACCGCTCGCGGCTCATCGAATCGGTTGGGGGGGAAGCCGTGCGCGTCGTCGAAACCTACGACAAGCGGCGCGAATCCGAAGCGATTGCGGATCAGGCGCGCATCGCGGTCGCCGCGTCGGCTGCCGCGGGCGGCGCGGCCGTCGGCCTCGGGACGCTCGTCACCGTTGCCGCGTCGACGGTCGCCGCGGACGTCACCGGCATCCTGCTCGCGAGCCTGGTTCTGGGCGTGGGTTTTCTGATCATCCCGGCACGGCGACGGCGGGCGAAGGCGGTACTGCAGGAAAAGATCACCGCGCTTCGCGAGCGCCTGGCGACGACGCTTCGTGGGGAGTTCGACAGGGCGCAGGAGCAGAGCCACCGCCGGCTGGCGGAGGCGTCTGCCCCGTACGCGAGGTTCGTGCGAGCCGAAGAGCAACGCTGGAGCGGCGCGCGGCGCCGTCTCGGCGATGTGCGGACCGAGCTCGCCGCGCTGCTCCGGGAAATCTCGGCCGCGGCGTGATCAGCGACTGGCCGAGCGCAGGATCCCGATTCCGATCAGGTTCATCGCGATGATCGTCATCGTGATCTTGGCGGCGAACGTCGACACGCTCTCGACCTGGATGATCGGGAAGACCGACAGCACGACGTAGAGCACGGTCATGAGCAAGCCCGACAGCGACGCCAGTTGCAGCCACAGCGGCGGACGCGGCGCGACGGTGCGCAGTCCCACGAGCGGAATCGCGAACATCACGATGTAGGTGAGCGCGTAGAAAATGCCGCTCCCGTTGAACAGGAGCTGAAACGCTTCCGCGTGGCCGACGCCAATCAGGCTCAACGAGGCGACGGCGAAGGACGCCGCACCGACGAGGACGATCGAGTTCACCGGCGTCCTGTACGTCTGGTGCAGACTGCTGAACCACGCGGGCAGCATCCGGTCCCATCCGGCCACCATCGGCAGACGCGTCACCGCAGTGAAGGCGACGCTCGCCTGGCCAATCCGCATCGCCAGCGTCATGACAATGGCGATCGTCACGAGCGGCGCCGCGATGCCGAACGGCCCGTAGCCGACGCGCAGCACCTGCGCGATCGGTCCGATGAGATCGATCTCCTCGTTCGGTACGAATGCGACGACGGTGCTCGTGCCGAGCACGAACATCACGGCAATGACCGGCGCCGCAATGAACACCGATCGCGTGACCGATCGCGCGGGCGCCCGCGTTTCACCGGCGAGGATCGCCATGTACTCGAAGCCGCCGAGCGCGCCGAAACCCATCTTGCCCAGAATGTTCAGGTTGTAGAGCGAGAGCTCCGGCAGCCGCGTGCGCCACGGATGGAAGGTCGGCAGCGTACCGCTCAGCAGCCCGACCACAGGCAGCAGCACGATCGCGCTGAAGATCGCGATCATGAAGATGCCGCCGGTGTTGTGCACCCACCTGGCGACGGAGAGGCCGACGATTGACATGACGACCATCAGCGAGAGGATCACGGCCGATGCCAGCGCAACGAACGGACTGCTGCTGGTCATCCAGGCGGCGCGCGGCCCGATCGCATACGACAGGTACGTCGCGCACTGTAATCCGATCTCCGATGTGAACACGATCACGTAGAGCCACAGGTTCCAGGCGACCATGAAGCCGACGGTCGGATTGAAGCCGAGCTTCGCCCACTGATAGAGGCCGCCCTCGAGCGGCATGAGGCTGTTGAGATAGATCACGACCGCCGCGGACGGCAGATAGAACAGCACCAGCGCGGCCAGCCAGAAGACGACGTGCGGCGGACCGAGCTTGGCGGCGACGCCGATCCACGTCAGCCCCACGATGAACAGGATCTGCGTCAGCGCGAGATCGCGGACGCCGAGCACCTTCTTCAGCGGGGCGCTGCGCGCTTCGACGCTCGCTTCGGCCTGCGCGAGCCCGACCTCTCCTGACGCCGCACGACGAGCCGATGAAAGATCGTCGTGCGATGTCACGCGGGGACCTCGCCGAGGATCTGCCAATACCGCGCCCACGCCTCGAGACCCTCGTGCAGCCGGTGCACGCGGAAGAACTCGTTCGGCGCGTGGAAGTCTTCGTCGGCCGTGGAGAACGAAAAGAACACGGTGTCGAGCCCCATGCGCGTCTGGAACACCTCCGCGATCGGCACCGTACCGCCCATGCGCACGATGAGCGGGCGTACACCGTAGGTCGCCTGCAGGGCGGCCTCCGCTGCCTTCAATGCGAAGTGATCGGTCTCGATGTGTGCCGCCCGCGAGCCGTGGTCCGCGGCCGACACGGACAGCCGCACGCCGGACGGCGCGTGACGTTCGAGATGACGCGTCACGCATGTCACCACGTGGTCCGGGTCCTGATCCGGCACCAATCGGCACGTGATCTTCGCGTGCGCCTCGCTCGGGATCACCGTTTTGTGACCGGGTCCCTGATAGCCGCCCCACATGCCGTTGACCTCGAGCGTCGGACGCGTCCACTGGCGCTCGAGCGTCGTGTATCCGGGTTCGCCGAACGTCGACGGCGCACCGATCTGCTCGAGATAGACGCGCTCGTCGTACGGCAGCGCCGCGATCGCCCTGCGCTCCTCGTCCGACAGCTCACGGACATCGTCGTAGAAATTCGCCACGGCCACGCGTCCGTCGTCGGCATGCAGCGATGCGATCAGCGACGCGATGGCGTGGAGCGGGTTCGCGACGCCGCCGCCGTGCCGGCCCGAATGCAGATCCTTCGAGGCGGCAGCGACCGTGAGCTCGAGGCTGCACAATCCCCTGCTCGCCACGGTGAGCGACGGCTCGTCGATCCGCCACATCGCGCCGTCGGCGGACACCACGACGTCCGCCGCGAGCAGCTCTCTGCGGTGCTCGACGAACGCGTCGAGATGCCGGCTGCCGATTTCTTCCTCGCCCTCGAACAGGAACTTGACGTTGATCGGCAATCCTCCGACCGTCTCGGCGAACGCCTCCGCCACCGCAATCGGAATCAGCATCGGCGCTTTGTCGTCGGAGACGCCGCGCGCGTACACGCGGCCGTCGCGAAGCGTCGGCGTGAACGGCGGCGTGTGCCACTTCTCGAGCGGATCCGGCGGCTGCACGTCGTAATGCCCGTACACGAGCACGGTCGGTCTGCCGGGCGCACCGCGCCACTCGCCGTACACGACCGGATGGCCGGCAGTCGGCAGGATGCGCGCGGCGAAGGGACCGGCGGCGGAGAGCTCGTCGGCGACCCAGCGCGCCGCGCGATCGATGTCGGCGGCGTGCGCCGGATCGGTGCTGATGCTCGGGATCGAGGCGAACGCGACGAGCCTGCTCAGGATCCGCTCGTGGCTCGCGCGCAGCGCCGCGAGGACCGAATCGGTTGCGCTCATTTCCCGCCGTCGATCGACAACACCTGACCGGTGATCCAGCCCGCGTAGTCGGAGGCGAAGAACAGCACGCCGTAGGCGATGTCGTTCGGCGTGCCGAGGCGCTTCAGCGCAATGCGATCGACGAGCGCGCGCTGTCCGTCCTCGCCGTACGACGCCCATTGTCGCTCGGTCGTCGGGTTCGATCGCACGAACCCGGGCGCGATGTTGTTCACCGTGATCCCCCACGGCCCGAGCTCGTGGGCGAGCTGTCTGGTGAGCCCGATCTGGGCCGCCTTCGCCGACGCGTACGCCTGAATCCCCGTGAGGCTGACGCCGAGGCCCGCGCCGCTCGAGATGTTCACGATGCGGCCGCCGCGTGCCGCTTTCATCCCGGGCGCCACGGCCTGCGAGAAGAAGAACGCGCCGGTGACGTTCACGTCGAAGACCGCCTGCCACTGCTCCGGCTCGATCGCCTCCAGCGGGCGTCCCACTTGTCCGAGCACGCCGCCGGCGTTGTTGACGAGGACGTCGACGCGGCCCGACCCGCCTGACGCCGCGGCGGCGCACGCGTGCACGGCGGCTCGATCGCGGACGTCGACGATCATCGCGTGACAGGATCCGCCGGCCTCGCGGCACATCGCTTCCGTTTCGTCGAGCTCGTCGCCGATCACATCGCAGGCCCACACGCGCGCGCCGCGCTCCGCGAACGCGACGCTGATGGCACGGCCGAAGCCATGGGCCGCGCCGGTGACGATGACGGCCTTGCCGGTGAAGTCGACGTTCATGGCAGGAGGGCGTGGTCGCCGGTGGCGGCAAGCGCATCGAGCGCATCGAGCGACTGCGCCCGGACTCCGCGTTCGATGTCGTGAACGAGCGCGACGAGACGGGCTGTCAGCGGCGTCGGCACGCCGCGCTCCTGCCCGAGGCGCACGACGATGCCGAGTTGCGCGTCGACTTCGGTCGGCCGCTTCCAAACCGCCAGATCGCGCCAGACGCCGGTGTGCGATTTCGCCGATCCACGGTTGTGCCGAACGAGCGCGTCGAGCGATCGCTCCGCTGCGCCGGCTGGCGCCGTGTCGAGATACGCCGTCGGATCGAATCCGTCGAAGGCTTCCGGGCGTACGCCGCACGCCGCTGCGACCGCGAGAGTCTCCCGCGCCAGGGCGGCGTAGAGACGCCGGTACTGCGGCATCGCGAGCGCGTCGGCGATCGACTCGTTGGTGAGCGCGGTGGCGAAGAGCATCGCGCCGTACGCTTCCTTGCCCCACAAGAAGCCCCAGATGTTCGACGTCACCTCCGCGCGCGGGTCGAACGCGCGCCACGCGTCTCGAATCGCCGTGGCGCGCGCCGTGACGCGGCCGTCGACCTCGCCGACGACCACCGCGCCCCGCCCGCCGAAATGCACGACGCCGGGCTCGAGGTAATCGGCGCCGAAGTTGACGAACGCGCCGACGGTGCGTTCGGCGCCGACGACGGCCGCAATGACGATCTCGTTCAATCCGTTCTGCGCCGACACGACATGTCCGCCGGCAGACAGATGCGGGGCCAGGGCGCGGACGGCAGCCTCGGTGTGATGCGCTTTCGTCGCCAGGATGATTTCGTCCCAGACGCCGTCGAGCGCCGCAGGCGTGAACGCCGGCACGCCGACCGTGAACTCGTCGATCGGTCCGGTGACGCGAATGCCGGCGCGCGCGATCGTCTCCACGTGATCGACGTCGATGTCGACCATGGTGACGTCGCGGCCGCTGCGGGCGAGGTACGCGCCGAGCGTCCCGCCGATCGCGCCCGCGCCCCAGATGAGCGTTCTCACGCCGCCCCCTCTCAGGATGGATCGCCCCACGAACCGTCCAGCAGCGCGCGCGTCTCCTCGACTGCGACCTCCCACAGCGCGAGCATCTCATCGTCGGAGCGTTGATAGACGCCGCCGAAGTTGCCGTCCCCGAGATAGCGGCGCAACGCGACGGGATCGAGCGCGCGCACGCGCGCCAGATCGACCATCGGGCGCTGGGTGTCCGGCACGGCGATGCCGGGAAGACGCGTCCACGGAAAGTTCTCCATCCACGAGCCGTGCGACGCGACGGGGTCGATCTCCTGCACCTTCGCCCACGTGCGCGGCGCATTCCACCAGTTGTGGAAGATCGCGCGGCAGGCCGGGTGATCGGCCGCCCACTCGAGCGCGAACTGCTGGACCGCGCCGTTGCCGCCGTGGCCGTTGACGATCAGGATGCGGCGAAAGCCGCTGTGCGCCATCGAATCGAGGATGTCGCCGACTACGCGCAGGTGCGTTTCGACGCGCAGCGAGATCGAGCCGGGAAAGTCACGGAAGTATGGCGTGACGCCGTACGGCACGACCGGAAAGACCGGCACGCCGAGCGGCTCCGCGGCATCGGCCGCGACACGCTCGGGGAGGATACAGTCGACGGTGAGCCGCAAGTGGCTGTGCTGCTCGGTGCTGCCGAGCGGGAGCACCGCACGATCGTCGTGCTGCAGATAGGCGTCGACCTGCATCCAGTTCATGTCGGCAATGCGCACGTGCTCTCCAGTGAGATGGTCTGCGTGATCATCGCGCGACGAGCGGCAGGCGGACGAACGACCGATGCGCGCTGTCGTGCAGAATCCGCTGCCTGGCGACCACGTACTTCGTCTCTCGCTCGTTGTCGCCGCCGGTGTTGAGATTGCGATCGTATTTCGGGAAGCCGGCGGAGGCGACGGCCACGCGGAGCCGGTGGCCTGCGGGAATCACCCGGGACGTGAACCACAGATCAATGTCGTACTTGTAGGCCTTTCCGGGTTCGACGGGTGAGGGCTTGTCGAAGCCGTCGCGGAAGCGCGCCCGCATGATGCCGTCCTGAATGCGCTCGATGCGTCCGTCCGGGTAGACGTGAAGGATCATCACGTTCCAATCCGTGTCCTTCGCGTCGGTGACGGCCCAGAGCGTCGCGGTCATCGGTCCGGTGATCTCGGTGTCCTTCGAGAGCGGCGCCGTGGTGTACGTCAGCATGTCCTTGCGCTCGGCGTGCACGGTCCGATAGTCCTCGTTCAGACTCAGCTCCAGCTCGCGCGCGTCGACAAGATAGGGCGTCGGATTACCCGGATCGTACGTGTACTGGTCGGGCGGCTCGTTGTCCGGCGCCGCGGTGTCGAGTCCGCCGTCCCGACGCAAGTAGAAATCGGTCCAGACCGTGCGGGCGAGCGGCCACTCGCGTTCCTTGCGCCACGTGTTGTCGCCGATGATGAACAGATCGAGCGGCGCCTGCGAATCCACCCCGTTGTCGATCCCTTTCAGATAGTGATCGAACCATCGGAGCTGCAGCGCGCGATGATCGAGGCGCGCCTGCCGCCCGAAGTCGCCGTTCACGTAGTCGATCCCCTTGTGCGCGCCGGGATCCATCACGACGTGATGCACCGGCGCATGCGGCAGCCGGCTCATCACCGTGTAGTTGCGGATCGTTCCCCTCGCATCGTCGTGCCAGCCGGCGATGCCGAGCACCGGCACCTTGACGCGATCCAGCCGCCGCTCGATGCTCAGCCCGCGCCAGTACGCGTCGTCTTTCTCATGATCGAACCAGTCGTTCCAGAACTGCGGACGCGGGCAGCCTGCCTTTTCGGCGGCCTCGATGACGGGAAGATGCGTGAAGGCTTCCACCTCGTTGACGTTGCTGATGTCCGACATCGTGTCCTTCACGCCCGTCAGGCACAGCCACGGCACGATCGTCGGCGAGAAGACCATGTCGATGTACGGGACGATGCGCAGCGGATCCGCGGTGGCGACGGCAGGCGCGATCGTCGCGAGGTGCGGCGGCTGAGCGATCGCGGCATACCACGCGTAGAGTCCTGGATTCGAGCGGCCAATCATCCCGACCTTCCCGTTGCTGCCGGGCAACGCCGCCGCCCACTCCACCGCGTCGTACCCGTCTTGCTCCTGCATGGCGTTCATGTCGAGCACGCCTCCCGATCCGCCGCGGCCGCGCACATCCTGCTTCACGTAGATGTAGCCGCGCGACGCCCAGAACTCGCCGTTGGCCTTGTCGGTCCGCAGATACGGTGTGCGCTCGAGGACGACGCCGAATGGACCGCCGCCAACAGGCCGAGCGACATAGCTCGTGAGCGTCGTGCCGTCGCGCGCCGCCATCGGCACCGCGGGGTCGACGGTGATCTGAAACGTCGGCTGCGACACTTCGCCCGGCCACAGGTCGTAGTTCGGCTCCCACACGGGTGGACCGCTGCGCTTCACGAGCCACACGCGATCGACCGGCTTGCCGCCTCGATAAATCCGACCGGCGATCGTGTCGCCCTTCGCGACGCCTCGAATCTCCTGCGCGTCGCCGAGTGAAATGCCGACCTCGTCGCCGGCGAGATTCACCTTCGTGATCGAGTTCATCGACGCGCCGCTGCGACGCTTCAGCCACGCGCCATCGGCGGATGGACCGTCGAAGTGGGCGATGCCCATGCGACGGCGCGCTTCGAACCCGCCGTTCGGCGCCGCGCCGAGCATGACGGAGTAGTCCCAGTCGCCCGCAAGGCGGGTGTCGGATGTCGTCGGCTTGTCGGCGCAGCCGCCGCCCAACGTCGACACGAGCAGGCCTGCCGCTACCCTGCTCGCGTGTTTCTTCAACGAGATGCGCATCGTGAACTCGACCGGCGGGATTGTAGGCGCGGTTGGCGGTGGCACACGTACATTTTTCAGCGTCGCGCCCTGGTCGGATCTTTCATGCGCCGGCGAATGGACGTACGATGGGCGTGTGTCTGCGCGGCGCATGCTCCTGACGGTCGCTCTCACACTTGCGCTCGCCGCGACGGCGTTGGCGCAGTACGGCGGCCCGCGTGGGCCTTTTCACGAGTACCCCAACATTCCGTACGACGGACGCTTCACCTTCGTCCGCATCAGATATCAGACCGCCCCCGGCGGCTACTGGTACGGCGGCTGGCCTGGCTGGGGCCACGGCTACCCGCTCGCAGAGCGGAACCTGATGAGCATCATGCGCGAGGTCACCTATGTGGCGCCGCACGTCGAGGAAATCAACGCGCTCGCCTTCGACGATCCGGAGCTGTTCCACTATCCGATCGCGTACGTCATCGAGCCCGACTGGTGGTCGATGACCGAGCGCGAAGCCGTCGCCATGCGCACGTACATGCAGAAGGGCGGCTTCATCATCGTCGACGACTTCAAGCCGATGGGGCGGCGGTTCCCGGGATGGAGCTCGTACGATGAGCGGCTGGGCGTGACGTACGGCAGCGGCTGGAGTGTCCTCGAGACGTACATGAAGCGGGTCATGCCCGACGCGCGCTTCTACGATCTGGACGCGACCCATCCCATCTTCCATTCATTCTTCGAGATCGACGACCTTGATGTCGTGCCGCGGATCTTCAGCATCGGCGGCCGTCCGGTCTTCCGCGGGCTGTTCGAGGACAACGATCCGTCCAAGCGCCTGCAGATGGTCGTCAACTACAACACCGACGTCTCGCAGTTCTGGGAGTGGTCGAGTTTCGGCCTGCGTCCCGTGAGCGAAACCAACGAGGCGTACAAGATCGGCGTCAACTATCTGATCTACGGTCTCACCCACTGATCCGCACGAAAACGGCGCGTTCAGTCTTTCTGAATCTCGGCAAATCCCGGCAACGGACAGTGTCCGTGTCCGGCACGATTTGTCTTGACGACCCTCAAGCAAACCATAAACTCCTGTGCGTGCTCGCTTTGAAATCACAGGAGGACGGGGATGGCGCATCGTTCACGCGGCCTGTTCTGGGTCCTGGGTTCGACGGTCTCCGTCTTTCTCGCGCTGGCTGATCCCAGCTTCGGCCAGGGCGGCACGACATCCACGTTGTCGGGCGTCGTCGTCGACGCGAGTAGTGGCGTCGTACCGGGCGCCGACGTGGTGGCGAAGCACAATGCGACCGGAGTGACCAACAGCGCCGTCACGAATACGGAGGGCGTGTTCTCGTTCCCGGCGCTGAACACCGGCTCGTACACGGTGACGGTGACCCTCCAGGGGTTCAAGACCTACCAGGAGAACAACGTCGTGCTGACGTCGGGCACCGGCGCGAGCATCCGCGCGGTCCTGCAGGTCGGCACGCTCGAAGAGCAGGTGCTCGTGTCGTCGGCGTCGGAGATCGTCCAGACGCAGAACTCGACGATCACGACGACGATCAGCACGAACCAGATCACGAAGCTGCCGCTGACGAGCCGCAGCGCGATGGATTTCGTGCCGTTCATGCCCGGCGTCGCGACGTCGAACGGCAACCGGCAATCGGTCATCAACGGCCTGCCGCGCGGCACCATCAACATCACGCTGGACGGCGTCAACGTGCAGGACAACACGCTGCGGTCGACCGATGGCTTCTTCGCCATCGTCAGTCCGCGGCTCGACGCGGTCGAGGAAGTGACGGTGCAGACGGCGGCAACCGGCGCCGACAGCGGCGGTCAGGGCGCCGTGCAGGTGAAGTTCGTCACCCGGTCGGGCACGAACAACTTCACGGGCAGCGCCTACTACTTCTACCGGAACGACGGGCTGAACGCGAACACCTGGTTCAACAACCGCGACGGCAATCCCAAGCCGGCGCTGCTGCAGAACCAGGAGGGCGTGCGGTTCGGCGGGCCAATCATGCACAACAAGGCGTTCTTCTTCGTCAACTACGAAGAGTTCCATCAGCCGAGCGACACGTCGCGGCAGCGGATCCTTCTCAATCCGCAGGCGCAGCAGGGCCTCTATACCTACGCGTCCGGCGGCGCGACACGGACCATCAACCTGCTCCAGCTCGCGGCGGCGAACGGCCAGACGGCGACGGCGGATCCAACGATCGCCAAATTGCTCCAGGACATCCGGAGCTCGACGACGCAGGCCGGCGGCGTGACCACGATCGATGCGAACCTCGATCGCCTGACGTTCAACAACCATGTCGAGTCGACCAATCGCTTTCCGACGTTCCGCGTCGACATGAACCTGACCGAGCAGCACCGGTTCAGCAGCGCGCTGAACTACCAGAGCTACTCGTCGTTCCCCGACACGCTGAACAACCGCGACCCTGCGTTCCCCGGGTTCCCGGTCACCGGAGGCCAGTACTCGCAGCGCATCGGCTTCAGCAACTGGGTCCGCTCGCTCTTCTCGCCCACGCTCGTCAACGAGGCGCGCGTCGGCTACAGCGGCGCGCCGGTTCAGTTCTTCCCCGAGCTCGATTCCGGCCTGTGGTCCGGCAGCACGGCCAACATGAACGGGTTCAACATCGCGTTTCCCTCGGTCGGCAGCCAGCTGACGTCGCCCGGCGGAGCGAACGCCACGACGAACGCGATCAACAACCCGACGCCCTCGTCTCGCAACGCCACGGCCCTGCTGTTCGAAGACGCCGTGACGTGGCTCAAGGGCTCGCACAGCTTCGCGTTCGGCGGCTCCGCGACCCAGTACACCGTGTGGCTGAAGAACCAGACGCTGACCCCGACGTCGAACATCGGCACGGCGCCCGGCGATCCGGCCACGGGGATGTTCACGATCGCGAACTTCCCGGCGGCGTCGGCGGCCCAACTGACCGCCGCTCAAAATCTGTATGACCTGATCACTGGACGGGTCAGCAGCTTCACCTCCGAAGCACGCATCGACGAAAACACGGGAACGTACGCCTTCCTGGGCCCCAGCATGCAGCGCGCGCGGATGCGGGAATTCGACCTGTACGTTCAGGATCAGTGGCAGCTCCGCTCGAACCTCACGCTGAACCTCGGGCTGCGCTACGGGCGGCAGTCGCCGTTCTACCCGACCAACAACGCCTACACCTACGCGGGGATGGCCGAGGTGTGCGGCGTCTCGGGCGTGAACGCCGACGGCACGTGCAATCTGTTCCAGCCCGGCGTGCAGACCGGGCAGCGGACGACGCTGCCGCAATACACGTCCGGCACGCATGCGTACAACACGGACAAGAACAACTTCGCGCCGAGCGTCGGCGTCGTCTGGGTGCCGCAGCACCGCGACGACTGGCTCGGCAAGCTGACGGGAGGGGCCGGCGATTTCGTCATCCGCGCCGGATACGCGCGGAATTACAGCCGCGCGGGGTTGAGCGACTTCACGAACCCGTTCAGCAACAACACCGGGCTGACGCAGTCGCTGACGCGTACGCCCTCGACCGTGTTCCTGTTCCGCGATCCGGCTTCGCTGGCGCCGCCGTCGTTCAACGCGACGCCGTCGTACCCGCTGACGCCGTCGCTCACGAGCTCGGTCAACGGGTTCGCCGCGAACATCCAGGTGCCGTCGGCCGATTCGGTCAGCGTCGGCGTGCAGCGCGCGCTCGATCGCAGCACGGCGATCGAAGTCCGGTACGTCGGCACGTGGGGCCACGACATCTGGCTGAACCAGAACTACAACGAGTTCGACATCTTCAACAACGGGTTCATCGAGGAATTCCGCAAGGCCCAGGCCAACCTGCAGGCGAACATCGCGTCGGGCCGGGGAAGCACGTTTGCGTTTACCGGCGCCCCCGGGACGTCGCCGCTGCCGATCTTCCTGGCATTTTTCAATGGCGCGAACAGCGCCGCCGCAGTCGATCCGACGAAGTACACCGGCAGCAACTGGACCAACTCGACCAACCTCGGGTTCCTGGCCATCCGGAACCCGAACCCGTTCGCGTTCGCATGTCTGAGCGCCGGAGCCTCCAACCCGGTCGGCAGTGGGGCCGGCTGCAGCGCGACGACGCGGCAGAACGGCTTCATCGGCAATGCGACGTTCCGCGCCAATGCGGCGGCGGCCGGACTGCCGGCGAACTTCTTCATCGTCAATCCGGATGCGCTCTCTGGCGCGTTCATCACCGACAGCGTCGGCGTTTCACACTACAACGCGCTGCAGGTCGAGCTGCGGCGGCGATTGGCCGATGGCCTCCAGGCGCAGGCGAGCTACACGCTCGGCCACCATTACGGGACCGTGGCGGACACCAACCGGAACCTGCTGACGCTTCGCGCGCCGGCCCCGGAGCTTCGGGCGACGGGCGACGCCGGCGGCGCCATCGGGAGCGACATCACCAGCGCATTCAAGCTGAACGTGGTCTACGACCTGCCGCTCGGTGCAGGCCACCGCATCGGCGGCGGCAGCAGCGGCTTCGTCAACCACATCGTGAGCGGCTGGCAGGTGGGCGTCGCATCGATCATCCGCAGCGGCGAGCTTATCGACCTGGGGAACGTCAGGATGGTCGGCATGACCAAGGACGACCTCCAGGGGATGTTCCAGCTGCGGTTCGATCCGGCAGGGAACCACGTCTACATGCTCCCGCAGGAAGTGATCGATCAGACCATCAACGCCTTCAACGTGAGCGCGACGTCGCCGACGGGGTACGCCGGCACGCCGCCGAGCGGCCGCTATTTCGCGCCGGCCAACGGTCCGGACTGCATCGAGCTCGACAGCGCTCAGCGCTACGGCGCCTGCGCGTCGCAGTCGCTCGTGGTGACGGGCCCGATGTTCCGGCAGACCGATCTTCTCTTCTCGAAGCGCACGAACGTGACGTCCCGGACGAACGTTCAGGTCGGCGTGAACGTCCTGAACCTGTTCAACCAGCCGAACTTCATCCCGGTGGGGCAGGTGGGAGGCAACACGAGCATCAGCGCCGGCAACGCGACGAATGTCCTGAGCAACTATGAGGTGACGCAGCTGGCGGGGACGAACACAAGCCGCCTGATCGAGCTGTTCATGCGCTTCAACTGGTGACCGTCGGTTTTGTGGTGGAGTCGAGGAACGGCGCGGTGGCGTGCAGGTCAACATTGTATGTGCGCGACCGGTAATGAAATGCGCGAGGCCGCCGCTGACGATTTCGACGGGCATTGCGCCGGGCATCGCCTTTGCCCTCGACCGCGCCGGCGCGCTCATGGTCCTCCTCTTCGTCTGCACGCTGTTTCTCAGCTCATCGCTGCTGTTTCTGGTTCAGCCGATGATTGCCAAGATGGTGCTGCCGCTGCTCGGCGGCACGCCGGCAGTCTGGAACACCTGCATGGTGTTCTTCCAGGCGACGCTGCTCCTTGGCTATCTGTACGTGCACGCGTCCACGCGCTGGCTGCGGCTGTCGCAGCAGGCGCTGCTGCACGTCGCGCTGCTGGTCGCGTCGCTCTTCGCGCTGCCGGTCGCGCTCGCCGCGCACGACGATCCGCCGGTGAACGGCCTCCCGATTCTGTGGCTGGCGCGCGTGCTCGTCTTCAGTGTCGGCGTCCCGTTCTTCGTCGTCTCGACGACCGGGCCGCTGCTGCAGCGGTGGTTCGCGCGCAGCGGCCGTCCAGGCGCGAAAGATCCGTATTTTCTGTCGGTCGCCGGCAATCTCGGCAGCGTCGCGGCGCTGCTCGCGTACCCGGCCGGCCTCGAGCCGACGCTGCGCCTCGCCGATCAGGGCTGGGTGTGGGCGGGCTCTTACGCGACCTTCGTTCTTCTGATGATCGTGTCTGTCGCGGTGGCCTATCGGCAGTCGTCAGGAGACAGTCAGCAGGCGTCGATCGACAATCGTCCGTCTTCCGCCCCGCGCTCATGGGCGCGACGGATCCGCTGGGTCGCGTTGGCGTTCATTCCGTCGAGCCTGATGCTCGGCCTGACGACGTATCTGACGACGGACGTCGCGCCGCTGCCGCTGTTCTGGGTCGTGCCGCTGACGCTCTATCTGGCGAGCTTCATACTGGTGTTCGCGCGTCGCACGTTCGTGCCGCACGCGCTGATGGTGCGGCTGTTGCCGATTCTGGCGCTCGTGCTGGTGACGGTCATCGTGTTCGCGAGCCAGCTGCCGCCGTCGCTCCAGGCGCCGATTCATCTGCTGACGTTCTTCGCCGCGGCGATGGTGTGCCACGGCGAGTTGGCGCGATCGCGTCCGGACGGCGGCGAGCTGACCGGCTTCTATCTGCTGATGTCGGCCGGCGGCGTGCTCGGCGGTCTGTTCAACGCGCTCGTCGCGCCGATCGCATTCAGCACCGTCGTCGAGTATCCGTTGGCGATCGTGCTGGCCTGCGCGGCGCGGCCGGCGATCGCGCGCCAACGGAACGACGCCACCGACGATGCGCCGAGCGTGTCGATGCGCGCGCGGCTCGTCGACCTGATGTTCCCGCTGGCGATTGGCGCGCTGATGCTGTTCGCGCTGTCGGCGTTCAGCGGGCGCAAGGTTACTGATCCGATGGCGTTTCTGATGATCTACGTCGCGCCGGCGCTCTTCTGCTTCAGCGCGAAGGGCCGTCCGCTCCGCTTCGCGCTCGGCCTGGGCGCGCTGATGGTTGCGAGCAGCGTCTATCTAGGCGCGCATCAGTCGGTCGACTACCAGGGCCGGAGCTATTTCAGCGTCTACAAGATCACGACCGATCCGGATCGGCAGCTGCGACTGCTCGTTCATGGCCGCACCGTGCACGGCGCGCAGAGCCTGGATCCGTCACGGCGCAGCGAGCCGCTCACCTATTACCATCGCACCGGTCCGATCGGTCAGGCGTTCGCGACGTTTACGGGTCCGCTCGCGAAGCCGCGCGTCGGCGTCGTCGGTCTCGGCGCCGGCGCGCTCGCGGCCTACGCCGAAGCGGGGCAGCGCTGGACGTTCTACGAGATCGATCCGGCGATCGAGGACGTCGCGCGCGATCCGCGCTACTTCACGTACCTGCGCGACGCGCGGACGCCGATCAACGTCGTCCTGGGCGACGCGCGCCTGTCGCTGGCCAAGGAACCGAACGCCAGCCTCGATCTGTTGATCGTCGACGCGTTCGGCTCCGACGCGATTCCGATCCACTTGCTGACGCGCGAGGCGCTGGCGCTGTACTTCAAGACGCTGCAGCCGCACGGCGTCCTGGCCTTCCACGTCTCGAACCGCTACATGGACCTCGAGCCGCTCATCGGGGGGCTTGCGCGCGATGCGGGCCTGAGCGTCCTTGCCCAAGAAGATCTGACGGTCAGCCCAGAGGAACTGCAATCGGGCAAGACGCCGGCGACGTGGGTGCTGGTGACGCGATCGCGCCAGGATTTCGGCGCGCTCGCAAGCGACCGCCGGTGGCACGACCTCTTGCCGGGCGGACGATCGGCCGTCTGGACCGACGACTTCTCGAACCCGCTCAGCGTCATGCGTTGGTTCTGAAGGCGTAAAGAGGGCGTCGCGTCTTCCTCGGGGAAACGCGTCTCCTGCCGCAACACGAGACCCGTTCCTTCCACGTCAGCTCCGACGGGATGAACAGGTTCACCAGCAGCGAGCGATCGCCGTGGACATAGATCGTGTCGCCGTCCTTGGTTGAACAACCCGCGCTCGTAGTAGTCCATCGCCTCGGCCGACGGCGACCACTCGAAGATGTGGCGCGTCAGCTTCAGCATGTTGTAGGTGTTGCACGTCTCCGCGCTCGACCGGCCGAGATGCTTCGAGAACTCCTCCCCGGGGAAGAATGCCTCGTTGTCGCTGTTGCCGCCGGTGACGAACGACCGATGGTGCACGACGCGATCCCAGAAGAATGTCACGATAGCGCGGCGCTGTCGCGCCGTGCGGAGGTAGGCCGGGTTGCCGGTCGCGGCGTAGAGGTTGGCGAGCACCTCGTTCATGCCGCCGAACTCGGTGCCGAGCGACGCGGCAGCACGCAGCATCATCACTCCCTACGGTCATGCGACATTCGCCGGCATCGTACACGAAGTCGTTGTACGATCCTCGCATGCGCCGGACGCGGCGATCGGCTCGATTGATACGGTTCGCGCTGGCCTTCGCGCTGGCGCTGGGACTGGCCGTCGTCGGAGGCGCGGCGCAGCGGCCCACGATCCTGACAAACGGACGCAACCTCCAGATACCGATCAACCACGGACTTCCCGACAAGCAGCTCGGCTTCACGTTCTGCCGGCTGCGGTACCAGAACATCCGCAGGGCGAGGAAGTCCGGCTGGGGCGACGACTATCCCGAAGCGGATTACAACTTCATGGTGCGTCTCGCCGAGCTGACCACGACGACGATCAGCGAGTGGAACAATGGCTATCCCGGCTTTGCAAACGTCACCGCCATGGATCCCGATCTCTTCCGGTGTCCGTACCTGCGCATGCAGAATGCGGCCAACTACGACTTCACGCCTGGCGAGACCGCCCGCATGCACGACTACTTGCTGAAGGGCGGCTTTCTCTGGATCGACGACAACTGGGATCCGGACTTCGAGTACATCCGGCCGAATCTCATGCGAATCGTGCCCGGCGCACAGATCGTCGACCTGCCGGTCGAGCACCCGATGTTCTCGATCGTCTACCGCGTCAACCCGCTCCCGCAGATCCCGTCGCTCGGCTCGTGGCTGCGGAATCGTCAGGATTCAGAGATCGGGCCTGCACCCGTGCACTACTACGGTGTGTTCGACGACCACGACAGGCTGATGGTGCTCGTCAGCATGAACTCCGACGTGTCGGACAGTTGGGAGCGGGAAGGCGACAATCACGACTACTTCGAGACCTATTCGGGGAAAGGCTACGCGCTGGGTGTGAACGTGGCCGTCTGGGTCATGAGCCACTGAAGAGGTGCTCGGCGCGTGAGGAACCTGAAGGGTCCTCGATGACGCGAGCGTGGAGGAATTGATGACGCGCAAGCCCGCAACATCCAACGTCTGGCTGGCGGCCTTCTCCGCCCTCGCTCTGCTGGCCACTCTGCTTGCCACGACGGCGACGGTTCGGACCGACGACGCGAGGACGCCGCGAACCGCCGCCGAGTTCGACGCCATGTTTCGGCAGATCAATAACTGGCGTCGCTGGGGCGCTGGCGATGAGCTCGGCACGATGAACCTCGTCACCGCGCAGAAGGTGCGCGAGGCGGCGGCGCTCGTTCGTCGCGGCATCACCGTGTCGCTCTCGCACAACCCGATGCCCGACGAGGCGCCGGACAACCCGGCCGGGTCGTTCAAGCACACGATGGGCGCATCCCGGCGGACCGACACCTACGAATTCACGTATCACGGCTACGGCGTGAGCCACATGGATTCGCTGTGCCACTTCCTCTGGAACGATCGGCTCTACAACGACGTCGCGTCCTCGGCGAGCACGTCGACAGGCTGCGGCAAGCTCGGGATCCAGAATCTGAAGCGCGGCATCGTCACGCGCGGCGTCCTGCTCGACTTCGCGCGTCTCAAGGGTGTGCCGTACCTCGAGCCCGGAACGCCGATCTACACCGAAGACATCGAGGCATGGGAACGGCGGGCGAAGGTGAAGGTTGCACCGGGCGACGCGATCTTCGTGCGCACCGGGCGCTGGGCACGCCGCAGCGCGCTCGGCCCGTGGCAGGTGGCGACCAGCAGCGCCGGGTTCCATGCGTCCGTGCTGCCGTGGATCAAAACGCGGGGCGTCGCGATCGTCGGCAGCGATGCCGCGACCGACGTGATGCCGTCGCGCGTGGAAGGGGTGGCGCAGCCGGTTCACACCATGTTGCTGGCCGGGTTCGGCACGAACATCTTCGACAACATGGACCTCGAGGCGCTGGCGGAAGCGGCCGCTGCAGAAACCCGATGGGAGTTCATGCTGACCGCAGGTCCTATTCCGGTGGATGGCGGCACGGGATCGCCGCTCAACCCGATCGCCATCTTCTAAGCGCGCTGGAGGAAACCCAGATGAACTCATCGAGGCAGTCATCACGACCGGTGTGCGTCTGGCCTCTCCTCGTCACGGGTTGCCTTGCAGGCGCGGGGCTCGCCGGCGGCGGCCTTCGCGCGCAGCAGAACTCCGTGCACCCGCAGCCGCGCGCCGACCAGTTACCGCGTCCGTCGCAGGCGACCGCCAACCCGAATCGACGGGTGCCGCAGCCCGACGGAACCCTGCCGAAGGTCCCCGCGGGGTTCTCGGTGGCGAGCTACGCGGAACTGCGAGGGCCGCGGATGATGGTGTACGCGCCGAACGGTGATCTCTTCGTGAGCTCGCCGTCGACGAATTCGATCGTCGTCCTGAGGGACGCGAACCACGACGGTGTATTCGAGGCCCGCAGCGTCTTTGCCGACGGTGACACGGCGCCGGCGCCGGCAGCGCCGCCCGCCGCAGCAGACGGTCGGCCTGCACCGGTCCTGGGCGTTCTGGAAGGTCCGCAGTCGCTCATCGCCAACCCGCCTGCGTGCACGCCGCCACCGGACTACCAGCGCCGTGGTCCGGGCGGATTGCGTCTGCCGTTCGGTCTCGCGTTCCACGGCGACTACTTGTATGTCGGCAACACCGACTCGATCGTCCGATTCGAGTACCGGACGGGCGATCTGAAAGCGCGGGGTGCGCCCGAGAAGTTGCTCGACTTGCCGACCGGGGGGCACTCGACCCGTAACATCGTGTTCAATCGCGCCGGCACGAAGCTGTTCATCGCAGTCGGCTCGGCCTCGAACAGCGACGCCGGCGAAGACTGCCGGCGTGCCGCCATTCTGGAAGCGAACCCCGACGGCACCGGCGCCCGGATTTACGCATCGGGGATTCGCAATCCCGTGGGGCTGGCGCTGCAGCCCGGAACCGACGTGGTGTGGGCCGCGACCAACGAACGCGACAACCTCGGCGACAATCTGGTGCCGGACTACGCGACCGCAGTGAAGGACGGTGGGTTCTACGGCTGGCCGTACTCCTATATCGGCCGCCACTACGATCCGAAGTACGTCGGAGCGTTCCCCGATCTCGTCGGCCGCGCGATCGTGCCCGACGTGCTCCTGCCAGCGCATTCCGCCGCGCTCGGCATCGCCTTCTACACCGGCTCGCAGTTTCCCCAGAGATACCGCAACGGCGGTTTCGTGGCGCTGCACGGATCGTGGAACCGAACGGTGGCATCGGGGTACCGTGTGGCGTTCTTCACGCTCGTCAATGGAAAGCCGGGCCCGATCGAAGACTTCATGACCGGCTTCCTGGCCAGCACCGGCGAGAACGGTACACCCGTCGAGCAGTGGGGACGTCCAGTCGGCGTCACCGTCGCCCCCGACGGCGCGCTCCTCGTCTCCGACGATAGCGGCAACCGGATCTGGAGGATTGCCGCGTCGACCGCTGCGCCGGGACGATGACGACGGGCGACGCGGTTTCAGGCCAAACGCCGCGCGTCCGTGCCGGTCATATAATCCGGTGAATGATGTCGACAGCACAGTCTCTCGTCGGCACACTCGTGCTCGCGCTCGTTCCGGCGATCGCAGCCGCGCAAGCCGCGCGGGCGGGTGCCGCGACACGACCGTCACCGTCCGCACTCGTCGAGGGCCGGCCCGTCGACTCGCGTCCCACCGAGAAGCCCGACAACACGCCTGAGTTTTCGGAGCAGACTCGTGCGCCGTACCACGCGACGCAGCCGTATACGATCACCACGCTCGTCGACGGAATCACGGCGCCGTGGAGCCTGGCGTTCCTCCCCGGCGGCGACATGCTGATCACCGAGCGGCTGCCCGGGAAGATGCGCCTGCGGCACGGTGACGGCCGGCTGTCCGCGCCGCTCGACGGCCTCGACGTGCTCCGGTCTCCCGACGCGGCGGACATCGGACTGCTCGATGTCGTGCTCGATCCCGCGTTCGCCACGAACCATCGAATCTTCTTCACCTTCTACGACTACGTGGGCGGCACGAACAGCAACACCTGCATCGCGCGAGCCCGCCTCGACCAGGCGACACCACGGCTGACCGACGTCACGGTGATCTTCCGGGCCGAACCGCGGATCCCGTCGAAGCGGCTCGGCGGCAAGACCGGCGGCCGCCTCGTGTTCGGCTCGGACGGAAATCTCTTCCTCACGATTGGCGATCGATCCGATTCACCGCCCTGGGATGTCGCGCAGCGGCTGGACACGCACCTCGGGAAAGTGCTGCGCATCACGCCCGACGGCGCGCCGGCGCCGGACAATCCCTTCATCGGCAAGGCGGGAGTGCTGCCGGAGATCTGGGCGTACGGCTCGCGCAACGCCGAAGGACTGGCGCTCGACCCGCGCACCGGCCGTCTGTGGGCGGACGAGCACGGACCGCGCGGCGGCGACGAACTGAACGTCATCGAACGAGGCAAGAACTACGGCTGGCCGCTCGTCGCGCACGGCATCGACTATCCCGGCAAGCCGATCGGCGATGGCCTCACGCACAGGGACGGCCTGCAGGATCCCGTGTACTACTGGGATCCGGTGATCGCGCCGTCCGGTCTCGCGTTCTATACCGGCACGCTGTTTCCCGACTGGAAGGACAGCCTGTTCGTCGGCGGGCTGCGCAGCATGACGCTCGTGCGGCTGAAGATCGTCAACGACAAAGTGGTCGAAGAGGAACCGCTGCTCGCCGAGCTCCGCAGCCGGATTCGCGATGTGCGGGTCGGACCGGATGGCGCCGTCTACGTGCTGACTGACAGCGGCGGCTCCGCAGTGACGGCGAACACGCCGTCGACGAGCAAGCTGTTGAAGCTCACGCCAAAGTAAGCTGCGCAACACCTGGCCCCGGCAACGGTTCGCGGTGTCGGCGGAAGCTTACCGTGGTGACGCGCGAGGGTGATATGACGATCGATCGCAGGAGCTTTGCGAAATCGCTGAGCAGCGTCGTCGGCGCCGTGCTCGCCGGCGTGTCCGCACGGCCGGCCGCGCAGGCGCCGGCTGCCGCCGCTGCAGCGCGCGCGGCCGGCCACCTCGCACCGGCGAAGGTGACGCGCATTCGCCTGTTCTACCCGCAGAATTACGACCGGAACGGGCCGCAGGCGTTTCCGCAAAGCAACATGATCGTCCTCGTCGACACCGAGGCCGGGATCACCGGCGTCGGGCAGGGCGGCTCGCCCGACACCGTTCGCAACGTCGCGCGCAGCGTGATCGGCCGGAACGCGTTCGACACAGAGATGATCTGGCAGGCCGCGTTCATGGACGGTTTCTACTCGCCCGGCAAGGAGCGGCTGCACGCGCTCGGCGCAATCGACCTCGCGCTGTGGGACATCAAGGGAAAAGCGCTCGGGGCGCCGCTGTACCAACTGTTCGGCGGCAAGGCGCGCGAACACATCGAGCTGTACGCGACCTCCGGTCTGCCGCAGGGCCTCGTGCCGCCGGCGGAGGCCGGCGCGATGGCGCTTCGTGAGCGTGCGGCGCGGACGATGGCCGCCGGGTATCGCGTGTTCCGGGTGGACAGCGACATCCTCCCGAACCCCGGCGGGCCGGCCGGCGCACGCCGCGGGCCCGCGCAGGGCGCCACCTTCGACACGCGATCGCATATTCGCTTGATCGGCGAGGCGGCGGCCCAGATGCGCGAGGGCGTCGGCGCCGACGGCAACTGGATGATCGACCTGCATCAGAAGTTCGATTTCCACGAGGCGGTCGAAGTGTGCCGCCTCCTCGAACCGCACCGACCGTTCATCGTCGAGGATCCGCTGCGCGAGGAGCAGTTCCGAACACAGTTGCCGAAGCTGCGGTTGATGACCTCGGTGCCACTGGCGCCGGGCGAGGAGTGGGGAACCCGCGCCGAGTTCAGCCCGCTCGTCGAACAGCGCGACATCGACTTCGCCCGTGCGTCGCTGCCGAACGTGGGCGGCATCACCGAGATGCTGAAGATCATGGCCGTGTGCGACACGCACCGCGTCGGCATCGTCCCGCACTTCACAGGACCGGTTGCGACAGCCGGCCACATGCATACGATGATGGCGTTCCCCGGACAGGTGCTGATGGAATACAACCAGGGCGAGCGCCCTGTGCCCTACCTGCCGGAATTCCTCGAGTGCCGCAACGGCAAGGTCTGGCCCAACGACCGGCCGGGGCTTGGGGTGACGGTCGACGAACGGCAGCTCGCCTTCGTCGAAGCGATCACCGAGGGCGCCCCCGGCGCTACGCAGCGGCGGCTCGATGGGTCCCTCACGCACTGGTAGGAATCAGACGGCCGCATCGCGCTTCGATCCTCGGGCGCACGTCGGACCTGGCGCGAAGATCGTCGGCGGCGCTCGCGTCTCACGGCCTCAGCCTGTACTCGGGTGCGACGGTGTTCTGTCCCTTGTAGCAGCAGGAGCCCAGCCGGTTCGGCCGATAGGGATTGCTGAAGCTGTTGTTTCCGGCGGGCAGTGCGCCGACCTTCGGGCGGGCGTTGATCCGAGCCAGCACCTGATCGCGCGCCTGCTCGATGCGCTGCAGCAGGCGCTCGATGTTCCAGCCCACGAGCTTCCCTTTCAGGAACACGACCTTCCCTGCAATCAGCACATCGCGCACGTGCCTCGGGTTCATCATCGTCACGATCGCGCCAGGCGCGTTGTTCATCGGCCACACATTGATATTGCGCGCATCCAGCACGACGACGTCCGCCTCCTTCCCTGGCGTCAGCGTCCCCACTCTGTCCTGGACGCGATTGGCCGCCGCTCCGGCGATCGTCATCATCTCGATCACTTGCCGTGACGTGAGCAGTTGCGGAACGGGCAGGCTGCCAGGGTTGCTGATTGGAAACGCCAGGTCGTTCGCGAGCGCGCGCTGCAGGCAGAAGGCCCCGCGCATCAGCGAAAACGGGTCGGTCGTCATGTTCGTGTCGACGTCCGGGCTCAGACTCGGCAGGATCCCGTGATCGAGCGCATCCTGAAGAGGAGGCATCCCATGGCGCATTTGCATCTCGATGAGCACGGCAATCGAGACGTGGGCCCCCCTGTCCCGCCAGATCTCCCAGGCTTTCGACGTGGCGCTGTTGGGGTACCCGGCGCCGTTGTAGCTGACTTGAGCGCGGGGTTCGTCCTGCCACCGTGTGCAATGAATGAACGTGACGTCCGACCAATCGGCGAGATTCCGCGGGTCGGCGGCGGCGTTGACGACCACGTTCGAGCCACCGACGTTGTGGTTGTTGATGAGGGCGCCGAACGCGCGTCCGAGCTGCCAGCCGGTGTAGCCGGCGCCCGGGAACGCTTCCGACGGACCGGCGCCGCAGCCGAGCGTCACCAGTTGGTCGCGGGAGCTGAAGTACTTTTTCGCGATGCGACCGATGCCCTTGGCCGTGTCGCCGATGGCGCCCGGGAACTCGTACGGAATACCGTCCGCACGCCGGTCGATCCCGGGGCTGTAGTTGTACACCATCCGGCGGCCGGAGTCGACGAGCCCCTGGATCATGGCGTCGGTATGGTCCGGGCTGTGTGACGCCTGCGACGTATCGGTGCCCATCGTGACGCCTTCGCTGATTTCACTCAGGCACGCCACGAGCTCACAGATGTACAGGTCCTCGGGATCGTAAGGGACGCGGCCCAGATCCCAGATGATGTTGGCGGCGTTCGCCGGGTCGGCGATCCGGCCGGCCGTCCAGATGTTCTGGACGACCGATCCATAGCTCTCCTGCGGCCAGCCACCGGCAAGCAGGCCATCGGGGATGAGGCTTCGCTGGAGCGTTTCGTACTGGTGATGATGCGTGGCAATGAAGCCGGGCATGACGATCGTGCCCGCGCAGTCGATGACCTCCGCATTGCCCGCGACGCTGGCAGACACATTCGGTGCAACGGCCGCGATCTTCGTTCCGTCGATCAAGACGTCAGCTTTGTCGAAGTCGCCCACGCGCGCATCGAGGCTGAGCACGGCGCCGCCGCGCAGCAGAATCCGCCGTCTCCGGCCGTCGCCGACGAAGCCCTGAAGATCTGCCTGCGTCGCCGAACGCAGGCCCGCGAGTTGCCCGGGCGCGGTCGCGGCGACGAGCCCGGCCGCGCCCGCTTTGAGGAAGTCGCGTCGCAGCAGGTCTGACATACGTCAGCTGCTTTTCTTCGCTGCCGGCGCGTCCTCATCGGTCGCCGCGAGCGGCGGCACCGGCGTGTCGGGGCGGATCGGCGGTTTCTTCGTGTGAAAGTCGGTGGCCCGCTCGAAGGCGCCGGCAAGCGCGAGCACCCGGCCTTCGGAGAATCGCGGCCCCGCAATCATCAGGCCGACAGGCAGTCCCTTCGACGTAAAGCCGCACGGAATCGAGATCGCGGGGATTCCGTAGACGTTGAAGGCGCCGGTGTTTTCCAGTTCGGGGTTGCGCGGCACGTCCGTCTCCTCGCGCTTGATCGAGGCATCAACGGTACGCGGTGTGCGACGGCGTGTCGGCAGCACGACCAAGTCGACGTTCTTGAACGCATCGTCGATCGTGCGGCGCAGGAGCTCGAGCCGCCACCGGCCGCGCACGTAGTCGGCGGCTTTCGCGTTCGCGCTGCCCTGCAGCGAGCGCCGTGTCGGGATCATGTAGCGCCCCGGTGCCCGCGTGATCATCTCTTCGTGGTACGCGTAGGTTTCGCCGTTGAGCGTGATATCGCGCGTTGACGGCAGCAGCGTGTCGGTCGTGCTCCTGGTCAGCTTGCCGATCACGCGCAGCGCATCATCGATCGCTTTGGCCACGTCGGCGTCGAGGAGATCGAAGAACGGCGCCCGCGCGATGCCGATCCGCAGGCCGTCGACCGGCTGCTTCATCGCCGTCACGTAGTCGTCCGCGGCATGCTCGACGCTCGTGATGTCGAGGCGGTCGTATCCGGCGAGGACGTTCAGCACCATCGCGGCATCCATCACGGTTCGCGCAATCGGACCGCAATGATCGAGCGACAGCGTCAGCGGGATGATCCCGCGGATCGAGACGAGACCGTAGGTCGGCTTCAACCCGACGACGCTGCAGTAGGACGCGGGCGTGCGAATCGAACCGCCGGTGTCGGTGCCGAGCGCCGCGTAGCAGAGATCGGTGGCGACGGCTGCCGCGGATCCGCCGGACGACCCGCCCGGATTGCGTTCGAGCGCCCAGGGATTTCTGACCGGCCCGTAGTAGCTGGTTGCCGACGTGCCGCCGAACGCGAACTCATGCAGGTTTGTCTTGCCGATCAGGATCGCGCCGGCGGCCGCGAAGCGCCGCGCCACTTCGGCGTCTTCCGACGGGACGCGGTCATCGAACACGGCGCTCGCGGCCGTCGTGCGCACGCCGGCCGTGTCGATGTTGTCTTTGAGCGCGATCGGAATGCCGTGCAGCGGACCACGAACCCGCCCGGCTCGCCGTTCGTCGTCCAGCGTCTTCGCCTGCGCGAGCGCGGCCTCGCGTGTCACCGTGATGAACGCGTTGACCTTCGGATTGTAGACCTCGATCCGGGCGAGACACGCGTTCACCAGATCGATCGAGGTGACGGTTCCGGCGCGCAGACGCGCCGCCGCGTCGGCGAGCGTCAGCGCCGCCAGTGCGTCGTGCGCGCCCGTGCTGGCACGGCCGGGGGCCTGCGTCGAGCGCGTCGTCGGCGAGAGGGGCCCGGCCTGTGCGGCACGCGTCGCGGCGGCGGCCGCACCGAGAACGGCAACAGTGAATTCGCGTCGTGAGACCTGTGTCATAGCGTCGTAACGATACAACGGGTGACGCTCGAGCTGAATCCCATGTTTCGGCGGGCGGGCCCCGATTAGGCGTGTCTGAGCGCGGCCAGCACGCGAGCACGCGTGAACGGGAAGGTGTCCATGCGCACGCCGGTGGCGTCGAAGAACGCGTTCGCGATCGCAGCAGCGGCAGCGGCCATCACCTCTTCACCGGCGCCCATCGAGCGCTCGTTCAGCCGCTGCACGACGACCGGCGTCACGTCGGGACACTCCTCGAAGCGCAGAATCGGATAGCTCGCCCAATCGACGGTCGTGACGCCGCTGGTGTCGAACTTCACCTCTTCGAGGAGCATGCGGCTCGCGGTCTGCACGAGCTGCCCGCAAATCTGGCTTTCGACGATTGCGGGATTGACCACGAGCCCGGCGTCGAGCGCGCCGAACAGTCGCTTGATCGCGACCTGACCCGTCTGACGGTTCACCTCGACGTCGGCGACGGCGCCTCCCCACGACTGCAGGTGCGTGCCGAGACCGATGCCGCGGCCCGGGACAACGCTCGCGCCTTCCGCGGGGCTCCGGCGGGCTGGCGCGGACGGAGTCCAGTTGGCCCGTTTCGCCGCTGCGTCGAGCACGCCGAGCCAGCGATCGTCGGCGATGTTGCGCCGCCGGAACTCGTACGGATCGATCTTCAGATCGTGCGCGAGCTGATCGATCGCCTGTTCGGACGCGAACGCAAACGAGAGATCGAGCGGCGACCGCAGCCAGCCGGCCTTGAGATACTCGGTAACCGGCAGCTTGTGGTTCACGAGACGCAGGTTCGCGATCTGATACATCCCGCCGCACGTCAGCCGGTTCACTCCCTGGACGCCCTGGGCGTTGCCGCCGCCTCCACCCCACTCCACCGCACGCTCGCCGGCGAGTTGCGCCGACGCTTCGGTGCCGCTCCAGTTGTGCTGCCAGCCGTGATACTCGTAGGCGACGATCTTGCCGTCCGTATCGGCCGCCACGCGCGCTTCGCCGACGTGCGCCGGCCCGAAGTTGTCCCAGCCGTGCTCGTCCCACCGCATGAACTGCACGCGCACAGGACGCCCGGCGTCCTGCGACAGGAACGCCGCCGCCTGCGCCGCATCGTCGTAGCAGCTGTGGCCGTACGTGCCGGAGCCTTCGTAATACTGCACGCGGACTTGGTCCTGCGGCAGCTCGAGAAGCGTTCCCAGCGTCCGGCGCGTGGCGTAGACATCCTGCGTCGAACACATCACAAGCGCCGAGCCGGGCTTCACGTCGGCGATAGCGCAGTTGGGCCCGAACGGCGCGTGCGCCTGATAGGGCGCGCGCGACACGTGCGACGCGACGTGCGCGGCCTTGCCGAACGCGCCGGCGACATCTCCGCGATCGACGACGATTTCTTCCGGCGTCTTGGTGGCGCGCATCCGCTCGTGCACGTTGTCGCTGCCCGGCAGCGCGGACGTCGCCTCCCACGTCACCTTGACCTGACGCGCGGCCCGCACGGCATCCCATTCGTTCTCGGCGACGACGCCGATGAAGTCGCCGCGCCGCAGGATGCGGACGCCGCGAATCTCGCGAATGGACGTCTCGTCCACGCTCATCACACGCGCGCCGACGCCGTACGCGCGCTGGCCGCGCGGCCGCACGATGCGGCCGTGGAGCATGCCCGGCACGCGCACGTGCTGCATGTAGGTGTACGTGCCTTTCAGCTTGTCGGACAGGTCGCGCCGCGGAACTGGCGCACCGACGACGGTGTACTCCGCGGCGTTCTTCGCCTGCGCCGACCCGGTGAAGGTGCGATCGAAACGCCGCTCGCCGATCAGCTCGCCGTAGGTCACCCGTCGCACACCATCAATGGTCGAGACGACGCCTTTCGAAACCGCCAGCGTGTTCGAGGCAACGTTGAAGCGCTTCGCGGCCATGTCGAGCAGCGCGAGCCGTGCTTCGGCCGCCGCCGTGCGGACCTGCGGCCCGCCGCGCGCGATCGACGCGCTCGAATATGTCCCGCCCTGATTCGGCGTCACGTTGGTATCGAGACGGACCGACGTGATCTGTGTCATCTCGAGATCCAGTTCGTCCGCCGCGATCTGCAGCAGCGCGGTCGACGCGCCCTGTCCCAGCTCGGCGAAGCCGACATACACGGTCGCCGTGTTGTCGGCGTGGATCGCGAGCCACGTGTCGATCTGCCGCGCGTCGGGCGGACCGGCCACGGCTCCGCGCGCCGCCGTCGTCGTCTGCGCCGACAGCACTTCGCGCAGGCCGAAGCCGATGACGAGCGCGCCGCCGGACTTGAGAAAGTCGCGCCGCCCGACGCCAGCCTCGTGGCCCGTCTGTCGATGAGTCATCGCCGCACCTCCGACGTCATCAGCTCTGACGCCCGCCGCACGGCGCGGATGATGCTCGGATACGTGCCGCAGCGGCACAGGTGTCCGTTCATCGCGGTCCTGATCTGCGTTTCGTCCGGCCGCGGATTCTTCGACAGCAGCTCCGCGGCCTTCACGATCATCCCGTTGTAGCAGTAGCCGCATTGCGGCGCCTGCTCGTCCAGCATCGCCTGCTGCACGGGATGCATGTCCGGCGTCCGCGCGAGCCGGTGCGTGAGCGCGTACCACGCCGGCAGGCCTTCGAGCGTCGTCACCGACTTGCCGGCGACGGCCGACACCGGCGTCACGCACGAGCGCCGCTCGACGCCGTCCACGAGCACGGAACACGAGCCGCACTGCGCGAGACCGCAGCCAAACCGAGGACCCTGCAGCTGGAGCTCGTTCGCGAGGACGTACAAGAGAGGAGTGTCAGGCGCGGCCGTGACATTCCACGATCGCGCGTTGACCGTGATCGGTGTGGCCATGAGCGGGCGAGCGTCAGAAGTCCAGCGTCACGCTGAACCTCGCGAATCGGGCCGAGGTGATTGACAACGGATTCAGATACGTCGCCACCGCGTTGATCGCCGTCGGCGAATAGGTCTGTTGATACACGTCCGTGGTGGTGGAGTTCGTGACGTTGTAGATGTCGACCGCGACAAGCGTCTTCGTGCGACCGTAGCGCAGGCTCTTGCCGAACCGAAGGTCCAGCCCGTTGAGGCGATCGCCATACAGCGACCCGGGCTTGACGAGGTTCAAGAACTCGACCGGCTGGTTGCCGCCTGCGAAGGGCCGTCCAAGGCTCGTCTCGAAGAACAGCAGGATCGGTTGTGCCTGAAGGCTCTGAGAGGACACGGTCGGGAAGTTGTTTCCGGCGTATGGAAGACTGTGGAACGTCCCGCTGATCAGCACGTCGACGCTCGGGATGTTGTAGGTCGCGAGGCCTTTGAAGTTCGTCAGCCACGTCGACTCGCGATGGCAGAAGGCCTGCGGCCACTGGCCAAGGCCGCCAGGTCCTCCGGGCGCTCCCGGAAAGAACCCGTCCGTGCCGCCCCAGGGACCGAAGATGTAGATCTCCGGATGCCGCGCGGCCACACCACAGTCGTCCTCCACGACGTTGCCGGAGCTCGTGCCGCCCTGGATCGTGACGTTCTTGAACCGCGCGTTCACCGAAACATCGACGCCGTTGAAACGGTTGGACGCGCCGCCGACGTTATCCGCATAGGTCCGGTAGTTATCGAGAACACCGAACTTCCCCGGCTTGACATCGTGGAACGTCAAGGTTTGCCCGGCGTTGCTTCCGAGCAGCGGATCGTTCGGCACCTGATATGTGAACGTGTCGAAATCGGCGGGCGTGAGCGCCCGATTGATCGTGGTCTGCAGGTTGCCCCACGTTCGGCGAATGTAGTCGACCTCGACCGACACTTTCGGCGCGATCTGATGATTCACGCCGAGCGTCAGGTCCCAGCTGTACTCGCGCGCGTTCCAGCCGCCGGTCGTCGCCGGGTCGATCGTGAGAGGTGAGACCGATTTCCCGAAGAAGGGATTGCCCGCGCCGCACGTGTCGACGCTGCCGGTTGTCGAGGGACTCTGCGCCGCCGGGTTCAGCAGGTTGCAGTCGACAACGAAGTCGTGATTGTTATCGGCCCAGCTTCGCTGATCCGAACTGATGAAATGCCCGAGTCCCGCCGGACTGTAGTTCGCCCACTCGTCGACGGTATTGAACGTCGTCAGGTATTTGCCAACGAAAAACTTCAGCGCGGTCTTTCCGTCTCCGAACACGTCGTAGGAAGCGCCGAGGCGCGGCAGCACGTCCTTCTGGTGCAGCGGACCGTCCTGCTCCGGGAACGCAGCGGCGGCCGGTAAGAGAAAGTTCGGACCGATTTGCTGGTTCCCGAAATGGTCGCTCAGGTGTTCGAACCGCAGGCCTCCAGCCACCGAGAGGCGCCGCAATGTCCATCGATCCTGCGCGTATAACGCGAACAGGCTCTGCATCTGCTCCTGAAACGACGCCTGGTCGTTGTACGCGGTGAACTGATAGGGAACGCCGTTGTTGAAGAAGTACTTGAGCTGGCTGTTGTTGTAGTAGTTGATCGGGTACTGCGCGTCGTTGTGGTGATAGCGGAAACCGAACTTCATCGAATGCGAACCGGTGACGTACGACGCCGCTCCATTGACGATGTTGGTGAGCCCGCTGTGTCCCGACCACCCGGGCGAAGTCGACCGGTAATTGATGTGCGGAATCGAGCCGTTGCCGAGATCGTCCTGCACCGGGATGAGCGTCGCATCGAACGGAGCCTTCTGCCGGCTGCCCCAATAGAAATACGGTCCCAATTGCGCGTTGGCCTCGATCAACAGCTTCGAGGATACCGGTGATGACCAACTGAGCTGCGTCATCACGTTCGGATGGTTCTCGTTCCGAGGGATCGCCTCGGGCGTCGAGATGATGCCGCCAAAGGTGAGCCCGTTGCTGTCGCCGCCCTGGATGCAGTGCAGGCAGATGTTCTGGACCTGCGACCACGCCGTGACTTTGTTGCGCGGCGTCGGCTGCCACGTCAACCGCACCTGTCCGTCATTCCACGTGCCGTCGTCCTCGGCCTGCTGGAGCGGGCGACCGCCCTGGCCGTCGGCGGGAAGATAGGTCCACTTGGTCGGATCGCCGGCGTTCAGGTTCACATACAAGTTGGCAACGCCCTGCCGGTTGATCTGGTAACGATATCCACCCCAGAACCACAGTTTGTCCTTGATGACCGGGCCGCCAACTGTGGGGTTGATGTCCCACGCCTTGTTCAGGGTATTGGCCGACTTCAGCCCCTTCGCCTGAATGTCCGGTGTGAGATTGCTCCCCTGGAGCTTGTTGCCGGTCCCGTTGATGAAAAAGTTCCCGGCGAACCTGTTGCCGCCCTGCTTCCCGATGATGTTCATCTGCGGGCCGCCCGTCGTCGCCTCGCCGAGTCCGCCGGTGATGCTGAACACTACCTCCTGCGAGTTGCCGATATCCGGGACGTAGGATGAGACGCCCATGCCCTGGTAGCCGCCGCTCATGCCGTCGACCAGCACCTGCCCTTCATTGCGGCGTCCGCCATGAACCTGAAAGACACTGAAGACCGCCGCGTTGGCCCCACCGACGTCGTTGCCCTGGACGTTGATCGCCGGGATCAGCTGCGTCAAGGACGAATACAACCGGGACGAAGGAATGTCGGTGATCGTTTGGTTGCTGAGCGTCGTCTGGGTGCGCGCGCTCGTCACGTCGACGACCGGCGTCTGTCCGCTCACCGTGATCGCTTCCGCGACGCCGCCGACTTTCATGTCCGCGTTGACGGTCGCGACGAATGCGCCGGCCAGCTCGATACCTTCACGGATGACCGTGGCGAAGCCATTCAGCGCAAAGGTGACCCGGTAGGTCCCCGGCCTCAGGTCTTCGATGGCGTACTGGCCGACGCCATTGGTGATGACCGAGCGGGTTTTCTCGATGAGCGCGGGGCTGGACGCTTCGACGGTGAGGCCCGGCAGAACGGCGCCGGACGCGTCGCGCGCCGTGCCGACGATCGATGCCTGCGCGAAGGCGGCGGTGGGAATGCCCAGGAGCGAGGCCAGGACCACGAGCGTTCGGACAGATCTCATGTGATCCTCCAGAGAACTGACGAAACGAACCTCGACGCGGCCTGCGCGTCACTATACCGATCTGGAATGGCGTTGCAAGGGAGAACGTGCGAGGTCGGCGCCGCGTCTCACGAGCGATTCAGCGTGATCTGAGTGGTTCGGTTCAGCGGCCACAAGACGCGTTCCGTGTTCGACCGCTACGACAGAGTGAGCGAGGGTGACCTGCGCGACGCGGCGATGAAGCTCGATGACACTGCCGCCGCGCGACAATCGCAACGGAGGTCAGAAGTGGTTGAAGCCCTCGGAAAATTCAGTCGGAATCGCGCTGCAAAAGGCGTTGTGCGAATCACTCGTTCCAGCCGTTCTCACCGCTCGGCTCCCCGCCATTCGCGACCTCATTTCTTCTTCGCGGCTTCCCCCTCCCTGAAGCGGGCACCGCGGAGAACGTCCTCCATACCATAGTTGGCCTCGTGGCAGGCGTACTCGAACAGGAGACCGTCGATGGCTCGCAGCGGCATCACCGCCGTCCAGGGTTTCGTGTACGCGTCCGGGTCCGTAATGGTGAACCGGTAGTCGATCGTCTTCGCGTCAAGCCGCGTGAAGCGCTCCACCACCGTCGTCTTGGCGGTCGATCCCGGCAGGCTGGTCTCGCGCCTGAAGTTGACCGTCTCGACTACCAGCGTGTCGCCCTCCCATCGGCCGCGCGAGTCGCCCGTCCACTGCGGGAGCGTGCCGTGTGGACGACCGTCGGTCGGGATGATCCGCGCGTTGTGGACCATCTCGTTGAAGATCATGACGTAGCCGGGCGTCTGAACGATTTGCAGGTTGTTGTTGTACGTGCCGGAGATCATCGGCGGACCCGCGTTGAAGCCGAGGAGGCATCGATCAACGAGGCTGAGATCTTCAGGGTCGTCGAAGACTCCGGCGGTCGTGCGGGCCGCCCGCTCCGCCATTCTTGCGCGTGTGGCCGCCGAGAACGGAATGCGGCCGTCAGGGGGATCGATGATGAGCGATGTGCGACGGTCTGCCGTCAACTGGCTGCCGCGCTCGTACCAGAAGTCGTTGTAGGAGAGCACACCGCCGTCCGCCCTGCCCGGGTACCCGGCGCTCGGCTGCCCCTTCTCCGGGTCGAACAGATCGCGGTTCAGGCGCTCGTTCTCGCTGGCCTCGAACTCGGCCGCCTCCGACGGCGACAAGACAGCCTTGCCGCTGAGCGCCGTGGGCCGCTGCAGCGGCGTGATCGTCGCGAACGTGAACGTGCCCTGGAGGTCGGGCTTGCCGTCGGCGGTGCGCGCAGGCGTCCACGTGGCTGACTGGGCTGACACAGAGGAGACCACCACGGTCGCGGCCAAAGCGCTGACCAGAGCGACGAGACAGAGAACACGCATAGCGAATCCTCCTCAAATCACTGTGTCGATGGCTTCACCCGCAGTACGCGTACGCGTACCCATGTTCCTGCGCGTGCCCGACCGCGACGATCCCTGACGGCACCATGTGCGAGTTGCCGATCACGTTGGCCAGCATCTCTTTGTAGACAGCGTCGGGCTTTCCGTCGGTTTTGCGCGCAAGGCTGCCGGCCAGGCCCTGCGTCGACTTGTCGCAGACGGCGAAGTGGACGCCCAGCTTGATCAACGCGTCGAACGTTTCATCGCGGCGTGACTCGGCCGAATTGTAGGGGTTTCTCGTCGGGGCGGCGTTGGTCTTCGGGTCGGCGGTCTGCGAAGGCATCGACGCGCCGTAGGTCCTCCAGATCGCGTCGTTGAATGCGAACGCGGTCGCGGCATGGCGCAGGCAGACGACGATTGCGACCTCGCTGTTTTCGAGGCCATAACCGCTCTTGCTCGTGGTGAAGATGTTCGACGCGAAGTGCAGCGCCTCGCCGACACCGCGAGCCGAGACCGCGTCCAGGAACGTGCGGTGCTTGCCGGGGATCTTGTCGAACCACTCGTCCTCGGAATGACGGGCTGGCTGCCATCCGCCGCTCGACGCTCCCTGGGCCAGTGCCGTCGCGGTGCCCGCGCCCAGTGCGGCGCCGATCGCGGCGAACCCGCTGCCGAGCCGCGACAAGAACGATCGGCGCGCACGGAAGGAGCGGTTGTCGGAGCGCTGCATGTGCACCTCACTTCGGCGGCCGGCCGCCGGCCGCCGTCACGAACGCAATGGTAGGCGGCATCAACGTGCCCGGTCAACGCGCGGACTGCGCCCGCATCGCGGCCGCCACCGCGTACTGGAAGTCGAGGTTCTGTTTCGGTCGACTCTCTATTTTCTCGCGTGCGGAAGACGCGAGGCGCGACGAACGAGAAGGTGATTTCCTAGGGAAGAGTGGAGGCGCCGCCCGGATTTGAACCGGGGGTGGAGGTTTTGCAGACCTCTGCCTTACCTCTTGGCGACGGCGCCCCTGAAAGCAGAAGGCGGGTCCACGGGACCCGCCTCAAAACCAAAGCACGAACTGAGGTCGGCTATCGTGGCGGCCAATCGCTGGCTTGCCGAGCCGAAGCTCGCGCCAGCGAGCGAAGGCTGGAGCGGGAAACGGGATTCGAACCCGCGACTTCGACCTTGGCAAGGTCGCACTCTACCACTGAGTTATTCCCGCTCGAACGACCAAAGTACCATCAGAGCCGCACCGAACGCAAGACCTTGGCCGCCTCTTCCGGGGACGTCGGGTTGATGTAAAACCCCGTCCCCCACTCGAATCCGGCGACGCGCGTCAGCCGCGGCATGATCTCGATGTGCCAGTGGTACGTGTCGCGCACGTCCTCCGACGCCGGCGCCGTATGCACGACCAGATTGAACGGCGGCATCTCCACCGTGCGATCGAGCCGCTGCAGCACCGGCTTCAGCAGCCGCGCGAGGCTCTCGCTCACGTGCCGCGGCGCCTCCTCGAACCGCGCGCCGTGCTGCTTGGGCAGCAGCCACGTCTCGAACGCGAACCGCGGCGCATACGGCGCCAGCGCGACGACGTCCGCGTTCTCCTGAATCACGCGCCGGCCGTCGCGCAGCTCGTCGCGCACGATGTCGCAGAAGACGCACCGCTCCTTCACCTCGAAGTGGCGCCGGGCGCCGTCGAGCTCTTCGCGAATGAAGTCCGGCACAATCGGCAGCGCGATCAGCTGCGAGTGCGGATGATCGAGCGTCGCGCCGGCCGCCGCGCCGTGGTTCTTGAACACGAGGATCTGCTTCAGCCGGAAATCCTTCTTCAGATCGAGCATCCGCTCGCGGTACGCCCAGAGCACGCGCTCGATCTCCGGCTCGGACATCGCCGCGAACGGCCGATCGTGATCCGGCGTCTCGATGATCACCTCGTGGGCGCCAATCCCGTTCATCCGATCGAACAACCCCTCGCCCTCGCGATCGAGCGTCCCCTCGACCTGCAGCGCCGGGAACTTGTTCGGCACGACGCGCAAGTCCCACCCCGGCGTGTTCGCCGCGCTGCCGTTCTGCCGGTACGCCAGCACTTCGGGCGGCGTCATCGCCTCGCGCCCGGGGCAGAACGGACACTGCTCGCGGCCGAGCATCGCGAACCGCTCGACGCGGAAATCGTTCGGGCGCTTCTGCCGATCGGTGGAGATGATCACCCACCGGCCGGTGATCGGATCGCGTCGGAGCTCAGGCATCGAAGGCGTTCTGAAAGAGGTCGACGACCGGACGGCCGGCGTCGAAATGAATCGAGACGACGTCGAAGCGGCAGGGGCGGCCCGTCAGCCGGTGGGTCGCGAGGTAGTCGAGCGCGATCTGCAGCATGCGCCGCCGCTTCCAGCCGGTGACCGCCTCCGCCGCCTCGCCGAACGCGCGGCTGTCCCGCGCCTTCACTTCCACGAACACCATCGTCTCGCCGTCGCGCGCGATGATGTCGATTTCGCCGCCCCGCCGGCGGTAGCGCCTGGCAAGAATTGCGTACCCCCGGCGCTCGAGCTCGCCGCACGCCAGATCTTCCCCATGTTTTCCAAGTATCTGCCGGGCCTGCGACATGCTGCACCACAGCCCAGCAACCGACGGGCCAACCGCGCCGGCGACGATCAACGCAGATCCCGCAGAACCCGCAGAGTACAAGCTCGTTGGCTCTGCGAACCCTGCGATTTCTGCGTTCAACGTCGTGACGCCTCCACTTCGGTGAGCGCCTCGTCGAAGATCCGCACGGCGGCGTCCGCCTGATCGCGCGTCAGCACGAGCGGCGGCGAGAAGCGGACCGCGTTCTTGCCGGCGCCGAGGATCAGCAGGCCCCGCGCGAAGGCGGCCGATACCACGGCGTCGCGCTCCTCGCTCGCGCGCGCCTTCGTCGTCCGGTTGCGTACGAGCTCGACGCCGATCATCAGGCCGCGGCCGCGGACGTCGCCGATGAGCGGATGCGTTTCCGCAAGCGCTTTCAGGCCGGCCATCAGGTGCGCGCCGACGTCCGCTGCGTTCTTCACGACGCCGCCGCGCAGCAGCGCGATCGTCGCGAGCGCCGCGGCGCACGACACCGGGTTGCCGCCGAACGTGCTGGCGTGCGTGCCCGGCGGCCACTCCATCACGCCCGCGCGCGCGACGGCGACGCCGAGCGGCATCCCCGACGCGATGCCTTTCGCGATCGCGATCATGTCGGGCTCGACGCCGCTGAACTCGATCGCGAACATGCGGCCCGACCGCCCCATGCCCGACTGCACTTCGTCGGCGACGAGCAGGATCCCGTGCTTCGCCGCGAGGTCGCGCAGCCGCTGCATGAACGCGTCGGGCGCGACGACGTAGCCGCCCTCGCCCTGAATCGGCTCGACGACGATCGCGGCGACTTCGTCGGGCGACACGAGGTGCGCGAACAGCTGGTGCTCGATGTAGTCGATGCACGCGTCTCCGCACGTCGCGGGGGACGATCCGAGCGGGCAGCGATAGGTATCCGGATACGGCGCGTGGTAGACGCCCGGGAGCAGCGGTCCGAAGCCGCGGCGCTGCGTCACCTTGCTCGCCGTCAGCGCGAGCGAGCCCATGGTGCGCCCGTGGAAGCCGCCGATGAACGCGATCACGTTCTGGCGCTTCGTCGTGTAGCGCGCCAGCTTGAGGCACGCCTCGATCGCTTCGGTGCCGGAGTTGCCGAAAAACGATCGGGCGCCGCCGCGGATCGGCGCGATCGCGGCCAGCTCCTCGGCGAGGCGCACCTGCGGCTCGTAGTAGAAGTCGGTCCCCGACATGTGCAGGAACTTCTGCGCCTGCTCCGCGATCGCGCGCACGACGTCCGGGTGCGAGTGGCCGGTCGAGTTCACGGCGATGCCGGCCGAGCAGTCGAGGAAGACGTTGCCGTCGACGTCCTCGACGATCGCCCCCGAGCCGCGCTCGATCACGAGCGGGTAGCCGCGCGTGTAGGAGGGCGACACGACCGACTTGTCGCGATCGATCAGCGCTTTCGCCTTCGGCCCGGGCAGCGCCGTCCTGATGTCGGGAACCTTCACTTGCGTTTCCACCGCGTGCCCGCCGGGCCGTCCTCGAGGAGGACGCCGCGCGCGGCCAGATCATCGCGGATCCGGTCGGCGGCGGCGAAGTCGCGCCGGCGCCGCGCGCTCTGGCGGTCCGCGATCAGCCGGTCGATCTCCTCGACCGGCACCGGCGGCCGCCGGTCCTCGGCGCGCCGCAGGCTCACGACGCCGAGCACGCGATCGAACTCGTCGAAGGCGCGGCTCACGACCTCGGCGTCGCCGCGGCCGATTCCGCGCGCGTCGATCGCCGAGTTGACCTCGCTCACGAGCTCGAAGATCGCGCCGAGCGCCGCCGCGGTGTTCAAGTCGTCCTGCATCGCCGCGGCAAACGCCGTGCGCGCCGCTTCCACCCGCGCGGCCAGCTCCGGATGCGACCCCGGCTCGGCGACGCTCTCGAGCCGCGCCAGAAAATCCGTGATCCGCTCGAGCGCCCGCTCCGCCGCCGCGAGGCTCTCCCAGGTGAAGTTCAGCTGCTTGCGGTAATGCGCCGACAAGAGCAGGTAGCGGACCGCCGACGGCCGGAATCCCTTCTCGACGACGTCGGGGATCGTGTACGTGTTGCCGAGTGACTTCGACATCTTCTGCTCGTCCACGATCAGGTACTCGACGTGGACCCAGAAGCGCGAGAATGGCCGGCCGGTCGCCCCTTCGCTCTGCGCGATCTCGTTCTCGTGGTGCGGGAACACGAGATCAATGCCGCCGGCGTGGATGTCGATCGGCGGCTCGCCGAGGAGGCGCAGCGCCATCGCCGAGCACTCGAGATGCCAGCCGGGCCGCCCCGGCGGATCGACGATCGTCCACGTGGGCTCGCCCGGCTTGGCCGCCTTCCACAGCACGAAATCGCGCGCGTCTTCCTTCGCGTAGGTGTCGGTGTCGATGCGCGCGCCCGGCTTCATGCCGTCGTGATCGAGGTGCGCGAGCTTGCCGTAGTCCGGCTGCGTCGAGATCTTGAAGTAGATCGATCCGTCGCTGACGTAGGTGTGGCCGTTCTTCTCGAGCGCGCGGATCAGGTCCGCCATCGCGCGAATGTTCGCCTCGTCGGTCGCGCGCGGCGTCTCCTCGACCGCCTCGAGGCCGAGCGACTCGGCGTCCTCGCGGAACATCGCGATGTAGCGATCGGTGTAGGCGCGCAGATCCATGCCGGCCTTTTCGGCGCCGAGAATCGTCCGATCGTCGACGTCGGTGAAGTTCATCACCTGCCGCACGTCGAAGCCGAGCAGGTACTTCAGCGTCCGCCGCAGCACGTCGACGCAGATGAAGGTGCGGAAGTTGCCGATGTGGCCGCGCGCGTAGACCGTCAGCCCGCAGGTGTACATGCGCACGGTGCGCCCGTTCGACGGAGCGAAGGGCTCCTCGGTCCGCGTCAGCGTGTTGTAGAGGCGCATCTCATGTCACGGGGCGGGCAGCGGGCGCGACGCGCGCCATTCGGCGGCGCCGGGGCGCGCGACGACGATCTGCAGCGAGCCGCCCTGCGCGACGAAGCGGATGTCGAAGCGGCGCCGGCCGTTGCCGCCGCCGGCGACGACGGCCGAGCACAGCTCGCGCGTCAGCTCCGCAATGGCCGGCGCGGCGTAGCCGACGTGCCCGAGCACCGCCGTGCACAGCTCCCCGAGCATGCGGCCGCTGGCCGCATCGTCGGCCATGTCGAGGGCGAAGACGAAATCGTGGTCCGGCAACGATGGGAATTCTACAGTGAAAGGCGCGCGAACAGCACGCGGGCGCGGCCGCAGTCGGCGTCGATCTGCGCGCGCAGCGCGTCGAGCGAGTCGAACGCGCGCTCGTCGCGCAGGCGCTGGACGAAGCCGATGCGGAGCGGCTGGCCGTAGAGGTCGCGATCGAAATCGAAGATGTGCGTTTCGACGACCGTGCGGCCCGAGCGATCGACCGTGGGACGCGTGCCGACGTTGGTCACCGACGGATGCACGACCGTGCCGACGCGCGCCGTCGTCGCGTAGACGCCGTGCGGCGGCATTAGCTCGTTCTCCGTGCAGAGATTCGCCGTCGGGAAGCCGAGCGTGCGTCCGCGCTGATCGCCGCGCATGACGATGCCGTCGATCGCGTACTGGTGGCCGAGCAGCGCGCCCGCCTCGTCGACGCGCCCCTCGCTCACGAGCCGCCGCACGCGCGTGCTGCTGACGACGAAGTCCTTGTAGCGCACCGGATCGATCTTCTCCGCCTTGAAGCCGTAGCGGCCGCCGAGAACGCGCAGCAGCGAGAAGTTGCCGGATCGATCGTGGCCGAAGAGGAAGTTCGCGCCGACCCACACCTCCGAGACGTGCAGCCAGTCGACGAGCACGGTGCGGACAAACGCCTCCGGATCCCAGCGCGAGAGCTCCGGCGTGAAGCGCACGATCGCCGCGCCCTGCACGCCGGCCTCGGCAATCGCCTCGAGCTTCTGCTCCTTCGTCATCAGCAGCGGCGGCGCCTTGTCGGGGCGCACGACGCGCGGCGGATGCGGATCGAACGTCATGACGACGGAGGTGCCGCCGCGCTCGCCGGCGACGCGGCGCACGCGCTCGAGAATCTTGCGATGGCCGCGATGGACGCCGTCGAAGTTGCCGAGCGCGAGGACCGGCTGCGACCACCGGGGCGGACGCGCGTCCTCCGGGAAATGAATGACGTCCATGCGGCGGCGATCAGCGCGGACAGGTCAGAGGGCTCGTGCGGATCACGCAATCTCCAGCACGAGCCCATCATAAGCCAACTCCATACCGGCCGGCAGTTGCGCGTTCGTCGCGGCGTGGCCGAGATCGTGGCAGACGTGCGTGAAGTAGGCACGATCGGCGCGCATGCGTTCGACGGCGGCGATCGCCTCGTCGACGCTGAAGTGCGTCGAGTGCGGGCGGCGGCGGAGCGCGTCGATGATCACCGTGCGCACGCCCTCGAGCAGCGGCCACGCGTGATCGGGAATGCGGTTGCAGTCGGTGAGGTACGCGAACGCGCCGATGCGGAAGCCGAGCACCGGCAGGCGGCCGTGGAAGAGCGGCACCGGCACGATCTCGACGCCGCCGAGCGAGAACGGGCCGCCGATGGTGAACAGCGAGAGCTGCGGGATGCCGCCGCCCTTCTGCGTCGACGCGTCGAAGACGTACGCGAACATGCGCTTCAGATTGCCGACCGTCTCCTCGTCGGCGAAGCACGGGATCGACGAGCGCTGCATCTGGTTGTAGCGCCGCACGTCGTCGAGGCCGAAGACGTGATCGGCGTGGCTGTGCGTGAAGAGGATCGCGTCGACGCGGCGCACGCCGTTCGCGAGCGCCTGCGTGCGGAGATCGGTCGACGTGTCGACGAGGATCGAGGTGACCGACGCGGCGAACGGGCTGGCCGCGCGCGGTTGCGCGCCGCCGCCGTCGTCGCCGATCTCGATGAGAATCGAGGGGCGCGTGCGCTGATCCTTCGGATCGGTGGAGCGGCACACGTCGCAGTCGCAGCCGATCGACGGGACGCCGTGGGACGTGCCGCTGCCGAGGACGGTGACTCTCATCGCGGAGATGGAAGACGGCACGCGCGCTACGGCTCGACGATCCGTTTCGCGCCGCCCGTCGCCTGCACGAAGCGCAGCCGCAGCTCGTAGAGCACCTGCTCGAGCACCTGCCGCTCTTCGGCCGTGAGGTTGCCTCTCGTTTTCAGCTCGAGGAGCGAGAGGATGTCGATCATCTGCGCGGCGCCCTGCAGGTTCGGCTCGCTGCGCTCGCCGGACAGCGGGTCGGGCATGTCGCCGAAATGGATCGCCGCCGTGCTGGCGAGCGACACCACGAACGCGGTGAACGACAACCCCTCGGTCGACATCCGACTAAGATTATCAAATGTCCGAGCCCGACACCGTCCGCGCGGCGCGCGAGTTCACGCGCCTGGTCGAGATCATGGCGAGGCTGCGCGGACCCGACGGCTGTCCGTGGGACCGCGAGCAGACGATCGATTCGCTGAAACCGTTCGTGCTCGAGGAGACCTACGAGGTGCTCGAGGCGATCGATCGCCACGATCACGCGGCGCTCTGCGAGGAGCTCGGCGACTTCGTGTTCGAGGCGGTGTTCCTCGCGCAGCTCGAGGCCGAAGCGGGCCAGTTCGCGATCGCCGACTCGCTGCAGAGCATCGCCGACAAGCTCGTTCGCCGCCACCCGCACGTCTTCAGGCGCGGCGAGGGCGAGGCGGCGCTCGAGTCCGCCGGCCAGGTGCGCACGCGGTGGGAGGAGATCAAGGCGCAGGAGCGCGGCAAGAGCGCGAAGCCGAAGACGCTCCTCGGCGGCATCGCGCCGGCGCTGCCGGCGCTCCTGCGCGCGTACCACATCGGCGTCCGCGCCGCGTCGGTCGGCTTCGACTGGACCGCGCCCGGCGACATCGTGGACAAGATCCAGGAGGAGGTCGACGAGCTGCGCGAGGTCGTCGAGCCGGCCGGCGGCGTCGATCAGGCGCGCGCCGAGGAGGAGATGGGCGACCTGCTCTTCTCGATCGCGAACTTGTCGAGAAAGCTCGGCATCGAGCCCGAAACCGCGCTCCGCAAGGCGAACGACAAGTTCACGCGACGCTTCGGCGAGCTCGAGCGGACGATCGCCGCATCCGGCCGCGTGATGAAAGACATGACGCTCGATCAGCTGGAGGCCGAGTGGCAGCGTGTGAAGACAGCGGCGCCACTGCAGGAGTGACGGATCATCACGAAGGCACGAAAATCCACGAAGCACACGAAGCTTGTCATCAACGGACAATTCTTCTTAGGCCCCGCGCCAGCATTGGCACGTTGAAATTGGGCTCATGCCGGCGCCCAGTTCTCGATGCACCGCGAGCAGCGCACCAATCGTCCGGTTCACGAGCGCTTCGAGATCGGGCGGCAGAGATGATGCGATTCGGAGAGTCATGGCTTCGTGTTTTCGTGGTTCTTCGTTTCTTCGTGAAAAGCCGTTGACGTCGCACGGGGCGCGACGAATGGGTGGATCTCCAGGGAATAGCCGTCGCTCTCCACGGTCACGGCGCCGTCTCGATCGGTTCTGAAGACGCTGGCACCAACCGATGCGTAGCGATCCAGGACTTCGGGCACCGGGTGGCCGAAGTGGTTGTTCCGGCCGGCGCTGACGATCGCGATCTGCGGGCGCAGCGCGCGGACGAAGTCGGGCGCGCTCGACGTCAGGCTGCCGTGGTGGCCGATCTTCACCACGCGCAGCCGCGCGGGCGCGAACGACGAGGTCATCTCGCGCTCGGCGGCGGCGCCGGCGTCGCCGGTCAGGACGACGGACACGTCGCGCCAGCGCAGCTCGAGGACGATCGAGTCGTCGTTGCGCACCCTCTGCCGCTCCCAGTCGGCGCGGCGCGGGTGATGCGCGACGATGTCGACGCCATCGATCGCGACGTGGTCGCCGGCGTAGACGTTCGCCCACCGCGCCGGCTGCGCCTGCGCGGCCATCCGCAGCGCGGCGAGCGGCGCCGATCGCGGCACCGGAATGCCCTCCCACACCTCGCGCGGGCGGAACTCGCGGAGGATGGACGAAGCGCCGCCGATGTGATCGGGATCGCCGTGCGTGAGCGCGAGGACGTCGAGCCGGCGGCGTCCGGCCGCGCGAACGACGGGCGCGACCACGCGGTCGCCGACGTCGAACGACGACCCCGCGGCGCCGCCCGCATCGACGAGCATCGTGGAACCGGCCGGAAAGACGATGAAGATCGCGTCGCCCTGCCCGACGTCGATGACCGTCACGTGCAGGCGTCCGTCGCCGCGCGACGCGAGGAGCGTCCGCGGGTCGGAGAGAATCCAGAGCGCCGACGCCAGGGCAGCCACGGCGGCGCCGCGGCGGACGCGGCGAACGCGCGTTGATTCGGCGCTGCCGACGATCTCGAGTCGCCGCCGCCACAGCGTCCACCAGGCCGCCGCCGCCGCGTAGTACGCGCCGACGGCGATCCACGACGGCGGCGCGATGCGATACGCGAGCACCGGCGCGAGTGAGACGAGATCGGCCGACCGCACCAGGCCCGCAGCGCCCACGTGCGCGACCGCTCCGACGAGCGATGCCGCCGTCGGCGACACCGCGGCGATCGGCACGACCGCCATGCCCGCGATTTGCGCCACCGCCATCAGCGGAATCGCGAGGAAGTTGAGCGCGAGGCCCGCGAACGTCACGCGCGAGAACACCAGAGCGCCGACCGGGAAGAGCAGCGCCTCGGTCGCAGCGGAGGCCGCGAGCATGGACACGGCGGCGCGACGGACGACGAGCAACGCAGAACCCGCGGAGCCCGCAGATCTTCTTTTGTTCACAGCGTCTGCGTGCTCTGCGCGCTCTGCGTTGATCGTCGTCACAGCCGGGACGACCAGGAGGATGGCGAGCGTCGCGCCGACGGTGAGGACGAACGCGGGATCGGCGACGGCGAGCGGATCGACCAGGACGAGCAGCGCGGCGACGACCGCGAGCGCATTGAGCGGCGCGGTGCGATGGTCGAAGACGCGCGCGCCGAAGTAGACGACCGCCATGAGCGTCGCGCGATCGACCGACGCGCCGCTGCCGACGAGATCGGCGTAGGCGACGAGCGCCGCGATCGACGCGATCATCGCCCCGCGCCCGAGGTGGCCGGCGAACCGGAACGCCCCGATCAACAGGCCGGCGAGGATGGCGATGTTGCCGCCCGAGATCGCGATGACGTGGTAGGTGCCCGCTTCCTGAAGCCGGCGCTGGACGTCGGCGTCGAGGCCCGCGCGATCGCCGATGACGATCGCGGCCACGATCGCCGCCGACTGCCGGCTCCATCCCCCGACGCCGTCCGCGATCGCGCGCCGCGCGAACGCGCGCGCGGCGGCGATCGCCTCGCGCCACGGCGAGCCGCGCGCCGTCACCTCGACGAGCGCGCCGCTCTTCACCGAGCCGACGAGCGTCGTGCCGCGGCGCGCGAGCGCGCGCTCGTTGTCGGGAACGCCGGGATCGAGATACCGCGATGGCCGACGGAGCTGGACCGGCAGACGAACGCGGCGTCCCGCTCGCCACTGGTCGATGCGCTCGGCGGCGAGCGATCCAACGACCGTGACGAGGATGCCGCCGGCCGCAGCGAGCGACTCCGGTCTTACCTGCCCGACCTGCCCGACCTGCCCGACCTGCCCGACCTGCCCGACCTGCCAGACCTTGTCGACATCGACGCTCAGCGAAACGCCGGACTCGGCCGGCGACGCGTCCGCGCGCAGCACACCCTCGACGACCGCAAACGCCTCATCGTCTTCGGGGAGGCGCCGGCCTTCGCGCGCGGCCGAGGCGCGCTCGTCGCGCGCGAGCGCCTCGAACACCGCGCGCAGCGGCGGACGCCAGGCGCGGCGCCAGGCGTCGCCCGCGAGCACTGCGCCGCCGGCGAAGAACGCGACGGCGACGACGGCCGCCAGCGCGCCGGCACGCGCCCGCCGGGCACACCAGGCGGCGGCGGCGACGCAGGCGAGAAGAAAAAACGTGGCGGCGACGCGAGAGATGGGATCGACGAAGAGGCCCGCCGCCGCCCCCGACAGCAGCGCGGCAGCGGGTATCGCGGCGACATTGCGCACGGGGCGGCCGACTGCCGGAACCGTGCCGTGTCGAGGACACAGAGGTTGACAGAGGACTCAGAGGGACGCACAGAGAGAGGCCACAGAGGAGAGGTCACGGCGGAGGCGACCGGCTGGCGCCAGTTCGACGCCCGATCCCGCGCCGGGGCGTCCCTCTGCGACGTCCCTCTGCGTTCCCCTCTGTGCCCTCTGTTCCCCTCTGCGTCCTTGTCGCCGGCGTCGGCGGCCGCGCGTCAGACCTTTTCGGTCGTTATCCCGGCGTAGTAATCCTGGAGCGCGCGGACGCCGACGCCCTGCTCGCGGAGCGCGCGGATGGCGCTGACGGCGGCGGCGGCGCCGGTGAGCGTCGTGATGCACGGGACCTCGTGCATCATCGCCGCGCGGCGGACCGTGCGATCGTCGAAGAACGACTCGCGGCCGAGCGGCGTGTTGACGACGAGATCCACCTTGCGGTTGACGATCTCGTCCGCGATGTTCGGCCGCCCCTCGTTCACCTTGTAGACGACGTCCACGGCGAGGCCGTAGGCGCGCAGGTACGCCGCCGTGCCGCGCGTCGCGATCAGCTTGAATCCGAGCGCGGAGAGGTCGCGCGCGATCGGCAGCAGGTTGGCCTTGTCGTCGTTGTTCACGCTGACGAACGCGGTGCCGCGTTCCGGCAGCCGCTGGCCGACCGAGAGCTGCGCCTTCGCGAAGGCGACGCCGAAGTTCGTCGCGCCGCCCATCACCTCGCCCGTCGACTTCATCTCCGGACCGAGAATCGTGTCGACGCCCGGGAAGCGCACGAACGGGAACACCGGGCTCTTGACGAAGACGCCGGCCACCTGCACGTCCTGGCGCAGCCCGAGCTCGGCAAGCGTGCGGCCCGCCATCACCTTCGCCGCGATCTTCGCGAGCGACACGCCGGCCGCCTTCGACAGATACGGCACGGTGCGCGACGCGCGCGGGTTCACCTCGAGCACGTAGACGACGTCGTCTTTGATCGCGTACTGCACGTTCATCAGGCCGACGACCTTGAGCGCGCGCGCGATGCGGCGCGTGTAGTCGCGGATCGTCGCGAGGTGGCGCTCGGGGCAGATGAACGGCGGCACGACGCAGGAGCTGTCGCCGGAATGGATGCCCGCCTCCTCGATGTGCTCCATGATGCCGCCGATGACGACGGCGCCGGTCGCGTCGGCGATTGCGTCGACGTCGAACTCGAACGCGTCCTCGAGGAACCGGTCGACGAGCACCGGATGCTCGGGCGAGGCGTCCACCGCCTGCGCCATGTAGCGATCGAGCGTGCCGACGTCGTAGACGATCGCCATCCCCCGTCCGCCGAGGACGTAGGACGGCCGCACGACGACGGGGAATCCGATCGACGCCGCGACGTCGCGCGCTTCGGCGCGCGAGGTCGCCGTCCCGCTCGCCGGCTGCGTGATCGCGAGCTCGGTGAGGAGCTTCGCGAAGCGCTTGCGATCCTCGGCGAGATCGATCGAGTCGGGCGACGTGCCGAGGATGCGCACGCCCGCGCGCTGCAGCGCGAGCGCCAGCTTCAGCGGCGTCTGGCCGCCGAACTGCACGAGGCACGAGACCTCGCCGCCGGCCGACGCTTCGGTCTCGATCACCGCCATCACGTCCTCGAACGTGAGCGGCTGGAAGTACAGCCGGTCGGCGGTGTCGTAGTCGGTCGACACCGTCTCCGGGTTGCAGTTGATCATGATCGTCTCGAGGCCTTCCTCCTTCAGCGCGAAGGCCGCGTGGCAGCAGCAGTAGTCGAACTCGATGCCCTGGCCGATCCGGTTCGGCCCGCTGCCGAGGATGACGACCTTGTGGCGCGGCGTCGGGTTCGCCTCGCAGCTCGGCTCGTACGCGCTGTAGAGATACGGCGTGAAGGACTCGAACTCGGCGGCGCACGTGTCGACGCGCTTGTAGACAGGCCTCAGGCCGAGCGCCGCGCGCCGATCGCGAACCGCCGCCTCGCTCTCGTCGAGCGCCAGCGCCAGCTCCTGATCGCCGAAGCCGGCGCGCTTCACGCGGCGCATGGCGGCCGCGTCGATCCGCGCGAGGCCGCTCTGCGCGGCGTCGCGCCGCAGCGCCGCGATCTCGGCGAACTGCCGCAGGAACCACGGATCGATCTTCGTGATCTCGTGCAGCTGCTCGACGCTCCAGCCGCGACCGATCGCGCGGAAGAGATCCCACATGCGGCGGTCCGACGGAATCGCCAGCCGCTTGCGCAGCGCCGGATCGTCCTCGTCGTCCATGTTCGACGGCGCGAAGAGCAGCCCGCCGCGCCCGAGCTCGAGCGAGCGGACGCCCTTCATGAACGCTTCCTTGAAGGTGCGGCCGATGGCCATCACCTCCCCCACCGACTTCATCTGCGTCGTCAGCGTGCGATCGGCCTGCGGGAACTTCTCGAAGTTCCACCGCGGGATCTTGACGACGACGTAGTCGATCGTCGGCTCGAAGGAGGCCGGCGTGAGGCGCGTGATGTCGTTCTTGATCTCGTCGAGGTGGTAGCCGAGGGCGAGCTTCGCGGCGATCTTCGCGATCGGGAAGCCGGTCGCCTTCGACGCCAGCGCCGAGGATCGCGAGACGCGCGGGTTCATCTCGATGACGACCATCCGGCCGTTGGCCGGGTTCACCGCGAACTGGATGTTCGATCCGCCCGTCTCGACGCCGACGCGCCGGATGATGCGGCGCGCCGCGTCGCGCATCCGCTGGTATTCCTTGTCGCTGAGCGTGAGGATCGGCGCCACCGTGATGCTGTCGCCGGTGTGCACGCCCATCGGATCGACGTTCTCGATCGAGCAGATGACGACGAAGTTGTCGGCGACGTCGCGCATCACCTCGAGCTCGAATTCCTTCCAGCCGATCACCGACTCCTCGACGAGG
>Ga0075435_100000056_pt1 | contig 58362 bp, 49 predicted proteins | sample RhiMethybrSRZTD4_FD_75302 | JGI IMG/M metagenome (GOLD analysis project Ga0075435, IMG submission 75302) | Populus rhizosphere microbial communities from Tennessee, USA - Rhizosphere MetaG P. TD hybrid SRZTD4 | ecosystem: Host-associated > Plants > Roots > Rhizosphere > Soil | place: USA...
CTCGACGTCGTGATCTCGCTGGCGCTGGCGCTGGCCGTCGTGGCCCTGCTGCTGTTCGCGTCCTTCAACTCGACGTTCATCTACCGCGGCTTCTGACGTTCACATCGCCCGCGGGCGCCGCGTCTAGCCGACAGATGCGCATCCACTGGCGCCTGCCGTACGGCGGCGAGCACGGCGTGAGCAACGACTGCGCGATGCCGGAGCCGCAGACGCAAGTCCCGTTTTGCCGCGAGGCCGAGGCCCTCGGCATCGACTCCGTGCTGATCGACTTCGGCATCGAGAAGGCCGACTCCATCGTCCTGGCCACGGCCCTCGGCGTGGCCACGACGAAGCTGCGGTTCATCGTGGCCTACCGCTCCGGCCTCATCGTCCCGACCTCGTTCGTCCAGCAGCTCAACACGCTTTCGGCGCTGATCGGCAACCGCGTCGCCCTGAACATCGTCGCCGGCTCGACGCCGGAGGAGCAGCGCCGCTACGGCGACTGGGCCGAACACGACGACCGCTGGCAGCGCACTGACGAGTTCCTCTCCATCGCCCGGGCCATCTGGAACGGCGGCGAGACGAACTTCGACGGCCGCTGGTACCGCGTCGCCCGGGCCTGGGTGCGCACGCGCGGGCCGAGGCCGGAGATCTACGTCGGCGGTTGCTCCGACGCCGCCGCGGCGGTGGCGCTGAAACACGCCGACTGCCGGCTGGTCCCGGCCGACGTCCCGGCCCGCGTGGCCGCGCAGATCGCGCCGATGCTGCGGGCGGGGAGGGAGGCTGGGGTGCGCTGCATGGTCATCGCCCGGCGCACGCGGGCCGAGGCCGTCGAGGCGGCGGAGCGCATGCGGGCGTCGGCGCCGGCCGACGGCCCGGCACGGCAGGCGGGCCACGTCGGTCGCAGCGACTCCGAGATGCTCCGCGTCGCCTACGCGCGCGCGGCCGAGGAGTGGCCGCTGCCGTGGCTCTGGACCGGGGCCGTGCGTGCGTACGGCGCGATGATGGTGGCGATCGTCGGCTCGTACGACGAAGTCGCCGGCGCGCTGCGCGAATACCGCGCCGCGGGCGTGACGCAGTTCATCCTCTCCGGATCGCCGAAGCTCGAGGAGATGCGCATCTTCGGCGGGGAAGTGATGCCTCGGCTGCGGGGAGTCGGGAGGATGGCGCCCCTCATCCGCCGCTCCGCGGCACCTTCTCCCCGCGCGGCGGGGAGAAGGATCTGATTGCCATGTTCCGCATCATCACCAACTGCGGGCCGGCCGAGGCGTACATCGCGCGCTGCATTGTCTCGATTCGCGAGCAGAGCGTGGGCGACTTCACCGCGCACATCACCATCGACCCTTGTGGCGACGCCACGTTTGCGCGCGCGGTCGAGGCGGCCGGGGGCGACGGGCGCTTCGACATCGTCGCCAACGAGCGGCGCATGTACGCGATGCACAACCTCGTGCACGGCATCGCCCGCAGCGGCAGTGACGCCGAGGACGTCATCGTCGTCCTGGACGGCGACGACTGCTTTGCCACCGCCGAGGCCCTGGCCGTCATCGGCGACGCCTACGTGCGGCACGACTGCTGGCTCACGTACGGCTCGTGGGTGGCCGATCCCATCGACTTCGGCGAGGTCGAGCCGTTCGGCTACGGCCGCTGGCCGGCCTACCCGGAGGGAACGACGGACTTCCGGAGCGGCTTCTGGCTGGGCACGGCCGTGCGCACGTTCAAGCGATGGTTGTGGAACCTCGTCGACGACGACGACCTGCGCGACGACGACGGCGCCTACTACCGCATCGTGGAGGACCAGGCCTGCATGATCCCGATGCTGGAGATGGCCACGACGCGGCGAGCCCGGCACATCGCCGAGGTGCTGATGCGCTACAACCGCGCCAACCCGCACAACGTCGGGCGGGTCATGGCCGAGGAGATGCGGGCCACGGCGGCGCGCATCCGTGCCAAGCGCCCCTACGCGCCGATTCACATCGCGCCATCCCAAAACATCTATTCGTTAACGGAAGAAAGGAGGAGTCGTGGCAACATCGAAGGGCGGTAAACCCAAGCCGGTGACGATCACGATCTCCCGCAGCTGCGCGGAAGAGCTGTACATTGCCATCGCCAACGCGCTCACGTCCGGACCCGGCAAGAAGAAGAAGGGCAAGGGCAAAGGCAAAGGCAAGAGCGGCGGCGGAAAAGGCAAAGGGAAGGGCAAAGGAAAAGGCAAAGGCAAGGGGAAAAAAGGCGCCAGCAAAGGGTTGCGCGGACGCAGTTGACGCGCTGACGCGCACCCATGTCGTCGATTCCCCAATCGCCGCCGCTCGCCGGCGCGCTCCGCCGCACGTCCGGCGGAGACGAGGCCGCGCGCGCGGCGGCGATCGCCGGCCGCCTCATGGGCGAGGCGGAGTACGACGGTGCCTTCGCGGCGGAGATGCTCGCCCTGGCGCGCGGCGCGCGCGCGCCGTGGGCGCTGCGCCGCGTGGCCTGCCTGGCACTGGAGTGCGAGTTTCTCCGCATCGACGACGCGGACGACCTCGCTTCGTTTCTCCGCCAGCTCGGGCTGCTCACGCCCCGCGGAACGCGCCTGAAGCGCCGCGTGCTCGAGGAGGGCTACAGCTCGACGGAGATCGGCGCGTTCGCCGCGGAGCTGCGCGCGCGGGCGTCGCGCTTCTCCTGGATTCACGACGGGCTCTCGCGCCGCGATGAGCGCGCGACGGCCGATTTTCTCGAGCACGCCCGCCACGAGTGCCTGCTGACGTTCGCGCGCCATTGCTTCCGGCCGGCCGAGGTGGTGCGGGAGATCGTGGCGCGCGTGAAGCGGACGCGCGGCATGCCCTGGATGCCGGCGGTCAACCCGTTCAGCCGCGACGAGGGTCGCCGCGGGCTGGCCATGCTCCCGCGTTACGAGCGGGAGATCGTCGAGCGGCTCATGCGCGAGCCGGTGGTCTATTGGGTCGCGGAGTCGACGCCCTCGGAGATCAACGCCCTCGTCGAATATCCCCTCGGCACGGTGGCGCTGGTGATCAAGCCGCCGGGCAGCGACGCGGAGATCGAGATCAAGCGCGCCGGCACGCGCGGCGCGCGCACGGTCGACTGCATCTACCGGAAGCCCGGCGCAGCCGCGCCGCTGACGCCGTTCCACCACTACTACGGCGGCTCGTACGCGCGGCTGCTGCGGTGGGAGCTGGCCCAGGGCTCGGCGCTGGCGCGCTTCTACCGCGGCGCGTATGGGGCGGAGGCGCCGATGTCGCGGATCGTGCACGTGACGCGCGTGATCGACGTGCCCGGCCCGCGCGGCGACATGTCGCTGGTGTCGTACTTCGGCCGCGCCGAGTGCTACGGCGACGGCTACGCCGAGATGCGCGAGGCCATGGCCCGCGCGGTGCCGTGCCTGCAGGAGGTGCGGCTGCCGATGCCGCCCGGCCCCGACATCGGCGGCTTCGGACTGACGGGGAAGTGGATTTCCGTCACGGCCCCGGAGCAGGCCGTGGTGGTGAACACGTCGTCGTTCCGCATCGACCGCCTGGCCGCGTACCTCGCCGCCGACGGCCTCGGCGCGTACTTCGATCTCCCGCCGGACGACGCGCGCCGCTTCGCCGACATGCTCCTCTCCGAGGTGCTGCCGGCGTATGCGCCGCCGCGAGTCGACTATCGGACGTGGGCGGACTATCTCGACGCCGCCTTCGCCGTGCCGGAGAACCGCCGCGCCGCCGACGAAGCCTACGTCGACGTGCTTCGCCAGTTCGGCGACTACTACGGGTTCTTCTGCGCCGTCCGCGCCGGAAGCCGCGGCGAGTCGTTCGTGGCCCGCAACGTCGGCCTTCGCCGCGTTTTCCGCGACGGGGCGTGGCGCGTGCAGACGATTTTCATGGACCACGACGCCATCGTGATCGCTGGCCGCGACTACACGTATTGCGACGCCGAGGACTTTCTCGACCGCACCTTCCACGACCTCACGCACATGCTCGGCGGCACGGTGCGCGGGTACGTCCCCGGCTGCGCCGGCGCGCTGAAAGCGATCTACCGCGTCGGTCCGGCCGCCGCGGCCGAGGCGCTGCGCGCGCTGAAGACGGCCTTCCGCGCGCGCTACGAGGCGGGGCAGGATGCCATCGAGAAGAACGACGCCCTGCGCTCGCTCTTCCGCAAGGAGTTCCCCCCGCACATGCGCGCCTTGGACGACGTGGTCCGCCACTTCCTCGCCGCCCGCCGCAGGAACGTGCCGCTGGCCAACTGGCGCCGCTCCGCCGCCCGCCTGCTGCGCGCCCGCGGCCACGGCGCGAAAAGCCGCGCCTCGATCGTGCAGCTGGTGGTCGACTTCGCGCTGCTGCTGCCGTGGTTCGGGTTCTTGTTCGAGGACGCTACTTCACCTGCACCGTCCCCGCCAGCGCATAGTCCAGCCCCACCGACGGCGCGAGCACGTACGCGGAGTACGCGCCGGCCGCGGGAGGCGTGAAGTCGACGGTGTAGCTGCCGTCGGGTGAGGGGCGGGGCTGCTCGCGGCCTTGCCAGACGCCGGGAGCGAAGATCAGCACGAGGGCGTTGCCGAGGGGCGGCGTGGGGGCGCCGTTCGACGAGGCGATGCGGAAGCGGAGCGAGGTTTTCTCGCCGGCCCGGAGCGGCGCGGCGGCGGGGATCAGCGACGGCTGCACGGTAGGCAGCACGTTCACTTCGCGGTGCGGGTCGGGGGCGACGTTGACGGCGAAGCACTGCACGATTCTCGGGGCGTCGACGACGAGGGCCACGTCGTAGCGGCCGGGGCCGGCCAGGCGCGCGGCGCTCTCGTACACGCCGGGGCGGCGCTCGCGCATGCTGCGGTCGACCACCATGGCCGCGCGCGGTTGCCGGCCGTAGTTCGTGAAGTTGCCCATCGGCGCGGCCATCCCTTCCTTGTAGTAGTAGATGACCTTGTCGGCGCTGTTGGCGAAGAGCACGGCCTCCTCGCTGGCCACCTGCACGACGCGCGGCGCCAGGGCCTCCCCGGCGCCGAAGCCCCGCTGCCCGCCCGGCACCTCGGCCACGGAGACGGGCGCGCCCTTCCCGCCCAGCGCGGCCAGGACGATCGTCTGCACCTGCTCGGAATCGCGCAGGGTGATGTAGGCCATCGACGAGGAGAAGCCGACGTCGTCGGGCGTTCCGGCGAGCTCGCCGTTCTGCACGATGGCGTTGGCCACGACGTCGATGATGTCGATTTCCTTCTCCGAGGGATTGAGAGCCATGACAAAGCGGCCGTCCGGCGACACGCGCACGCGCGTGACGCCGGGCGCGGCTTTCATCGACTTGGTGTTGCCGTCGCGGTCGATGGCCACGATCGAGCCGGCCTCGCTGGCGACGTAGGCGTTCGCGCTCTTCGGCGACCACGTCACCGCCGCCGGCGCGGGCACGGCCACTTTTTTGACGACGGCGAGCTTGGCGACGTCGACGATGACGACTCCCTCGGACGTCGTGACGAACACGGTGCGGTTGTCGTGGCTGACGGCGAGGTCATGCCGTCCGGCATCGAGCGGCAGCGACGCGGCCACGGAGAGATCGCGCGGGCGCAGGGCCACGAGGGCGTTGTCGGTGGCGGTCCAGAGATAGCCCTCGTCGGGCTGCAGGAGGATGCGGTGCGGGGATGACGGCAGCTTCGCCGACTTAGCCACCGTCCAGCCGGCGGTCTCGATGCGTACGACCTGCTTGGCCGCGGGAGCGGTGGCGAAGATCGAGGTCTGATCGTCGCTGAGCGTCCAGTCGTCGGCGGGCGAGGGGAGGGAAACCATGGCCAGGAGCTTCGTGCCGCCGAAGCCGAAGAGAGGATCGACGACGGAGAGGGTGGCGTCGTCGTTCATGGAGACGACGCGGAAGGTGTTGAGGTCGACGTCGGCGCGGCCGAGGAAGCCGCCGCCGGCGTAGGCGTTGATGCGGTCGCGGCAGGAGCTGCCGCGCGGGCCTTTGGCCTCGTTGTCGAGCCAGACGGCGGGCTTGACGCCGCGGATCGGGGCGTGCGTGGCCACGTCGGTCATCTCCACGCGCACGAGCACGTCCTCGCGCTCGCGCAGCGCGGTCTCGCCGCGCGCGCCGCCGACGCGGTCGACCGTCGTGGTCACGGTGATGCCGTCGTGCGTGGCGCGGTGGACGAGCGGAAGGGCATCGTCGCCGCGAGCGGTTGGGCTCGCGGCGACGATGGCGAAGAGAAGGATCGAGAACGTGCGCATCACGGTTGCGGTTGCGGTGGCTGCGGCGGCGGAGGCGGCGGCTGCGGCGCATCCTTGCGGAACTGGCTGACGATGCCGTGCGTCCCGGTCTGCTCTTCCGTCGACGCGGGCGCGGCCGTGGCCGTCGCCGCGGTCTCCTGCTTCGGATCGCCCGTCGTGGGGATGAACGCGTTCATCGTGATCGAGTCCCACGGCCCGATCGGCGTGCAGTTCGCGGTGCAGGCCGAGCGGACGAAGATCGGCGGATTGACGTTCGCCGTCGACGACCAGGCGCCGGTGTTCTGGTTGACGTTCACGATCTCGACGAGATTGCCGGTCGTGGCGGAGGTGCCGCGCCAGATCTCGACCTTGCTGGCTACCTTGCCGCTGGTCGTGTTCGCGGTGACCGTGCCCTTGACGCCGGCGGCGAAGCGCGAGTCGGAGCCGTTCGTGTAGTACGTCACCGTGACGACGTCCTTGCCGATGTCGCCGACGCGGAGGAGGCCCCAAAGGCCGTCGAGGAAGTCGGTGCCGATGAAGGTGCGGAACATGTAGTCGCCCTTGGTCTTGGCCACGCCGCCGGCGCCGTCGACGACGCGCAGCTTCCCTTCCTTGTCCTTCTCGTACTCGCCGATGATCAGGTCCCACGACACGTTCGGGCCGAAGGAGTCGCGCGAGCCGAGCCGCTGCGACAGGCGGTTGTGGCCGATGATCGCCGAGGCCACGCCGTTCGGCTGCGCGGCGAAGGGGCCGCCCTTGCCGACCAGGTACGGCTCCTCTTCCCAGCTGTGGCCGTGGAGCGTGAGCACCTGCTCGTCGATGCCGGCGGGATGGAGCATGCGGATGCGGATGGCCTCGCCGGCAGCGGCGACGAAGACCGGCGTCTGCGGATCGCTGAGCGTGAGCTGGTCGGACTGGGCGCGGATGATGCCGCTGGGCGCGTTCGCGGCGTTGTTGGTGAGGAAGTTCGGACTGATGTAGCGGTAGCCCATCGGCTCGATCTTGTAGTTGAAGGCGCGGCTCCACTGCTGGTTGGCCAGCGTGAAGGGGGTCTTCGGGTCGCCGGTGGTCTGGGAGAGGGAGACGTCGTCCTGGATGACGGCGACGAACTCGCGGAAGTAGCGTTTCCTGCCGCCCGACGTGTAGCTCACGTTGGCCGAGGCCTTCGAGTTCGCGTCCGTCGTCCACTTGGCCTTGATGGGCTCGACGATGAGCGCGCCGATGAGCCCCTTGGGATGCTGCAGGAGCGGATCGGAAGGATTGAGATTCACCGAGCCGTACTCGATGGGGAAGTGATCGAACTTGCCGGTCCTGGCGTCGTGCTCGTAGCGGCCGGCGTACCACTCGTACTTGACCGTCTGGCCCGGCTTCGCCGTCTGCGTCGGGTTGAGGCCGACGTTGATGCCGTCGCTGTGGCGCACGTCGTACTGCAGGAGCGCGGCGTGCAGGCCGGCCTGCGTCGACGTCTCGGCCGAGACCTGCTCCATGGCCGCGACGGTCAGCTTCGTCGGGTCCTTGAAGTCGCGCGAGACGACGAAGGTCTCCTGCGGCTTGCCGGCCGAGGTGCCGGTGATGACGATCGTGGTCGTGCACTGGTTCGTGGGCATCGTCGGCACGCCGTCGGGGCAGCCTCCCGGCACGCAGTTGTAGGTGATCGAGGTGGAGTCGCGCGAGTCGGGCAGCGCGTAGCCGAACGCGTTCTGGTTGTTGAACGCGAGCTGGAAGCTGGTCGGATACGACGCCGCCGCGCCTACCACGATGGGTTGGAGGAATTTCAGCCAGTCCTGGACCTCGGTGGCGTCGGCGCCCTTGACGCTGAACGAGGTGGTGAACGTCGGCGTGAGGTTGGCGCTGCCGACGGTCATCAGCGGCAGGGCGTTGTACAGCGAGATCTCGACGCACTCGCCGGCGGCGGCGCGGAGGATGAGCGGCTCGACGACACGGCCGGCCTTCAGCTTGCCGTCCGATTCGAGGTCGGCCTCGTCGACGTAGACGATGGCGTACGGATCGGCGAGCTTCTGGAGGCCGTTCTTTCCGGCCTGGCCGCGGGTGTTGTAGTAGAGCGCGTCGTCGTGCGTCACGTCCTGGATGCGCGCGGCGCGCACCTTGTATCGGCGGCGCGTAGCATCACTCGGACAGCCGGCCGGCGGGCCGCCCGCGGTCGCTTCCTTCGGCAGGCGCACGAGGTCCTTCTGGTCCCCGCTGTAGGAGCGGAGGATGCCCCAGTTGCCGTTCTTGCGGCCGAGCGTGTCGGAGGTCGTCTCGTAGAGGTAGTCGGCATGCTCGCCGTAGCTCTTCGGCGTGCGGAAGATCATCTCGTAGTGCTCGGAGATGCCCATGCCCTGCGCGGAGCGGTAGCCGGAGTCCTCTTCCTGCGGCTCGAAGAGCCAGTTCACGCCGTGGAAGTTGAAGAAGTGGGGCGAGAGGTGGGCGCCGACGAGGGTGCGGACCTGGATGCTGTCGCCGTCGTAGGCGCGGAGGAGCGGCGTGTAGGGATCGGTCTTGTGCGCGCCGGTGAAGCCGCCCGGGTACTTGAAGTCGTTCACCGTCGAGATCGGCGTGCCGAGGGCCGGCTGCTCGTTCAGGTTCGCGGTGGAGGAGTTGGGGACGGCGTGGCGGGTGATGGAGGCGTAGGCGAACGACAGATCGGTCGCGTCGGTGTGCAGCGTTCCGGTCGGAGCGCCGCTGAAGACGCGCAGCGAGATCGGCTCGTTGCGGTAGTTCACCGAGTACGTTCCGGTGGGGACGATGTTCGTGATCAGCTCGGGGATCGGCGGCGACGGATTCGCGGGGGCGTTGCAGGAGCGCGGGCCGAGCGGACTGCCGGGCGCGCCGATGGCGTGGGCCGGATCGGCCCAGCCGGTGTAGTTCGGGTTCTTGCCGTCGTCGTACGGCGAGAGATATCCCTTGGAGTCGGCGGTGTAGGCGAGCTGCGAGTCGGCGAACTCGAGGGCGAACTCGCGGTAGCTGTTCCTGGCGTAGTCGCGGTCGACGATGTTGGCCTGCCAGCCGGTGGGACCGCCGTCGTGGGGCGGGCGGCCGTCGGCGCCGAGGGGACGGTTCTGGTTCGAGCCGTAATGCACGCCCGTCTGGCCGTCGATCCAGTACGAACGGAACGGCTCGACGAGGAGACCGGCGTAGAGGCCGGCCTGCTGGTGCGTGGACGGGCCGAAGTGATCGTGCGTGAAGACCGTGCGCAGGGTGCGGTCGATGCGGCGCTTCGGATCGGCGCCGTAGGGCACGTTGTTCGTCGTGCCGATGACCGGGTCGGCCGACCAGCGCTGGATCGTCGTCTGCGCGCCGATCCACGCGCCGCCGGCTCCGGGGCCGAAGTAGGGGATCGGCTTCGCCGTCAGGCAGCGCTGCTTTCCGGTCGGTCTGGCGACGTTGCCGGAGATCGTGAGCATGGGGAAGATGCCGGCGCAGCTCTGGTTGCAGTCGCCGTTCGGGCACTGGTTCGTGGCGTCGATCTCCTCGCGCACGAACTCGGCGGCGAACGTGCCGTCCTCGTAGTTGTAGCCGTTGCCGGCGCCGTCGGACGAGGTCACGTCGAACTTGACAAGGTGGATGTGCTGCCCGATCACGTCGGTGGGCGTGCGCACCTGGAAGTCGTCGAGCTCGTAGAACTGCGGCACGAGGTTGGTGTGCCAGTACTCGATGATCTGCTTGCTGTTGGCGCGGAAGAAGAACGGCTCGGGCATGCGCTTGCTCTCTTCCGTGGCCTTGACGTCGCCCCACAGCGAGAGGAGGCGCGTCTGCGGGAAGTGCCAGCCGGCCTTGTTGAAGACCGCGTCGATCTGGATGTCGGCGGCCTTGTAGCGGATCAGGCAGGGCTGGTCGCCCTTCTCGGGGTCGAGCACGGGCGGCACCATGTCCTCCGGCTCTTCGTGGCACTGCTGGCCGCCGTTGAGCTTGCGGTTCGGGTTCGCGTACGGCGCGCCGTTCTTCGAGGGCAGGCCGTTGACTTCGAAGCCGGTGCAGATCGGCTGGCCGGGGTTGCACGGCTGGCCGGTGGGGAGGAACGACGGCCAGAACGGCTTCGTGCCGGTGCGGTGGCCGTTGAAGGCCATGGCGATCTTCTCGACCGCGGTGCCCTCTTCCGGCAGCTCCACCGTGGTGAGGTGGTGGTTCAGCTTGGTGAAGTCCCACCTGTTGTGGACCTCGAAGATCTGCGTGTCCCACAACGTCAGGTGCCGCGGCAGACCGCCGTCGAGGAGGACCTTCTTGCCGCCGTCCATCTTCGGCTTGCCGTTGGCGTCCTCTTCCCAGGCGAAGTCGAGCGGCGGATGCGGCGCGCGCTGGCCGGCCACGCCTGGAACGAAGAACGGATAGCCGGGGTTCTTCCCTGCCCTCTGGTCATCAGGATGGACTTCCGTCACAAAGCCGACGGCGTTGTTTCCGTTGTCGGCCACCTTGACCGGGATCAGGCGGACGCGGGCCGGGATCAGGGGCATGGCCAGCTTCGGCAGGGGGACGAGCGCCGGCGTCGGCGTGCCGTAGGGGATCTCGCCGTCGGGGAGGGCGCGGTTCCAGCCGCCCGGCACGGTGCCGTCGCGGCTCACGATCGTGCCCTGCTCGAACATGTCGTGGACGCGCCACATCGACCACATCCCCTGCGCGAAGTGCGGGTAGAAGTGACAGTGGAAGATGGAGTCGCCGATGGTCTTGTTGACGTTGCCGCTGCCGTTGTAGACGTGGTTCAGCGTGAACGACGCGCCCGGGCTGATCATCTGGCTGTCGCGGTAGGCGCCGTTGGGATTGCGCGGCGAGTGCAGCCACTGCTGGGCGTGCATGTGATGGACGTGAGTGACGTTCGTGCCGGCGTGGAGGATCTGGAAGATCACGTGGTCGCCGACGTAGCTGTGGTAGACGTTCGAGGGATCGTCGGGGAAGAGCGCCTTCGTGGCCTTCGGGCCGGGAGGGGGGCTGAAGTCGGCCGGCTTGTCGACGACCATGGCCGGGTCGCCGACGGCCCAGGAGCTGAGGAAGAACTCCTCGTACATGCAGCTGGCGCACTGGTGCTGCGGGCCGACGCCGATGCGGTTCGCGTAGATCTCCGCGCCGATGCCGCCCATGCCGTAGTTGATGGCGAAGAGGTCCTGCCCGGCGGTGAGGACGCCGGAGAGATTGCCGTTGAGGAAGGCCGGGAAGGGCTGGGTGGCGGCGAAGTCGTCGTGGTAGTGGATGGCGAACTCGCGCCACGGCTGGTGCGCGTTCGGCGTCGGGGCCACGGGATCGTGCGGCGAGATGCAGACGGAGTTGTTGCCGCGGCTGCTGGCCGCGCGCTCCTCCTTCGACATCTGCGGCACGTCGGCGAACGGCGAGTAGCGCACGCAGCCGGCGTCCTTGCCGGTGATGATGGCGGTGAGGTCGCTGTAGACGAGCTCGCGCGGCGCGCTTCCCTTGGTCATGTGCAGGACGGGCGTGCCGTCGGGGAAGGTCGCCTGGTAATCGATCAGCGGCTGCGCCTCGGTCGTGTGCAGGCCGCCGCTCGCGGCCGGGTCGCCGTTCTCGTCGAGGACGATGACCTCGAGCCCGTTCCACTGGAAGACCTTCGCCGTCTGGCCGTGGACCTTGACGGTCTTCGCGGTCGGCGTGAGCGTCTTGCCTGCCGACTTCTGCGTGGCCGCCCACAGCTCGTTGCGCGTGACCTGGCTGCGGTAGTACTCCCCTTCCTTCGGCTGCACGGTCACGGAACCGAAGAGGCCCTGCATCAGCTGCCCGCCGTACGTCGGCTGGAAGCCGTTCGTGGCCCCGGTGCTGTAGAGGAGGTACGAGCCTTCACTCTGCGGCGGCGCGTAGAGAAGGTATCTGATCTTCGCGCCGGGGCGCACCATGCCGCTGGCGCGCATGGCCGTGGCGATGTTCGCGGTGATGTCGTTGGCGCCGGCCCACGAGCCGTCGCCGGAGATCGAATCGAGCTGGGTGCCGTTGCCGTCCCAGGCGGCCACGACCTGCAATCCCATCACGTGCACGCCGGCCCAGCGCGTGGGCGGCTGGATGAACTGCGCGCCGTAGCCTTTGAGCGGGTCCGCGTTCGGATTGGCCGTGACCATCTTCGACGCGCCGTCCCACACCGGCGGTGGGACGGTGGCGTAGACCTGTTGGGTATCGGCGAGGAGGTTCTGGAAGTCGACCTGGAGGCAGTCGCCGACGTTCATGCGCAGCACCATCGGGCGGGGGCGCTTGGAGGTGCGGAGCATGACTTTGCCGGGGTAGAGCTCGTAGCCGCCGGCGTTGGAGACGACGTCGCGGCGCAGGGCGAAGATCATGCCCCCCGACTGGAACGTGCCGAGGCGGTTGTTGAAGAACGCCTCGTCGAGCGCGACCACGTCGGCCCGGACGGTGTTCGCCGGCTTGCAGGGGTTCTCGGCGAGAAGAGGGATGGCGAAGAGCAGGGTAGCGACCAAAAGAGCGGCATGCAGTCGACGGCTCATCTTGCCTTCTTCCTTATTTAAAAGCGTTTACTGATTCGACGTTTGCGCGGCAGGCGTTGTGAACGATGGCGGTCTCGTACTCGCGGAGGTAGTCGCGGGTCATGCGGTGGTAATGGAAGTCCCGCACGGCGCGGGCGCGGCAGGCGTGGGGATCGATCTCGCCGAGGCGGCCGAGGGCGTCGACGAATTCGTCCTCCGTCGCGCAGAGGAAACCGGCGTCGGCGCTGACGAGCTCCGGCGTCCCTCCCCACGGCGTGGCCACGACCGGCGTCCCCGAGACCATGGCCTCGAGGATGGTCAGCGGACATGCTTCCGGATAGGTGGATGGGTGGAGCAGCGCGCGCGCCCCGGCCAGGAGCTCGCGCTTCTCCATCCCCTGCACGTCGCCGACGAAATCGGCGCCCTCGCGCTCGCAGAGGCGCGCGGCGCGCTCGAGGGCTTCCTCCTGCCGCGCGCCGCCGGCGACGACGAGGCGGATGCCCGCCCTCCGCGCCGCGGCGATGGCGGTGGCGATGCCTTTGCCTTCGGCCCAGTCCATCGAGGTCATGAAGAGGACGTAGTCGCCCTTGGCCGCGGAGAAGAGGTATTCAGTCGGATCGACGCCGTTGTGCACGAAGCGCGTGGCGCCGAGGGCGTCGGCCAGCCATCGCGAGACGCAGACGTCGGCGCTGCTGCCGCCGAGGCGCGGCGTGGCCTGCGGCCGGGCCTGGGGGTGGATGTGCAGGACGTTGATGTAGGGGACGCCGGCGTCGCGGAAGAATTGCTGGAAGCGCTGCGTGGCCGCGGCGAAGGTGTGGGCGACGTCGACGCCGCGGACGTCGAGCTCCTCGATGACGGTGACGCCCGGCGGCGGCGGCGCGGCGATGCCTCCGCCGATGCAGTAGACGACTTCGTGCCCGAGCTCGGCCAGCGCCTTCGCTGTCCAGTCCTGCAGGCGCTGCGCGGAGCCCGAGGGAAACTTCGTCACGGTGCGGCCGGCACTGCGCGCCGCCGACATCGGGTAGGTGTGGTCGCCGGTCAGGAGGATGCGCATGGGCTCCTCCGGATGAATCGAACGACGAACCCCGCGCGCGGCCGATCGGAATCATTCGGCCGCGAGCCGTGAAGCAGATCGTTGTGATGAATCGACATCTCGCCGGCGCGGAGGACGACGTCGGTGACGCCGCGCGGATCGACGTCGACCACGGCGTGCTTGCCGAGGCGGATCATGTTGTCGGGCTCGGGCTGGTCGCGGTGCGGGACGCGCGCGCGGTGCGAGCCGCGCACGACCTGCATGCAGCCGTTGTCGGCGGCGGCGTCGGTGAGGGCGATCCAGGCGCTGGCGACGTCGCCGGGGCCGTAGTCGCGGTAGGCGCTGTCCTGGTGCCAGGAGACGAAGGCGCGGCTGCGGGGCGGCTTGAACAAGGTCTGCGTCGAGAGGACCTCGCACGCTCCGAGGACGGCCTCGGCCGCGCGGACGACAACGGGATGCGCGGCGAGCTCGCGCGCCCAGGCGAAGCGGAGGTGCGGATTGGCCTCGGCCTCGGGATCGCCGGCGAGCTCGCCGCAGCGCGCGGCTTCGTCGCGGCTGAGGACGGGAATCGGGAAGAGGATGCCGTCGCGATCGAACCCGCCGAGGAGCGCGTCCCACTGCGCGGCGACGCGCTCGATGGAGAAGCGCTCGACGACGTCCATCGCGCGTGCGCCGAGGCGGGCACGCAACGCCGGATCGCCCATCAGCCGTTCCATCCCCTCGGCCAGCGCGCCGATGGTGCGCGGCACGCGCAGGCCGTCGACGCCGTCGCGCACGATCTCCGCGACGACGGCGCCGCAGGGAACGACGAGCGGCGCGACGCCCGCCGCCATCGCCTCGAGCAGCGCGTTCGTCCATCCCTCGGCGTACGAGGAGAGGACGAAGAGATCGGCCGCCGCGAGCCCGCCCGAAACGTCGCGCGTGAAGCCGGGCAGGAAGACGCGGCCGTCGAGCCCCAGCTCGCGCACGAGCCGCTCCAGCGCCGGCCGCTGCGGCCCTTCGCCGTAAATCGTCAGCGTGCATTCGCGGACGCGCGCGAACGCATGGATCAGCAGGTCAAACCCTTTTTCCCACGACAACCGCCCAACCGCGACGATCCTGTCCCCCGTCCCCTGCGCCCTGTCCCCTCGGTACGCCTTCACCCCATTCCCGATCGCCACGCACCGCGCCTCCGGCCACGCCGCCGCGTGCTCCGCCGCCTGTACGACCACGGCGTCTGCCAGCGGATAGAGCGCGCGCCGCTCGTCGCGCCACGGTGTGGCGTAGGCGAACGGGTCGGCGTGCTCCCAGGCGATTACGCGCGTTCCGAGCCCGCGCGCGGCGAGGATTGTCCGCGCCGCGGTGACGTGCTCGACGCCGATGACCGCTTCGCGCGGCTCCCCGGCCAGCGCGTCGCGCAGCGCGGCGATGGCGTCGACGTCGCTGCCGAGCCGCGGCGACCACGGGAACTGCGCGGTCGAGGCGATGACGGCGCTGCGCGACTCCGCCGATGCCGGCGAGGCCTCGCGTCCGACTGCGAGGTCGCGGCGGCGCACGCGCGGGTCGACGCCATACGCGTCGCCGCCGCCGTACAGCGTGATGATCTCGACGCCGTCGCCGCGCGCGCTGAAGTGATTGGCCAGGTTCGCCACGGCGCGCGCCGAGCCGCCAGCGCCCATGGTCGAGATCACGAACGTGCGCATCTTCCCTGACGGAAAGACGCCGCTCCGCCGCGCGCCGTGAAATGTGGGGTACCATCAAATCCCCATGCGCTCCGCGTTCCTGCTGTCGCTGTTCGCGCTCTCCGCGCTCGCTTCCGAGCCGATGCGCATCCCCGACGTCAAGGTCGTCGATCAGAGCGGCAAGAGCCACGCCTTCTACTCCGACCTGGTCAAGGGCCGCGTCGTGGCCATGAATTTCGTCTTCACGAGCTGCACGACGATCTGCCCGGTGATGGGGGCGACGTTCGCGCAGGTCCAGCGTCTCCTCGGCAAGGGCGACGACGTGGCCCTCATCTCCGTGACCATCGATCCGCGCAACGACACGCCGGCGCGACTGGCGGCGTGGGGGAAGAAAGTCGGCGCCAAGCCGGGATGGACGCTCGTCACCGGCGCGCCCGACGACATCGACGCGCTGCTGAAAGCGCTGGGCGTTTTCACGCCGGACAAGAACGATCACGGGCCGATCATCGTCGTCGGCGACGACCGCACGGCCACGTGGCAGCGCATCAACGGCTTCGCCGCGCCCGCGGCCATCGCGGCCGAGCTGCGCAAGTTCACCGCCGCCCGCGGCACGAGCGCCCGATGATCCGCGCCGCCGCGGTGGTCGCTGCGCTGGCGGTCGCCGCGGCGACGACGCCCGTGCAGCGCGGACGGCAGATCTACCTTCGCGGCAGCGGCAGCGCGCCGATCCAGGCCGTGGTCGGCGGCGACGCCTCGACGCCGATCCCGGCCACGGTCACGCCGTGCGTGAATTGCCACGGCTACGACGGCCGCGGCAAAAACGAGGGCGGCCTGGCGCCGTCGGACCTGCGCCGGAGCGCGCTGACGAAGGCTTACGCGACCGGCGCGCGCACGCACGGGCCGTACACGAAGACGTTGCTGCGCCGGGCCTTCACGATGGGCTTCGATCCCGCCGGCAACGCTCTCGATCCGGCCATGCCGCGCTACCAGATGTCGATCCGCGACGCGGACGATCTCGTCGCCTACCTGGAGACTCTGGGCACGACCGCCGATCCCGGCATCACCGCGACGTCGATCCGCATCGGCGTGCTCCTCTCGCCGGACCGGGAGAAGGCGGCGGCGGTGCGCGAGGTGATGCAGGCCTACGCGGCGGCGCTGCCGGAGATTTACGGCCGCCGCCTGGAGCTGCGCTTCCTCGACCTCCCGGCCGGCCCGGGGGCGCGCGCCGCGGCGGTGCAGGCGTTCCTCGCGCGCGAGCAGCCCTTCGCCCTCGCCGCCTCCTCGCTCCTCGGCGCGGAGAGCGCCATCGAAACGGTGGTCGAGGAAAGCGGCACGCCGGCGATCGTCTCGTTCGCGGCGTCAGTCGTCCCCGACGCTCACTACACTTTCGCCCTCTTCGGCGACGTGGCCGAGGCCATCCGCCGCCACGACCCCGGCGCGCGCATCTTCGACGGAAAAGAGCTCGGCACCACGGGGCGCGTCTACGTCCCGGTGGCGCTGGCGTCCGCGGCGATCTTCGACGCGCCGCCGTCGCTGGAGATCATCGTGGCCGCGCCGGCGTGGTCGAGCGACGTGGAGCCGGAGGCGCTGGCGGAGCTGCGGGCGCTCTCGCCGCGCGGCGACGCCGCGCGCAGCACGCAGAGCGCCGCCCTGGCCTCGGCCAAGCTGCTCGCGGAAGCGCTGCGCCGGGCCGGCCGCGACGTGACCCGCGAGTCGCTCATCGACACGATCGAGTCGCTCTACCGCTTCCGCACCGGCCTCACGCCGCCGCTCACGTTCGGCCCGAACCGCCATACCGGCACGATGGGCGCGTTCCTGCTGCGCGTCGATCACGCCGCCAGATCGCTGCGCGATCCGCGTTGGGTGGAGTGAGAGCTGGCCACGACGAGCGGCGTCAGAAGCAATCCGAGGAACAGCATCTCGCGCAGACGGAAAAGCGTGCCGAAGTTCGTGATGGAGTAGGCCAGCGCTCCGCCGATGAGCAGCGTGAGCAGGAGGACGAGCCACGTCAGCGGATTGCGCCAGTGCACCGCCGGACGCAGCGTCAGCGCGAAGATGGCCACGGCGAGGATGAGGTCGAAGACGACGGTGTCGACGTCGGTGAACCACAGCATGCCCCGGCCGCCGCCGACGTGGAAGATGCCGAGCCGCTCGCCAACGGTGTGCGGCACGACAAGCACGGCGACGCCGGTGAGGAACGAGGCCACGCGCGAGCGCTCGGCCAGCACGGGCGCCGGAGGCGCGGGACGCCGGTAGACCGCGCGCACGATTTTCCATCCCTCGGCGGGGAAGCGCCGCAGCTGGCAGGTGAAGAGACGCTCGTGCACGCTGCCGTCGCTTTGCCTCAGCAGCCAGTGGCCGCTCGCCGTGGCCACGTCGCCGAGCCCGGCCACGCGGAGGCCGTCGATGCGCAGCGTGCCGAGCGTGCCTCCTTCGCGGACGGCCTTGCGGCGGACGGCGTCGGCCGCGTCGTCCCAACCGTGGACGTCCGCCTCGCCGTCGTCGAGCACGAGGGCCGGCGACTTCCAGTAGCCGTCCATGTAGCGCGCCAGATCGTTCCGGTTCCACGCCGCCGTCTGGGCATCGATCGCGGCGCGGATCTGCGCTTCGTCCGCCGGAGTGAATGACGGCGGCGGCGGAGGCGCCGCGGTTGGCGGCGGCGCCGGAGCTTGTTGCACCGCCGGCGCCGGAGCCTTCACCGGCGGTGTCGGCGGCTTCGACGAGGCCATGGCAGGCGGCGCCGGCGGCGGCGTAGCGGCTACCGGCGGCGGCGTGGCGGCCACCGGAGGCGGCGCTGGCGGGGCGGCGACCGGAGCCGGCGCGGGCTCCGCGCGCTTCGGTTGCGGCGTCTTCATCTGTCCCGATTGGATAGCCGTGTTCGCTGGGCTGTTGTGGAAACCCTCGCGCGCCTGCTCGACGGTGGCGAGGACGGAATGCGGCGTTTTCGGGACGGCCTCGAGCGCGGTCGACGGTCTCAGCACGTCGCGCAGGGTTTTTGGGAGGTACCCCTCCGCGCTGGCCCGGAAGCTCTGGGAGAGCACGACGATGACGACAGCCGCGGCCGCGAACGCCGCCGCCCTCCGCCCCGCCGCCTGCAAGGCCACGAGCAGCATGAACAGGGAGGCGGTGGCGAGCAGCAGGAAAGCGAAGTACCAGCGCAGGCCGGCCAGGGCGTAAATCAGGATCGCCATCAGGACGGAGGTCCCGATGCGAACCCTCCATGGCCCTCCCGTCATCCAAGCCCGCTGCCACGCCGCGCACGCCGCCACGAAGGCAATGAAGAGAAATTGGAACAGCGGATCCTTGAGCGCCTGCAGCGACCAGAGCACGAACGCCGGCGAGAGGCTGACGGCAGCGATGGCGATGGCGCCCGCGGTGCGCGTGCGCGGGTCGGCGCGCATCCAGTGGACGAGAATGGCGATCGCGCCGAGGTAGCAGAAGAGGTTGAGCAGCAGCGCCACGCAGGCGGCGTCGCCGAGGAGCCACTCCGCGGCCGCCAGGATCTGCACGTACGTCGGCGAGGCCGCGGCGCGGTCGAACGTCGCGATCGCCGGCAGCCCTTTCTCCGCCACCAGGCTCGCTTTCCAGACGTAGAACCGAGCGTCCTGCGCGAAGACCCAGTAGCCGTTGCCGAGCTGCAGCGAGCGCGCGAACGGCAGGCGCCCCCACGAGATCCAGTAGAGCGCCTGCCCCAGAATGGCGCGGGCGAGGAATCCGGCGGCGACGACGAGCTGCAGCCAGCGCTCCGGCGGCTGGGCCGCGCGCCAGAGCCGAAAGAGTCCAAAGCAGGCGGCAACGAGCAGCAGTGTCTGCAGGGGCAGAAGGATCATCGAGTCATCGGGGAGCCGCCGGCGGATCGTAGCACGTCAGGGAGCGCCGGCGTCCTCGGCGCGTTAACGCTCAGCCCGTGTAGTAGTTGGCGTTGACGTCGATGAACTGGCGCTTGTCGGCCGGCACCTCGTCGAGCGGGAAGATGGCGTCGGAGGGGCAGACGGGGATGCAGGCGCCGCAGTCGATGCACTCGCCCGGATCGACGTAGACCTGCGCGGCCGCGTCGAACGCGGACTCATCGTTGCGCGGGTGGATGCAGTCGACCGGACAGGCTTGAACGCACAGCTCGTCTTTGATGCAGTTGTCGGTGATGACGTAGGCCACGATGACTCCTTCGATCGTCGAATTTCGCAGCGATCGTAAGCGGCGGTCCGAACGCCGGCGGGTTTGGGGAATCACAAATCGGTATGACGCTCGTCACGTGCCCACTGTGTCGGCCGTTAATGCTTGACGGCCCGGTGACGCGCCGGCGGCGGCGTCCCGCTCCCGCCCGGCGCTTCGAAGGCCCCGATGTCGGCGGCCACGACGCCGTCGCCGTTGCCATCGTCGCGCGAGGCGCCGCGCTGGTCGGTCGGCGGAGCGATGCTCGTGTCGGCGGCGTCGATGGCCGGACTGCCGGCGCCGAGAGCCATCGTCCGCGTTGGTCCGCCGTTGTCGGCGAGCGGCCCGAGAAGGGGATCGGCCACGGCGGCGCTGCTGCACGTCGAGTCGCCGAACTGGAGGTTGTGACTACCTCCGAAGACGCTGCCCGCGGCGAAGGAACAGTTGCCGCCGCTGTTGCCGGCGATGATCGTGTTGTTCATCGCGGTCGTGTTCGCGCCGAAATAGATCGCGCCGACCGTCGCATCGGCGTTGTTCCCGGCGATCGTGCAGTTCGTGATCGTCACCGGCGCCGCGGTCACGGCGATGGCCGCGCCCTTGCGCTTGGCGGTGTTGCCGGTGAAGGTGTCGTTCGCGATCCGAACGGCGCTGTGGGGATTGAGCAGCTCGACGGAGATGGCGCCGCCGTCGCCGCCCGTGGCGGCATTGCCGGTGAACGTGCAGCGCTCGACGGTGACGTCGACGGCGAAGTTGGCGTTGCCGTAGACCTCGATCGCGCCGGCGCTCGCGGCGGTGTTGCCGCTGAAGGTGGAGTCGGCGATGGTGGCGTTTCCGCCCTGGATGCTGATCGCGCCGCTGCCGGTGCTGTTGTCCTGGAAAAGGCAATGCGTGGCGTTGAGCGACGGGGTCAGGCAGCCGGTGCACGGCTCCTGAAAAATCGCGCCGGCGCCGCTCGATTGATTGTTTTTCAGCGTGACGGTGTCGAGCGTCAGCGTCCCGAAGTTCTGGATGGCCCCGCCGGCGTTCAGTCCCGTGTTGATGTTGCCGTTGGCGATGGTGATGTGTTTGAACGTCACGTCCGGCAGCGCGGTGTTGCCGCCGAAGACGGCGATCATGCCGGTGGTGATGCCGGTGCCGTCGAGGGTGATGGTGTCGCCGCCGTCGATCGTGACCTTCGGGAAAGACGAGACGAAGACGAGGGTGGTGCCGAACGCGATCGTCTGCGGCCCGGCTCCGCAGTTGAACGTGACGACGCCGCCGTGCGCGACTTCCGACTGCAGCGCCGCCTCGGTGCACGAGCTCGGAGTGCCGCTCCCGACGACGCCGGCAAAAGCAGCACTCGAAAGAAACGCTGGACTGATGACTGCAAAGAACCGACGAAAACTGCGCAAAATAGACGCCTCACATTCTTCGATTCGAGCGAGCGGGCTGAACCGTGGGACGCGTTAGGCTAGCACGATGGGCGAGGCCGTGACATGAGCATTCGCATCGGCACGCAGGGCTGGAACTACCCGGCGTGGGTCGGGCCCTTCTATCCGCCGGACACGCGGCCGGCCGAGTTTCTGCCGGCGTATGCGCGGGCGTTCCGAGTGGTGGAGGTCGATTCGACCTTCTACGCCGTCCCGGACGCCAAGGCCGTGCGCGGCTGGAGGGAGAAGACTCCCGCGGAGTTCAGCTTCGCGCTGAAGATGCCGAGGGAGGTGACGCACGACCTCCGGCTGCGCGATGCGGCCGATCTCGTGGAGCAGTTCCTCGATCGCGCGCGCGAGCTCGGGCCGAAGCTGGGGCCGATCCTGCTGCAGATGGGGCCGGACTTCGCACCGGAGGAGCTTCCGATGCTCGAGCAGTTCGTCCCGGCACTGCCCGGCGACCTTCGCTTCGCCGTCGAACTGCGCCAGAGCCGATGGATGCGCGGCGCGGTGCTGCCTCGTCTGCTGGAGCTGCTGAAGGCGCACGGCATCGCGCTCGCGCTCAGCGACGGCCGCTGGATTCCGCGCCGGACCGTGCTCGAGCTGGCCGAGGAACCGACCGCCGATTTCCTGTACGTGCGATGGATGGGTCCGGACCGCGAGATCACCGACTACTCGCGGATCCAATTCGACCGATCGGAAGAGATGCGGGCCTGGGCCGAGGTCCTGCGGAAGGTGGCGCACACGAAAGAGATCTTCGGCTTCTTCAACAATCACTTCGCCGGCCATAGCCCCGCCAACGCCCGCGAGATGCAGCGCCTCCTCGGACAGACGCCGGTGGAGCCGGCCACGCTGCGGACGCAGGGATCGCTATTCTGAAAAAAGCGTCACACGAGCGGTTGCCCTAACGGCTTCCCGATCCCTCTGCCGCCGGAATAGCGGCCATTGCTGTCCCGCGTGAGAACGCCCTCCAGCCGGGCTCGCGAGACCAGGCACACGATGTACGGTCGAACGCCGTGGCTGACGACGATCGGCTTCGCATATCTTCGCGACGCGTGCCACTCTGTAACGATCCGGAACCATTCGTCACTACCTGAGTGGAAAGGCAGGGCACTGCCATGGCACTCGACGAATACGGCGTTGCGATCGGCGATTACGTGCGCTTTTCGCGCGACAGCCCCGACAACTTCGGACGCTATTTTCACGGGCACATCACGATCCGCATTTCCGGCGGGCAAACAATCGACTCGGCCATCGACGTAAACAAGCCTGACGGCGGAGTTCAATACTTTCATCCGACGAGGCTCGACCCGGCAAGGTTCAATCCCGTTTCAGCGTTGGCCGACGGCTACCATCAGTTGGCCAGGAATGCTTCTTCGGGCGCACTCGACTACAAGCGGAATCCGTTGATTTCTGAGCCGTTGGGGTGCGGCGCGCTCTTTTTCGCTTTTTTCAATTGGATCACCGGCGGCCATCAGGACATCTGGAGCGACAACGTTGGAACAACCGCGCTCGATCATCTGGAGAGCATGTTCGCCAGCCCCGGCACCGTCAGCAAGGTGTATCTTTTCGGCGCGCCGTATCCGGTTCCCCACGCGGGATCGCCGCAGGGCATGCACGACGTGCACTGCAATCAGGGAGACCCGGCCGGCCCCTTCCAGCATCTCGATGCCATCTGGCAGGACGGCGGCGTGATCGTGAAATACACCGATACCCACCTCGAGGGCTTTTTCGTGAAATTCGAAACGCAGACGTTGAACACGAACGATCAAGGTCTGCCGGCGTGAAGGCTGGAACGGTCACTCTTCGTTTCCGGGACGCGCCTCACCTTGTGCGCGTACGTCGACGTCTTCGCAAACGACGAGGAGCTGGGCAAGAGGTGGGGTTCCACCAGTATCCGGGGTCGGCTACGGACCCTGCCCTCGGAGCTCTTTGTCACGCATCTACGGATGTTGGCGCAATTCCACGAGACGGCCGCGGATCTCGCTTGCCACTCGGATGATCGCGTTTGTCGTTTCCTCGTCGATGTTGGCGATTCCTTCGTATTCCACCGCGTTCCGCTTCCGGTGCGCGGCATCGAGCACGCGCCACTGCTCTGCGGGAAGCGCCACGGTATGGACGAGCGTCTGGAAGACGAGGTACCGATTCTCCGAGCGGTACCCATGGTGACGCAGCGCAGCGAGCGCCAGGGCATGTGCGGCGTTGTAGGCGAGATCGAAGCGGCTTTCGAGCGCCAGGTCATTGTTCGTGGCGTCATTCAGTCTCCGGTCGCCAGAACGAATCAGATTTGCGATCTCTTGATCGTTCGGGACCTGTCGTTTCAGGCCACTTCGAAGCAAATTCTCAAGAGGCGCCAACGTCATCGATGTCTCCGGTCAGGATGATGTGATCGCCCGATAGAACATGTTCGAGAAAAGGGTTTTTCGACGCTCTCCTTCGGCGAAATTCGCTGGGCGTGTACAGCGTCGGATTCACTTTTCGGCGAAGCCTCTTTTCGGCGGGAGCGAGCCTGCGGTAGACCTCTTCGAGTGTGAGGTCATCGGCCACGATGAGGAGATCGACATCGCTGTCGGCGCGCTCCTCGCCCCGCGCTACTGATCCGTAGAGGAGCGCAAGCGAGATCTTGCGGTCGATGGGAGCGAGCAAGGCGCGGATCTCCTGCGGGATCCCCATCGTCTTGCGCACGATTCCCCTGAGCTCCTGATAAATCGCGCTGTTTTCGTTCGCGCGGTAATACGTGCGACGGCCATCGCGGCGCATGAGGAGGATCGCCGCCGCTGCAAGCGAATCAAGCTCCCGCTGAAGGCTGGACGGAGATGTATCGAGTGCATCAGCGATCTCGCTCAGATACCACCAGCGCTCTGGGTTGCCTAACGTGACGCCGAGGATCCGTTGGCGCACGGCAGGCATGAGGGCGTCGATCAGCGATTTTCTACGCATTTTGCGTAAATATTTACGCGAATTGCGTAAGAATGCAAGCGGCTTCGACGGCTACCGCGATTCCCGAGGTACGTCGCTAAAATAAAGTGACTTTGATTTGGTAGCGCATACGGGATTCGAACCCGTGTTACCGCCGTGAGAGGGCCAGTCTGGAATAGCCATATCTCTCTGATTCCACGTACTTAGCGCGACACGGACGTTTTCACGTGTCCACGGAAACATGCGGGGTTGGGACGTCTCCGTGGCCAAGTATGCGAGTGGTTTTGCGAGTGGCAGTTAGCGCAAGCGCACCGAGCCATCGCAAACCTCGTGACCAGCACGCCGACTGTTCCGGAATCGACTCTCACACCCACCTATCGTTGTAGGTGTTGGGGGGGTGAGATCATAGGAGGCCGAGAAGCTCGAGACGGCGACGATAGCGCAGGCCGGCGGCCGCGGGGCTGAAGCTCAAGCGGATCGTTTCGCGCGCGCATCGGCCGATCCGCGCTCTCCACACGTCGTCCTCGAACACGCGCTGCATGAGGTACGCGGCATGATCAAGGTCGGGATGCGCCCACTGCTCGCCGCCGCGATAAGGACCGTAGGTGCGGTCGAGCGTGACGAGCTTGTAGTTGACCGGCGCGGAGTTCGCGCTGTTCATGAAGTCCATGTTTCCCGACCACGCCGTCGCGATCACCGGCTTGCCGAGGTCCATCGCTTCCGCAAGGATCAGCCCGAACCCCTCGGAACGGTGCAATGAGATGACGGCGTCGCATGCGGCGATGAGGCCGTTGACGCGCGCGCGGGAGAGCATGCGGGCGGTCAGCCGGACATTACGCATCCCGCGGATGTGCTCCTCGATCTCCGCGTAATCGCAGGGGTACGACGCCGCGCGCCCCGCCTTGACCAGCAGTGCCGCCGCCGAATCGTCTCCGAATGCGCGGCGGAAGGCGTCGATAGCCGCCAGCGGGTTTTTGCGCTGTACGATGCTGTCGAGATCGAACATGCACAGAAAGGTGAAGCTTCCAGGTGGGATGCCTAGCTCCTCCGGCGAGCATGGCTCGATCTCGGTCACCGCGATTCCAGGAGGCATGTGCACGACCGGGATCGTCAGCTTCCGGCCGACGGCGCTCTGGATGAACGAGGTCGCCGCCCATATCTCGTTCAGTAGCTTCGCGGACGGGATCCACTGATCGGGGAACTCGGGCAGTTCCCAGGCCCAGGCGCCGATGTTGTACGCGCTGGACTCGAAGACCAGAGGGATCTGGGCGCGGACGTTCGGCGTCTCGTCAGCATTGATGTGGTGGATGGTCACGCGATGGATCGCGCTCGTCGTCACGTCGGCTGCATCGACGTCGATGAGCTGACTGGCGATGCCGGCCGCGTTGCAGGCGTTGCGGCACAGCCGCGCCGACTCGCCGACACCGCTATCGCGCGAGGTGTAGCCGACGATGTTCACGCCGGGTAGCACGGCGAAGATCTCCGAATACGCGAATGGATCCGCGCCAGATGCCGCCTGCAGAGCACGAGAGTTGCGGTACGCGCCTCTCACCGCCGGCGTCACCGGCGTGCCGTCGCGGAAGACTCCAAACGCGTACGGCGCGTGTCTGGATGATTCGTAGCCGGCTGCGCGCAACTCGGCGACGTACGCCTCGATCAGTGCGCGGGCCTCGCCGATCTGACCGATGCGCAGCGTGTCGTCGTGCGTGGAGACGAGCTCCGGCCTCTCGGGATCGAGCCCGCTGAAGTGGAAGAAACGGAGTGGCTGACCATTGACATTCGGCGCGCCGCTGTTTGTAGCGACCGTGCGGTGGCAGAGGTTCCAGTAGGCGACGTTGTAGCCGTCGTGGCGAAGGATCGTCACGTCGGGGAACAGGCCCGGGACGAGATCGATCCACTTCTGATCGACGAACAGCCCGCGCTCGATCTCCACGACGCATTCGCGCTCGAGCTTCTCCTGCCACCACGCGAGAAACCCGCCGAGCGCAGGATGGCGCCGAGCGGCGAGGAATCCGAGGTTGTATGCACCCGACTGCAAGATCGTGCGCTCGCCCGGGTGCTCGTTGCCGCCAGCGACCGGACGGCTGAGATGCGGTGTCAGGGTCAGGAACGTGCCGGCAGCAGCCGTGTCGAGCTCCGCGAGAGGGCTGTAAACGAAAATGTCGGGATCGAGATAAACGACGCGCTCATAGCCGCGGCCGAATAGATGCTCGAACATCCACGGCTTCACGGCTGTGCTCAGCTCCAGGATGCCGTATCGAAAGCACAGTTGTCGTGGACTCGGCAGAGCGAGGGCATTCAGCGGTACGACTGTAAACACCTCCGCCCCTGACACTTCGTCCGCCTGGTCGACGATCAGGACGAATCGCTCCCATCCGGGATGATGCCGCCGCACGGAGGACATCAACACCCGCGCGTAACCAAGATAGTTCGGCGAAATGACGGAAAAGACCGCGGTGCGCATGAACGATGGAATTACGGGAGGATTATCACACGCCTTGAGACGCACTGAAGCTGCGGATAACTCGGAATTATTAGGCGAAGATGACCAGCTCGGATCTCTTGCGACGGGCCTTGGAGATCATTCCGGGCGGCGGACAGACAGACACGAAAACCACCGGCTACCGGTTGCTCGGGATTCAGCCGTCATTCTTCGTGCAGGGCCGCGGCTCCTACGCACAGGACGTGGAGGGCCACTGGTGGCTCGACTGCCAGATGGGTCTCGCTGCTTATGTCCTCGGATACTCCGACGTTGCCGTCAATGACGCCGTCAGGAGGCAACTCGAAGGCGGTTCGCTGTTCTCACTCTCCTCGCCGCTGGAGATCGATGTCGCCGAGTTGCTGCTGGGCATCTTCCCTGAGTTCGATATGGCCCGGTTCGCAAAGAACGGTTCCGATGTGACTAGCGCGGCGATCCGCATCGCCCGCCGCGCCACCGGACGCGACCACGTCATTGCCTGCGGATATCATGGATTTCAGGACTGGTCGCTGGCGGTGCGTCCGAGCATTGGCGGGATTCCGGCGGGTGTGCGGATCTTGACGCACGGCAATGAAGAGGCGGACGTTCAACACGCGCTGCAAGAGCTCGACGCACGCCCCGGCGAATACGCGGCGGTCATTGTGGACACTGGCGGCTACGGCTTGCCCGACATCGCCCTGATGACCAAGCTCCAGGGGCGCTGCCGGCGCAGCGGCACGGTTTTCATCATGGACGAAGTGGTCTCTGGCTTTCGGGTTGGGCTTCGCGGCGCGATGGGTGAGTACGGCATCGTTCCGGATCTGCTCTGTCTCGGGAAAGCGGTGGCGAACGGGTTTCCGCTCGCTGTTCTGATGGGCTCCCGGCGGCTCATGGCGCTTACGACCGAGGTCGGCATGTCGTCGACGTTCGGCGGCGACTGCATCGCACTGGCCGCCGCAATGGCGACGCTAGCCCAGTTGCGCGACGGGACCGTCAATGCGCGGATCATCGAGCGCGGGAGCGCGCTGATGCAGGCCATCACGTCCTCGATCCAACGCCACTCCCTCGGCGGAAAACTGCGGCTGATCGGTTACCCCGCGCTCTTCGATCTCACCACGATGCCCGGCGACCCCGACCGCGCCGCCGTGGTCCGTCATCTGATGTGTGCGCTGGCGGAGAGGAAGGTCTTCTGGCAGGAGTCGTTCGTTCTGTGCCGCGATTTTGGCGAGGCCGAAGGTGGCGCCGTCGCATCGGCCGTCGACGCCGCGCTCGCACGACTGCGGGTGATCCTTGCCGAACGGCGGCTCCAGGAGACAGTCGACGCGATCTCCGCGCGCGAGCGCTCGTACATGGACGGCCTGCGTGGAGCCGACGCCTCATGACCGTGGAGCACACGCTGATCGTCCCCGTCCACAATGGCTCCGAGTTCATTCATATCTTCTGGAGCTCTCTGCTTCCCAATGCGCTGCCGAACAGTGAGCTGATCATCGTCGACGACGGCTCGCGTGAGGATCTTCACCGCCTGGTACCGCCGCTGCCGGACTCGCTGAATGCGCGGGTCCTCCGCAATGACCGCCCGCAGGGCTACGCGCGGGCCGTCAATCGCGCGCTGGCCGAGACGCGCGGCGAGTATGTTTATCTGCTCAACACCGATCTGATCCTCGGCCAGGGCGCGCTCGAGCTAATCCACGCCTGTCTCCGCGGCGACGAGCGCATCGGCGTCGTCGGCGCGAAGCTCCTCTATCCGCAGACGGGCAAGATCCAGCACTTCGGACTCGCGTTTACGCCGACCCGCAAGTTTCACATCTTCACGCACATGGATCCGGACCATCCGCTGGTGAGTGCGTCGCGTGAGTTTCAGGCGGTGACTTTCGCACTGTGTGGCGCGCGGCGGCGACTGTTCGAGGAGATCGGCCCGCTTGACGACCGGTTCTGCAACGGTTGCGAGGACATCGATTTCTCATTGCGGGCGGCAGCCTGCGGTTATCGCAACGTGGTGCCGTCCGAGGTGGCGTCGTATCACTGGGAAAGCCTGTCGGGAGAGGGAGCTCGCCACATCACGACGCTCGAGAACGAGGCCCGTTTCTGGGGCCGCTGGACCGGACGGATCGAGAACGACATCGGTCGCTTCGTTCAGGAGAGCGTGCGCACGTTCCTGAACGCGCATCCGCAGTGGCACGAGAAGAGCTTCATCGTCGTCAACCTGGCGCCGGGCAACGACAGCCAGTACGTGCGCGCGGCGATCGAATCCGAGCTTCCGCACCACGACGCATTCGCATGTTGGGATTACTCCCGTTCGGCGCGGCACAACGGCCAGATCTGGCTGGCCATGACCCTCCCGTTCGACGCACTGCGTTCGCCGCTGCCGTTTCTGTTCCTTGTTCACGAATACCCCCAGCTGCTGCAGAACGACTACTGGTTTGCGACGCGCCAGCAGTTCTGCGCGGACGACTTGGTCGTCGATCACTACGCGAACGTCCTGCAGACGAGCGGTCCGGTGTTCCGCTCCCACGCCGCGCGGCAAAAGAGCGTCATGGACGTTTCGTGAGCAGCGTGGAGCCACTGGCGTTCATCCCAGCGCCGGCCGCACGGCCGACGCCGGTATACGCGGCGCCGGGCGCCGTGACCGGCGGCCAGCTCCTGATCGAGCTGCTTCACGACCATCGCTCCTCGCCGCACGTCCTGATCGCCGACGAACAGGTCCATAACCTCTTCGGCGAGTCCGTCGTGTCCCGCCTGCGCGCTGCCGATCTCGACGTGCGTGTGCTGCTCGTCCCGGCCGGGGAGTCGACGAAATCGGCGGACGTCTATCTGCGCCTCGTCGGCGAGACCCTGGATTCCGGTGTCGACAAGGGATCGCATGTCCTCACCCTTGGCGGCGGAGTCACCAGCAACGTTGGCGGATTTGTCGCGGCGACGGTCTTCCGCGGTCTACCGCTCATCCATCTGCCGTCGTCGCTGATGGCGCAGCTGGACGCGGCCATCGATGTGCGTCAGGCCATTAATCACGAGCGCGGAAAGAACCTCATCGGCGCGATGTACGCGCCGAAAGCGGTCATCATCGACCCGCAACTGCTGACGACGCTGCCGCTGCGCCATCTCCGCAGCGGCATGGCCGAGGCGATCAAGCATGCGCTGACGCAGAGCGCCGCGTTTGCGCGGGAGCTGCACGCGAACGCGCACCGGCTGACCGACGCAGCGCAACTCGACTCCGTCGTGCGCGCGACGCTGCGGTGGAAGATGAAGTTGCTGAAGCGCGCCGCGATGCGCGACCTGGCCGAGCTCCACCTTCAATACGGACATTGCATCGGCCACGCGATCGAGACCGCGTCGTCGTATGCGCTTCTGCACGGCGAGGCGATTGCGATCGGCATGGCCGTCAGTGCGCGGATCGCCGCAGCCCTCGGCATCTGCGGCTCGGATGTCGTTCGCGATCACCTCGATCTGCTGCTGGCATACGGTCTGCCCGTCGACCTTCCCCCCGACGTCAACGCAGCGGCGGTTATCGAGGCGGCCACCCGAGACAAGAACGCCATACGGCAGGTCCCACGCCTTGCGCTTCCGCGGAAAACCGGCCGCATTCACCGTGCGGAAGGCGACGGCTTCGTTTCCATCGACACCGACGTGCTGCTGTGTTATCTCCTCGGCGCGCGGGCCGACTGCCGCGGCGACGCTCAGCCGCCGTACGGGTAGTACTCGTTCCCGCCGCTCGGAAAGAACACGATCTTGTCGCTGAAGAACGCCGGATCGATCGCTTCGCGCGTGACGGCCGCGGGAGGCGTCAGCTCCGGCAGCAGATCGCGTAACGCGTCGGGGATGTCCGCTGACGGTAGAAGACCCACGATCCGAAAGAGCGGGCGACTCAGGTGGCGCAGCCGCCACGTCGACGCGGCGCGCTTGCGGGGCCGGAGGTCGTCGAGGAGCAGCGAACAGGCGCGGTTGCAATGGAACATTGCGGACTCGCGGTCGCCGTTTGCGAGGAATTGCGCCAGGTTCAGGTGACCCCGCCACAGAGACTCGAGGTTGTTGCTCCGAAACGCGGTCTCGATACTCTCCATGTACCAGCCGACCGCGGCGGAGTCGTCGAGGAGGCTCAATGCAATGCCGAGCATGAGGCTCGCCGCGACCTGTTCCTGCTTGTAGCCGTAGAACGACGCCTGCTCGAAATCGGTCTGCAGCGCGGGAACCGCACGCTCCCGCAGAAAGCGCCGGAGTCGCGGTGTCTTCGCGTCCTTCTCGCGCACGAAGACATCGACCATTTCAACGATCGCGAGCGTGATGCTCGAAAGAATCTTGTACCGAGGCGGCCATCCACTGTCCGGGATCAGAGCGCGGCTCTTCTTCACCTCTTCGACGGCCCGCGCCGGCGATCGATGCAAAAGCACGGCTCCGTAATCGAGCAGGTTCACGTGATTAAGGCCGCGTCTCTCCTCAGCCGAAATGGGATGTGCGTCGACCGCCGCGGTTGCCGCTTCGAGTGCGATGAGCGATTCGGCGTAATTGCCGTCCATCCAATGCGCCTCACCCAGTCGATTCAACAGGCGGCCGTGCAGGATTGACCATTGCTCGTCCGGCCTTGCGACAGACGCGAAAAAACCGTCGCAGATCCGGCGTCCCTCATTGAGCGCCGCCACGGCCTCGTGTGACTTGCCGAGATCTGTCTTGCTGTTCGCCAGACCGACTAGGGCGCTCGCGCGCCAGTAGTTCAGTGTCGCCCGCGCGTCGAGGCTGACCGGCTGCGAGTCACGGAGGTATTGCTTGATCAACTCGAGGATCATTTCGTATTGCTCCGCACCGAGGGCCCAGTCTTGGACATCGATTGAGAACGTCGCCAGTTTCGAGCGGAGCTGCAACGCTTCGATCAGATCGGCGAGGCCGCGGCCGCGGGCGGAATCCTGCAGAAGTTTGTCGATGACGTGCATCCCGAGTTGGTACTGGTGGGACGCTTCCGCTTTTTCGAGGCTCTTCGTCAGCAGTGCGGTGATCAGCCGCCGGCCGGCACGCGGCTGTTTCTCGCGCACGAGCGCTTCCTCATACAGTAGGTCCGCGGTCGCCCGTCCCTGTAGGCTGTACCAGTCGAGATAGATCTTCGTTATGCGGCGTTGCTCGTCGGTGGTGAGCGGCCAGTCGTGGACGACCTGGTAATAGTTCTCGTGGCGAAACCCGACCGATCCGGAACCGACACCGTCGAGCAACTCGACCTCATGCACCGTGGTCACCGGCGTTTTCCTGGCGAGACGGCGGTGCAGTTCTTCGAACAGCGTGGCGTCGACGCGATCCTTGATCACCCCCACCGCCTTGACGAGCAGCGCCACGTCGGGCGAGGTCTTCTCGATGAACTGCATTCGGAGGCGGATCAGCTGATGCACACTCTTCGGAACGCGATAGTGGCGTTTCGGACGGCGCGCGAGGAAGACCAGTCCGGTTCCCGGATTCCGATCGACGACTTTATCGTGCCGCAGGAGCTTGATCTGCTCGATCATGTGGAAGGGATTGCCGCGGCCGTAGCGATCGATCTCGCCGATCAAAAGCTTCTGATGCGGGATCAGGTTGAGGGCGACACGCCGGCTCACCGATTGTGTGTTCTCGAAGAGATGGTCGAGGAAATCGCAGCTCTCTTTCCCGGTGAACGGCCGCACATCGAGGCGCTTCAGTGCGAACCTCGTCAGAAAGCTCTCGAACACGGCGCTGGAGGCTTCCTGCATCGCCGCGCTCACGTCGGTCTCGGTGATGTTCGTCTGAACACGGCCCTCGAAGACCATCAGCACTGGCAGGCGATAGTCGGCCGACGTTTTCCTCAGTCGAACAAGCAGTTCGCCGAGGACTTCGAGCGTCTCCACTCCGGCCCAATGCATGTCGCGCAGGTGCACGACCATGCGCGGTGTCTCTCCTTTGCGCAGCAGCGCCACCAGCAGCATCTGCAGCATGGCCTCGCGATCGAAGACGCTGCCGTCGGCGTTGCCGCTGGAGAAGATCGCCGCGATCGTCCCGCGGCCCGTCTCGTGCAGTGTCGGATGGATCGAGCGGATGAAGGACTCGACCGACTCCCGCGGTGTCACAGGATCGATCGTCTCGCCGAGGAGCTCCTGCAGCAGCAGACCGAAAATGCGATACGGCTGCGTGCGATTCTGGGGATGGGCGACGGAGATGTAATCGCCGTCCCGCTGTTCCGCCAGATACCCGAGCTCCTGGCAGAAGCGGGTCTTGCCGGTGCCCCCCTGGCCCACGACGGCCACGGCCTGCGGCGCATTGCCTGCCGCGAGCTCGAGGAGCTCGAGAAAATCGACTCGAAGCGACTCGTAGGGCTCCCAGAAAAAATGCGGCTGGTATTCGTCGACGGTCGTGACCCAGCCGACTGGGACGGTCTTGACGGGTTTCGACTCGACCTCGAAGACCAGCTCGCCCAGGTCGAGCTCACCGACGTGATAGGCGACGACCTTCAATGTGAATTGTGAGCGAAAGCCGCTGTCGGGCGGCAGCTTGAAGCCTTGCGGCGTATTGAGCACGGCCGGCTTGATGACCGTTAGCTCGGGACCGCGGTTCCATCGCACTTCGATCGTTTTTCCGGCGAACAGGAACGACTCCGCGGTCACGCGAATCTCGAACGGCGAGCCGGCCCGAGTCTGCCCAGGCGCCTTGATGCCGACCTTGATGCTGGTGTCCGGCGCCGCAGGGATCTGGTCGAGGAACTCCAGCAGCACTACGGCGTCCCTCGGAATGAGTGCTTTGTCGATGAACCGGCGGACTTCCTTGCGCTGCAGTCCGAGCAGGTCGACGACGCAGTCGAGATCGAGGATGCGGCACGGCAGGTGGACCCGCTTCTCGAACTTGCGCCGCGCGTCCGAGATCCGTCTAGGGGAGATGCGCGTCATCAGGACGATGTAGACGATGGATGGGTGCGCGGTATCGAGCAGGTCCCAGAGATCGGAAGTCAGAGGCTTCTTCACAGTCGCGCTGGCCTTGCACTGTCCCGCCACGATCATGCGGAAATCGTCGTGTGGCCGGAGCCGGAACAGCCGCTTCTCCCCCCGAAAATCGACGCCACGGTCGTTCTGCATGGGAGTTACGGTCCAGCGGAAATCCGGCTCGACGAGCGACAGGAGGTACGCGCTGAGCACCTCGAAGACCTGAAGTTGCCGTCCGCGTTTCTGAAGGCGCAGGGCCGGCGGCAGGAACGTGGTGGGATGACGCAGCGCAGCGAGTACCTCGCTGGTGAGCAAGGCGTCGATGGCGCGCTGGCGTTCGGATTGGCGACGAAGCATGCGAAGTGGGGCGATAATTCCGAGTTATCCGCCGAAAAAGGTCTGCTTGCACTAAGGAGTGACGTCCGCGGGCGTTTCCCTACCCTCTGCATCGTCACCAGGGAGGGCCGCAGAGATCGATCGTGCCCGATGCGGGAGCCGGCAATCGCACCTCGTAGGTGAGAACGCGGTACAGCGTGAACTCGGCCGCCGCGTCCCGATCGCGGACGAGCAGCCGGCCGTGAAACTCGCGCCACCCGTGGGCCGTGTAGTAGAGAATCAGATCCGGCTCGCACACGAGCAGACCGAACGCCACACTTCCCTGCGCGCGGAAGAATTCGGTCGCCCGCGTTACGGCGAGGGCGGCATACCCGCGACGGCGCGCGTCAGGATGCGTCTTCACGCCCCCGATCCCTCCGATCCGCACCGGTTCGCCGTCGCGGGTGCCGTCCCGCAAGACCATTCCCGCCGACGACACCAGCCGCCTGTCCCCGTCGCGGATTCGAACGCACCACTCGGCGCTCGTCCATTGGAGCGCGTGTCCCGGCCACTCAGGATTCATGTCTGGTGAATTTGCGGTGGATGCGAGTTCCCGGAGTTCGGCGTGATCGGCGGCCGTCCAGTCCACGAGTCTGTCGACTGCGATTCGCGAGTTCATTGGACTGAGAGCAGTTGGTAGCATACGGGATACGATGGTAGATCGCCGTGAGACGACGAAGACCTTGATCTCCGCTCGTGGCCGGAGCAATCGCTTCTGCGGCGACCACTTTAACTGACGATTGTGCCGGGAACAATCCGGAATGATTGCCTGCCGTCGCCGCAGTCCTTGGCTACGGCTCGGGTCAGGCGCACTGGCAATGCGCTCTTCTACTCCCACGCTCACGAGGGCGAGGAGTTGCGGAGGCGTCTCGAGTCACATCTCGCCCGTGAGGGTCTGCTTGCCGACTGGGATAACCATTGAGTCCGATTATCGTTGAAACATCGAAGTGCGCAATGCAGGAGCAGATGCAAACGGCCCTCTTTTGCGGAACGCGCAGTGAGCACACGCTGGCGACAGCAGCAGTTCAAGGCGCGATTGAACTTGCGGGAACCATCTCGGCGCGAATTCAAGATGTGTCAAGGCGCTCGTACTCCGCGGTGGATTGATCGGCCAAAAGTGCACATAGGAGGGGGCGCGGTCCCGATCTGCCGCGAGGGCGTCGATCTGGGTACGGAGTGGCGTATGAAGTCTTGGTAGCGCATACGGGATTCGAACCCGTGTTACCGCCGTGAGAGGGCGGCGTCCTGGACCCCTAGACGAATGCGCCGTGTGGTGGGGCGGGGGCGGAAGATACGACGACGTAACTCCGGCGGTCAAGCGCCGAATTCCGGGGGGCGCGCGCCGGCGGCGCGCGCCCCGGGTGGGGGTTACTGCAGGGTTCCGGTCGTCAGCGTCACGCCGGCGTCGGCGAAGTTGGCGCTGAGGCCGGCGCCGCCGTAGACCGTGCGCGAGGTCGACGTCACCACGCCCGTCTGCGTCACGACCACCGACAGGCGCGTGCCGGCGGGGACCGTCGCGCCGGGGATCGACATCGTGTAGATGCCGGCCGTCGGCTGTGCGCCGGTGTTGCAGACGCCGTTGTTGCAGGCCCTCCACTCGCCGGCGCCGAGCGGCGCCACCAGGTCGCCGTTAGCGTCCACGGCGTCGATCTCGATGTCGACGCGCGGATTCTGCGCTGCCACCCACGCGGCCTGCAGCGGATCCGTCAGATAGAACTTGACCGTCACGTTGCCGCCGACCGTCAGCGGCGTTGCCAGCGGTGCGCTGTTGAAGATCGCCGGAATGCCCGCGCCGTAGTTCGTGAGATAGCCCATGAAGCCCGACTGGCACTGGCCCGGCCACTTCGTCGTGGCCATCCCGGCGTCGGGCGCGCCCGCCTGCTGATTGCATCCCTCGGGGGTCGTGACGATGCCCGCGGCGCCCGGCTGGAAGAAGTACGCCGTCGAGCCGGTGGCGGTGAAGACTGGGAGCATCTGCACGACGTGCGTCTGCGGCGTCAGCTGCGAGACCGCCAGCGTCACGCGGATGCCCATGATCGTGTCCTGATCCTGCGCGCCGAGGTCGCCGCGCACGTTGATCGTCCAGGTGCCGTACGTGTACGAGCCCTTCGTCAGGTCGACGAAGAACTGCGACACGCCGGCGCTCGACGACGCCGTGCTCTCCGCGACCGTCTTGCCCGCCGCATCGAACAGCGTCAGGTGGTAGTCGAACTCGTTGATGCCGACATAGCTCAGCGACGGATACGACACGAGGGCCTTGACCGCCTTCGTCGCCGAGGTGACGGTGAGCGCGTACGTCTTGTTGTCGGGCGTGCCGTTCACCGTCGCCTGCGCGGCGAGGAACGTCCAGTAGTCGGTGCTGAGGATGCTGTAGTCGCGGTCGCCGAGGACGGCCTGATCGCGCGACGTCTGCAGGCGCGCCAGCGCCTTCTCCTTGTCGTAGCGGTGGCGGCCGGCGAGATCGACCGCGGCCTTGGCGTCGACCCAGCCGTAGCCCGACTGCCAGAACGGCTGCACCTTCGTGGCGTTGTCGGTCGAGGGCATCAGCGACGACGTCACCTGCAGGATCGACTTGACCTCGTCGGGCGAGAGTGACGGCCGCTTTTGCAGCAGCAGCGCGACGACGCCGGCGACGTGCGGGCAGGCCATGCTCGTGCCCGAGGCCGAGGCCGTGCCGCCGGGGAGCGCCGTGACCGCGGCGCCGGTCGTGCCGGTGGAGACGATGTTCACGCCCGGCGCGCTCACCGAGGGATGGTAGAGGCCGATGCGGTCTCCGCTGAACGAGAGATGCTTGTCGTCGCCGGCGGGGAGCGAGCCGAGCGTCGAGTCGTCGAACTCGATGCCGCCGGAGGAGAACGCGGCGCGCTGATGATTGAGGCTGCCGGCGCCGACGCCGATCACCCACGGCGCCACGGAGTAGGGATTGATCGACATCTCCGTCGTGTCGTTGCCGGCGGCGAAGACGACCGTGACGCCGGCGTCGTGGGCCGCCTTCGTGGCCTGATTGATCGGCTCGTCGGGATCGAACATGCGGAACGACGAGCCCCACGAGTTGCTGGCCACCTTGATGTTCCAGTCGGCGCGGTGCTTGAGGAGATCGTTGTACGAGGAGAGGATGCTGAAGATGAAGACAACATCGCCGGCGCCGTAGCCGATGAGCGACGCGCCCGGCGCCACGCCGAGCACCTGGCCGTCGGTGTTGTCGGCGGCGACGATGCCGGCGCAATGCGTGCCGTGGCCGGAAGAGGTGTCGCTGTCGTTGTACGGCCCTTGATCGACCGGGACGACGAGGTCGCCGGCGGGGCTGTCGGTCTCGATGATCTTCACGTTGTGCGTGACGCGCTTCATAAGGTCGGGATGCGTGGCGTCGATGCCGCTGTCGACGATGGCCACGCCGACGCCGCTGCCGTCGATGCCGAGGGCCTGGACCTTGTCGGCGTTGATCGACATGTCGGAGGCGGCGGAGTAGTAGACCAGTCGATCGTTCGGATAGACGTCGCTGGCCAGGCCGTTGCCGACGGCGGTGAACATCGCCGCGCGCGGGCCGCGCATCAGCGCCAGGGGAAGGTAGTCGAGGCCTTGCACGTGCAGGCCGAGGGCGCGGAGCGCGTCGAGCTGCGCGGCGGTCGGGATCACGCCGCCGAACGTGGCCACGCCGTCGATCGAGCCGTCGGGGTTCAAGGGCGCGACGGCGAGGCGGGCCAGGCCGGTGTTGTTGGCGGCGACGCCGGCGACCGTGACAAGAATGAGAAATGCAAAGAGGACGATGCGTTTTTGCATTGAGGGTGCTCTCCTGCTAGCCAATCAGTACCCGGAATGCGGTAGTGAAACTACCGTATTGGCGCAGCAGTGCAACCGTCAGGCCAACATTAATAGTGTGGGGCCCATGCGTTGAGCGTCAGCGGCGTCCCCCCACTCCCGGCGGCGCTGGCTGCGACGGTTCGGCGTGGATAGCGCGAGACGAGGCCGAAGAAGAAGGTGCTGTCGCCCCCCGTCACGGCCGGGCGGAAGGTGAAGGTGACGCTGTTGCCGTCGCGGACGGCGGACTCCAGGCCGACGCTGCCGAGGTTGCCGCGCGTGGTGACGAAGACGTCGGCCTTGGCGCGGCCGTCGAAGGCGAGGCGCGCGTTCGGGCCGAACTCCACCGTCAGCGTGCGGATGCCGTTCGCGCCGGCGGCCTCGCGGAGGTCGACGCGGTATTCGTAGACGTAGAGGCCGGCCGCGGCCTTGTAGTGGCGCGACTGCAGGAAGCCGCGCGCGGCCACGGGCGCGCTGAGGTCCTCGACCGTCACCTTGCAGCTGGGGCTGAAAACGCATTGGACTGCAGGCGCGGAAACGCTCACGACGCGCAGCGGCTGCGCGGCCGCGGCGGGCGCGAGCAGGAGCAAACAGACTCGTATGATTTTCTTCATGCATTCTCCCGGGTTACGGGAGTAGTGCGCCGGCGCCCGAAAACGTTTCATGATGGGGCGTGCCGCGCATCAAGATCTGCTGCATCGCCTCCATCGACGAAGCGCGCCTGGCCGTCTCCGCCGGCGCCTCCGCGCTCGGGCTCGTCTCGGAGATGCCGAGCGGCCCCGGCGTGATCCCTTGGGAGCGCATCGCCTCGATCGCCGCGGCCGTGCCGCCGCCGATCGCCACGTTCCTCCTCACCTGCAGCCAGGACGCGGAGGAGATCGTCGCGCAGCAGCGCCGCTGCGGCACGAACGTCATCCAGATCTGCGACCGCCTCGGCCGCGGGACGTACGCCGAGATCCGCCGCGCGCTGCCGGGGATTCGCCTCGTGCAGGTGATTCACGTCGTCGACGAGACTTCGGTCGCCGAGGCCCGCGAAGTCGCGGCGCACGTCGACGCCATCCTCCTCGACTCCGGCAACCCGTCGCTGGCGATCAAAGAGCTCGGCGGCACGGGCCGCGCGCACGACTGGACGCTCAGCGCGCGCATCCGCGCCGGCGTCGGCGTGCCGCTCTTCCTCGCCGGCGGCCTGCGCGCGGAGAACGTGCGCGAGGCCATCGACGCAGTGCGCCCCTTCGCGCTCGACGTCTGCAGCGGCGTCAGGACGAACGGTGCGCTCGACGCGGCGAAGCTGCGGGCGTTCGTGCAGGCGGCCGGCGGCGGATGCTCATGACTTCGGTCCGCCCGCGGGCGTGCCGTTGCGGTCGTTCGCTTTGCGGTATTTCCCCGGCGACATGCCGAAGCGCCGCTTGAACGAGTGGTTGAAGTTGGAGATGTCGTTGAAGCCGACGCTGTAGGCGATCTGGGAGATGCGCTCGTCGGTCTGCACGAGGAAACGCGCCGCGACCTGCAGGCGCTGCTCGACGACGTAGCTGCGGATCGAGGTGGACATTTCGTCGCGGAAGAGATGAGCCAAGCGCGAGGCGCTGAGGCTCACCATCGCCGCCAGCTCATGAACGGGCGGAGGATTGCGATACTGCTCGTCGAGCGTAGACCTTACTCGTTTGATCCTGCGATCCATTGCGCGGTCGCTCCGGCTGAAGCTAGGGGAATTAAGGACGGCTCGCGTTTCTACCATGTGCTTCGAGTCCAACGATTGGTAGCCTTTGCTATGACTTGGTACTCGCTCCAGGAACGTTTTAGCGCCGTTCTTCGCGGGGAGTCGTTTGTCTCCCCGCCGTGGAAATGGCCGTGCGCGCAGCGTCGTAATCGATGCTGCACGTGCGCGTGAAATCGGCCGCGGAAGGGCGGAGGGAGGGCCGTGCAGAATAGTGCGCTTGCTGTCAAATGGCGCTACGGGGAGTAGGACGGATACGCTTACGCGGAATGTTCGCCAAGACGCCGAAGCTGCCGTACTACGCCGTCATCTTCACTTCGCATCAAGCCAACGACGCCGGCTACGCCGAGACGTCCGCGCGGATGGAGGAGCTCGCGCAGCAGCAGCCCGGCTTCCTCGGCATCGAGAGCGTGCGCGGCGACGACGGCGTCGGCATCACGGTCTCGTACTGGCGCGATCTCGAGTCGATCCGGGCCTGGAAGGCGCACGCGGAGCATCTCCAGGCGCAGCGGCGCGGGCAGCGCGAGTGGTATTCGGATTACGTGACGCGCGTCTGCAAGGTCGAATACGACTACACGCTCAGCGATTCACGTCGATGATGACGCGGCCGCGCACGCGCCCCGAGGTGATGTCGTCGGCCAGCTCCTGGATGCGCGACAGCGGCTCGACGCGGGCGATCGACGCTAGCTTGTCGCGGTCGACTTCCTCGGCCAGCGCGGCCCAGGCGATGCGCCGCTGCGCGAGCGGCGTCTGCACGGAGCTGACGCCGAGGAGGGAGACGTTGCGGAGGATGAGCGGCCAGACGAAGGCGTTGAGCTCGCCGCCGCCGGCCATGCCGCAGCAGGCGATGGCGCCGCCGTACGCGGTCTGGGCAAAGAGCGTGGCCAGGGTCTGGCCGCCGACGGTGTCGACGCCGCCGCCCCAGCGCTCCGACTCCAGCGGTGCCGATTTTTTCGCCAGCTCGTCGCGGGGCACGATCGAGGCCGCGCCGAGGCTGCGCAGGTATTCCTCGAGCTCCGGACGCCCTGTCGAGGCCGCGACTTTGTAGCCGCGCCGCGCCAGCAGCATGACGGCGATGGAGCCGACGCCGCCGGTGGCGCCGGTGACGACGAATTCGCGCTCGCTCGGCTTGACGGCCATCTGTTCGAGGGCGAGCGCGCAGAGCATGGCCGTGAAGCCGGCCGTGCCGAGGGCCATGGCCTGCTCGAAGGTGAGCGCGTCGGGCAGCGGCACGAGCACCTCGGCGCGCACGCGCTGGCGCTGCGCGTAGCCGCCCCACTCCGTCTCGCCGAGGCTCTGGCCGCAGGCGACGACGCGCTCGCCCGGCTCGTAGTCGGGGCTCGACGACTCCACGACGGTGCCTGCGAGGTCGATGCCGAGGACCATCGGGAACTTGCGGATGATCTTGCCGCGCGCGGTGACGGCCAGGCCGTCTTTGTAGTTGAGCGAGGAGTAGGCGACGTCGACGAGGACTTCGCCTTTGAGGGCGCTGTCGTCGAGGTCGCGCAATTCGGTGCGGTAGCCGCCGTCGGTTTTCTCGGCGATGAGGGCGCGGAAGGTCATGATTTCCTCACAGTGCGGGCGAGGTATTCGCGGATGTGCGCGTGCGTCGCGGCATCGCTCCACACCGCCAGGGCGCGCGCGTCGCCGGCGTCGCGGGACATGAGCTCGATCGCAGGCGCGCGGAGCTGGGCCTTCGTCAGGCGGAACGATTCGCGCGGGATGGCGGCGAGTTGCGCGGCGAGCTCGCGCGCGCGGTCGAGGAGCGCCTCGGCGGCGACGACTTCGTCGATCAGGCCGGCGGTGCGCGCTTCGTCGGGCGGCAGCGTGCCGCCGGTGTAAGCGTATTTCTGGGATTGCGGAACGGCGAAGCGGACGATCTCCAGCGCCGCGGTGGGGAAGGGGACGCCGACGAGGAGCTCGGGCGTGCCGATGCGGCCGGCCGACATGAGGCGGAGGTCGCAGGCGTAGACGAGGATCGCGCCGCCGGCGATGGCGTGGCCGTTCGCCGCGGCCACGACCGGCATCGGCATCGCGAAGAGCTGGCGCATGGTGTCGCGCAGCAGCGGGAAGAAACGGCGGACGTAGTCGGCGCCGCCGTCGACGAGGCGGAAGAGGTCGACGCCGGCGCAGAAGATCGACCCGCGGCCGGTGAGGATGACGGCGCGCGCGTCGTCGCAGGCGGTGAGCTCGCGGCGCAGGGCCTCGAGGAGCTCGATGTCCATCGCCGAGGCTTTGCCGTGCGCGAGGGTGAGGGTGACGATGCCGTCGGATTCGCTTCGCTCGATCATGATTCGCGAAGGGCGCAGAGCGCAGGGCGCAGGGCGCAGATGGTTGTCTTGCCGACGCGCGTGCATCTGCGAGAACACCACCTGCGCCCTGCCCCGTGTGCCCCGTGCCCTGCCTTTTTCATGTCCGCCCCACCGCCAGCACCCGGCTTCCCGGATGCTCCTCGAAGGCGCGCTGGGCGTCGTGCCACTGCGCCTCGGCGCGCTTGAGGACGTCGACGAAGCGCGCGTCGCCGCGCAGCGGATCCATCCAGGCGTCGCTGACGAAGAACGGATAGCAGAAGAATCCGCCGTCGACGGCGGAGACGACGCGGCCGACGGCCTCTTCGTGCGCGCCGACGTGTGCCAGCGCGCGGGCCATGTAGTACTGCCCCTCGGGGTCGGGGAAGTCGTCGAGCTGGACGAACGTCGCCATGGTCCGCTCGCGGTCGCCCTCGATCGCGGCGCGGAAGGCGTCGAAGATGCGGAAGTAGAACGCCGCGTTCTTGCTGCCGAGCGTGGCCAGGCGTCGCTTGCGGTCGTCGAACACCGCCACCGCGTCGTCGTGGCGGCCCATCGTCTCGTAGATGAACGCGGCGTCGCCGAAGTCGCGGTCGGCATCGACGGCGGCCAGGGCCTCGTCGTAGCGGCCGAGCATCCAGTACGAATGCGCGGCGCTCGTGGAGAACTTCGGATCGAGCTGGCGGGCCTGTTCGTGCGCGGCGCAGGACGCTTCCAGCAATCCACAGAAGCGGAAGGCCGTCACGAGCCCGGCGAAGACGCCCGGCTCGTTCGTGCCGGCGGCGACGCGGTCGAGGAGGCGCAGCATGGCGTCGCGGGCGCGCCCGGTGGCGACCTCGATGTGGGCGAGCGCGTTGTGGCCCATGGGCAGATCGGGATTGAGCTCCAGCGCGCGCCGCGCCGCCGACTCGGCCTTGCCGTACAGCGACGGCCCGTCCTTCCCGTACTTGCCGAGGAGAAGGTAGATGCGGGCGAGGCGCGCCCACGCCGGCGCGTAGCGCGAGTCCTCGTCGAGCGCGCGGAGGTAGAGATCGCGCGCCACGGCCCACGACTCCGGCGACTCTCCCTGCTGCCCGGCGCGGAGGTAGAACTCGTGCGCGCGCGGCGTGGCCGGGACATCGCGGCGCAGCACGCGCGCCTCGCGCTCGCTCAGCGGAAGCTCGAGCGACTCGACGATGCGCTGCGTCAGGCGGTCCTGCAGCTCGAAGATGTCGGACATCGTGGCCTGCGAGGTCAGCGACCACAGCACCGTCCCGGCCGGCAGTTCGACGAGCTGCGTGGTGACGCGGATCTGGTCGCCGCCGCGCATGAGCGTGCCGGTGAGGGCGACATCGACGTCGGCATCCTCGGCGAGACGTTTCGGATCGAAGCCGTCGGCGAAGCGCGCGGCGGCGGCGGAGGAGCGCACGATCAGCGATCCGACGCCGGCCAGCGACGTGGTGATGGCCTCCGGGATGGCGAAGGCGAGGAAGTCGCTGTCGGCGTCAGGACGGAGAATGCGGAAGGGCAGGACGATGAGCCGCGTGACGCGGTGCGCGACGACGGGGGCGGCAGCGTCGGAGATGAGCATGACTTCGCGCAGGTCCTTGGCCATCGCCCCGGCCGAGGCGTAGCGGTCCTCGGGACGCTTGGCCATGGCCCGGTGGACGATGCGGTTCAGCGCGGCGATAGCCGCGGAGCCGGCCAGGTTCGGCGCCGCCTCGTAGACGACGGCGTGGAAGAGGCGCATGGCGTTGTCGTCGTCGAAGGCGGGCTTGCCGCTGATCATCTCGAAGAGCAGCGCGCCGGCGGCGAAGAGGTCGGTGCGGGCGTCGATGGGCGCGCTGAGGAGCTGCTCGGGCGCCATGTAGCGCGGCGTGCCGACGATCATCCCCGTCACCGTCAGCGGCGCCTCGCCCTGCTGCATGGTTGTCTCCTCGGCGCCGATCGTCACGGGCCTGGCCTCGCGCGCCAGGCCGAAGTCGAGGAGCTTCACGCCGTGCTGGGTCAGGAAGACGTTCGACGGCTTGAGGTCGCGATGGACGAAGCCGCGCGCGTGCAGGGCGTCGAGGGCGGTGAGGATGGCCAGCGCGATCTGCAGCGCTTCCGCGGTCGGCAGCGCGCCGCGCTTGAGGCGGTCGGAAAGCGCTTCGCCTTCGAGGAGCTCCATGACCAGGAACGGCCGCCCCTCGGTCTCGCCGATGTCGAAGAGCTGGCAGACGTTCGGATGGCTGAGGCTCGCCGCGGCGCGGGCCTCGCGGAAGAAACGCTCGCGCGCCGAGGAGTCGCCGGCGGCGCGGATGGTTTTGATGGCCACCTCGCGGCGCAGCCGCTCGTCCTCGGCCGCGTAGACGATGCCCATGCCGCCCTCGCCGAGCTTGCGCACGATGCGGTACGGGCCGATGCGCTCCTGCATTGCGTGCATCTTACGCGTGCCATTGGCGCAGCGCGCGCACGACGAGGGCGAAGAAGAGTGCGCCGCCGATGCCGAGGGGCCAGGAGTGGCGGACGACGCCGAGGACGATGAGCGCGACGGCGGCGGCGGCGAGGAGAATGCCGAGGAGGAGCATCGGCCGGGTCGCTTCCGATTCCACGGGCGCCTTCGGGATTCTGTCGAGCAGCGCGACGCGGCGCGGCAGCGTATTGCCTGGCTCCGCCGCCACCGCCCGCCCGCCCAGCTCCCGCGCCGGCGGCCGCGCCGACAGCGGCGCGTAGATGTTCGTCTCGTAAAACTCCTCGAGGACCTTGACGTCGTCCTGGAGGTGCCCGAAGTCGAGGTTGCCGACGAGCGTCGGCCGCGCGGCGGAGTAGAGCGTCCGCTCCTCGGCCAGCGACTTCCACCGCACCACCTGCTCGCGCAGCGCGGGAGCGTTGTGGATGTCGTCGCCAATGAGCTCGACGATCGACTCGCAGCGGCGGATGAACTCCTGGTGGGCGAAGTCGGCGCCGATCTTCACCTGCAGGCGGTACTGCGCCGAGGCCAGCGCGTCCTCGACGACGGCGGCCATCCCGCGGCGGCGCAGCTCGGCCCACGACACGGCGGTCGAGTCGCGATGCTGCAGGCGCGAGCCGGTGGCGATGCTCTGCATCATCAGCGTGGTCTCGCCGCGCAGCGTCAGCGTGCAGGCGATGCGCTGCCGCTCCACGCCGATCTCGCGCTCGGCGGAGAAACTGAACGCCCACACCTCGGCCTCGCGCGCGGAGCCGTCGGCGATGCCGATGCCGCGCCGCTCCAGATCGGGACGGGCGGCGTCGAGCAGTTCGTCGAGCTCCGACTCGGAGCGGACGTAGAGGTCGCCGGGCACGCGGGAATCTTAACCGGCGGGCGATTTCGGGCTGCTCTTGGCGGGGGCGCGCTTCGTCTTGGCCGGCTTGTGGGCGGTCTTCGTCGCGGCCGCGGGTTTGGCGCCGCCCTCGCGCGCGGCGACGGCGTTGACGTAGGTGACGAAGCGGCGGAAGTTGCGCTCGCTCGTGTCCTGCGACTGGATCTGCTTGGAGAGCTGGTCGACGTAGCGGTTCACGGCCAGCTGCAGGTGGGCGTCGCGCGTGAGCATCTGCACCATCATGTCGGAGACGGCGAACTCCGTCGGCGGGCGGATCCACTGCGCCTTCGCCGAGTCGAGGATCGCTTTTTTCGCCGCCGGGGCGAGCTCCTTGACGTTGCCGACGAGGGTGGTCTCGATGTGGCTCGATGACGGCGTGATGATCATGACCGGGCTGTGCACGGAGTCGAAGCCATCCGTGGCGTTGACGATGCCGCAGGTGGCCGGGAGGAAGAGCTTGTCGCCGTTGTAGGGATCGAGGGCGTTGTAGATGTCGGGCCGCAGCAGCCGTCCGGAGTTGCAGGCGCTGATGATCACGAAGAAGATGCCCTCGGGCTCGAGCCGCTCCTGCAGCGCGCCGACGGAGATGTACGAGCGGTCGGCGTTGCGGTCGTAGCTCCCCTGGAGCTTGAGGCCGTTGCCGTTCGTGCCGTGGGTCTCGAGGACGACGGTGGAGATGCGCCGCTCGGGGTTGAGGAGGTTGTGGGTGTGGATGCCGTCGAGGATCTCTTCCCAGTTCGCGCTCTGGAAGCAGGCGAAGCCGAGGGACTGGTAGAAGCGGCAGTTGCCGGGGACGGAGAGGTCGGGGCTGAAGACGACGCCGACGCCGCGCCCGATCTCGCTCACGCGCGTCGTTTTCACGTCGGGCCAGGCCTGGTTGAGCAAGTGCAGGCTGGAGCCGTCGAGCGCGAAGGCCGTCGAGGCGGCGAAGAGGAGGATCGGAAGCAGTTTCATCGGTCACCGTCAATTCAGCAACTCGCGCGCCATCGCGGCGCGCTCAGCCGTTGTTGGCGCGGGTCCTGAAAGCACCGCCGCGGGAGGTTGTCGATGTACGCAGTGATCGGAAGGTTCACGCCCCAGGTGTTCGCGTTGTTCCGCATCGTGGCGGGGCTGATGTTCATGGTTCACGGCACGCAGAAGCTGCTCGGGAAGCCTCCGGGCGAACACGGCACGTTCCCGCCGTTTTCGTGGCCGGCCGGCATCTCCGGGATCATCGAGCTCGTCTGCGGGTTCCTGATCGCGGTCGGACTCGTCACCGGCATCGCCGCGTTCATCGCCAGCGGCGAGATGGCGGTCGCCTATTTCTGGCAGCACTTTCCGAAGGACTTCTGGCCGATCAACAACCACGGCGAGCCGGCGGTGCTCTACTGCTTCATCTTTCTCTACATCGCCGCGCACGGCGCGGGGATCTGGAGCATCGACAACGTCCTGCGCCGGCGTACGGCGGTGACGTAAACTCCCGCCGAGTGATCGGCTATCTCGAAGGGCGTCTGAAGCACCTCGACGCGACGCAGGCCGTCGTCATGGCCGGCGGCGTCGGCTACGACGTGCACATCTCGCTGCAGACGTACTACCGGCTCGAGGGACGCGGCGAGGCGGCGCTGGAGATCTACACGCACGTGCGCGACGACGCCCTCGCGCTCTACGGCTTCGCCACGCACGATGAGAAGGTCGCGTTCGAGAAGCTGATCGCCATCGCCGGCATCGGCCCGACGCTGGCGCAGAAGATCCTCTCCGGCATCGACCCGCCCGACCTGGCCGACGCCGTGGCGCGCGGCGACGCGCGCAAACTGTCGTCGATCCCGGGCGTGGGGAAGAAGACGGCGGAGCGGATGTGCCTCGAGCTCCGCGACAAGCTCGTGATCGGCGAGGCGGCCGCGGCGCCGGCGATGGCCACGCGCTCGTCGATCGACGACGACGTCCACTCCGCGCTCATCAACCTCGGATACCGCCCCAGGGACGCCGACAACGCCCTCGACGCCGCGCGCAAAGAGCTCGGCGGCGAGGCGGAGTTCTCGGCGGTGCTGAAGGCCGCGCTTCGGCAGCTGACGCGCTAGCGACTATTTCCTTCGCCAGCGCGTTCCCTTCGGGCCATCTTCGAGAAGGATGCCCTTCGCGGCGAGCTCGTCGCGGATGCGGTCGGACTCGGCGAAGTTGCGCGCTTTGCGCGCGGCGTTGCGGGCCTCGATCATCGTCTCGATGTCGGCATCGAGGTTCTCCTCGCGTTTCGGATAGAGATCGAGCACGGGGTCGACTTTCATCAGCGCCGTCTTCAGCCCCTCGGCGTCCGCGGGGGTGATGCGGCCGGCGTCGATGGCGATGTTCGCGTCGCGGATGTACGTGAAGAGCGCGCCGAGCGCGCCGGCGGTGTTGAGGTCGTCGTCCATGGCCTCCTCGAAGGCGGTGAGGAAGCGGCCGATGAGGTCGTCGGCGTGGCCGTCGGACGACTTCGCGTCGTGCGGCCCCGACGCGGAGAGCTCGCCGAGGCGAAGGAGGAAGGACTCGATGCGCTGCAGCGCGGCCTCGGCGTCGTCGAGCGACTGCAGCGTGAAGTTGAGCTTCGTCCGGTGCGGCACCGACAGCAGCGCGTAGCGCAGCGCCAGCGGGTCGTAGTCCATCTCCTTGATCTCGCCGAGGGTGTAGATGTTGCCGAGCGACTTCGACATCTTCTGCTGGTCGATGTTGAGGTGCTCGCCGTGGATCCAGAAGCGGACGAACGGCTTCCCCGTGGCGCTCTCGCTCTGGGCGATCTCGTTCTCGTGGTGCGGGAAGATGAGGTCGACCGCGCCGGTGTGGATGTCGAAGGTCTGGCCGAGGAGATCCATCGACATCGCCGAGCACTCCAGGTGCCATCCCGGGCGCCCTTCGCCGATCTCCGTCGGCCACGACGGCTCGTTTTCCTTCTTCGCCTTCCAGAGGACGAAGTCGCGCGCCGACTCTTTCTCGTACTCGTCGGACTCGATGCGCGAGTAGTCGCTGGCGGCGTCGACCTCGATGCGCGAGAGCTTGCCGTAGTCGGGCATGGTGGCGACGCGGAAGTACGTCGAGCCGTCGGCGGCGTAGGTGTGCCCGCGCTGGTCGAGGGCCTTCACCAGCTCGATCATCTGCGGGATGTACTCGGTGGCGCGCGGGTAGGCGTCGGCGGGCTTGACGCGAAGCTCGCCCAGGGCGTCGAAGAAGCCGGTGATGAACGGCGCGGTGTATGTGGTGATGTCCTGCCCCGCGGCGTTGGCGTTCTTGATGATCTTGTCCTCGACGTCGGTGATGTTCATGACCTGCGTGACGCGGAAGCCGCGCCACTCCAGGTAGCGGCGGAGGAGATCGCTCCAGAGGAAGGTGCGGAGGTTGCCGATGTGGGGGTGGTTGTAGACGGTGGGGCCGCAGGAGTACATGCGCACTTCGCCGGGGACGAGGGGGACGAAGGTCTCCTTCGCGCGCGAGAGCGTGTTAAAAAGCTGGAGCTCAGACATGCGCCGCGAATGCTAACTCGAAACGCTTTCGCCGCCCGCTTCGCCACTCGCGCGCTGTTCGGGATGGTGCATCTGCGCGCGCTGCCGGGGGCGCCGCTGTTCGAGGGCTCGCTCGACGCGGTGATCGAGGCGGCGCTGGCGGACGCGCGCGCGCTCGCCGGCGGCGGCGCGGACGGCTTCGTCGTGGAGAACTTCGGCGACCGGCCGTTCGGCAAGAAAGCTGGCGCGGAGACGATCGCGGCGATGACGCGCGTGATCGCGGAGCTGGCCCGCGCGGCGACGCTGCCGTTCGGCGTGAACGTGCTGCGCAACGACGCCGGCGCGGCGCTGGCCATCGCCGCGGCGACGGGGGCGGCGTTCATCCGCGTGAACGTGCACGCCGGGGTGTACGTCGCGGATCAGGGAATTCTCGAAGGGGAGGCGGCGGAGACGATGCGCCAGCGCGCGTCACTCTGTCCGCACGTCTTCGTCTTCGCCGATCACCTGGTGAAGCACGCCGCGCCGCTGGTTCCGGTCGACGAGATCCAGTCGGGGCGCGATCTGCGCTTCCGCGCGCTCGCCGACGCCATCGTCGTCAGCGGCGCGGAGACGGGAGCGCCCGCCGATCCGGAACGGCTGCGCCGCCTGCGCGAGGCGTTGCCCGAGGCGCCGCTCCTCGTCGGCAGCGGCCTGACGCCGGAGAACGCCGCGCGGTTCGCGGACGCCGACGCGGCCATCGCCGGGACAGGGATCAAGCGGGACGGCGCGGTGGAGGCGCCGGTCGAGCGCGAACGCGTGGAGCGCCTCGTTCAGGCGTTCAAACAGCGCGGCGGCCGGTGATGAGCTGGAAGATCAACACGATGACCGCGATGACGAGCAGCAGGTGAATCAGCGAGCCGCCCACGTGCATGGCGAAGCCGCCGAGCCACAGGATCACCAGGATCACGATGATCAGCCAAAGCAAATTACCCATGGGGAAGCGGGGTTTGCGCGGAGCGTGCCAGGGCGAAGCCCCGAGCCCGCGGGCTCGGATATCGCAGTAGCCGCGCATAATGCGACTCAATGGGCAAAGCCACCACGCGCGTCATCCTGGTCCCGCGATGGCTCACCGTTGCCCTTCTCCTCCTCGTCTCCATCGGCATGGCCGCGCTCATCCTGGAGCTGAGCGGGCGGGCCTACCTGCACGAGCGGACGTCGATCGTCGAAGTCCTCTCCCTCGTCCGCCGCTACGACCGGCTCACGCCGACGGCGTTCATCGCCGCGATCGCGCCGGTCATCACCAACATCCTCTTCTTCATCCCGTGGGGAGTTTTGGCCTTTCTGGCCTTCGACAGCCGTCACCGCACGCTCACGTACGCGCTCACGCTCGCGGTCGGCGTGGCCTTTGCGTGTGTGCTCGTGGCGTGGCAGAGCTCATTACCAACCCGCATCACCGGCTGGAACGACGCCGCCTGGAACACCGTCGGCTGCGCCGCCGGGGCGGTGGGGGCGCACCTGCGCAAGCAGCTGCGCATCCGCTTCGAATAGAGGTCCGGCCGTGATTCTCGTCGTGGAAGACGATCCGCAAGTGGCGCGGCTGATCGCGCTGATCCTGCAGCGGCGGGGGGAGAAGGTCGACGTCGTGGCCGACGGCCGGGCCGCGCTGGAACGGGCCAAGACCTCCCGGCCGGCGATGATCCTGGCCGACCTCACCATCAAAGGGATGGACGGGGAGACGCTCTGTAGCAGTCTGAAGCAGTTCGAGGAGACGCGCTCGATCCCCTACGTCATCCTCTCCGGCGACCGCGACATCGCCCAGAAAGCGCGCCACTGCGGCGCCGACGACTACCTCGGCAAACCTTTTGAATTCGACGATCTCCTTCGCCTGGTCGACAAATATGCCGGAATTGAAAGCTGAAACGCCGATCGAAGCCACAACCGACGATCCCGTCGAGCGGCTGATGGCCCGCCTGCGCGACGAGGGCTTCACCACCGACCAGCCCGAGGAGGATTGGCGCGACTACGGCGAGATCATCTACCGCCGCGACGAGAAGATCTCCTTCGCCACCGGCGTGACGGTGTTCATCTTCACGCGGGTCGACGACCTCAACGAGCGCATCCTCCGCCAGACCTCGGAGAGCGTCGTGCACACGTACAAAGCGAAGGACGTGACCGGCAAGGCGCTCTCGGTGCTGCAGTCGAACACGGTCTACCATTGCCTCGTCACCAGCGGCGACCAGCCCCACAACGAGCTCCTCGGCCCCTACGTCACCCGCAACCTCGGCGCGACGTTCATCCCCGTCATCCTCGTCCCCGAGATCAACCAGGTCGTCTACCCCGACGTGGAAGAGAAGGTCGGCACGATCACGCCGCGCATCGAGTACCTCAAGTACCTCCTCGGCGAACGGCGCGAGCCGGTGAACATGCACCGGACCACGCTGCAGGCCATGTGGGTGTCGCTGGGGGTGCTGGTCGTGCTGCTGATCGCGATCGTGGTTTCGTGGATTCACTGACGGAACCGGCTCCGCACCAGGCCGAAAAACGTCAGCGCCCACGCCGCCAGCGCAATTACGACAAAGGCGCGCGGAATCCCGTCGAGCAGATGGATGCCCGTCACCTGCGCGAGGCGGAAGGTGCAGACGGTGTACATGCCGAGTGGGAAGACGGCGCCCCAATAGAGCGGGCTGTAGGTCAGCGGGAAGCGCTTCCAGACATGGCGCCAGACGCCGAGGATCACGAGCATCGGGATCCACCACGTCGCGGTCGCCCAGAAGAGGATCGTCAGGCCGAGGAGGAACGGGCGGAGGCTCGTGAGGAGCGGCGACGATGCCGCCTTCGCGAGCAGCAGGGTGCCGGCGAGCGTCGAGATCGCCATCGCGCCCATGTTGATCCAGTACGGCGGCATGAGATCCGACGGCGCGAAGCGGAAGAACGTGTAGCGATAGAAAATCAGCGAGATCAGCCAGATGTAGAGCATCCCGCCGGCGAGCCAGAAGGCCAGGCTGACGAAGAGCAGCGTCTCGGCGTGGGCGGGCGGCGGCGCGAGGATCGAGGCGAGCGTCGACACCGACTGCGTGGCCACGACCGCGACGAGCCACCCGCCGTTGATGCCCTGATCGAGCGGCGGCTTCGTCTCCTTCACGGTGAGCGCGGTGAAGACGGCGTAGATCAGCACGAGCCAGAGTGCGAGCGTGGCCAGCCACAGCGGGAAGGCGAAGGTCTGGTCCTTCGCCACGATGACAAGCTGCGAGCCGAGAACGCTCGTCGCCGCGACCGCGGTGAAGAAGCCGACGCCGCGCTGGTGGTCGCTGAGGTCCGCGAAGACCTCGGCGCGATACCGCGCGATGCGCACGAGCGTCAGCGCCCACAGCACGGCGTACGCGACGAGGTTGACGACGAGCAGCGCCATCGGCACGTACGGAATGCCGAGAAGCTTCGCGGCGATCGAGACGATGCCGGTCGCCATCACCAGCGCGAAATATGCCGGGTGCAGCGTCCGCAGCTCCTCCGTCAACGCCGCTCCATGCGATAGACATACGTCAGCAGCCCCACGTTCAGGGCGAAGCAGACGAGGCTGGCGACCGCGGCGGGGATGATCACCTGCTCCTTGCCGCCGAGAAACGCGTTCATCGTCGCGGTGAGGAGCCAGAGCTGCAGCACGACGATGACCAGGACGATCGAGAGGATGCCGAAGACGATCGTCGTCTTCTGCTGCCGCGAGAACGCTCGTCTCATGCGCGCACCTCGAGGCCGGTCGCGTAGAGATCGCCATCGCGAATCTCCAGCGTGACGCGCTCGAGTGGCCGCCGCGGCGGCCCGGCCACCGGCACGCCGGTCGCGACCTCGAACGCGCCGTTGTGGCAGGGGCAGTGAAGACGTCCGCGCTGCAAGTCCGGCACGACCGCGCAGCTCAGGTGCGTGCATTTCTGGTTGTAGGCGACGTACTGCTGCGGGCCGGTGCGCACGACGATGCAGCTGTCGTGCGCCTCGGGGTAATGAAAGACGAGCGCGCCGCCGACGGCGATCGACTCCGCGCGGGCGATGCGCCGCACCGGCGGCCGCCCTTTGCGTTTGCGCGCGAAGTTCTCGAAGACGATCCAGAGCTGCCCGACGACGAAGGCGAAGCTCGTCAGGACGAGGAACTTCGTGAAGTCGCGGCGGGCCACGAATTCGTCCTGCGGCCAGTCGATGGGGAAGTCGTTCCGCCACTGGGGCTGGTCGTGGTAGGCGCGGCCGTCGGGCGGTACGCTCATAGGTCCTCGAAGGGGTCGTGCAGGCCGACCGCGGTGTCGTCCATGGCCGAGAGCACGTCGATGTTTTCGATGCCGTCGTCCTTCGGCACCATCATGTTCACCTTCGTGGTGATCGTCTGCCGGCCGAACTGGAAGGTGTTCACCGGTTGCGAGCGCGGGCGCAGGCGCTCGATCTCGTCGCGCGGCCCGAACCAGAGCGCTCCCGACGGGCAGACGCTCGCGCACATCGGTTTGAGGCCGACCGAGGTGCGGTCGTAGCACATGTCGCACTTCATCATCAGGGAGAACTCGGTCTGCATCTTCGGCACGCCGAAGGGGCAGGCCAGGACGCAGTTGTTGCAGGCGATGCAGCGCGGCTTCCGCGCCGTCTGCACGACGCCGTCGGCGGTGCGCTTGATGGCGTCGGCCGGGCAGACCTCGGCGCACGTCGGCGAGTCGCAGTGCATGCAGACGACCGGCACCGTTTGCACGGAGATGGGACGGTCAACGTATTGAAGGTGGATCATCGATGTGCCGCGATGCGTGTCGCACTCGCTGCACGCCGCCACGCACGACTGGCAGCCGATGCAGCGGTTGGGGTCGACGAAGAAGTCGAGAGTCACGGCCGCCCACCCGCCGGGGTAAACCAGAAACCAGAAACCAGAAACCAGAAACGGGGAACGTGCGTCACGCGGTGGCTCCTTCTGGTTTCTGGTTTCTGGTTTCTGGTTTGATCCGTACGGCGCAAACCTTGTACTCCGGTATCTTCGACACCGGGTCCTGCGCCGCGATCGTCAGCTGGTTCGCCGCCTTCCGCCCCGGCCAGTGGTAGGGGATGAACACCGTGTCGGGGCGGATCGTCGTCACCACCTGCGCGCGCAGCGTGATCGTGCCGCGGCGCGACTCCACCGTCGTCCAGTCGCCGTCGGCAATCCCATACTTCTGCGCGAGCCGCGGATGGATCTCCACGCGCGGCTCCGGATATTGATCGACGAGCGGGCCGATGCGCCGCGTCTGCGTTCCGGAGAGGAACTGGCTGACGACGCGTCCCGTCGTCAGGATGACCGGGTATTCTTCGTCGACGTCCTCGGCCGGCGGCCGGTAGGCGGCGACGTTGAAGCGCGCCTTGCCGTCGGGGAAGTAGAACGGCCCCGCGCCGTTGGCGATCGGATTCCACGAGCCCGGCTCGAAGAGGCGCGGCGTGCCGGGATGCTCTTCGCTCGGGCAGGGCCAGAAGACGCCGTTCTGCTTCTCGATCTTTTCGTAGGTGATGCCGAAGTAGTCGGCCACGCCGCCCTTCGAGGCCACGCGCAGCTCGTCGAAAATCTCGCGCGGGCTCGCGAACGTGAAGCCGTGCGGGCGGCCGAGGGCCTGGGCGATGTCCTGGATCACGCGCCAGTCCTGCTTCGCCTCGCCGGGCGGATCGACGGCCTTGTTGATCTTGATCACGCGCCCTTCGACCTGCGCGACCACGCCCTCGTCCTCTTCGTGCAGCGAGCCGGGAAGGACGATGTCGGCGTGCTGCGCGGTCTCGCTGAGGAAGAAGTCGATCACGGTAAAGAACTCGAGCTTCTCCAGCGCGCGCGTGACGAAGGCGTTGTCGGGGAGCGAGACTTTCGGATTGAAGCAGATCGAGAGGAGGCCTTTGATCTCGCCGGCGTCGATCTTGCGTATCATCTCGTAGCAGTCGACGCCCGCCTCCGGCAGCTCCTCGGCCTTGACGCCCCAGACGCCGGCGACGTATTCGCGGTGCGCGGGGTTCATGATGTCGCGCCAGCCGGGGAGCTGTTCGGCCTTCTGCCCATGCTCCCGCCCGCCCTGGCCGTTGCCCTGGCCGACGACGGTGCCGTACGCGCAGAACGGCCGGCCGATGCGCCCCGAAGCCAGAACGATGTTGATCGTGGAGAGGCAGTTTTCGACGCCGTGCGAGTGATGCTCGATGCCGCGCGCGTGCATGAGGAACGACGTCTTCGCCGTCCCCCACAGCTCCGCCGCCGCGCGGATCGACTTCTCCGCGATGCCGGTGACCTCGGCGGTGCGCCGCGGCGTCCACTGCTGCACGTGCTCGGCGACGGCGTCGAAGCCGACGGTGTGCTGCTCGATGAAATCGTGATCGAGCCAGTCGTTCTCGATCATCAGGTGGAGGATGCCGTTGAAGAGCGCGACGTCGCGGCCGGGCTTCACGGGAAGGAAAATGTCCGCCGTGCGCGCGATCGGGGTGATGCGCGGATCGACGACGATGACCTTCCCGCCGTTCTCGCGCGCCTGCCAGACGTAGTTCGTCGTGATCGGCGAGCACTCGGCGGTGTTCGACCCGGCGATGAGCACGACCTCGGCGCCGAGGATGTCGTCCCACGGGTTCGCGGCGCGGTCGATGCCGAAGGCCTTCTTGTTCGCCGCGCCGGCGCTGACCATGCAGAGGCGGCCGTTGTAGTCGATGTACTTCGTCTTCAGGCAGACCCGGGCGAACTTCCCCATCAGGTAGGCCTTCTCCGTCGTCAGGCTGGCGCCGGAGAGGACGCCGAATGCGTTCGGGCCGTAGGTTTTTTGAACGCGTTCAATTTCGGCGGCGACGCGGGCCACGGCGTCGGCGTAGGGGAGCGGGGAGAAGCCGCTCTCCGCGCTCGGGTCGCGGCGCAGCGCGGCCGTGAGGCGGTCGGGGTGGCCACCCTGGAGATAGCGCTTCACCCCCTTCGGGCAGAGCATCCCTTTGTTGAAGGGGAAGTCGTAGCGTGGCTCGAAGCCGATGACGAGGTTGTCCTTGACTTTGAGGTTGATCCCGCACTGCTGGCCGCAGAAGCAGCAGTGCGTCGAGACGAGCTTGTCGGGCTCGGCGCCGGTGTCGGCGCGCGGGCCCTCCATGTAGTTGAGGTGCGGTCCCCAGGCGCTAGCGAGCGCGTCCTCAGATCTCGGCAGTGTGGCCATTTCGTTTCCAGAGCCGCCCCTGCGCGATGGCGAGCATCGAGCGCCGGCAGGGGGGACAGATGCGTTGGTAGTGGTCGACCTCGGCGTCGTCGCTCTCGTAGCGGTATCCGAGCTCGCGCTCGACCTCGATCAAGTCGTTGACCTGCAGCAGCGGCGCGTACTCGGCAGCGCAGCGCGCGCACTTCGCCATCCCTTCCTTCGCCGCCACGTCCTTGTAGAAGCTGACGCCGAGCTGCGCCGGGCGTTGGAAGATGTGGAAGAACTTCCCGAACGGCAGATAGAGCAGCGTGAAGATGACGGTGATGGCGTGCAGCAGGGCCAGGAAGTCGTAGCCGTAGCCTTCCATCCAGGTGTAGCTCGCCGTCAGCAGCAGTCCGGTGATGCTGATGGCGAAGAGGAGAATCAGCGGCAGGAAATCCTCGCCGAAGCGCTGCACCGCGGCGGCGCCGTGGTCGCGCATGCGCCGCCGCATGGCCAGCATCACGCCGGCGATGACGAGCAGCGCCGACCACACCAGGCCGTGAAAAATGAGGAAGGCGACGAGGGAGTGGATCTTGAACGACGTCGTGCCGAAGCCGAAGACGAAGGTGCGGTACGAGGCGACGTCGCCCGGCAGGGTCTCGAAGTGGATCCAGCCGAAGACGAGCGGGAAGGTGATGGCGAAGGCGAGGAGGCAGCCCCACATGATCAGGGCGTGAGCGAGGCCGCGCGCGGCCTGGCGGCGGAAGATGAAGCGGTTCAGGGCGAAGTCGGCGGTCACGCGCGCGAACCAGTTGCGGATGTTCGCGCCGAGGTATTTGCGGCTGAAGAAGAGCCGCCAGCCGCGGTTCCAGTAGCGCCGCGTCGGCGGGCGCTGCAGCCACATGGCGTAGCGGTAGGTGATGGCGAACGTGGCGAAGAGGACGGCGAAGGTGTAGCCGACGAGGGCGGCGTCGAAGTGGGCGAGGTTGCGCGAGCCGGCCACGATCAGCACGGCCAGGAGTCCCGTGAAGAGCGCACCCCACGCTGCCCCGACGAAGCGCTCCCGGCCGACCCGTTCGAACATGGGCCGAAGAATACCGTCATATGAAACGTTTTGCCGTGCTCGTGCACTACGGATGCATGAAAACGACGTTTGCGATTCTGCTCGTGCTCTGTGTCGTCGCGCCGCTCGGCGCGGCCACCTGTCCGTTCAACATCCCCGTCGTCACCATCCCGCCGCAGCAGATCAACGGCTACAGCTGGGGCACAGTCATCCGCCCGATGAACGACGCCTGCGTCGACAGCATCGCCGTCGAGCCGGCCAACGACATGGAGTGGTACGTCGGCGGGCAGAACGGCCTCTACCGGACGACGAACAGCGGCGCGGCGTGGACGAAGGCGCCGATCGGCGGCCCGGTCACGGCGCTGCTGATGGCGCATGACAGCGGCGTGCAGCTCGTCTACGCCGGCGTCGGCACGAAGCTCTGGCTGACGCGGGACCACGGCGCGAACTGGACCGTCATCCACACCTTCGGCGCCACGGTGCGCTCGCTGCTCGTCGCCAAGGGGACGCTCTACGTCGGCCAGGCCTGGTCGACGCACGCCGTGCCGAGCGGCGTCTGGGTCGCGAACCTCGGCGGCGGGCTCGGGCAGTTCCACGCCTTCGGCCCCGGGCAGACGGGGCTCATCGTCTGGACGCTGTCGCGCGATCCGCTCAGCGGCGCCGTCTACGCGGGGACGGAGATCTTCGACCACCCGCAGCCGTACCATCCGCCGTTCTTCCGCTCCGACAACAACGGCGTGAATTGGATCAACGTCACCGGCACGCTGCCGTGGCACGTGATCGCCTCGGCCGTCCGTCCGACCGACGGCTGGGTCTTTGCCCTCACCGAGGGGCCGGGGCTGTTCGTGTCGGCGAACAAGGGCATGACGTGGCATCCGCTGGCGAACAACCCCGCGCCGAGCGACTCGCTGCTGATGGACGCGAAGAAGCCGACGCGCCTCTTCGGCGGCCGGCAGAAGAGCGGCAACATCACCGGCGGGATCTTCGTCTCGACCAACGCGGGGCAGACGTTCCAGAACATCGGGCTCAATGGCGTGACCGTGGCGGGCCTGGCGGAGAACGGCGCATCGACGAAGATCTACGCGGCGGCGTACGCATCGGGGATCTACGTTTCGCCGGTGCCGTAAACACAAAAGCCGGGCTCGGGCTCGGGCGCGGGCTCGGGCGCGGGGCCGTAGAATGCGCGGATGACCGCGGCCCCACACCCCTCGCGCGAACAGCAGGACATCAACTCCGACCTAGGCTTCGGCTCTGTCCTCTCGCGCGAGACGCGCACGCGCCTGCTCAACCGCGACGGCACCTTCAACGTCCGGCGCGAAGGAATGGGCTGGTGGGCGCGGCTCAACTTCTATCACTACTCGCTCACCATGAGCTGGCCGCGCTTCCTCTCCATCGTCGGCGCCGGCTACCTCCTGACCAACGCCATCTTCGCGCTCGCCTACATCGCCTGCGGCCCCCACTCCATCACCGGCTTCGACGACAAGCCGTTCTTCGGGCGCTTCCTCATCGCCTTCTTCTTCAGCGTGCACACCCTGGCCACCATCGGCTACGGCAACATCGTCCCCATCACCGCCGCGGCGAACCTCGTCGTCACCGTCGAGTCCCTCGCCGGCCTCCTCGGCTTTTCCGTCATCGCCGGCATCGTCTTCGCGCGCTTCGCCCGCCCCGTCGCCCAGATCGTCTTCAGCCGCTGCGCCGTCATCGCCCCGTACCGCGACGGCACCGCCTTCATGTTCCGCACCGTGAACATGAAGACGAACGAGATCGTCGAGCTCCGGGCGAAAGTGCTGATGACGCGGCGCAAGGGCGACGGCAACATCGACCGCGAGTACATCCCGCTGACGCTCGAGCGCGAGCGCGTCGTCTTCTTCCCCGCGGCATGGACGATCGTCCATCCCATCGACAAAGACAGCCCCCTGTACCGAATGCGCGAGGAGCAGATGCTCTCCTGCGACGTCGAGTTCCTCGTCCTGCTCAACGGCTTCGACGAGACCTTCTCCCAGAACGTGCACACGCGCTCCTCGTACAAGGCCGACGAGGTCGTCTGGGGGGCGCGCTTCCGCAGCGTCTTCAACCCGCCGCGGCCGGACGGCAGGCTGAGCGTCGACATCCACAAAATCGACGAATTCGACCGCGTTCCTCTGCCCGCAGTGACGCCTGTCACATAGTCGTGTAAACGCCCCTCGCCG
>Ga0075435_100000057_pt1 | contig 58158 bp, 48 predicted proteins | sample RhiMethybrSRZTD4_FD_75302 | JGI IMG/M metagenome (GOLD analysis project Ga0075435, IMG submission 75302) | Populus rhizosphere microbial communities from Tennessee, USA - Rhizosphere MetaG P. TD hybrid SRZTD4 | ecosystem: Host-associated > Plants > Roots > Rhizosphere > Soil | place: USA...
AACCTGATGGGGTTCACGCTGAACAACATGACGCTGCTCGGCATCACGCTCGCCGTCGGCATCGTCATCGACGACGCGATCGTCGTGCTCGAGAACATCTTCCGCTACATCGAGGAGGAGCACTGCTCCCCCTACGAAGCGGCGATTCAGGGCACCCGCGAGGTCGCGCTGGCCGTCATGGCGACCACGCTGTCGCTCGTCGTGATCTTCCTGCCGATCGCGTTCATGAGCGGCTACGCGAAGCGCTTCATCAACCCGTTCGGCTGGACGATGGCGTTCGCGATCATGGTGTCGATGCTCGTGAGCTTCACGCTCACGCCGATGCTGAGCTCGCGGTTCCTCAAGCTCGCCGATGCCGAAGCGGATCACAAGACGAAGGAGCGCGGGTTCTTCCACTGGCTCGACGTGTGGTACGAGCGGCAGGTGAACTGGGCGCTCGATCATCCGGCGATCATCATCGCGATCTCCGCCGTCGCCTTCTTCCTGACGTTCCCGTTGAACAAAGCCGTGGGACGCGAGTTCGTGCCGAACGAGGACATGGGCGAGTGGACGGTGCACATGGACGCGCCGGAAGGCACCTCGCTCGAAGGCACGCAGGAGATCGCGTTCTCGGTGCTGAAGGAGCTCGAGGGCGTCGAGGGGATTGCCGCGATCGAGCCGCTGGTGAATCCGAGCGGCAGCGGCGCCGCCGGCGGTGGCGGCGGCAGCAACGTGACGCATACGCACTTCAACTTCCAGGCGCTGCCGATCGACCAGCGCACGCACACGCAGGCCGAGATCATCCGCGAGCTGCGGACGCGCCTCGCGAAGCATCCGGGCTACCGGCCGAGCATCTCGTCGCGCAATGCGCTCGGCAGCGGCGAGGGCGCGGGCGGATATCCGATTCAGGCGAACATCCTCGGGCCCGACTTGAAGCAGCTGACCGACTACTCGCTGAAGGCGTTGGAAGCCGCGCAGCGCGTGCCCAGCCTCGCCGAGCCGAAGCTGAGCCTGAGCGTGTCGAACCCGGAGATCCACATCGCCGTCGATCGCCGGCGCGCCGCCGATCTCGGCGTGCGCATGGCGACGGTCGGCAACACGCTGCGGCTGGCCGTCGCGGGCGACGATCAGATCTCGTTCTACAAGGAAGGGCAGGAGCAGTACCCGATCAAGATCCGCGTGCTCGAGAATCAGCGGCGCGACGCGGAGGAGATCGGCCGCCTCACCGTGCCCTCGCTGAACGGTCCCGTCCGCATCGACAACATCGCCAAAGTGCAGCGCGGCCTGGGCCCGAGCGCGCTCCAGCGCTCGAACCGGCAGTTCACGGTCATGATCACCTCCGACGTCGCGCCCGGGCACGCGCTCGATGAAGCGTCGGCCGACGTCAGAAAGCTCCTCGCCGGCCTCGGCATGCCGCCGACGATGACCTACCGCCTGCAGGGGCAGTCGAAGATCCTCGACGAGACGACGGCCAACCTGATTCTCGCGATCGGCCTCGCGATGATCTTCGTCTACATGGTCCTCGCCGCGCAGTTCGAGAGCTTCATCCAGCCGGTCGTGATCATGCTGGTGCTGCCGATTTCGGTGCCGTTCGCGCTGTTCACGCTCTGGATCACCGGGCGGACGCTGAACCTGTGGAGCGCGCTCGGCATGCTGCTGCTCCTCGGCATCGTGAAGAAGAACTCGATCCTGCAGGTGGACTACGCGAACACGCTGCGCGCGCGCGGCCTCCCGCTGCGCCAGGCGGTCGTCGAGGCGTGCCGGACGCGGCTGCGCCCGATCCTCATGACGACCTGCGCCATCATCGCGGGTCTCATCCCGACGGCGCTTGGGATCGGCATCGGCGGCACCGGCCGCGCCGCGATCGCGATGACGATCATCGGCGGCCAGTCGCTCTGTCTCTTCCTCACGCTGCTGCTGGTGCCGGTGGCCTACGTGAAGTTCGACGCGCTCGAGCAGACCGCGCTGAACCAGGGCTGGCGCACGCTGCTCGCGCGCTTCCGCACGCCACGGCGTCTCGAGCCCGCCGCCGCGAAGCAGAATTAGAACCACAGAGACACGGAGACGCGGAGAAAGCAACCGCAGAGCGCGCAGAGGTGACGAGCGCGCGTCGCACGCCGCCGCGCAGCGCCCGCATAGTCGGCCGGCTTCGCCGGCCGACGTGCGACGCGCGCTCGACGCTTTCTTCTCCGAGTCTCCCTGTCTCTGTGGTTTTCCCCGGCGGCGGCGTGGTAAAACCTCAGCGCCATGAAGCTGACCGTCATCGTCCTCTCCGTGTGCGCCGGCGCGATCGCGCTGGCCCAATCGACGCCCGACGCGAACACGCTGGCGAAAATCCGGACCGAAGGGCTCGAGCGCTCGCAGGTGCGGCCGGTGTTCGACTACCTCACGGTCGACATCGGTCCGCGGCTGACGGCGTCGCCGGCGCACAAGCGCGCGGCGCAGTGGACGCGCGATCGGCTCGCGTCCTACGGGTTGAGCAACGCGCGCCTCGAACCGTGGAAGTTCGGCCGCGGCTGGGAGCTGCAGAAGCTGACGTGCGAGATGATCGAGCCGCGCTACCTGCCGCTCATCGCGTACGCCGACGGCTGGTCGGCGGCGACGGCCGGCGAGATCGCCGCCGCGCCGATCCTCGCCGCCGGCAAATCGCCGGAGGAGATCGCGTCGATGGGCGCGTCGCTCAAGGGCGCCATCGTCCTGACGCAGCCGATGATGACGGCCTTCATCCGCAAGGATCGCCCGCAGCCGAGCGACGAGCGGTACGAGCCGATGTCGGCGGCCTACGCGACGAGCGTCGGCGCGCGCCGGACGCCGCCGGGCGAGGAGACGCCGCAGCAGCGCGCGCAGCGCGTCGCCGCGGCGTTCAGGGCCGCCGGCGCCGGCGTGCTCCTCAAGCCGAGCGCGGGCGAGCACGGCACCGTGTTCGTCACCGGCCGCGACGGCGGCCCCGGCGCGGTGCCGTCGGTGACGATCGCCGGCGAGCAGTACAACATGATCCTCCGCTACCTGCAGCGCGCCGTCCCGGTGAAGCTGCGCGTCGACGTGCAGGCGCAGTTCCACGACGAGGACGGCGGCAACGCGTACAACGTGATCGCGGAGCTGCCGGGCAGCGATCCGGCGGTGCGCGACGAGGTCGTCATGATCGGCGGCCACCTCGACTCCTGGCACACCGGCGTCGGCGCGACCGACAACGCGGACGGCGCGACCACGGTGATGGAGGCGATGCGGATCCTGAAAGCGATCGACGCGCGGCCGCGCCGCACGATCCGCGTCGCGCTGTGGGGCGGCGAGGAGCAGGGGCTGCTCGGCTCGAAGGCGTGGGTCGCCGAGCACCTCGCCGGCGACGCCAACACGGCGGCGCGCGAGAAGTTCGACGTGTACTTCAACATCGACAACGGCACCGGCGCCATCTACGGCTGGTATCTCCAGAACAAGGACGAAGTGCGGCCGATCTTCGACAGCTGGCTCGAGCCGCTCAAGGCGATCGGCGCGCGGCGCAACATCATCGAGCCGGTCGGCTCGACCGATCACCTCAGCTTCATCGACGCCGGCGTGCCCGGCTTCAACCCGATTCAGGACTACGGCAGCTACGACATCCGCACGCACCACACGAACATGGACACGGTGGAGCGCGTCGATCTCGACAACACGCGCGAAGCGGCGATCGTCATGGCCACCTTCGCGTATCAGGCGGCGAACCTCGCGCGCAAGCTGCCCCGATAACGCCCCCATGGCGACGATGCTCTGGGAGCGGCTGCTGCGGGCGCAGGTCTTCGATCTGGAGCAGCCGCGCTTCGCCGGAATGCCGATCCACCCGGCGCACAAGCCGGGGTATCACTACGGGCTGCACCGCCGCCACCGCGACACCTATCGCCCCGACAAGCACGGCCCGCGCTCGGGTTCCTCCGGTATCCTCACGATGATGGAGCACAGCGGGACGCACATCGACGCGCTGTGCCATCAGGCGTGCGACCTGGCGTTCTATCGCGGCGTCCGCGTCGATCGAACGGAGCGCGCGGACGGCTACACCGAGTACGGCGCCGAGACGATCGCGCCGCTCCTGGCGCGCGGCGTGCTGCTCGACGTCGCGCGCTGGAAGCACGCCGACGCGCTGCCCGAGCACTACGCGATCACCGCCGACGATCTCGACGGCTGCGCGCGCGACGCCGGCGTCGGCGTGGAGCCCGGCGACGTGCTCCTCGTCCGCACCGGCTTCGCGTCGCGATGGTCCGACGAGGCGCGGTATCTGGCGGCCGCGGGCGTCTCGAAGTCGGGGAACATCTGGGCGGCGGATCGCCGCGTGCGCGCGGTCGGCGCCGACAACATGGCGTGGGACTGCATGCAGGAGCGCGATCCGGAGACGAACATGCTGCTGTTCGGCCACGCGCACCTGCTCGTCACGCACGGCATTCACATCATCGAGAACCTCGATCTCGACGCGCTCGCCGCGGCGGGCCACGTCGAGTTCTGCTTCGTCGGCGTCCCGCTGAAGTTCCGCGGCGCGACCGGATCGCCTATTCGACCGTTGGCTCTCGTGGAGCGGTGATCTCGGCGGCCGGATCGCCGCCGGCCACCTCCTGCGCGACGAGCAGGCGCCGCCCCTCGTGGCGCAGCACGGGCAGCCGCAGCGCGAACACGCCGGCGGCCGCAAGACAGACGACGCCGCCGAAGGCGACCGTGCGCGGCGCGCCGAACGTTTCGGCGATCCATCCGGCGAACAGCGCGCCGAACGGCGCCATCCCCATGAACATCATCGAGTAGACGGCCATCACCCGGCCGCGCAGCTCGTTCGGCACCATCGCCTGGATGAGCGTGTTCGACGAGGCCATCTCCACCATCATCGCGGCGCCGACCGGCACGAGCAGCAGCGCCGACAGCCAGAACGTCCGCGAGAGCGAGAAGGCGACGAGCGCCGCGCCGAACGCCGCCGACGCCGTCGCCACCCACCGCCCCAGCCCGCGCACGCCGCTGCGGCGCACGAGCGACAGCGCGCCGCCCAGCGCGCCCAATCCCGCGGCGCCCATCAGCAGCCCGAGCCCGCGCGGCCCGCCGTGCAGGACCGATTCGGCGAACACCGGCATGAGGACCGAGTACGGCATCCCCGCGAAGCTGATGACGCCGAGCAGCAGCAGCAGCGCGCGCACCGGCGCGGTGTGCGCGACGAAGCGGAAGCCGTCGATCGTCTCCCGCAGCGCCGGCGCGTGCGTCGTCCGCCGCGGCCGCGGCGCGACGTCCATCAGCAGCAGCCCCGTGATCACCGCGATGTAGCTCAGGCCGTTCAGCAGGAAGCACCAGCCTTCGCCGACGGCGGCGACGAGCAGGCCGGCGACCGCCGGGCCCACGACCCGCGCGCCGTTCACCATCGACGAGTTGAGCGCGATTGCGTTCATCAGATCCTCGCGCCCGACCATGTCGACGAGGAACGCCTGCCGCGCGGGGATGTCGAACGCGTTGACCACGCCCAGTGTGCTGGCGAGGACGAAGACATGCCACACGCGCACGGTATGTGTGAAGGTGAGCGCCGCGAGGATGAGCGGCAGCACCATCGACGCGCTCTGCGTCGCGACGATGATGCGGTGGCGGTTGGCGCGATCGGCGACCGTGCCGCCGACGGTGGCGAAGAGGAAGACGGGCGCGAGGCTCGCGAAGGAGGACACGCCGAGCAGCGCCGACGATCCCGTGAGGCGGAACACGAGCCACGATTCCGCCACCGACTGCATCCACGTGCCGGTGAGCGAGACGAGCTGGCCGCTGAAGAAGAGCCGGTAGTTGCGGTGGCGGAACGCTCGGAGGAACGGCGTCGGAGTCAGTTGACGCTACACGAGCCCGGCCCGCGCGGATCGCCGCAGGCGCCGCACGGACTCTGCGGCAGCGACTTGAAGGACTTGGCCGGGCTGTCCGATTGCGCGGCGAACACGGAGAGCAGCTTCTGGAGATCGACGCCGTGGCAGGCGGGGCAGGCCGGCGTGTCGCTGCCGCGTACCAGGAACTCGAACTGCTTGCCGCAGCCGCGGCATTCGTATTCGAAAAGAGGCATAAGGTATTCTAACGCGCGTATTGCCGCGCCACGCAATTCGCACGCCGCAATCCGCGATTCTGCTTTCCGCGCTTGCGTTTCGTGTGCTGTCGGCGATCGTCGCGCTGTTCGCGGTGCTCGCGTTTCCGCTCGATCGTCCCATCCCGGCCGGGTCGACGTTCTGGGGACCGCCGAGCCCGTTCTGGGACGCGATGGTGCGGCACGACAGCGGGTGGTATCTCGACATCGCGCGCAGGGGCTACGACGTGTCGGGCGCGATGGCCGGCGGCCGCAGCAACATCGCGTTCGCACCGGCGTACCCGCTGCTGATGCGGTACGTCGGGCGGCTGCTCGGCCGCTCGCCCGGCGACGTCTATCTCGGCGGCGTCATCGTCTCGTGGCTGTCGTTCGCGCTGGCGATGATGGCGCTCTCGCGCCTCGCCGCGCTGGACCTGGCGCCGCGGCGCGCGGAGCGCGCGGTGGTGCTGACGGCCATCTTTCCCTTCGCGTTCTTCTTCGGCGCCGTCTACACCGAGAGCATGTTCCTGCTGTTCGCGGTGCTCGCCTTCTACGCGTTTCGCACGCGGCGATGGGCGCTGGGCGGCGCGTGCGGCGCGGTGGCGACGGCGACGCGCGTCACCGGAATCCTCATGTGGCCGTCGCTCGCGTGGATCGTCTGGCGATCGGTCGGCCGCGCGACGCCGCCGGATCCCGACGCGCCCGCGGTGTCTCCGCTGGCGCGTGAGCGCGCCGCTGCGGCCGCGGCGCTGCTCGCGGCGGCGGCAGGGTTCGCTGCCTATTGCGGGTTCGTGTACCGCGAGACGGGCGATCCGTTCCTGTGGGCGACGGCGCTGACGCGGTGGGGCGTCGGCTATCATCCGGGTGGTTCGCCGTGGAGCGCGCCGGCCGCGCTGGTGCGCGCGCTCGCGACGCACCCGTACATCTACCTGACGACCGATCCGATGGCGGTCTACGACACGCTGTACGGCGTCACCGCGCTGCTGTTCGCCGTGGCGACGCCGTTCGTCTGGCGCCGGTTCGGCGCGGCATACGGCCTGTTCATGGCGTTGAATCTGTACGTGCCGCTGTCGTCGGGCGCGTTCGAGGGGCTGGGGCGATACTGCTCAGTGCTGTTTCCTTGTTTTATCTGGCTGGGAACAATCCGATCGTCGCGGCTTTCGACGGCAGTGATCATCGTCTTCGCGCTCATCTATACGCTGGGACTCTCCCTATTTGCGACCGGGCGACCGCTATTCTGAGCGCCGCGGAACGGTGTCTAATCACGAGACTCGAGATGGAAGACATTCCCGCTGGGACGAACGCGTCAGCTGTTGAGAGCGTGGCGCGTCATTCGGCAACTCCATACCGTGCTCTTGGCGTAATGCCACCCTCTGTGCCTTTCTCTGTGTCCTCTGTTCTTTTCCTTTGTGTCCTTGTCGCGGGCGCCGCCTGCGGCGCTCGCAGAACTCCGGCGCCGCTCGCCGCCCCGGCACCGACGCCCGCACAACGGCTGACGTCCGCAGACCGTTTAGTGCGCGACGGTTGCCTCGAGTGTTTGATCGACGCGTACGGCGAGTACGATCTGCTGCGCGCCTTCCCGTACGCGCGCGACGCGGCGACGACCGGCGCCGTTCGCGCCGCCGCGCTGGTCGCGCGCCGGCAGCGCGAGCTCGGCATGATGGACGAGGGTTATCTGCAGCGCGCGCGATCCCTCGTCTCGACGGCCGCGAACATCCCGGCGTGGATGGCGGACGTGCTCGACGTCGTCAACGTCCTGCCGGCGACGGGCGGCGGAGTGATGCGGACCCCAACGAGCGATCTGGACCTCGAGCGCCAGCGCCGGCTGCGCCTGAACTTCGACGCGTGGCGCGCGCGCCTCCGCGAAGCGGCCTCGCTCGACGAGCTCGGCGCGTACGCCTGGCTGTCGCTCGCCTGCGGCGCCACCGAGATGCGCGACCTCACGATCGAGGAGCTCTTCGCGCCGGTCGCGCCGTTTCGCGACACGCCGCTCATCGCGCTGAAGCGCGCCACGTGCCGGCGGATCGCGCCCGAGGGGCTCCGCGCGCTCGCGGCCGCGAACCCGCGCTTCAAGGAGGTGAACTACTGGCTCGGCCTCGCGGCGATCGGCGACAGCAAGCTGGACGACGCGGACAAAGCCTTCGAGGAGGCCTACGCGTGGCGCCAGCAGTGGCCCACCGTCACGCAGTCCATCGCCAATGTTGCGATGACGTCGGAGGAATACCAGCGCTCGCTCGCGTTCTACGATCGCACGCTGGATCTCGAGCCGCACGCGGTCGATGCCATGCTCGGCCGCATCCGCGCGCTCACGTATCTCGGGCGCAGCGTCGACGCGATCGAGACCGCCGACCGCCTGATCGCCGAGCGCTGGTTCGTCGGCGACGCCCGCTACTGGCGCGCGTTGAACGAGTCGGAGCTCGAACGCAACGACGACGCCTGGGTGGACATCGAGGAGGCGGCGAAGCTGTTGATCAACGCCGACGTGCCGAAGCTCGCCGGCCTGATCGCGTACCGCCGCCACGACCTCGAGCTGTCGCGCGCGAAGTTCACGCTCGCGCACACGCGCAACCGCAACGACTGCGAGACCGCCTTCTACCTCGGCGTCGTCGACGCGGAGCTGAGCGACTGGCAGCCGACAGCCGAAATGCTGATCGGCGCGGCGCGATGCCTCGAGGAGAGCGAGAACGGCTATCAGCGCGAGATTGCCACGATCGAGGCGTCCGAGGATCCGCCGGCCCGCAAGGCGGCGAAGATCGCGCGGCGGCAGCAGTACATCGCGAAAGGCCGCCGCCAGATGGCGACGTCGTGGTTCGACATCGCCGTCGCCTCCTACAACCTGTCGCGCAAGGCCGACGCGCAGCAGTACGCCGAGAAGGTCGTCGACGACGAACAGTTCGGCCAGCGCGCGAAGGAAATCCTCTCCCGCCTGCGCTGACGCGCGCGCCGCGTTCAGCGTTCAGCGTTCAGCGTTCAGGGTTCAGGGTTCTCGTTCGGGGTTCCGGGTTCCGGGTTCTCGTTGGGGTTCTCGTCGCGTGACGTGAACCAGACCCAGACCCAGACCCAGAACCAGAACCAGAACCAGAACCAGAACCAGAACCAGAACCAGAACCAGAACCAGAACGCTGAACGCTGAACGCTGAACGCTGAACTCGCTCTCGCGCTACACTGGGGAGATGCCATCGTCGATCGAACGCGCGGCTGCCGCCGCCGCCCGCAACGGGGTCGCGAACGCCCTCCGGCGCAACGTCGCCATCATCGCGCACGTCGATCACGGCAAGACGACGCTCGTCGACGCGCTGCTGTACCAGAGCGGCACGTTCCGCGCGAACGAGCGCGTGCTCGAGCGCGCCATGGACAGCAACGAGCTGGAGCGCGAGCGCGGCATCACCATCCTCGCGAAGAACACCGCGGTCCACTACAACGACATCCTGATCAACATCGTCGACACGCCCGGCCACGCCGACTTCGGCGGCGAGGTGGAGCGGACGCTGTCGATGGTGGACGGCGTGATGCTGCTCGTCGACGCGTCCGAGGGGCCGCTGCCGCAGACGCGGTTCGTCCTGCGCAAGGCGCTCGAGCGGCGCCTGACGCCGATCGTCGTCATCAACAAGATCGATCGGCCGGACGCGCGCGCCGCCGAGGTGCTGAACGAGATCTACGACCTGTTCATCGATCTGGACGCCGCGGAGGAGCAGCTCGAGTTCCCCGTGCTGTACACGAACGCGCGCGTCGGCACGGCGACGCGCGATCCGAACGCCGTCGGCGACGACCTGCGGCCGCTGTTCGACGCGGTCGTCGAGCACGTGCCGCCGCCGCGCGGCAACCCGGATGCGCCGCTGCAGCTGCTGGTCGCCAACCTCGACTCCAGCGATTACGTCGGCCGCATCGCCATCGGCCGGATCTTCAACGGCCGCGTGAAGATCGGCGATCCGGTGGCGGTCGTGAAGCTGAACGAGGCGGTGCAGGAGACCAAGGTCACGAAGCTGTACGCGTTCGAGGGGCTGAAGCGCATCGACATCCAGGAGGCGGCCGCAGGCGACATCGTCTGCCTCGCGGGCATCGAGGACATCACGATCGGCGAGACGATCACCGACGTCGAGCACCAGATCGCGATTCCGCCGATCGCCATCGACGAGCCGACCGTGTCGATGATCTTCGGCGTGAACACGTCGCCGATGGCCGGCCGGGAAGGGCAGTACGTGACGTCGCGGCAGCTGCGCGATCGCCTCGACCGCGAGCTGCTCGGGAACGTCTCGATCCGCCTCGAGCCGACCGATTCACCCGAGCAGGTGAAGGTGGTCGGCCGCGGCGAGCTGCAGCTGTCGATCCTCATCGAGATGATGCGCCGCGAGGGCTACGAGCTGCAGGTGTCGCGCCCCGACATCGTCACCAAGGAGCTGAGCGCCGGGATTGTCGAGCCGGTCGAGGATCTCGTCATCGACGTGCCCGAGGATCATCAGGGCGTCGTCATCGCGCAGGTGGGCGAGCGCAAGGGCGTGATGACCAAGATGGTGAACAACGGCAGCGGGCGCGTGCGGCTCGAGTTCCGCATCCCGGCGCGCGGGCTGATCGGGTTCCGGTCGCAGTTCATGACCGACACGAAGGGCACCGGCATCATGAACCACATCTTCGCGAGCTGGGAGCCGTGGCACGGCGCGATCCCTGCGCGCCCGAACGGCGCGCTCGTCGCCGACAGGCCCGGCGTCGCGACGTCGTACGCGATCTTCAACCTGCAGGAGCGCGGCGAGATCTTCATCGATCCGAGCACCACCGTCTACGAAGGCATGATCATCGGCGAGAACGCGCGGCCGAACGACATGGACGTCAACGTCACGAAGGAGAAGAAGCAGACCAACATGCGCGCTTCGACCGCCGACGAAGCGATCCGCCTCATCCCGCCGCGGAAGCTCGGTCTCGAGCAGGCCATCGAGTTCATCAACGACGACGAGCTCGTCGAGGTGACGCCGACGAGCATCCGCCTGCGTAAGCGGATCCTGGCGGCCAACATGCGGCCGAAGAAGAGCGGGGATTAGGGATTAGGGATTGGGGATTGGCGCGTCGGGATTCGGGATTTGGGATTCGGGATTCGGCGAACGACGGACAACGCAGAGATCGCAGAGCACGCAGAGGAAGAACGAGAACCCGAACGAGAACCGAACGAGAACCCGAACAGGAACCCTGAACCCTGAACGCTGAACTCTGAACGCGGCCCTCACCGGAACGTCTCCGCCGAGCCGCGCGCCGTAAAGTTGATGTCGCGGGCGCCGGCCCGGCCGGTGACGTGGTACTCGCCTCCCAATTGCACGAACGTCATCGCCCCCGAGGCGCCGCGGGTCAGGCCCATCGTCGTGCGCACCGACTCGCGGACGTCGAGCCGCATCGTCAGTTGCATCTGCCGGTCGCGGGACTCGACGGTGACGACGCGCGGGGTGCCGGCGTTGTCGTCCTCGCGAATCGACACGTCGGTCGAGAACGCGATCGGCCCCTGCGGGCCGATGACGCCGAGGAAGCCGGGCATGCGGCTCGGATCGGCGACCTCCGGCGGCGGGAACACGCGGCCGTAGACGATCGAGAGATCGCCGCTCGCGACCTGCCCCCACTGCCACCGCACGCCCTCCCAGAATCCCCAGTTGTGGTCATGGTAGCCGGCCATGCCGTCGACGCGGAGGTCCTCGCCACCGACGCGCAGCGTTCCGGTGAAGACGCCCGACATCACCGGCACCGTATACCCGGACACCCACCCGCGCGCGCCATGGATCGCCGCGGGCGGAAGCGATCGGCCGGCGGTCGGGGTGAGCACGATATCGCCGGTCAGCCGCGCCGGCGTCATTTCGCTGCCGAGCGCGAGCGTGATCGCATACCGGCCGTCGTCTCCCACGCGGACGCGGTTGCCGGCGACGTCGAGATCCGGCGCGCGTTCGAGGACATCCCGATCGGACACGCTGCCCGCGGCTGAAAAATTCGTCGTGGCGCCGCCGCGATCGAGCTGCAGCCGGACGGCCATCGGCCGCGCGCCCGCCGCGTCCGGAGCGCCGGCCATGAAGGTGAGATAAAAGCGCTCGGCGCCGTCGGCCGAGCGTGCGTTGAAGTACAGCCACTCGGCAAAGGAGGAGCGACCGGCCGCCGTGCCGTCGACTTCGGGCATCGCGTGAAAGCGATCCATCGCGCGCAGCAGGTCTCCGGGCTTCGGATCGATCCACGCCGCGTCGCGCGGCTCGTCGATCCAGCCGGCCTGGCCCTCGACTTCGGGATCGCCGACGGCGCGCTCGCGGCTCGGAATCCCGCCGCGCACGGCGATCGGGCCGTTGGCGTTCGCCGACAGCATGTACAGCGTCGCGCGCCGCGACGGCGATGCGGCGGCAACGCGCGATCGGAACTGCTCGGATCCGAGGACGCCGGAGGCGACGAAGCGCGCGCTCTCGAGCGGGCCGACCGCGCCGGTCAGCACGACGTCGCCGCCGCCGGCGAGCGCCGGCGCATGCGCCTGCTCGAGGATCACCTCGCCGACGCCGAGCAGCTCCGCCATCACCGCGATCGACAGGCCGAAGCCGACCGAGAGGACGGCCGTCCGCAGCGGGCGCGTCGCGAGCGATCGGATCGCGAGCCTGATGATCATGCGACCAGCTGTCCGCTCCGCATCGCGAGGCGGCGCGAGGCGCGCGACGCGAGCGCGTGATTGTGCGTGACGACGAGAATCGCCGTGCCGTCGGCGTTCACGCGATCGAACAGATCGGCGATCGTGTCGCTCGTCGCCTCGTCGAGCTCGCCGGTCGGCTCGTCGGCGAGCAGCAGCGCCGGCCGGTTCGCGAGCGCGCGGGCGATCGCGGCGCGCTGCATCTCGCCGCCCGAGAGCTGCGACGGCAGGTGATCGGCGCGCTCGCCGAGGCCGACGTAGGCGAGCAGCTCGCGCGTGCGCGATCGCCGCGCCGCCGCCGCGGCGCCCGCCTCGGCCTGCGGCAGCTCGATGTTCTCGGCCGCCGTCAGCATCGGCAGCAGGAAGAACCGCTGGAAGACGAACCCGATCCGCGTCAGCCGCAGCCGCGTCCGATCCGCCTCGGAGAGCGACGCGAGGTCGCGCCCCTCGAATACGATCGATCCGGCCGTCGGCGCATCCACGCCGCCGAGCAGGTGCAGCAGCGTCGATTTGCCGCAGCCCGACGGCCCGGTGATCGCCACGTGCTCGCCCGATCCGATCGACAGCGACACGCGCCGCAGCGCCGCGACGGGGCCCGCAGGCATCGGAAAGACTCGACTGACGTCGTTCGCGCGCACGATGTCCATCAGCCGACGACTTCCCGCCGCAGCGTCGCGGCGATCGGCAGGCGCGACGTCACCCACATCGGATATGCGGCGGCGGCGACGGCGGTGACGACGAGGACCGCGACGTGAACGGCGAGCGCGCGCGGCTCGAAGACGAAGAAATGCAGCTGCTCGGGCAATCCCGGCATCTGGCGCAGAATGCGATCGAGCCCGAGCGCGAGCAGCTCGCCGAGCGGCAGCGCGAGCAGCCCGCCGACGCCGACCAGAAGCGCCGACTCCCAGAGCAGCATCGCGGCGACGCGCCGCCGGCCGATCCCGATCGCGCGAAGCGCGGCAATCTCGCCGAGCCGCTGGTTGACCGACACGGTCAGCAGCGTCGCCACGAGCAGGAACGCGAACACCATCGTCAACGACGAGAGGACGAGCGAGATCTGGCGGAAGTACGCGAAGCCATTGCGGTTGAACTGCTCGAGCACCTCGTCGTTCGAATACACGGCGAGGCCGGGACGCGCGCGTTGAATCGCCGCGACGGCGGCGGCGGCGCCGGCGTCGGCGCGCGATCGCGCGAGAATCAGATCGGCATCGCCCGCGCGATCTTCGCCCGATGCGCGATGGAGCGCCTCGAGCGTCGTCGCGACCGTCTCGTCGCCGGCGCCGCCGAACGCGAACTGCCCGACGCCGGCGACGCGGCACACGATCGGCGGAAGCGCGGACCTCACGCCCGCCGGCTCGGCCGTGATGCGCACGTCGTCGCCCGGCGCGGCGTGAAGGGCGTCGGCGAGCGTCCGGCCGACGATGACCGGGCATGGCTCGCCGGACGCGCGATCGAGATCGACGCCGCGGACGATCGTCCAGACGCCGGAGGCGGCGCCGCTGACGCCGATGAGCGCGGCCGAGACGGACGTGCCGTTCCGCCCGGCAACCCGCGCCGGCAGGATGCGCACGAGCGCCACCGTCTCGATTTCCGGCAGGCCGCGGAGCGTATCCGCGATCCCGGCCGATCCGGGAATCGGCATCCGCAGCGTCATGCCGCCGCCGCCGACGATGCGCACGTCGTAGCCGGCGCGCTCCAGGAGATCCGCGAACGAGAGGAGCAGCCCGCGGGAGAGGAGCAGCATGTCGAAGAGCAGCGCGCCGATGACGGCGACGCCCGCGATGGCGAGAAGCGTCTGCGCGCGGTAGCGGCGGACCGTCCGCCACGCGAGGTGCAGCGCGCTCATCGCCGGACGATCGACAGCACGTCGCGCCGCAGCAGCGTCCACGACGCCGCGATCCCCGCGGCGATGCCGAGCGGCGCGGCGATCAGGACCGAGCGCGCGGCGATCGACGCCGTCACGCGCACGAAGACGAGCGCGGTGTCGTACCGCGCCTGGAAGATGCGGTTCACGAGGCCTTCGGTGGCGAAGGCGAGCAGGATGCCGAAGACGGCGCCGAGCGCGGCGATCGCGACGCCTTCGATCGCCACCGTGAGCAGCAGCGTGCGCCGCGAGATGCCGAGCAGGCGCAGGATGCCGACGGTTTCGCGCCGCTCCTCCGCGCGGATCACCATCAACGCCAGCAGGAACGCGGTGCCGCCCGCCATCGTGACGGCCGAGATCGCGACGTGAAAACGATCGAGCACGGCGAACGGATCGTCGTCGCGCGCGCGCGACGTGGGCCGCGCGGCGACGCCCGGCGTGCGCGCGGCCAGCTGCGGCACGAACGACGCGGCGTCGGCGGGACTCGTCAGCCGCACGCTGATCGACGTGACTGCTTCACGCGAAGCCGGATCCGCGGGATCGGCGACGAGATCGACGAGATCCGGCAGATGCATCCGCGCCTCGAGGCGCGTGGCGGTGAAGCGCATCGGGTCCGGCGTCGGCTCGTAGATGCCGGCGATCCGAAACGTCGCGCGGCGGCTGCCTTGCGGATCGCTGCCGAGCGTGACGAGGTCGCCCGCCGCGAGATGCGCGCGCGCGGCGAGCTGCCGCGAGACGAGAATGGCCGGCGCGCCCGCGTCGTGATCGGGCGCCTGCGCGTCGGCGGCGAGGAGCGTCGCGCAGAGGACGAGCACGGCCGCCGGCACGCCGGCCGCCGCTCTCATCGGCCGCATGCGGCCGCAGCGAGTGCACGGTGCATCACGACAGAATTATACGGGGCCGTCGGAATCGTCACGCCGGTCCGCGGCCATAATGAATGCGTGCGGCGCGGCGGCTACGCTCCGATCGAGGACTACGCGGTGATTGGCGACGGGCGAACGGCCGCGCTCGTCGCGCGCGACGGGTCGATCGACTGGCTCTGCCTGCCGAACTTCGATTCGCCGAGCGTCTTCGGCGCGATCGTCGACGCCGAGCGCGGCGGCACCTTCGAGCTGCAGCCGTCAATCCCGTTCACCGCGTCGCGGCGGTACCTGCCGCGCACCAACGTCCTCGAGACGATCTTCACCACCGACGCCGGCGCCGTGCGCGTCGTCGACGCGATGACGATTCCCGACGAGCGTCTGCCGCCGCTGCGCGAGCTCGCGCGATCGATCGAGGGCGTGTCCGGGACGGTGCCGATGCGGTGGCGCTGCGCGCCGCGCTTCGACTACGGGCGCGCGCGGCCGGAGACCGGGTGGCGCGTCGGCGTGCCGGTCGCCGCCTGGCGCGGCGAGGCGATCGCGGTCGCCAACTGGGACACGGGGACGCCGGCATGGACCGACGGCGCCGTCGAAGCGCGATGGGACGTACGCGCGGGCGCGCGGTCGCTTCTCGCGCTCGCGACGGCGCACGGCGAGCCGCTCGTGCTGCCGGGCCGCGCCGCGGTGCTCTCGCGCCTCGAGTCGACCATCGCGTTCTGGGATCGGTGGTCGTCGGCGCGCGGCTATGAGGGCGAGTGGGCGGATCTGGTGCTGCGCAGCGCGCTCGTGTTGAAGATGATGATCTTCGCGCCTTCCGGCGCCTCCGTCGCGGCGCCGACGACGTCGCTGCCGGAGGAGATCGGCGGCGCGCGCAACTGGGACTACCGCTTCTGCTGGGTGCGCGACTCGAACTTCATGGTGGACGCGCTGCTGCGCCTCGGCTGCTACGACGAAGCGCGATCGCTCTTCTGGTGGTTCATTCAGGCGACGGCGTTCACGGCGCCGATCGTCGACGTGCTGTACCGGCTCGACGGCGGCGTCGGCGTCCCGGAGCGCGAGGTCGATCTCTCCGGCTACCGGCAGTCGCGGCCCGTGCGCATCGGGAACAACGCCGTCCGCCAGCAGCAGCACGACATCTACGGCGCGCTGTTCGAGACCGCCTGGCTGTACAGCAGCGGCCATCACGCGCTCGACGCCGACACCGGCGCGCTGCTCGGGGGGATTGCCGATCACGTGTGCGACATCTGGCGGCGCCCGGACTCCGGGATCTGGGAGGTCCGCAACGGGCCGTTTCACTTCACGCACTCGAAGGCGATGTGCTGGGTGGCGCTCGACCGCGCGGCGCGCCTCGCGGCGGCCGGCGAGATGCCGTCGCGCCACGCCGGCCGGTGGCGCCGCGAGGCCGACGCCGTCCGCGCGTACATCGAGGAGGCGTGCTGGTCCGACGACCTCCACAGCTACACGCGCGTCGCGGGCGGAGCCGACGTCGACGCGAGCCTGCTGATGCTGCCGCTCGTCGACTACGCCGGCGCAGACGACGCGCGCCTTCGCGGCACCGTCGCCGCCGTGGATCGCCTGCTGCGCGAAGGCGACGTCGTCTACCGGTATCGCGCGGCGGACGGCGTCCCGGGCGGCGAGGGGTGCTTCCTGAACTGCTCGTTCTGGCTGGTGAGCGCGCTCGCGCGCTGCGGGCGCCTGGACGACGCCGCGGCGCTCATGGAGCGCGTGGCGGCCCGCGCGAACGACGTCGGCCTCTACGCGGAGGAGATCGACCCGGCGAGCGGCGCGTTCCTCGGCAACTTTCCGCAGGCGCTGGTCCACCTCGCGCTCATCGACGCCGCGACGTCGTTCTCGCCGGCCGCCGCGCGCCGATCGGAGCGCCCGGCGTCATGATCGGCTCGGCGATCGCGGGCGGCTTCGTCGGCACGCTCGTCATGACGACGATCATGCGCGGCGCCAGCGAATTCGGGCTGACGCGCATCGACCTCGCGCTGCTGCTCGGCACCACCGTCACCGACAACCGCCGGAAGGCGCGCGCGTTCGGCTACGTGTTCCACTTCCTGATCGGTCTCGGCTTCGCGCTCGCGTACGGCGGCTTCTTCGCCATCGTCGGGCGCAGCGGGTGGATGCTCGGCGCGCTGCTCGGCGCGCTGCAGGCGGTCTTCACCGGCACCGTGCTCGTGAACGTGCTGCTGCCGGTCGTCCACCCGCGCATCGGCACGCCGGAGACCGCGGCGAGCGAGATCGCCCTGATCGAGCCGCCCGGCTTCCTGATGCGCAACTACGGACGCCGCTCCTTTCTCGTCGTGCTCGCCGCGCACGTTCTGTACGGCGCGGTGGTTGGCTGGGTCGTCAGAGTTTAGCTGGTACAATCGCACCGTGTTCCAGCGGCGAACGACCGGATCGGTGGTCTGTCCCTCGTGCGGATCGCTCGTCGGCGTGCGCGACGACAAGTGCTACACGTGCGGGCGCAGGAATCCGGGCCTGTGGGGATTCGGCCCGGCGCTGCGCAATCTCGGCCTCAGCTTCGGGTTCGCGCCGATGGTGATCGGCGCGTCGGCGACGATCTACGTCATGACGCTGCTGCTCTCGGGCAGCAGCGCGTTCCGCGCGGACGGCATCATGTCGCTGCTCGCGCCGAGCACGCCCGTGCTGTTTCTGTTCGGCGCGAGCGGCGCGATTCCGGTCTTCACGTTCGGCCGGTGGTGGACCGTGCTGAGCGCCGGCTGGCTGCATGCCGGCCTGCTGCACATCGCGCTGAACATGTACTGGGTGCGCTACATCGGCCCCGCGATGGTGGACATCCTCGGGCCGGCGCGCACGGTGATCGTCTACGTCGCCGCCGGCGTCTTCGGCTTCGCGCTCAGCTCGTTCGCGGGCGCCTTTCTCGGCGGCGCGCCAATCCCGGTTCTGCGCGGCGCCGGGTTCACCGTCGGCGCCTCCGCGCCGGTCTTCGGCCTCATCGGCGCGCTCTACCACTACGGCCGCACGAGCAGCAGCGTCGTCAAGCAGCAGGCGACGTACTTTGCCGTGCAGGCGATCATCTTCGGCCTCATCTTTCCCGGCATCGACAACTACGCGCACCTCGGCGGCTTCGCAGGCGGCTACCTGATGTCGGCGTTCTTCAACCCGATGACGCGCGAGCGCGGCGACCACATGATCGTGGCGGTTGTGCTGCTCGCCGCGACGTTTGTCGCGCTCGCGGCGTCCATCGTGACGGGAGCGTCGCTCTTCCGCTAGTCGCGCGCTTCGTTGGCACCCGCCTTGCGACCTCCACGTTCGAGCCAGAGGAGGTTACAGATGTTGAAGACACTTCTAGCAGGAACAGTCGTGCTGACCCTCGCTGCCGTGCCCGCGTTCGCGGGCCAGCAGCCGACGACGGACAAGACGCCGACGGCCAAAGCCGGCGGCCCGAGCGACACGTTGTTCGTCAAGAACGCGGCGAAGGGCGGGCTGGCAGAGGTTCAGCTCGGGCAGCTTGCTGCCGATCACGCGTCGAGCGACGAGGTGAAAAAGTTCGGCCAGCGTATGGTTACCGATCACGGGAAGGCCAACGACGAACTGAAGAGCCTCGCGCAGCAGAAGAACATCACGCTGCCGACCGAGATCAACGCGACGGACAAGGCGCTGCACGATCGGCTCTCGAAGCTCTCCGGCGCGGCGTTCGATCGCGCCTACATGCAGCACATGCTCACGGATCATCGGAAGGACGTGAACGAGTTCAAGCACGAATCGACGGCCGGCAAGGATCCGGACGTGAAGGCGTGGGCGTCGAAGACGCTGCCGACGCTCGAAGAGCACCTGAAGCTGGCGGAGGACACGACGAAGGCGGTCGGCACGTCGGGCACGGGGGCGCGCACCGGCAAGAAGGGAACGCGCGGCGTGAAGAAGTAACGGAGCTTGAAGTCGGATCGAGACGAACCCGCGGCCGTCGAGACGACGGCCGCGGGTTTTTTGCTACTCTTCGGCTTCTGCTTTCTTCTTGTCCTTCTGGCGCTCCTCCCACCGATCGCGCGTCCGCTGATCGCGCTCGCTCGGCGGACGATGGCCGTGCGGGGTCGTCTCGTCGGGGCGGTTGCGTCCGCCCTGGCTGTAGTAATCGGGGTTGACCCTGTTCTTGCTGCTCACAGTTTGAACCTCAGGAACGCGCCGACGCCGCCGACCGGCGCCAACAGCGACGCGTCTTCGATGAACCTGGTCTTCGCCGACGTCTTGTTCGCCTGCACGATCAGCTCGTCGGCCGCGCGCTCCTGCGCCGTGAGCTCCGGCTGCGAGGCGGCGGCCTCGGCGCCGCGCCCCTTGGCGCCGGCCGTCGGTCCGCCGATCGCCTGCGGCGACGCCGCGATGACGAGCTCGTCGACCTGTCCGAGCTCGAACGCGCGCTTCACCGCGTCGACGCCGACCACGGCGAGCCCGTTCGCGCGGTAGGCGCCGATCAATGCGTCGACGCGCTCGCGGTCGGTCGCGGCGTCCTGCTCGCGCAGCGCGGCGAGCGTCGCCGCGAGCACCTCGTGCTGCGGCGTCCGGATGTCGAGGCTCTCGGTCTCGATCACGCGATCGCCGATCTCCTTCGGCATGTGCTCGCGCAGGAGGGGCTTCACGACCTCGTCGCCAGAGACGAGCACCGTGCCGATCTGCTCCTCGCGCACGATGCGGGCGAGCGTCTCGACGACCTCCTTCACGTGGTGCACGTGGAAGTTCTCGGTGTGGCGCTGGTAGCGCGCCTGCGACCAGCCGCCGCGCTTGTGATGCTTCGTCTTCGTGTTCTCGATCTGCTCCGTGCGCTCGACGGCGTTGGCCGCAAACACGAAGATCCGCGCGGAGTGCGTGTCCGCAATGAGCGCCGCGTACCGCGGGTGCTGCTCGAGCACGCGCGCGAGCGGATACAGATGCGGCTGGTCGGAGATGTAGAGGCGATGCTCGTCGATCGGCGCCGCGAGCGGAATCGCCTCGAACAGATCCGCGCCGCTCGCCGCGAAGATCGCGAGGCCGTTCACCCCGCGATCGACCGAGCCGACGTAGTCGCGGATCTTCTCGCCGTCGCGCTCGAGGCTCTCGCGCTCCGGCCCGCTGGCCGGATACGTCGAGATCCGGTCGCTCAGCTCTTTCTTCAGGAACGGCCCGAACTGCTCGCGCCCGCGATCGTTCGACTGCAGGTTGAGATACAGGCTGAGCACCGGAAACGGACCAGTGTCGGCCGACGCCAGGCGGTCGAGCTGCGTGGTGAGATGATCAGTCGTAGGCATATCAGAAGAATTCGCAATATGCCTGCCGACCCGCCTTCGCGCTTCGCGCTTCGGCGCGGCAAGCTGCGACTGAGCCCTGCCGACTGCCGACTGAGCCTGCCGACTGCCGACTGCCCCTGCCGACTAATTCAGGCTACCGGCGCTTCAGTTCTTCGTCGATGACTTTCTTGAACACGTCGAACGGCTGCGCGCCGCTGATCATGCGGCCGTTGATGAAGAAGGCCGGCGTGCCGTCGACGCCGGCGTCCTCGCCGGCGCGGACGTCGGCGTCCACCTTGGCCTGTTCCTTGTGCGTGTCGACGCACGCGTTGAACTTCGAGGTGTCGAGGCCGAGCTCGGCGGCGGCCTGCTTCAGATCCGACGCGCTCAGCTTCGACGGGTTGGCAAACAGGCGGTCATGGTACGGCCAGAACTTCCCTTGCTCGCCTGCGCACGATGCCGCTTCGGCGGCGGGACGCGCGCCCGGGTGGTTGGGCAGCGGGTAGTGCCGGTACACGAACTTGATGCGATCGCCGTAGGTGTTGAGCACCTGTTGAACGGTCGGGTTCGCGCGCTGGCAGAAGGGGCACTGGAAATCCGAGAACTCGATCATCTCGATCGGCGCGTTCGACGCGCCCTTCGTCGGGCTGTCCGACGAGGCGATCTTCTGGCGTGGCGGCTCCAGCATCAGGCGCACCGGCGTCGTCGCCTTCAGCGTGTCGAGGTACTGATCGCGGACCGTGCGCATCCGTTCCTGCGTGAGCAGCGATCGAATCGGCTGCCGCACCTGATCGAGCGACGCGCCCTGCACGCGGTTCTGGTTCGCCTGATACCAGGCGACGATCTCCGCGTCGGTCACGCTCTTCACCTTCGACGTGATCTCGTTTTCGATGAGCGCCGAGCGCTCGACGCCCTGAGCCTTGGCCGCCGCGTCGAACAGCTTCGTCGCGACGATCTCGTCGAGCGCCGCGCGCCGCGCTTCGTAGAGCGCCTGGGACAGCTTCACGCCGGCCGGCGCCGACTGCTCGAGCGCCTTGTCGTCCACTTCGGCGAGCGTGATCGGCGCCGATCCGACCAGCGCCACGACGTCGCTCTGCGACGGCCGCGGCGTCTGCTCGGCCGACGTCGACGAGCACGCCATGACGGCGAGCACGGCGGAAGAGACGAAGGCCGTTCGCAGATTTCTCATCCGAAAAGTATAGCCGCCTACTCGCCGAGGCGATGCGGCAAATCGGCGACGACGTAGGCCATCACCGCGACGGCCGCCGCGCACTTCGCCATCTCGACCGGATCGATCTTGTCCACGGTGTCGGCGCTGGTGTGGTGAATCAAGAAGTATTTCGACCCGTCGACGTCGAGCGACATGCCGGGAATGTGCGCCTCCTGCATGCTCGGGCCGATGTCCGCGCCGCCGCCGCCCGGGCTGATCTGATCCGCGGCGATGCCGCTCAGCAGCGTCGCGATCGTCCTCACCGTTTCGCGCGCGGCGTCGCTGCCGGTGAACCCGAATCCCTGCGGCCTGAAGACCCCGCCGTCGGACTCGAGCATCAGCACGTGCCTGGAGAGCTCGCCGCGATGCTGGTCGCGGTACGCGAGCCCGCCGCGGCCGCCGTTCTCCTCGTTGGTCCACAGGACGACGCGCACGGTGCGCCGCGGCCGCAGGTTCAGCTTCTTCATGATCCGCAGCGCCTCCCACGTGACGATGCAGCCGCCGCCGTCGTCGGTGGCGCCGGCGCCGACGTCCCATGAATCGAGGTGCCCGCTGACCACGACGATCTCCTCCGGCTTCTCCCGCCCGCGAATCTCGCCGACCACGTTCGCCGACGGCGCGTCCGGATCGAAGTGCGCCTCCATCGTCAGCCGCACGACGACGCGATCGCCGCGGTCGGCCATGCGCTGCAGGCGATCGGCGTCTTCGGCGGCGATCGCCGCCGCCGGGATCTTCGGCGCGTCGCTCGCGTAGGCGAGCGCGCCGGTGTGCGCCGTGCGCAGACCGCTCGGGCCGATTGCGCGCACGAGCATCGCGACCGCGCCGTGCCGCGCGGCGCGCGACGGCCCCATCGATCGGAAGCGGACCGTCTCGCCGTAGTTCGTGAAGGCGACGTTGAACACCACGATCCGGCCACGCGCGGACGCCGCCTTCGAGTCGAGCTCCTCGAAGCTGTGGACGACGAGGACTTCGGCCTGCACGCCGCCGGGAGGCGTGCCGACGCTGTCGCCGAGGCCGAGCATTACGATCGCGTGGCGCGCCGGCTCGACGATCTCCGCGCTCTCGCTGCCGCGGACCCACTTGGGCACCATGACGCGTTCGGTGTGGACGTTTTCGAGGCCGTCGCGCGTCATCTCGCCGGCCGCCCACTGAATCGCGCGGTCCAGCGCCGGCGTGCCGCTCAGACGGTTGCCGATCGTGTCGGTGAGGAGCGCGAGCCGATCCCACGCGAAGGTGCTGCTGACGGCTTCGCCCACCAGGCGGCTGGCGGCGGGCCGGTAGGCCTCGAGCCATGCCGGGCCGGTGGCCGGCGGGTCGACGTGTGCGGCCGGGGCGCGTTGTGCGTTGACAGTGGTAGCAGCGAGCAACAGAAACGGTAGAGCAAGTGCGACTCTGGCACGGACGCGCATCGGCTGTCAGCCTCCCCGCGCCTCAGAGTACTTCAACCGGGCAGAATTTTTGTCCTTTCGCTCTGGTCTGACGCTTGCACAACAGCCAGCCGGGCCGCACAAGGCGGCGACAAACGGGCCGGCGTTGATGGCGTTTCCGGCCGTCGGGCGACGACAGGTTGCGATGGTGAGCCGATGAACGTGCGTGCTTGTGTTCTTGGAATTCTTCTGGCATCCACCACGCTGCCGCTCGGCGCCGGCGAACGCATCACGATGAAAGTGTCACCGGCCGTCGCCTTCGCGCCCGCGAACCTGGTCGTGCGCGCCACGATCGAGGCGGACGCCGACAACCGCGCGGTCGAGATCGTGGCGGAATCCGCAGACTTCTATCGCAGCAGCGAAATCCAACTCGAGGGGGATCGCGCCGCGAAGACGACGGTCTTCGAGTTCCGGAGCCTGCCGCAGGGCACCTACGAGGTGCGCGCGAAGCTGTTCGGCGCCGACGGCCAGCAGCGCGCCGCCGTTCGCCAGCAGGTCAACGTCATCGCCAGCGGCCAGGGCGATCGGTTCTGACGATCGCAATTAGGAATTTGGAATTTGGAATGAAGAATTCGTGACGACGAATTCTTGATTCTTGATTCCCCTTAATTCTTGATTTACAGCGTCGAGCTCACCCGAGCGGGCGAGACGACGCTCTCGGGCTCGGGCGTGAAGTCCTCGCCCGGGTTGATGAAGCGATCCTTCTCGAACCGGTACTGCTTGTCGTACAGCTGCCGGTAGCGGCCGTTGGCGGCGAGCAGTTCGTCGTGCGTGCCGTGCTCGACGATCTCGCCGTGCTCCAGCACCAGAATCTGATCCGAGCTGCGAATGGTCGACAGCCGGTGCGCGATGACGAACGTCGTCCGCCCGGCGCGCAGCGCCTTCAAGCCGTCCTGGATCATCGCTTCGCTCTCGCTGTCCAGGCTGGAGGTCGCCTCGTCGAGGATCAGGATCTTCGGGTCAGCGAGGATCGCGCGCGCGATCGCGACGCGCTGCCGCTGGCCGCCCGACAGCCGGACGCCGCGCTCGCCGACGATCGTGTCGTAGCCCTGCTCGAAGCCCTCGATGAACTCGTCGCAGTGCGCGATCCGGCTCACCATCCTGATTTCGTCGCGCGAGGCGTGCGGCTTCGCGTAGGCGATGTTCGCGGCGATCGTCCCGTCGAACAGGAAGTTGTCCTGCAGGACGACGCCGAGGTGCGACCGGTAGTCGCGCAGCTTGATCGACGTCAGGTCGTGGCCGTCCACGACGACGCGGCCCGACTGCGGCCGGTTGAACGTCATCACGAGGCTGATGAGCGTGCTCTTGCCCGAGCCGCTCGATCCCACGAGCGCCGTCGTCGATCCGGCGGGCGCGACGAAGCCGACGTGCTTCAGCACCGGCACGCCCGCCGTGTACTCGAACGTGACGTCGTCGAACTCGACGCGGCCGCGGATGTCGGGCATCGGCGCGCGGCTCTCGTCCTCCTGGTCCTCGGTCGCCATCCGCCGGATCTCGCGGATGCGATCGAGGCCCGCGAACGCCTCGCTCAGCTGCGTGCCGATCGAGGCGAGCTGGATCACCGGCATCGTCATGAGCGCGGTGAACGAGAGGTACATGACGAGATCGCCGATCGTCATCGCGCCGCTGCGGATCGAGCTCCCGCCGATCAGCATCATCGCGATGCCGGTGCTGCCGATCACGACCGACGAGAACGCGGTGATCGCGGAGACGCCGGTGAGCGACTGCGCGACGTTCCGGAACAGCCGGTGCGCGCCTTTCGCGAAGACGAGCTCCTCGCGCTTCTCGGCGACGTAGGACTTCACGATGCGGACGCCGCCGAGCGATTCCGCCAGCCGGCCCGTCACCTCCGCGTTGATCTGCCCGCGCTCGCGGAACAGCGGGCGCAGCCGCTTGAACGCCGTCGCCATCCCGCCGCCGAAGAGGCCCAGGATGATGATGGTGACGATGGTCAGCTTCCAATTGAGATAGAGAAGCACGAAGAGCGCGATCGTCGCCGTGAGGAGCGACCCGGTGAGCTGCACGAGGCCGGTGCCGACCAGGTTCCGGATGCCCTCCGCGTCGGTCATGATGCGCGAGATCAGAATGCCGGTCTTCGTCGAGTCGAAGTAGCGGATCGGCAGCCGCATGACGTGCGCTTCGACCTCTTTGCGCATCTCGGTGATCGCGCGCTGCGCCGCGACGCCGAGCACCTGCGAGTTCGCGAACGCCGTGGACGCGTCGACGATCGTCGCGGCGGCCGCGGCGAAGGCGAGCGTCGGCAGCAGGTCCCAATGACCCTGCTGGATCACGTCGTCCATGAGGTACTTCGTGGTCGTCGGCAGCACGAAGCCCGACAGGCGGTTGATCAGCATCAGGCCGAGGCCGACGACCAGGCGCTTGCGGTGGGTCCAAATCAGCGCACGTGCTTCTTCCCAGGCGCCGGCGGTCATCGCTTTTTTCGGCGTTTTCGGCTCGGCGGCCGCGGCAGGCGCGGCCGATCGCGGGGTTCGTTCGGGGTGTGCCACGCGTCACATGATACGACGGCGGCCGCCTGCGGCGGCCTACACAGACGGGTGGGACGGAGAGGTCACGTGGGTCGGGCGGGTCAGGTGGGTCGGCATAAAAGGCATTGATCGATCGCCGCCGCGAGGCCGCCCTCGTCGTTCGACGCGGTGAGGCGGTAGCCGCGCGCCTTGAGCGCGTCGCTCGCGTTGGCCATCACGACCGCCGTGCCGGCGAAGTCGAGCATCTCGACGTCGTTGAGGTTGTCGCCGACGGCCATCACACCGTCGCGCGTCACGCCGCGCGACGCCGCCCAGCGCGCGAGCGTCGTCCCCTTCGAGCAGCTCGCGCCCGTGACGTCGACGAGCGCGAAGTCCCGCTTCTCGTACTCGGTGATGGCGACGGTGAATCGATCGGCGGTGGGCATCGCGCGCAGGGCGTCCACGAGCGTGCGCATCGGCGCGACGCTGCCGTTGAACATCACCTGGATCGGATCCTCGGTGAGCACGTCGGCGAGCGGCGCCGCCTCGGTGATGTACGCCTTGTTCTTCTCGTAGTAGCCGCGGCGGCTCGGGTGCGACCAGTCCATGCGCTCGAAGACGATCTGCCGCTCGTCGGGGCGATCGAACACGATCGCCACGCTGTCCTCGAGATGGCGTGTCTCGGCGAGGATCAGGCGCGCCGTGTCGCGCGACAGGAGATGGCGCATCACCGTGCGGCCGTCGGGCGTCTTCACCACCGCGCCGTTGTTGCAGATGAGCGTGAGCGGCATCGGCAGCATCGACGCGACGGGCTGGGTGAAGTGAAAGCTGCGGCCGGTGACGAGCACGATCTCGACGCCGCGCGCGGCGGCGGCCGCGAGCGCATCGCGGTGCGCGTCGGGCAGCCGGCCGCGGCTGTCGAGCAGCGTGCCGTCGATGTCGATGGCCAGGACGCGGATCGGCGACTCCGGTGGCCTGTTTATTTTCTGAGCGCCGTCGTCCAGTTGAGCTCCACGGTAATCGGGGTCCTGGCGGCGGGGGCGAGTGCCTGGTTGATCAGAAACCTCTCGCCGTCCGGCGAGACATCATATGTGTTTCGAAGCCTGGCGTTGTTGACGCGTGTCTGGAACAGGGCGCGGTGACGACGTCGCGAGAGTGCAGGGTCTCCATCACTGGCATCCCTCCCCGAGGCACGCGGCGGCCGATATCGTGTCCGCTGCCGACAACAGGCTCGTCCCCCAGACGACGTTGCTGCCCCAGACGACATTGCTGCCCCAGACGACGTTCGTTCCCCACACGACATTCGAGCCCCAGACGATGTTCGATCCGCCGATGGCCGCGTCGGGACTGAGATTCTCGAGTTCGACCGCGCCCACGATGAGGCTGGTCGACCACGCGTCTGCTTCGATCCCGAACGTGCTCGTCGTCGCGAGGCCGGAGACGCTCCATGGCGTCGTGCTCGTATCGAGCGCACGCGTCAGCGCCACCGCGCCGCCCGCATTGAGCTGTCCGGCGCCTTGCGACAGCACGTCGTTTCCAGCAAGCGGAGTGGCGCTGTACTGAAGGATGGCTTTTACCGCGTACGGATTGAGCGCCGTCATCGGCGAGCCGTCGGGCTCGATCGCGGTGCGGTTCGCTTCGAGGACGAGCGCCACCACGGCGGTCGCGACCGCGGCGGCCATGCTCGATCCGCTCAGGCGGATGTATTGGCCTGAGGCGCCCGGAGGCGCCGGGACCTGCCACTGCGGGAACTTCGAGTACAGCGTGCTCTTGGTCGCATCGGCGACGACTCGATGGCCTGGCGCGACAAGATCCGGCTTTGCGATTCCATCCAGCCATGTCGGCCCTCGCGAGCTGTACGGCGAGACGAAGTCGTCGCTGCGGCTCAGGGTTCCCAGCGTATTCGCGGCACCCACCGTGATGGCCGACGGCGCATTGCCCGGCGAGGTAATTCCACCGTACCCGGGCAGACCGGTACCGGGATTGATGCCGAAATTGCCGGCCGAGACGACCACGACGATACCGGCCTGCACCGCCTGCTCCACCGCCTGCACGAGCGGGTCGGTCGCCGCCGATTCGTAGATCGGATGGCCCAGCGACAGATTGACGACGTCGATGCCGAGCGCGGATTTGTTGGCCGTCGCGAACGCCAGCGCATTCAGAACGTTGCTCGTCTGGCCGTTGCCATTCTTATCCAGCACCTTGAGCCCGATGAGGCGAACGTTTGGCGCGATGCCCTGGTACAACAGCCCATTCTGCTTGCCGCTGCTGGCAATCGTTGCCGCGAGGTGCGTGCCGTGGCCGAAGTCGTCGAACCACGCAACCGATTTGCCGCCTTGCGTGAAGTCGTAGAACGCGGCGACCTGATCGTGGAGGTCGGGGACGTTCGCGATGCCGGAGTCGATCACCGCCACGCCCACGCCGCGGCCGGTGAGGCCAGTCGTGGCGCTGCCGACGAGTTGCCGGAGAACGTTGAGGGACACCAGCGAGTCCGCGCCGGAAAGCGTGGCGTGCGCGTTCACGACTGCGTCGAGCGAGACGCGCCGGACTGATGGATCGGCGACGAGGTCTGCGAAGTCTGCTGCGTCCACGTTCCCGCTGATCGCGTCAAGACTGGCGACTTCGCCGGTGATGGAGCGCCCCTTGGCCTTGAGCTTTTCTCGCAGCGCGCCGCATGCGCCGGGAATCGTCTGCACGATCACCGGAACCGGGCCTGCCGTGCCCTTGTCGATTACATCCTGCAACGCGTGATCAAGCTTCGATGTTTTGTGGTCTGTCGCGGTCACTGCGTACGGGGAGCCGACCAGGGCAACGCAGGCGGCCGACATCACGAGCGAAACACGTAGCGCGTAGGTCATCAGGAAACAGATGAGCAAGCCGTATACCGACTCGAGCGTACGAACAGCGTCCAGGTTGTAAATAACTGATAAACAGGTACTTGTTTGGTCCTCTCTCCCTCGGCCAACCGCGCTTCGGAAAGGGGAACCGTGGGTCATCCCGGCACGTTCCCGGCTCGTGCGGGCCTGCAATGTGGTGTGTTGCTAGTACTTATTCCATCAATCGTCGTTATGGAACAGAGAACGGACAATATAGGACATTGAAGTCACTATCAGGGCCTCGAAGTGATGCCGCGTCGGCTCTATCGAGCCGGCATCGAGGTGTACGCGACGACGGCGATCTTCCATGCGCCGCTCTCGCGCACGAGCGTGAACTGATCGACGCCTTTCGACTGCGCCTGGTCGTCGCGCACGACCTGGAAATCGGCGCGCAGGTACGCCAGACGATCGCTGTCCACGGTGACTACGACGTTCGAGATCGGCTCGCGGAAGGTCGTCGGGTTCGGGTTGCGCTTCAGCGCGGCGAGCCACTCGTCGCCGGTCTGATAGGTGTTCGTCCACTCGCCGCTGCGTTCGCGCGCGACGACCACGAGAGCCTTCGGCGCAAGATCGGCCGCCACCTTGTCCCACTCGTGATCGCCGAGGTGCAGCAGGAACGCTTCGACGACCCGACGAATCTCCGGAGAGGCGTCCGACCTGCCCGACCCGCCCGACCTGCCCGACCCGCCCGACCTGCCCGACTCGCCCGGCCTCTTGTCGACGACGACGTCGCCGCCTTTCATCACCCAGCGCACGTGGTCGATGATCGGCTCGACGCTCGCGCGCGGGTCGCCTTCGACCGCGACCAAATCGGCGAAGTAGCCCGGCGCAATCGTGCCGAGATCGCGCTCGTGCCCGAGCATCGCGGCGGGAATCGTCGTCGCCGACGCGAGCGCCTGCAGCGGCGTCATGCCCGCCTTCACGAACCACGCGAGCTCTCGGGTGTTCTGGCCGAACATCGTGTAGACGGCGTCCGACCCCATGGCGATCTTCACGCCGGCCGCGAAGGCGCGGCGCGTCGACTCGAGGTTCTTCTCGATGTACGCCTTCAGGGGCGGAATCGTCTCGGGCGCGAAGCCGAACTCGTCCTTCGCCTCGACGTAATAGCGATTGTGATCGATCGTCGGCACCCAGACGGTGCCGCGCTTCGCCATCTCGGCGATCGTCTCGTCGTCCAGATCGATGCCGTGCTCCACCGAGTCGGCGCCGGCGCGCACGGCGTCCTTCACGCCGGACGGCCCGTAGGAGTGAATCGCGACGCGGTGATTCTTCGCGTGCGCGGCGTCGACGGCGGCCTTCATCTCGTCGAAGGTGAGCGTCTGCGTCGTGTCGACGCTCTGATAGCTGCCGCGCGAGCCGTACACCTTCACCCAGTCGGACCCGGCGGCGATGCGCGCGTCGGCCTGCTCGCGGTACGACTGCGGATTGGGCGCGCCGCCGCCGCGAGGCGCCGACAGGCCCTGCCCGGCGACGAACATCCGCGGGCCCACCATCCGCCCCATGTTGACGAGATCGCGCATCGCGTAGTCGACCTCGTTGGACGCGCCGAGATCGCGCACCGTCGTTACGCCGGTCTCGAGCGTGAGCCGCGCGTTCTCGGCCGCGAGCACCGTCGTCACGCCGGCGGGGCGGCGCGGCTGGCCGAGCGGCCGCGTCCCCGGCGCGCGATCCCAGAAGTAGGTGATGTGCGTATGCGCGTCGATGAGCCCGGGCACGACGGTGAATCGCGAGAGATCGACGAGCTCGGCGCCGGCCGGGGGCGCCGCCGTGCCGACCGACACGATGCGATCGCCGTCGACGACGATCACGGCGTTCGCGATCGCGGTGCCGGTGGCGTCGACGACCATTCCCGCGCGAATCGCTTTCGTCGCGGCCGATGCCGGCACTGCGAGCAGCAGAGTCAGACTTACCAGACCCACCAGGCCCTTCATGACGCGTACCTCGCCTTCGCTTCCGACAATTGACCCGCGATGTCGCGCGCGAGCGACTCGGGCGACACGACGCGCGCGAAGGGGCCGAAGCTGAGGATCCAGCTGTGGAGGGCGCGATCGAGGCAGACGTCGAGCGTCATCGTCACGCCGCCCGACGCCTCGTCGCGCAGCGTCTGCGACGCATGCCATTCGCGCGTGCGCACGTAGTCGGCCACCGCCGCCTCGAACGCGATCTCGACGTGCGCGGGCGGGCCGGAGTGGACGCCGAGCGAGTGCGGGAACGCCGCGTCGGGCAGCTCCTCGATTTCCGTGAAGCGCTCCTCGAGCAGCGAGATGTCCTGGATGCGTTCGACCGCGAACGTCCGCACTTCGCCGTACTCCGGGACGAAGGCGAGCAGATACAGCCCGCCCTGCGCATACGCGAGGCGGTACGGGTGGACGAGATACACCTTCGTGCGCTCGCTCGACTTCGAGTGATACGTGAGATGCGCCTGGCGGAGCTGCAGCGTCGCCTCGAGCGCGCGCGCGACGATCTGCTGCCGCCGCGGATCGTCGTGGCGGCGCGTCGGATCGGCTTTCGTCGTCAGCACGCGCGGCAGCTGATCGAGGAACTGCCGCATGTGCGGTGTCAGCACCGACGCGAGCTTCTCGAACGCGCTCTCGACGTCGTTGCGAAACGGGGTGCCGGAGAGCGACGCCAGAAGCGTGCGGCTGAAGTACAGCGCGCACAGCTCCGAGACGGTGAGGCCGGCGGCGAGGCCCTTGAACGCCTGGCCGTTCACGCGCCAGCGCGTCTTGCCGTCGTCGCTCGAGCGGTCGTCGTAGAGCGGGAACCCGGCTTCCTCGAGGGCCTGGAGATCGCGGCGGATCGTCCGCGTGGTGACGCCGCACAACGCGGCGAGGTCGTCGATCGTCACGCCGCCGCCGCGCGCGGTTTCGATCTCGCGGAGGATCGTCCATTGGCGGATGACTTCGGCGTTCCGCGGCACGCGGGGGATTATACCGGGCGGCTGCCGATGGAGGGCGCTCGGGCACCGAGGTTGTAGGGTGCTTGGTGGCGGCGGCGGATCGTGGTGCGCCGCGCGGCGTGCCTGCGCTGCGCACCACGATCGTGTGAACGTCAGTGCACGGTGTCCTGCCAGTTCTCGAGCGTGCGGTGACCAATGGTCACGAGATCGTAGTACGCCTGACCGGCGGCTGCCGGCGCGAAGCCGGCGGAATCGTCGAACAGCCCGCCGCGCAAGACGCGGTGATTCGGGAACGCAGCGTTCATTGCGGCGACCGCCGTCTGCCAGTTGTAATAGCCCAGCCCGAACTGCGTCAGATCCCAACGGAACAGAACCGAGTCGGTCATGTCGACGAAGTCCCAGATTCCAGTGACGCAACCAGTGCCGAACCCGCCGTGGCCGACATACCCCATCGCGTTGCCATTACTGATGCCGTCGCCGTCGGTATCAATCGCCAATTGAAACCGCGGCGAGCCGCCAGCACAGGACCGCGCCGGAAAATAATACTTGAGCTGCAGTTGGTCTGTCAGCGTATCCATTTTTACGCCGGGGTTTAGCTTTCTCACCGCGGTGCCGATCACGCCGCCGGTCGTGTCGACGGAGATCACTTCATTTGTGGCGTTTAGCGGATCGGACGCGTCGTCCATCGAAAAAAACAGCTCGAACTTGAATCCCAAAGAGTCGGTTACAGTCGGCGACGACGGATCGGCGCCTAACATCGGATCGTTGCCCATCAGCAGCGACCCAACCCAGCTCGGAATAGTTTGACCTCCAAGTGTTTGAGCGAACGGCACTTCGTTGGACGCGACGACCAATAGAGCGGCGACGACGACGATTGGCACTGAACGACGTAGCATGGGCATTCCTTTCGTTCGTAGCGTTGCGACTCGGTGCACGGCTACAAACGTCGTACCCCAGCCCGCGCCCGCAAGGGTGCGTCCGATCGGAGGAAAATTTCTGAATGTAGGAAGGCGAGGGGAGAAGAAGTGTCCGCCGTGATGCCTAGGCGCTCACGCGCCGGCATCACGGCGAGACCAACGTGGTGAAAGCAGACTAGTCCAGCGAGATGCGGCGGAGCAGGTTGAAGTCCGACAGCATCTTGCCCGCGCCGAGCACGACCGACGACAGCGGATCTTCCGCGAGCTGAACCGGGAGGCCCGTCTCCTCGCGCAGCCGCTTGTCGAGGTTCTTCAGCAGCGAGCCGCCGCCCGTCAGGATGATCCCGCGGTCGAAGATGTCGGCCGACAGCTCCGGCGGAATGCGCTCGAGCGCGTCGTGCACCGCCTGGACAATCGCCCGCACCGGCTCCTGCAGCGCCTTGCGGATTTCCTCGTCGTCCATCGTCACCGTCTTCGGACGCCCTTCGGTGATGTGGCGCCCCTTCACTTCCATCGACAGCTTGTGCTCGAGCGGGAACGCCGATCCGATCTCGATCTTGATCTGCTCCGCCGTCCGCTCGCCGATGAGCAGATTGTGCGCCTTGCGCGCGTGCTGGATGATCGATTCGTCGAGCTCGTTGCCCGCCACGCGCACCGACTTGCCGTAGACGACGCCCGCGAGCGAGATCACGGCGATGTCCGTCGTGCCGCCGCCGATGTCCACCACCATGTTGCCCGACGCTTCGGTGATCGGCATGCCCGCGCCGATCGCGGCCGCCATCGCTTCTTCGATCAAGTGGACTTCGCTCGCCTTCGCGCGCATGGCGCTGTCCTTCACCGCGCGCCGCTCGACCTGCGTGATCTCCGACGGCACGCCGATCACGACGCGCGGCCGCAGCCAGCCGCTGCGCTTGTGCGCCTTGCGGATGAAGTGCGTCAGCATCTTCTCGGCCGCCTCGAAGTCGGCGATGACGCCGTCCTTCATCGGCTTGATGGCAGTAATGTTGCCCGGCGTGCGGCCGAGCATCTCCTTCGCCTCGGAGCCGACCGCCTCGATGCGGCCGTTCACCTTGTTCAGCGCCACGATCGACGGTTCGGACACGACGATGCCCTTGCCGCGCGCGTAGACGCATGTGTTCGCCGTGCCGAGGTCGATGGCGAGGTCGTGCGAGAACCGGGACAGGAAGGAAGAAATCACGACTGCGGACTCCTTAAAAGCTGAGCATGCGAGAGGCGTTCGGATGTATCGGCCACGCGCCCCAAGGGCAACTCTGATGCCGATTTTTGTGATCGCCGAACTCGCAGAAATCTCAGGAAAATAAGCGAATCGGCGTCGAGATGTGCCGCGATCCGCTGACAGGTTTGTCGGCGGATTACAGGTTTAGCAGTAGGACTTGAGCTGAGCAGTACGCGCTATTCCTCGATCATTCCGTGCGCAACGCCACCAGCGGGTCCACGCGCGTCGCCCTCCATGCCGGCACCAGGCTCGCCGCGACGGCGAGGGCGGCAAGCAGCAGCGCGGCGCCGGCGAAGGTGGCCCCGTCGGTCGGACGCACTTCGTAGAGCAACCCCGCCATTACGCGCGCGAGCGCCAGCGCGCCGGCCGAGCCGATCGCGACGCCGATCGCCATCAGGATCAGCGCGCGGCGCAGCACCGCCCACATCACGTCCGACGCGCCCGCGCCGAGCGCCATGCGCACGCCGATGTCGTGCGTCTGCTGCGTCACCGCGTTCGCGAGCACGCCGTAGATCCCGATCGCGGCGAGGGCCAGCGCGACGAGCGCGAACAGCGCGACGACCGTCATGCTGAACCGCTGCGGCTTCACCGACTCGTTGACGACCTCCGCGGCCGGCATGGGATCGGACAGCGGCAGCTCGCGATCGAGCCGCTGCACCGCGCCGCGGATCGCGGCCAGCACGGCCGCCGGATCGCCGCTCGCCCGCACGATCAGGTTCAGGCGTCGATAGAAGTTCGCCGCGCCGTCGGGCTGCTGCTCGATCGGCTCGTAGGTCTGCGGGATCACCTCGCTGCCGATCGCGCTCTGGTTCACGTCCCCGACGACGCCGACCACCGTCATCCACGAGTTCGTGTTCTGTGGGATGTCGAGGCCCCATTTGATCTGACGGCCGATCGGATCCTGGTTCGGCCAGACGCGGCGCGCGAACATGTCGCTGATGACGACGACGCGCGCGCTCGTGCGGCCATCGTCGTCGGTGAGAAAACGGCCGCGCTTGAGCGGCACGCCGAGTGCCTCGAAGTAGCTGCCGGCGGTCCACGACGCCGCGATCACCCGGCTGACGGTTGGAAGCTGCACCGCCGTGGCGTCCGCGGAGAACGTGCGCCGCTCCTCGATGTGAAGCGGCCGATCGGTGCCGGCGGCTGCGGCGGTGACGCCGGGGATCGCGCGCAGCGCGTCGACCACCTGGCGGTAGAAAGACTTCACGGTCCGTCCGTTGCCGTAGCGGCCCGACGGCAGCTGCACCGACGCGGTCACGACCTGTTCCGGCCGGAACCCCGGGCTCGCGCCGAGGAGGCGCACGAAGCTGCGCGCGAGCAGACCCGCGCCGACCGAGAGCATCAGCGCGAGCGCGAACTGCGCGACGACGAGGCCGCCGAGCAGACGCTGACGGGCGTGGCCGGCCGTCGTTCCGTGGCTGCCTTCCTTGAGCGCGTCGAAGGTGGAGCGCAGCGCCGCGCGCAGCGCCGGCATCACCCCGAAGAGCAGCGGCGTCGCCAGCGACAGCACGACGGTGAACGCGACGACGCGGCGATCGAAGGCGACCGACTCGGCGCGCGGCAGCGCGTCGCCCGCAAGCGAGAGCATCGCGTCCATCGTGGCGCGCGCGAGCAGCAGGCCGGCGGCGCCGCCGATCAGCGCGAGGACGAGGCCTTCGGTGAGCAGCTGGCGCACGACGCGGGCCGGGCTCGCGCCGAGCGCCGATCGCACGGCGAGCTCGCGCTGCCGCGAGCCGGCGCGCGTCAGCATCAGGTTCGCGACGTCGGCGCAGCCGATGAGCAGCACGATCGCGACGGCGCCCATCAACACGAGGATCATCCGCCGCGTGTCGCCGACGACCTCGTCGGCGAGGCGCGTCGTCGGCAGCGTCAGGCCGTTGAGGAAGCCGGTCTGTTGCAGGACCGGCGGGTACTGCCGGACGAGCGACGGCGTGAGCGACGCGATCTCGGCGCGGGCCTGCTCGATCGTGACGCCGGGCTTCAGCCGCGCGACGAGCGTGTTGTTGTACATCGACGCCCAGCCCTGGCGCTCGCGCGGCGTGAACGCAATCGGCAGCAGCACCGACGCCGGCTGAAAATTCCGGCCGTTGCCGCGGGGCGGGAACTGAAAGCGGTCGCCCATCACGCCGACGATGGTGTACGGCTGGCGATCGAGCGAGATCGTGCGGCCGACGACCTGCGGATCGCGGCCGAACGCGCGCGACCACAAGCCGTGGTCGATCACCGCCACCTTCGCGTTCTGCCGGTCGTCGTCGGCCGAGAGCGCGCGGCCGAGCGTCGGCGCCGCGCCGAGCACCGCGAACAGCTCGGGCGAGACGCGTGCGCCCACGATGCGCTGCGATTCGCTGACGCCGGAGAGCTCGAGCGACTGGTTGCGATAGGTGAACATGCCGGCGAACGACCGTGCGCTGCCGTGGATGAATTCGTAGTCGGGCGCGGAGAACTCGAACTTCCCTGCCGGCGCGCCGGGCACGCTCTCGTAGATCGCGACGAGCTCGGCCGGGTTGCTGAACGGCAGCGCGCGCAGCAGCACGCCGTTGACGATCGTGAAGACGGCGGTGTTCGCGCCGATGCCGACGGCGAGCGCGAGCACGGCGACGAGGGTGAACGCGGGGTTGCGCCGCAGGCCGCGCAGCGCGTAGCGGACGTCGGAGCGCAGCAGATCGAGGTGCTCGCGCGGCGCGGTGGTGAGCACGCCGTGCAGCGTGTCCCACCAGAGGCGCATCGCGGAGAGCGAGCCGCCGCGCGCGAGGACGTCGCGCCGCTGCTCGCGGAACGCGGCCGTCATGGCGTCGCCGAAGTCGCCGCGGAAGTCCGCGGGGAACAGCCGCAGGAGACGACGGAAGATGCGCTCGGCGCGCGAGGGGTGCCTCTCAGCCATGTCGGTGCCTTCCCGTGTTGGGCGCAGCCGCGCTCACGCGCGGCGGAAGAGCGCCTTGCGCCGCGCCATCGCGAGCGTCTGCTGGAGCCGCGCCGCTTCCGCGCGCGCGACGTCGCGGCCGAAGGCGGTCAGCTCGTAGGATCGCCGCCGCTCGTCGTCGTGCGCGGCGGCGGCGGTTTCGCGGATGAGGCCGTCGTTCAGCAGGCGCTTGATGATGCCGTAGAGTGTGCCGGTGCTCAGCCGCACGGCGCCGCCGGTGAGCTGCTCGACGTCCTTCATGATCGCGTAGCCGTGGGTCTGGCCGTCGGCCAGCGCGACCATCACGTGGAACATCGCCGGCGTGAGCGGCAGGAGCGACTCGGGGTCCCGCCTGGTCATATGTCGTCAGACGATATGGCGTTAGACGACATAGCGTCAAGAGAAGTTCACGGCGGCGTCGCTGAAGGGTGCTTGGGGGCTTCGCTGGAGGGTCCTCGGTGGCTGCGCTGTAGGGTGCTCGGGGAGTTCGCTGTAGGGTGCTTGGGACTGACTCTTCAAGTGTCGCGATCAGATTCGCGACTCCGCGGCGGCGCCGCCGCAGGACAGTCGCGGAAGGGTTCGGCCGCGTCCCTCATCCGACGGCCGCGACCGCGACTACATCGAAACGCGGTTGTACTGGCGGCTTATGAACCTCACGCGCGCCGCGCTGAAGGCCACGACGGGTCTGCTGAGGGAGAAGCAGCGCCAGGCCGCTGAATCGAAATCGCCCCCGCCACGCCGCCGCGCGTCCCGCCCGCGGCGCGCGGCATTTTCAATCACGGTCGAAGAACTCATGGAACGCCGCAAGCGCCGCGTCCCGCCAACCTGAAACGTGGCGTGCGAAGTTCCTTCGCGTCCCGGGAAGCACCCTTCAGCGTCACCTATACTTGTTTTTCCCATGTCGGCTGACCCGGAGCCCGCCGTCGCCGCGCGTCTTGCCGAGCTCCACATCGCCTTCCAACGCCACGAGCATCCGCCGGTCGCGACCGTCGAGGAAGCGCAGCAGTACTGGGCCGACATCGACGCAGCGCACTGCAAGAACCTGTTCCTGCGCAACCAGAAAGGCAACCGCCACTATCTCGTCGTCCTGCCGCACGCCAAGCGCGCCGATCTGCGCGCCGTCGCCGATCAAATCGGCGACGGCAAACTGAGCTTCGCGTCGCCCGAGCGACTGATGGTCCACCTGGGCCTCACGCCGGGCTCGGTGTCGCCGTTCGGTCTCATCAACGACGCCGCGCACGCCGTCCGCGTCGTCATCGATCGCGATTTGCGTGCAAGTTTGCGGGTCTCGTTTCACCCGAACATCAATACCCGCACCTACGTGATCTCGACCGCCGACTTCTTTCGCTTCCTCGAAGCCTCGGGCAACGTCGTCCAGCACGTGACGATCTGACCGCCGTCCCCCCAATCCGCAAATCCGCAATCCACAATCGCAATCCGCAATCCGCAATCCGTAATCCGTTGTGACCTCCCCTGTCACACCCCACCGCTAGACTCCTCGTCAGGAGGCGAAATGTCGCGGGGCATCGGGAAGGTACCGGCGGACATCGCGGCGGGCGACTGGATGAGCTTTCCCGGCGGCGAGCTCGAGGGCAAACGGCCAAAAGCCATGTGTCCTGCCTGCCGTGAGGGGCTCGCGCGGGCGGCCCACGGCCGTCGGCGCCGGTCCGCGCAGCCAAACGCCTCGCGAACGCTCTGTTTCCAGTGCTATCGGGCGGAGATGGACCGGCAGCGCGCCATCGCGGCCGCGGCGAACGTCGATACGGGGTCGAGCACGCGGTTCCAGGTCCAGTTGCCCTTCGAGCCGGTCAATCGCGCGCGGCTCGATGCGTTGAAGGCGGTCCGCGGCGAGGCGCGCGCGGCGGCGCAGGCGGGCGTCGGCCGGTTCGCCGACAAGCGGCGCCAGGCGCAGATGGCGGCGCGCCACACGCTGCAGCGCCTTGCGGACGGCTTGACGGCGCGCAACACGCCGCCCGCGGCCGTGGCTCGCGCGATGGATGCGGCGATTCACGCGGCGGAGCTTCAGCTGCCCGACGCGTGGCTGCCGTTCGTCGTCTCGCGGTGACGCGGAGGCAGCACGAGGAGTGCTTTGCATCATAAAGTAGTGTGATACTGATGCCCATTGAATTTGCCGCCGTCGCCCTCACGCTGACGCTCGGCCTCGTGCTCGGCGCGGTTGTCGGCTGGCTGGCCGCCCGACCCGCCCACGCCCGCCTCCAGAGCGAGCTCGAGAAAGATCGCGCCGTGGCGGCCGAGCGCCTGAAGGCGTTCGAGGTCGCCGAAGCGCGGCTGCGGGACATGTTTCAGGCCCTCAGCGCCGACGCCCTCAAGACCAACAACCAGGCGTTCCTCGATCTCGCCCAGACGCGCCTGCGCGAGGCGCGCACCGAGGCGGCCGCCGACATCGACGCACGCAGGAAGGCGATCGAGGATCTCCTCGCGCCGATGGCGAAGACGCTCGAGCAGGTCGACCGCGAGATCAAGGATGCCGAGCGGCGCCGCGTCGAGTCGGGCGCGCAGCTGCTGCAGCGGATCGCGTCGCTCGACAGCGCGGGGCAGACGCTGCGCGAGGAGACGCGCCGCCTCACCGACGCGCTCAAGCGCCCGGGCGTTCGCGGCCGCTGGGGCGAGCTGCAGTTGAAGCGCGTCGTCGAGCTCGCGGGCATGGTGGAGCATTGCCACTTCACCGAGCAGGAGACGATCACGAGCGAGCAGGGCCGCGTGCGTCCCGACGTCGTCGTCAATCTGCCCGGCAGAAAGCACGTGGTCGTCGACGCGAAGGTGCCGCTCGACGCCTATCTGCGCGCGCTCGAAGCGCCTGACGACGAGTCGCGCCAGAAGCTGCTTGGCGAGCATGCGCGCCAGGTGCGCGCGCACATCGCGCAGCTGTCGGCGAAGAACTACTTCGACAAGGTGCCGTCGACGCCCGAGTTCGTCATCATGTTCCTGCCGGGCGAGATGTTCTTCAGCGCCGCGCTCGAGCAGGATCCGCTGCTCATCGAGTACGGCGTCGAGCGCAAGGTCATCCCCGCCAGCCCGACGACGCTGATTGCGCTGCTGCGCGCCGTGGCGTACGGCTGGCAGCAGGAGGCGATGGAGGAGAACGCGCGGAAGATCAGCGAGCTCGGGAAGAACCTGTACGAGGCGGTGCGCACGCTCGGATCGCGCTTCGACACGCTCGGCGTCCGGTTGAAATCGAGCCTCGAGGCGTACAACGACGCCGTTGGATCGCTCGAGGGCAACGTGCTCGTGAAGGCGCGCAAGTTCAAGGAGCTGCAGGCGGCCAACGGCGGCGAGGAGATCAAGGCGCTCGAGCCGATCGATCGCGTGCCGCGGATGCTGCAGGCGCCGGAGCTGACCGACGGCCTGCCGTTCCAGGCCGCGGAGGAGGAGGAGATCGAGCCGGCCTGAACGGTGCCCGAGCGAGCGACGCGACGCGAAGGGATGGTACTATCGGCGCGGTGGCGCGACTGCGACGGGCGTCGGACCATCACAACGTCTACGTCGTCTTCCTCCGCAACCCGAAGGGCGACGGCAAGGCGGCGTATTACGTCGGGATGACCGGTCTGTCGCCGGAGCAGCGCTTCGAGAATCACAAGAACGGCTACAAGGCCGCCCGCATCGTGAGGCGGTGCGGCGAGCGGCTCGTGCCGCGCCTCTACGCCCACTTGAACCCGATGCCGTACGCGAAGGCGAAGGACATGGAAGCCATGCTCGCCGACAGCCTCCGCAAGCGCGGCTTCGTCGTCTACGGCGGCCACTGATGCAGCTGCCGCTCGTCTTCGACGAGAACCGCGACCCGCACGAGAACCCGAACCCGAACGAGAACAGGAACGCTGAACTCAGAACGCTGAACGCTGAACCCGCGTTCGTGTTCGTCCGCCATCCGCGCGCGCGCCGTTACATCCTGCGTGTGTCTGACGACGGCACTGTTCGCGTGACGCTGCCGCGGTGGGGATCGAAGCGCGAGGCGCGCGATTTCGCGAACGGCGAGCGCGCGTGGATCGAGCGGCAGCTCCACCGACTCGTCGTCGACCGCGTGCGACAGCCGCCGCAGCTCTCGCGCGGCGCTGTTGCCGCCGGCATGGCGCGCGCGAAGCGCGAGCTGCCGCCGCGGCTGCGCGAGCTTGCGGCGCGGCATGGCCTCACGGTCGCCCGCATCAGCATCCGCAACCAGCGCTGGCGTTGGGGATCGTGCAACCGCGGCGGGCACATCTGCCTGAACTGGCGGATCGTCACGATGCCGGAGTGGGTGCGAGATTACGTGTTGATCCACGAGCTGATGCATCTCGAGCGCATGGATCACTCGCCGAGGTTCTGGAAGCTCGTCGCCGCCGCGTGTCCCGCCTACCGCGAAGCGCGTGCGTGGCTGCGCGCCCTGAGATCGCCCTGAAACGCGAAAAGCACGGAAGAGGGATTCTCTTCCGTGCTTGTGATCAGCCGGATCGCCAGCGGCATCGTAGCGCAGGCCTTTTTAAGCCTGCCGACGCCGCCGGGCAGCCCTGAAGGGCTGCGCTACCGTAGTCGTAAAGCCGCCTCTTAGAACCCGACCACCAGCCCCGCCCGGAAGATCCGCGGGCTCAGGTTCTGCGCGATCGTGTTGAACGCCGTCGACCCGAGGTTGTTGTTGCGGATCAGCACCGTGTTGGCGTTTGCGACGTTGAAGATGTCGCCAATCACCCGCAGGCTGACCATGCGCACCTTGAACTCGCGCGAGACGCGCATGTCGGCGTCCCACACGCTGTCATACCGGAAGGTGTCGATCTGCGGCGTCACGAGCACCGACAGGCCCGTGTCCGCGCCGAGCGACTGCGTGCGATACAGCGGGAACGGATAGCCCTGGCGGCCGAACAGGCTGCCGGCGACCTCGATGCCGTACGGCGCCTGATACATGCCGTTCGCGTTCACCTGCCACCGCGCGTTGATGTAGACGTTGCCGACGCCGTTGCCCGTGCTCTGCGGCGCGAACTGCCCGCCGTCGACGAGCGGCTCGGTGACCGTCCGCGTCGGGTTGCCGTTGGTGTCGTACATCGCCTGGGGCTCGTAGTGCTCGCGCGCGTTGTTGAACGCGACGTTCATGCGCGCCATCCACCGGTTCGCCAGCCGCTTCACCGCGCCGAACTCGACGCCGTGATAGTCGGTCGAGTAGCCGTTCCAGTTCGTGACGAGGAAGCCGCTGCCGCCCGCCGACACCGCCGCCGGCGACGGAACGAACGTCGGCACGCTGTACGCGGTCCCGTCGGGCAGCGTGCCCGTGAGCGTCGGTCCCGCCGTGTAGTCCGCGAGCGTCACGCCGACGCGCGGCGTGACCGTCCACGACGCGTTGCCGATCAGGCTCGAGGTGCGCGTGTAGGTGTAGTTCGCCGACACCGCGAAGTTCGGCATCACCTCGCGCTCCACGCCGCCGACCAGCGTCTGCGTAATCGGCGCCTTCAGGTTCGGATCGATCCGGTTTGCTGAGGTGACCGCGGTCGGGTTCGCCGGGTTGAAGCCGTTCGCCGCCGCGACGAACTGGCTGGTGAGGACTTCGTCCGCCGACGCGAGGTGATCGCCGTTCAGGTCGTTCCAGCGGTACACGGCCACGCCGGCCGACGAGCTCGGGTTCATGAAGCCGACCGTGCCCGACTCGAGCTGGCCCGCGAAGCGCGCGTAGCTCGCGCGCGCGACCGTCTTGCGCGACTCGTCGAGCGCGTAGGTCAGGCCGGCGCGCGGCGACACGTTGTTCCACGAGAACGGCGCGTCGTAGCCGGCGAACGCGAGGCCGGGCACGAGCGTCGGGAACGCCGGGTTCGCCGCCGTGGTGCTCGGCAGCGCGCGGCCGCCCTGGTGATCGAAGCGGATACCGAGGTCGACCGTCGCGCGGCCCTTCGAGATCGTGTCGCCCGCGTAGACGTCCACGTAGCGCGTCTGGTTCGTGCCGCTGCCCTCGCGGAACAGCTGCGCGAAGGCGACCGTCGGCGTCTGCTGCAGCGAGAGGATGCCGTTGCCCGGCCACACCGTCGTCGTCGTCGCGTTGACGCGGCGGAAGCCGAAGCCGTACTTGACGTCGTGCGCGGCGCCGAACGCGGTGGCGAACGAGTTCGCGTCGACGTTCACCGTCGTCTGCGGGCGGATGTTCGAGCTCTGCACCGTCGATCCGTACGACCGCGCGTTCACGAGATCGCGGCCCGACGACAGATCCATGCCGCCTTCCGGCGTCAGCAGGAAGCCGGTGTTGTAGTAGGCGTACTTCGCGGAGACGAACATGTTCGAATTGACGGTGCGATCGTCGGCGAGCTTCCAGAGCCCGTGCAGCGGCGTGCCGGTGTAGGCGTTGTCCTGATGGAAGGTCGCCGTCGGCGCGTCGAAGGTGATCCCCGAGGTGCCGGGGCTGCGGTTGTCCTTGATCTTGAACCCGTCGAAGTAGAGGAAGCTGACGAGATCCTTGCGCGTCGCCTGCCAGTTCACCTTCACGTTCGGGTTCTTCACCTTCGTCCGATCGACGAGGTTGCCGGCGCGCCGAACGAGCTGGACGTCCTGCGTCGAGTAGGAGCCGTAGAACCACGCCTTGTCGCGCGCGATCGGGCCGCCGAGATCGAAGCCGTAGTCGGAGATCTGCTTGTTGTGATCGGCCGTGGCGTCGGTGACGCCGGCCGCGCGCAGTTCGGCGGGGACGTTCGCCGCTTCCATCGACTCGCCGTCGAAGTAGCCGCGCGCGCCGCCGTGGAACAGGTTCGTGCCGCGCTTGACGACGAAGTTGAGGCCGACGCCGCCGGTCGGCTGCGTGATCGGCTGGCCCGCGGTCGTCACGTGGATCGCGTCGAAGTTGTCGTAGTTGAAATAGGTCGGCGACGATCCGGTCAGCGTCATGTCGGTGATCGCGACGCCGTCCATCGTCCACACGGCGTCCTGCGGGCGCGTGCCCTTCGACGCGAAGTTGGACTGCTGGCCTGTCTCGTTGCCGCCGACGTTGACGCGATCGACGAGGACGCCGGGCACCGAGCGCATCAGCGAGAACGGATCGCGCGAGGTCGGAATCTTCGCGAGCTCGTCGGCGGTGACGTTCGTCGCCGTGCCGGTCTGCCTCGCGTCGACGATCGGCGACGGCGCGGTGACGGTCACCGTCGCCGTGATCGGTCCGATCTGCAGCGTCGTGCGGAGGTCGACGGTCTGGCCGGGGTTCAGCGCGACGTTGTCCTGCACCGCCGTCGTGAACCCTTCGAGCGCGATCGTCACCTTGTACGAACCGGGCGCGAGATCGAGGAACCGATAGCGCCCCTCTTCGGTGGTCGTGAAGGTCTGCGTGACGTCGGCGCCCTGGAGGGTAACAGTGCTGCCCGGCAGCGCAAGCCCGGATGCGTCGAGGACGCGGCCGGCGATCGTCCCGCCCGCGGTCTGCGCCGCGGCGCTCGCGGCAAGGAATAAGGAAATGACAACGGCCACAGCCGCATTTCTGAAAGACATGAGTGAATCCTTTAAGACAAAGAACGACACTAGTGTCAGTAAGTCTATCGGTTGTTCAGCTAGGAAACAACAGGGCCGGCAGGAGTGCGCAGGCGCGCGCAACGCCGCTCTACCTGGTAAGAACCTGGTTCCAACCTGGTTTCAACCAGGTTTCAACCAGGTTTAAACCAGGATATCTATCAGAAAACATCCCGGCGCAAGCCGGTCAGCCGCGGCGCTTCAGGACGGAGCGGACGTCGAGGCCGAACTTCGGGTCGTTGCGGGTGCCCTCTACTTTTATCGGGATGGCGCTGCCTTTTCCATCCTTCTTCGCTTTCCGGAAGATGGAATCGGCCGGCTTCAGGAGCCATTTCTTCCAGCCGGTGACCATGTCGGATACCGCGCCGTCGAGGAGGACCTGGCCCTTGAAGTCGAGCGTCTCGGGCTTGAGCGCGTAGCCGCCGGCGAGCTCCACTTTCGCGCCGGGGACGGAGAAAGTGAGATCGGGCAGCGCCAGGCGGCCGTCGGAGAGCGTGAACCTCCCCTGGAAGTTCGAGAGGACGTCTGGCCGGCCGGGCTGATCGGCCTCCCCGCGGCTGCGTTTGCTCAGCTCGTCGATCTTCCCCTGCACGTCGTAGTTGGTGAACTTCGTGGCCGCGATCGCGAAATGGCCGTCGAGGTGCAGCCGCTGCGCGACGTCGCGCTCGCCCGGCGGGAGCAGGAACCTCGCGTTCAACCGCAGTGCGCCGGTCATGGGCGGCTTCGGCGTGCGCACCGCCATCACCATCACGTCGTCCACGCGCGCCTGGTCCATCGTGATCTCCAGCGCCACGGTGCGGCCGTGCTGTCCTTTCGGCGCGTCGAGCACCGCGCCCTTCGCCAGCAGATGCGATTTCAGGAAGGAGGCGTCGATCTGCTCGAGCCGTGTATCGCCGTTGGTGCCGTCGATCGTCGCGCGATACTTCGTGTGCAGCGCGAACGGGTGTCCGCCGACGGCGACCGTGAAGTCTGGCGTGTCGGTCTCGCCGTTGGCGTGGATCTCGTCGAGCGTGCCCTGGAACGATCCGCGCGACGAGAGAACGCCCGAGATCCCCTTGAACACGCTCAGATCGGCTTTCGCGAAGTCGAACGTCCCTTTCAACGCCGTATCGCCGGGCTCGTCGCGGTTCCACGGCCCGAAGTCGCCGTGCGTCACGATCTCGCCGGGCGGCACGCCGTTGGTGAGCGTCGCGTCGAACGGCCACGGCTTCGTCGCGCCGAGGCGATGCATCGTGAGGTGATGGATCGCCCAGACCTTCGGCTGCTTGTCGGTCTCCTCGGGCGTGATGATCAGCCGCGCGTCGTCGCTGTCGACGCGATCGATGACGACGCCGCCGTCGTTCAGCGGATCGCGTTTGCGCTCCTTCGGCGTTTCCGGCCGGTCGGTCGGCTGCGGCGCGGCATCCGCGGGGCCGCCGGTGGCCTGCGGCCGCGGCGACTCGTTGCGGATCTTCCGCTCCTGCACGCGCTCCGACTTCGGCGGCACGTTGATGTCGAGGCCATCGAGCTTGACGTGATCCACGTGCTTGCGCGAGAGGGCGAGCAGGTTGCCGTCGACGTGGAACGATTTGACCGTGATGAGCGGCGGCACGCCGGCCGCGGCCCCGCGGCGCCGGATGCGTAAGTTGGTGCCTTCGATGCGCAGCTTCGGGTAGACGCGCAGCGCGAGATCGCCGATCTCCACGTCGCTGTCGAGCTTGGCCGACAACGCCGCGACCATCCGCGTGCGCAGAATGTCCGGCGAAAGTGGTACGTTCGCAACGATGACGGCGAGGACGGCGGCGACGAAGCCGATGAAGCTCAGCGCGAGCAGCAGATAAATCGTGCGTTTTCGGCTGCGGCGCGGGGCCGCGGCCTTGGCCGGCGCCGGCGACTGGGAATCCCGCTCCACAACCCTAGAGTTGAGCACGACGCGTGCCACTCGATCGGAATCGATAAAGAATCGCGGCCGGGCAGGCGAAACCGATCCAGCCGGCTGGCGAGGCAGACGCAAACAGCGCATGCGCCGTCCACGTGACGAGCTCGAACACGTCGTGCGCGCGCGGCACGTAGCGCCAGACGCCTGCGACGCATTCACCCGCGTTGTTTGCGCGCCGCCATCGCACGAGCTGACGATCCGCCGTCGTCTCGCCCGCGAAGCCGATGAGCCACAACACGGCTGCCGCCAGCTCGCGGAGGCCGAGCGTCGCTTCGGGATCCACAGAGGCGACGAGCGCCGGCGCGGAGAAGAACAGGGCCACGATCGCGTATCGCTCGAAGTGGGAAAGCGGATCGCGCCGGTCAAGATCGGCGGGGCGAGTGAGCACGCGATCCCACACCCAGTAGACGCCGAGCCTGGCGCCCCACGATCCGATCATCCACGCGATCGCCGAACGCCGCGGCGCCGCGCCGCCGCCGATGTTCGCGTAGAGCACGCCGAGGCCCGCTGTTACGAGCGGCCATGCGGCGTCCGCGAGACCGCTGCGCCGGACGCGCAGGTGCCACGCCCACAACCCGGCCATGGCGATCGCCGCGAGAGCCCAGCCGGCAAGCGCGAGCGGAACGATCGTCGTGAGCGTCGCGAGCACGGGCCCGTATCGTAGCCGGTCAGCGGCCATTCGCGGTGCTGGCGCAGATTCTGCTACTTCGCCCGATTAACTGGAGGCAAACAGATGAGGACCATCATCATCGCTCTCTCGATCGCGGCTGGCGCGACAATCGGCGCGGCAGCGCGGACCGCACAGCCCGCCGGGCAATCGACGGCGCCGAACGCGAACGCGACGATCACCGTCACCGGCTGCGTCGCCGCGGGTCCGAACAACACGTTCACGCTGACCGCGCCCGCCGACGCTGCGGCGAAGGAAGCGCCGACCGGGACGACGGCGACGACACCCGCCGGCAGCAAGGTCGCGAAGACGATCACCTACACGCTGAACGCATCGAAGCCCGACGATCTGAAGCCACACGTCGGCCACACGGTGCAGGTCACCGGCGTCGAGGCCGCACCGCAGGTGACCTCGGGCACGACCGACAAGAGCGCCGGCGCCGCGAACACGCAGGGCACGACGGGATCGGCCGGCGCCAAGCCGAAGGTCGAAACCACCGCGCAGACGCAGATCGTCGTGCGCGAGCTCACCGTCAACTCGGTGAAGATGGTGGCGGCCAGCTGTTCGTTGGTGAAGTAAGCAAAGACCGCAAAGAGGGTAAAGACCGCGAAGCGCACGTCACGCGCGCGGCCGACGTGACGTGCGATCGTGATTGACGATCTGGATGGCGAGCAGCGCGCCGGCGGATGCGGCGATCACGAACAGAATCATCGCGAGGCCCGGGTAGCCGAGCAGACGGAACGTCGTCGGCACCTGCATGATGAGCGCGGCAGCGACGATGAGCGCCGCCATCACGAGCCCGAGCGCGACGCGGTTCGCCACTTTCTGCAGCCCGTCGATCACCGATCCCTCGTCGATCATCTCGACCTTGAGCCTGAGGTCGTTCGACGAAAGAGCGTCGAGCACGCGGTTGACGCGGCCCGGCAGACGCTCGGCGAACTGCTTCGCATCGAGCATCGTCGAGAGCACGCGCGCCGGCGACACCGATCGGAGCATCCGCTGCCGCATCAGCGAGATCGATTCGTCGCGCACCGCCGCGTTCACGTCGAGCCGCGGCGCGAGCGCGCGCGCGACGACGTCGAGGTTGAGCAGCGTCTTGCCGAGCAGCGCCAGCTCGGTCGGCGAGCGCAGGCCGTGCGCGCCGGCCCGCTGGTTCATGTCGAGCAGCAGGCGGCCGACCTGCAGCTCCGCGAGCGACGCGTTCTGGCACGTCGTGACCAGCTCCACGATCTCCTTGCGCAGCGCGCGCTCGTCGAATGTCTCGGTGCGCGCGCCCAGATCGACCACGACGTCCGCCGCCTCGTCGCCGCGCCCCTCGGCCGCCGCCATGAGCAGTTCCAGCAGCCGCTCCTGCGTGCGCGCCGACAGATGCCCGACCATCCCGAGATCAACGAGCGCGACCTTCTCGTCGTCGGTCACGAAGACGTTGCCGGGATGCGGATCCGCGTGGAAGAACCCGTCGACGATGATCTGATGCAGGTACGCGCGCACGAGCTCGAGGCCGAGGCGATCGACCTGGAGGTCGAGCCGCGTCAGCGGGCTGAGCGCGGTGACCTTCGTCCCGAGCACGTAGTCCATCGTCAGCACCGAGGACGTGGTGTAGTCGACGATCGGCTGCGGGATGATGATGTCGGGGAAGCCGGCGAGATTCCGTCCGAGGACGCGCAGGTTCTCGGCCTCGCGCAGGTAGGCGAGCTCCGCGAGGATCGTGCGGCGGAATTCGGCGACCAGCTCGACGAAGCTGCAGCGCGCGTTCAGGCCGGCGTGGCGATCGGCGAACGCGGCGACTTCCTCGAGCGCCTCGAGATCTTTCGTCACCTGTTCGCGTGCATTCGGCCGCTGCACCTTGACGGCGACCATGCGGCCGTCGCGCAGCGCCGCGCGATGCACCTGGCCGAGCGACGCCGCCGCGAGCGGCTCCGACTCGAACATCGGGAACAGCTTCGACATCCGCGCGCCGAGCTCCGCCTCGACGATCCGCTCGACGTCGGCGAATGAGAACGGCTCGACGTCGTCCTGCAGGCGCGCGAGCGCGTCGGTGTACGCAAGCGGCAGGAGATCGGAGCGGCCAGAGAGCAGTTGTCCGAGCTTGACGAAGGTCGGCCCGAGCCGCTCGAGATCTTCCGCGAGCTCGGTCGCTTCTTCGGGTTGCGGGTCGTTGAACGCGGCGCGGTGCTTCAGCAGCAGCTTCGCGACGGCGGCGTAGCGGCTCAGCTTCGCAGGCAGTTGCACGGCGTCAGCTCCGCCGCTTGGATGTGCAACAGCCGGACCGTCCGTCAGTGCGTCATGCCGTACATCAGGTAGTTCACGCCGAGCTTGTACGCCTCGTTCGTGTCGTCGACGGGACGCAGGCCGCGCCCCGACCACTCCCAGAACTGCGACACGTCGGTGTTGTAGTTGACGATCATCACGAGGCGCTTCCCCGGATCGTTGTCCTCGTAGACGCCGCGGAACACCGGCCGCCCCGCGTTGTAGGCCTGCGGCACGTCTTCGAGCTTCTCACCGAGCTCGAAGAACGAGTGGAAGATGGGATGCGCGCCGTCCATGTCGAAGAAGCGGACGCCGGGGAGCACGCGATTCATGTTCTGCGCGAACGGCTCCCAGCCGCCGCTGTCGATGCCGCGCCACCCGAGCACCTTGAAGTCGTCGACGATGACGAAGCCGCCCTTCTGGATGTAGGCGCGCAGCGCGGCCGCCTCGACGTCGGTGAGCGTCCACCAGCCGACCTCGATGATGTACGCCACCGGATACTTGAACAGCTCCGGATCGTCGAGCGTGAGCACGTTGATGTCCTCGACGTGCGGCGCGAGGTAGCTCATGTCGGTCATGATCCGCATGAGGTTCTGTTCGGCGAGCGGAAAGCCGTGCACCCACGAGGGCCGTCCGCCCGCCCAGTAGCCGCCCGGCGCCGTCTCGTACTTCACGCGCACGAAGGTGAAGCGTCCGTCGTACGCGACGTTGTGGATCGCCGGCACGCGGCCGTAGCCGCCGAAGCCGAAATCGTCGAAGCGGCGCTGCGCGACAAGCGCGGCGGCCGCGGAGACGATTGCGGCGGCGACGAGCGCGAGCCGTCGGCGCGTGCTCACGTGGTCGATTGTAGACGCAACGCATAAGAAGTACGCAGGCGTCTCACATCGCGAGCTTGCCGTCGCGGACCCACGTCGCGCCGCCGACGGTGATCGTCAGATCCGTGAAGAAATTCCAGCGCACGTAGCCGCCGCCGACCGCACCGCCGAGCTCGGCGTTGTCGCCGAGCGAGAGCCGCACGACGCCGGCGCCGTAGCCGTAGTAGGGAATCCACGGCTGGCGATCCGGGACGGCGAGCAGCGGGTTGAAGCCGACGCCGATCTCGCGGAACGCGCGGCCCGCATCGCCCGCGCGCCGCATCTCCGCGTCGACGGCGTCGCGGCCGCTCGCAGCGGTGATCTCGACGACGCGACCGCGGCCGAAGCGGAGGCGCAGACCGTCGACGGGCTTTCCGTCCCACTGCGACGGCGGAAACGCGATCACGCCCTCGACCGACTCCTCGATCGGCGCCACGCGCACGACGCCGGCCGGCAGCTCGATTTCGTGGTCGACGAGAACCTTGCCCTGCGCAGCGCGCACGGCCGACGCGTCGCCGTCCTGCAGGTTGGCCGGCCGATCGCCCGCGCGGAACCGCAGATCGGTGCCCGACGGCGAGGTGATGCGGACGTCGCCGCCGCGCAGCGCGCTCGCGAACTTGCGCTCCACGGCGGCGAGCGCGGCGTAGTCGGTCTGCAGCAGCGCGCGCTGGTAGACGGCGTCCATCACCGGCCGCGGCGGCAGCGGTTGTCCGGCGATGGGGTACGCGCTCCCGTTCTCGATCCAGTGGAAGTGGATCGTCCGCCGGCCGCGATGCTCCGTGAGGTCGTCGTTCAGCCAGTCCTGCATCGCGAGATATGCCGGATGCGACGTGTTCGCGCCCGGCATCATGATCGCGGCGTCGACGTCACGGAACATGGTCTTGTAGTGCGCCCGCGCGTCGCGCGCGCCCTTGGCGAGCACCGCCGCGTCGAACGCGTCGGGCACCGGCTCGCGCAGCACCTCCACGACGCCGAGATCGATCCCGCCGGCGCGCATCACCTCGTAGCGAATCCACGGCTGCAGATCGTCGAAGGTGCCGGGATGCGCGATCGACATCACGCGCTCGCCGGGCCGCAGCGCGAGCTGCTGCACGAGCCGCTTCGCGATCGCCGGGTAGTCGAGCGTCAGCCGCGGCTGCGCGCCGAGCGTCGCGGCGCAGACGGCGGCGAGACACGTGGTAGAGAGCATGCGCATGAGCGCAATCCTAGCCGAAGCGGCGCGCGTTCCGTGGTACGGTGACGAGGATGCCGCTCGTCGCGCTCGAACGCGTATCGATCGCCTACGGACACCTGCCGCTCCTCGACGAGGTGTCGCTGCAGATCGATCCGCGCGAGCGCGTGTCGGTGATCGGGCGCAACGGCGCCGGCAAGTCGACGCTCCTGAAGATCGTCAGCGGCGAGGCGGCAGCCGACTCGGGCACGGTCTGGCGGCAGCCGGCGCTGCGCGTCGCGCGCCTCGAGCAGGACGTCCCGCTCTCCACCGACCGCACGGTGTTCGACGTCGTCGCCGAAGGCCACACGCATCATCTCGCCGAAGACGACGCGTGGCTGCGCGAGCATCATGTCGATCTCGTCCTCTCGCGCCTGGAGCTTCCCGCCGACGCGATCGTCGACACGCTCTCGGGCGGGTGGCGCCGCCGCGTGCTGCTCGCGCGTGCGCTCGTCGGGCAGCCCGATCTGCTGCTCCTCGACGAGCCGACGAACCATCTGGACATCGAGGCGATCACGTGGCTCGAGGAATTCCTCGCCGACTATGCGGGCGCGGTGATGTTCGTGACGCACGATCGCGCGTTCCTGCAGCGGCTCGCCACGCGGATCGTCGAGCTCGATCGCGGCCGGCTGACGTCGTGGCCGGGCGATTACGCCACCTACGTGCGAAGGAAAGAAGAATCGATCGCGAACGAGACGGTGCAGCGCGCGAAGTTCGACCGCAAGCTCGCCGACGAGGAAGCGTGGCTGCGCCAGGGCGTCAAGGCGCGGCGCACGCGCAACGAGGGACGCGTGCGCGCGCTGATGGCGATGCGCGCCGAGCGCGCCGGGCGCCGCGAGCAGATGGGAAGCGTGCAGCTCGAGATCGAGCAGGCGGAGCCGTCGGGCAAGCTGGTCTTCGAGGCGCGCCGGATCTCGAAGGCGTACGGCTCGGCGCCGATCGTGCGCGATTTTTCCGCGCGCATCCTGCGCGGCGACCGCGTCGGCCTCATCGGCCCGAACGGCGCGGGGAAGACGACGCTCCTTCGTTTGCTGATCGGCGAGCTGCCGCCCGACAGCGGAGAAGTGCGGCAGGGCGCCAACGTGCAGGTGGCGTACTACGATCAACAGCGCGAGCAGCTCGATCCCGAGCGCACGGTCTTCGACACGATTGGCGAGGGGAACGACGCGGTGACGGCGAACGGGCGCACGCGCCACGTGCACGCGTACCTGCGCGACTTCCTGTTCTCGAACGACCGCGCGCGCTCGCCCGTGAAGGCGCTCTCCGGCGGCGAGCGCAACCGGCTGCTGCTCGCGCGGCTCTTCACGCGGCCTGCCAACGTCCTCGTGCTCGACGAGCCGACCAACGATCTCGACCTCGAGACGCTGGAGCTTCTCGAGGCGCAGCTCGTCGAGTGGCCCGGCACGCTCCTCCTCGTGAGCCACGATCGCGCGTTCCTCGACAACGTCGTCACCAGCACATTTGCGTTCGAGGGCGAGGGCCGGGTGGCGGAGTACGTCGGTGGGTATACGGACTGGGCGAGTCGAGCGGCGACAAGGACACAGAGGAGGACAGAGGACGCAAAGGCAAACACAAAGGGCAAGGCGGGTGGTGCAGCAACCGAGGCGGGGGAACCGACGCCGGCCCGGCCAGCGTCGAAGCGCCCGAGCTACAAGGAGCTGCGCGAGCTCGAGGCGCTGCCGGCTCGCATCGAGGCGCTCGAGGAGGAGCAGCGGACGCTCGAGGCGACGATCGCCGCGCCGGAGTTCTACAAGGAGCCCGCCAGCACCATCAACGCCGCGCTCGCGCGGCTCGACGCGCTGCAGAAGGAATTGATCGAGGCTTACGCGCGCTGGGAGGAGCTCGACGCGCGTTGAGAGCGGTTCAGTGGATGGCGCCGCTGTGCTGATCGGCGCACGACTGGCACACGCCATCGTCGTGCATCCATTCCGGCGCCGTGCGGTTCCCGCAGTAGCGGCACGCCTGGAAGCGCGACTGCCGCGCCTCGCGCGCGCCTTTGATGAGCGCGGTGAGCGCGTTGAAGAGCGACGTCTCCGGCAGCCGCCGCCACTTCAGCACGCCGACGCGCCGCGGCCGCGGCGCGAGCGTGAAGGGCGACTCCCACACGCCCGCGAACTCCGACACGACCACGCTTTGATCGGTGAGCGCGACGACGACCTGCGCCGGATCGCCGCCCGTGAACTGCATCGATCCGTCGGCCGCCTCCTGCCGCTCGACCGGCGACGGCAGGTGGGATTCGAGAAACGCGATCAGCTGATCGAAACGCTCCGGGGCATCCACCCCTCAAATGTTACACGCGATAGCCGGCCACCATCTCACGCGCCGGCGGCGCGGGCTGAATCGGACGGCCCTGCGACCTGACGAGTTCATGATACGCGGCGCTGATGCGCGACGTGACCGGGCCGACTCCGCCTGACCCGATGGTCCGGCCGTCGACCGACACGACCGGGACGACTTCGGCCGCGGTGCCGCAGATGAACGCTTCGCGCGCCGTCCACACGTCGAACAGCGTGAAGGGGCGCTCCTCGACGCGGATGTTCAGCCCGACGGCCACCGAGAGCAGCGTCTCGCGCGTGATCCCCTTGAGGTTCGTCGCCGTCGGCGGCGTGCGCAGCGCGTGCTCGGTCACGATGAAGAAATTGTCGACCGTCGCCTCCGCGACGTAGCCCTGCGCGTCGAGCATCAGCGCTTCGTCGGCGCCGCGATCGTTGGCTTCGATTCGCGCGAGAACGTTGTTCAGATAGTTGAGCGACTTGATCGACGGGCTCGTCGCGTCGATCGCGTTGCGGCGGAACGCCGACGTGATCACGCGGATGCCGTCGGTCGGCGCGCGGTAGATCGCCAGCTGCGGGCGCACGATGACGATCACTTCGGCGCGCCGGCACTTCCGCGGATCGATCCCCAGATCGCCGGGGCCGCGGGTGACGACGAGGCGGATGTAGCCGTCGCGAATCTCGTTGCGCCGGCAGGCTTCGACGACGATGTCGCAGACTTCGCCCGGCGTGTGCGGGACGTCGAGGCGGATCGCCTTCGCCGAGTCGAACAGCCGCTCGACATGGCGTTCGAGCTTGAAGACGCGGCCGTTGTAGGCGCGGATGCCCTCGAAGACGCCGTCGCCGTAGAGGAGGCCGTGGTCGAAGACGCTGACGGCGGCGTCGGCCGCGGGGCGGAAGGCGCCGCTCACGTAGACCGTGCCGTCGGTCGGCCGGGCGGGAGCGGCGTCTTCGGGTAGAATTGGACTGGTTTCGTTCGTCATGGTGAGGACATCATGCCCAAGGCTGCCGTCGGTCAAGCAGACCAATCGGTGAATGGGTTGTTTGCGGCGCTTGGCGTCGACGCCGGCGCGCTGCCGCGGACGCGCCCGTTCTACCGCCGCATCGTCGCGCTCGTCGAGGACGGGATCGCGCGCGGCCGCATGGCCGCCGGCTTCCAGCTGCCGCCGGAGCGCGACCTCGCCGCGGCGCTCGCGATCAGCCGCGCGACGGTCGTCAGCGCGTACCGCGAGCTCGAGGCGCGCGGCCTGGTGCGCGGCTACGTCGGCCGCGGCACTTTCGTCTCGGCGCGGCCCGACGCCGCGAGCGCGCCGTTCGCGTGGCGCGGCAAGATGGCCGCCTCCGTGCTGCAGTTCACCGATACGACGGTGCGCGATCTCGTGCGCGCGGCCGGCGATCCGTCGGTCGTCTCGCTCGCCGCCGGCGTGCCCGCGCTCGACTGCTTTCCCGCCGCGGCGTTCCACCGCGCGCTGAACCACGTTCTCGCCGCGCAGGCCGCGGCGGCGTGGTGCCACGGGCCGACCGAGGGGATGCCGCGCTTCCGCGACGCGCTCGCGCGCCGCTTCGGCGGCGACGCCGAGCACATCCTCGTCCTCGCCGGCGCGCAGCAGGGGCTCGATCTGCTCGCGCGCTGCCTCATCGATCGCGGCGACGCCGTCGTCGTCGATCGACCGGGGTACCTCGGCGCCATCCAGACGTTTCGCAACGCGGGCGCGCGGCTCGTGGGGTGGGACGTCGCCGGCGCGGATCTCGACGAGCTCGAGGAGCTGCTGCTCCGGTACCGGCCGAAGCTGATTTACACGAACCCGACGAACCAGAATCCCACCGGGTCCACGATGCCGGTGCGGACGCGGCGCGAGCTGCTCGAGCTCGCGGCGCGCTACCGCGTGCCGATCGTCGAGGACGACACCTATCGCGAGCTCGGGATCACCGGTCCGCCGCCGCCGCCGTCGCTCTTCACGCTCGACGAGGGGCATGAGGTGGTGATTCGTATCAACAGCTTCTCGAAGATGCTCGCGCCGGGGCTGCGGCTTGGCTGGATCAGCGCGGTGCGGCCGATCGTCGATCAGCTCGCATTGATCAAGCAGGTCGTCGATCCGCATACGCAGAATCTGTCGCAGCTCGCGGTGTGCGATCTCGTCGAGAACGGGACGCTCGACGCGCACCTGGCGACGCTGAGGGCCGAGCACCGGCGCCGACGCGACGCGATGGTGCACGCGCTGCGGCAGCACATCCCGGCGGCGCAGCTGCAGTACTCGGTGCCCGACGGCGGCATGTATCTCTGGTGCCGGCTGCCGGCGACGATCAGCGCGCGCGCCGTGCAGGAGCGCGCGCGCCGCGAGTCGGTGATGGTGCTCACCGGCGAGCCGTTCTACGTCGATCAGGGCGGCGATCATCAGCTGCGGATCTGCTACACGGCGCAGACGGCGCCGCGCGGCGCGCAGGCGGCGAAGACGCTGGCGCGGTGCATCGCCGCCGCCGCGCACGCGCCGGCCGACGCGCCGGCGACGATGCGTGTCGTGTGACTGGTGATAATTACAAAGACACAAAGACACGAAGAAGATCGCGAACGGCAAGTCGATGGCGCGTGCGGACCGTCCCGCGGAGCGGGCCCCGCGAACGAGAAAGCCGCCGCAAACACAAGCCCTGAATTGCTGCGGCTTGCGTTTGCGGCGGCTTTCTCGTTCACGGGACGGCTGGCTTCGCCAGCCGTCGGTCCGCACGCGCCTCGTCTCTGCGTGCTCTGCGTGCTCTGTGGTTGCTCTTCTCCATGGCTCTGCGTCTCCGTGGTTGATTGCCGCGTCGCGCCGCATACAATCCACCGATGCGAGTCGTCAATCGAACCGCGGTCACGATTACCGGAGCGCAGCCGTACATCGACTGGATGAAGAAGGTCGACGCCGACTTCGCGAAAGGCGCCGTCACCGTCGTCGTCCCGCGCACGAAGGCGTACGGGTCCGCGTTTCTCCTGCCGGAGTTCGATCTCGAGGAGGACCTCCAGGAGTGGGTGGAGGAGAACGCGGCGTGGCTGTTCGACTTCCAGCTCTCGGCGTGGACCGAGGACGAATCGGCGTGGCCGCCGACGCGCGATCTGAAGACGTTCAAGGAATGGTTCCGCGTCGACATCCACAGCGTCGTCGTGGACGTGGCCGACGACGACATCGAAGGCGAGGAGCTGTGATGCTGATTCACGTGGTGTGCTTCAAGTACAAGGCGGAGATCGACGGCGCCGCGCGCGCGCAGCACTGCGAGCGGCTGTCCGCGCTCAGGACGATCGACGGCGTCGTCGACCTCCAGGTGGGCGAGGACGTCGTCCGTTCCGCGCGTTCGTACGACACGGCGCTCGTCGTCCGGTTCCGGGATCGGGCAGCGCTCGACGCGTACCAGAAACACGACCGCCATGTGCCGGTCGCGCAGCACGGCGTTTCCATTTCCGACCACATCATCGCGGTCGATTTCGAGATTTAGCACCGTCCGTTTTTCACGATTCCGAACATCAAACTTTTGCCGATCGCGTCCGTCTATTGAGGCGTGATGCTGATCGCCACGAGCCTCGGCGCGATTGCCTTCGCGGCAGCGGCGGCCGGCTCGTTGCCGCGCGCGGCGGCGCTGCCGCCAATGGTCGTCACCGTCGATGTCACCGTGGATCTGCCGCCGGTCGTCGTCTCGATCGCGCAGCACGAGGCGGACGCGATCTGGCAGCCGACCGGCGTGACGTTCATCTGGCGGCGCGCGCCGCGCGCGAACGCCCCGGCCTCCGTCAATCCCGCCGATCCGTGTCCGCCGCCGCCCCTGGGCCTCCGCGTCGTCATCGGCGACAACCTCGGCCACGCGCCGGCGGATCGCGTGGCGCTCGGCTGGATCGTCTTCGAGGCGGATGGCGCGCCGGCGCACGAGATCTACGTGTCCCATCGGACCGCGCTGGAATTCATGATCAGCACGCGCGGCGTCTCGCGGCCCCTCGCGCAGATGCCGACGGCGGAGCAGAACATGATGGTGGGGCGCGCGATGGGACGCGCGCTCGCGCACGAGATGGGCCACTATCTGCTCGGGTCGAAGGCGCATGCCCGGCGCGGACTGATGCAGGCGACGCACACCGCGTACTCCTTCTTCGACGTCGACCGCAGCGCCTTCGAGATCGACAAGGCGATGCGGCAGGAGCTCGCCGCGCGCCTGCGCCACGAGCCGTCCACCGCCGCGCTGCAGTAGCCGCAGCCGGCAGCTTCGCGATTCCCCGCGCGAGGCTCGGGCCCCCGTCCTCGCACATCTCTGCTACGATCCGCCGACTGTTCTTCTTCATGCCTGAGGTTCCCATGCTCAAGAAAGCCGTTGCGCTCATCGCGTTGATCGCCGCCTTCGGCGCGGCGGCGCCGACCGCGCAGAACAAGACGGCAGCGCCGAAGCTCACGTCGCCCAAGGAGCAGTTCGGCCACGACATCGGCGACGACTACTTCCTCGTCAACTACACGCAGTACGTCGAGTATCTGAAGAAGCTCGATCAGCAATCCGATCGGATGACGGTCGTCGACATCGGCAAGACCGAAGAGGGCCGGACGCAGTACATGGCGATCATCACGTCGCCCGAGAACCACAAGAAGCTCGCGCAGTACAAGGACATGAACCGCCGGCTGGCGCTCGCCGACGGGCTCACCGACGATCAGGCGCGCCAGCTCGCGCTGCAGGGCAAGACCGTCGTGTGGATCGACGGCGGCATCCACGCCACCGAAGTGCTCGGCGCGCAGCAGCTCGTCGAGACGGTCTACCGCCTGAACTCGAAAACCGATCCCGAGACGATGCGGATTCTGAACGACGACATCATCCTGTGCACCGAGGTGAATCCGGACGGGATGGAGCTCGTCTCGAACTGGTACATGCGCGAGGCGGACGAGAAGAAGCGGTCGACGAACGGCGTTCCGCGGCTCTACCAGAAGTACATCGGGCACGACGACAACCGCGACTTCTACATGATGAACATGTCGGAGAGCGTGAACGAGAACCG
>Ga0075435_100000058_pt1 | contig 56883 bp, 52 predicted proteins | sample RhiMethybrSRZTD4_FD_75302 | JGI IMG/M metagenome (GOLD analysis project Ga0075435, IMG submission 75302) | Populus rhizosphere microbial communities from Tennessee, USA - Rhizosphere MetaG P. TD hybrid SRZTD4 | ecosystem: Host-associated > Plants > Roots > Rhizosphere > Soil | place: USA...
TTCGCATGGCCCGGATCATCGCACGCCCGAGGCGGTTCAGCCGCCCCTGCGCCGGCGCAGGTAGGCCGCGCGCACTTCGGAGCGCAGCCGCTTGGCGTCCCAGTCCTTCGAGATGAACTTGTGGATGCGCGCAGCGTTGACCGCCTCGGCGAGCGCCCCCGTGTCGAGCTTGGCGCTGATCAGGACCCGGATGACGTTGGGGTGGAGCTTGCGCACGGCGGCGAGAAAATCCGCCCCGGTCATGGCGGCGAGGCGCTGGTCGCAGACGACGATGTCGAAAGCCTGCTTGGAGAGGGCGTCGAAGGCCGCTTCCTCGCTGTTTGCGGCGAGCATGCGATACCCCGCCGGGCCGAGCGCCCGGCCAAGGAGCACGAGCTCGTGCTCGTTGCCGCCGACGAGGAGCACCGAGGGCGCGTTATCCCGGTCCCTCGCCGAGGGCGGGCTGAGGCGCCGATCGTCGCGCAGCGCCTGCGTGCATTGGTCCGCGCTGCACGGGGCGGCGAAGTAGTAGCCCTGCATCTGGTCGCAGCCGTGCGAGCGCAGGAAGTTCACCTGCGCCTCGGTCTCGACTCCCTCGGCGACGACCTCGAGGTCGAGGCTGTGCGCGAGGTTGATGATGGCGAGCGTGATCGCTGCGTCGTCCGGATCGGCCACGATGTCGCGGATGAAGACGCGGTCGATCTTGAGCTCGTTGACCGCGAAGCGCTTGAGATAGGCGAGGCTCGAGTAGCCGGTGCCGAAATCGTCCACCGACAGCCTGACGCCCAGCTCCTTCAACCCGAGCAGAGTGCGCGCGGCGGCTTCGGGATCGGCCATCAGCAGCGACTCGGTGAGCTCGAACTGCAGGAGCGGCGGGGCGACTGCGGACTCGCGCAGCACGCGACAGATCGAGTCCTCCAGGTCCTTCTGCTGGAACTGGCGCGCCGAAAGATTGACCGCGATCGGCGTCGAGGGCAGGCCCGCCTCGCGCCAGGCCTTGATCTGGGCGCACGCGGTGCGCATGACCCATTGGCCGGCCGGGACGATGAGGCCGGTCTCCTCCAGCACCGGAATGAATTCCGAGGGCGGCACCAGGCCCTTGTCCGGATGCTGCCAGCGCAGCAGCGCCTCGAACCCGCAGATCTTGCCCGTGGCGAGCTCGACCTTCGGCTGGTAGTGGACCTGGAACTCGCCGCGCTCGAGGGCGCGGCGGGTTTCGGTCTGCATGCGCACCCAGCGCAGCGCGCGCTCGTTCATCTCGCGCGTGAAGTACTCGTAGTGGTTGCGCCCCTGCTCCTTCGCCCGGTACATCGCCGCATCGGCATTCGCGAGCAGCGCCTCGGGCTGCGCACCGTCGGCCGGATAGACCGAGATGCCGATGCTCGCGGTGATGTAGGTCTCGTGCCCGTCGAGCTCGACCGGTCGCGCAAGGGCGTCGATGATTTTCTGCGCCACCAGGCTCGCGTCACCCGGCTTGCCGAGGTTCGCGAGCACCACGCCGAATTCGTCGCCTCCGAAGCGGCCCACCGTGTCGCCGGCCCGCACGCTCTCGGAAAGCCGCCGCGCGGCCTCCCTCAGCAGGCGATCGCCGGCGTCGCGGCCCTGCGCGTCGTTCACGAGCTTGAAGCGATCGAGATCGATGAACAGCACCGCCATGGCGCCTCCGCCGCGCGCCGCCTGACCCACGGTCTGCGCCAGGCGGTCCTGGAAGAGGTGCCGGTTGGGGAGCCCGGTCAGGGCGTCGAATTGCGCGAGGTAGGCGAAGCGCTCCTCCGCGCTCTTGCGCTCGATGGCGACCGCGATGTTGTTCGCGATGCTCTGCAGGAAGCTGAGCTCGTCGGCGGTGAACCGGCGCTCGCGCTGGGAATAGGCGCCGAGAACGCCCGACGGTCCGTCCTTCTGTCCGGGGATCGGCACCTCGGCGCCGCTGCGCACGCGGCATTCGCAGCCCTCCCTCACGATAGAGCACCCCGCACCGGCGTAGTCGTCGACGATCACGCCTTGCCGCTCGGCGAGCACGCGGGCGGTCTGGCTGCCCTCGCCCAGGAGAGCGCACTGCCGCCCGATGACTTCGGCGGGACAGCCGAACGCGGCGCGCACCTCGAGCGAAGCGCCATCGGCGCCGCGCTGCAGGATCTTGCAGTGCTCGACGTCGAGCGTCAGCCCGACGATCTCGGCGGCGTTGGCCATCACCTGCTCCAGGTCGAAGTTGCCGAGCGCCTGCTGCGCGAACTCGGCGATCACGAACTGCTGCAGCTTGTGGCTCCTCGCTCCTTCTTCCGCGCGCTTGCGCAGGGTGATATCGCGCGCGATGGCGACGATGATGTCGCCCGTGGCGGAAGGCACCACGCGGCGCACCGATTCCACCGGAAACGTGGACCCGTCCTTGCGGCGATACACACCCTCCACGCTCGCGGCGGCCTGATCGCCGGAGAGCAGCCGTTCATAGGCCTGTGCGAGATCCGACCCGGGCACCGAGAACACGTCCACCGGGCCCATCGTCAGCAGCTCCTCCCGGCGGTAGCCGAGCGCCCGGCAGGCGGCGTCGTTCATGTCGACGTAACGCATCCTCGCCGGATCGATCAGCGTCACCAGGACGGCCGAGGCATCGACCGCGGCGCGGAACTGGCGCAGCTCCACGTCCTTGCGCATCTCCTCGGTGACATCCTGCGCGATTCCGCCGATGCGATAGATCTCGCCGGCGCGGTTGCGCACGGCGAACGTGCGGGTGTGCAGCCACCGCAGGGTCCCGTCGCAGCGCACGATCCGGTACCGGTGGTCGACGCCGCCGCGGGGCGAGCCGTCTGCGTCGCGCCTTACGCGCGCCGCGTCGTCGGGGTGGACGATGGCGAGAAAATCGTCCCGGTGCGCGGGAGGCGGACAGCCCGTGACCACCTCCCACGCCGGGCTGACGTAGAGGATGCGCTCGCTGCCGACTTCCCGCATCCAGACGATCTCGGGAACGTTCGCGGCAAATTCGCCGAACAGACCATCGTTGCCGGAATTGCGCTCGCGGGCACACGTTTTTGCCATGCTGCCATGCTACGGAGAGGCCCGACGCCCCGCTGTCGGAAAAGCCGGGATAGGCCTGTGGGGAAATCTAGATTCGGGGCACCGCCGCGAGCAGGCTCGCCACGACCGGCACCAGCTCGGTGACGACTTTGCCTTTCCTGACAAAGGCGCTCGCGCCGGCAGCGGCCGCGCCGTCGCGGTAGACCCGCATGTCGTAGCTCGAATGCATCACCACTCGCGTGTCGGGCCACGTCGCCTTGATGCGCCGCGTGGCCTCGAAGCCACTCATCCCGGGAAGGGCGATGTCCATGATTACGACGTGTGGCTCGGCACCGGCGAAGAGACTCAAGGCCTGCTCCGCGCCTTCCACGGCGAGCAGCTTGCACGCGGGAAACTCCGCCTCGAGCAGCGCGACCAGCGCGGCGAGCGTCGCGGGATGGTCGTCAACGACCATGATGGTGGCGTTTGTCATTATTTTCGGGCAGCGTAGCCGCGCGCCGCGACCCGCGCTGTAGGGACTTCTTGTCAGTACCGTCAGTCGAGCCCGTCGCTCCGTCAATCGAGCGACGTCAGGCCGTGCTGGATGGCAAATTTCACCAGGCTCGCGATATCCGAGAGGTTGAGCTTCTCCATCAGGCGGCTGCGGTAGGTGTCGACCGTCTTCGGCGAGAGGTGCAGCATCTCGGCGATGCGCACGCTGGAGAGGCCGTCGGCCACGAGCTTCAGGATCTGGCGCTCGCGCGCGCTCAGGCTCTCGAGCGGGCTCACCGCCGTGCGCCGGCCCACCCGGTCGGCCAGGACCTCGGCGACCTTGGCGCTCAGGTAGCGCCGCCCGAGCTGCACCGTGCGCACCGCGTCGACGATCTCCTTGGCTGCCGATTCCTTCAGCAGATAACCGCGCGCGCCTGCCTCGAGGGCCTGGAACACGTGCTCGGCGCCCGCGTGCATCGACAGGATCACGATCCGCGCCTGCGGAAGCGCCGCGTGGATCTGGCGCGCGGCCTCGATGCCGTTCATCTCGGGCATCGCGATGTCCAAGATCACCACCGCGGGCTTCGCCTGCAGCACGCCGGCGAGCGCCTCGCGGCCGTTGCCGGCGGTGCCGGCGATGCGGATGTCGGGCTGCGCGACGAGCAGCGCCGCGAGGCCCTCGCGAATGATGGCATGGTCGTCGGCGATGAACACGCTGATGGTGCCCGGCTGGCTCACGCGTGGGCCGCCTGCGGCTGCGGCGCGGCCACGTGGGGCACCTCGACGATCACCCGCGTGCCTCGGCCGGGCGCCGACTCGATGCGCGGGCGCGCCCCGACCGCCTCTGCGCGCTCGCGCATGCTCGCCATGCCCATGCCGGCGGCCATCGCGCGCGCTTCGCCGTCGAAGCCCGCGCCGTCGTCCTCGATCGTCAGGGTGACCAGGCCGGCATTGGCGCGGAGCGACACCGTCACCGCGCGGGCGCGCGCGTGCTTGACGATGTTGGTCAACGCCTCCTGCGCGACGCGAAAAAGCGCGATCTCGGTCGCCGCCGGCAAGCGTGGCTGCGGCTCTTCGCCCTGCACCTCCACGCCGAGTTGGCTGCGCTTCGCGACCTGCTCCGCATGCTCCCTCAGCGCGGCGAGCAGGCCGAGCTCGTCGAGGCCCGGCGGGCGCATGTCGGTCAGCACGTCGCGCACCAGCTGCGCCGTCGAGTCGAGCAGCTTCTCGCTGTCGTCGAGGCGCGTGCTGGACTTCTCCCACTCGCCGCGCACCAGCCTCAGGTTCAGGCTGAGCGCGGTCAGGTTTGCGCCGATGCGGTCGTGGAGCTCGCGCGACAGGCGCCGGCGTTCGTTCTCCTCGACCTCGAACAGGCGGTGCGAAAGGTCGCGCAGCTGCCCGGCATGCGCGCGCAGCGCCTGCTCGGCGTGCTTCAGCCCGGAGATGTCGAAAAACGTGGTGAACACGGCGTAAGGCTTCGCCGCATCGTCGGCGAACAGCGCCGCCGAGTTGACCGACAGCCAGCGGATCGCTCCGTTGTCTCGCACCAGGCCCATGACGACGCCGGTGCGCGACTGCCCCGTGCGCAGGGTGAGCGGGACCGGCCGCTCTTCGGCCGGGAAAGGCGAGCCGTCGGCCCGCACCGCATCGTGCCCCCCGATCGGCACCCCGAGGCGCATGATGTCGGCAACCGGCATGCCGAGGATGCGCTCGGCCGCCTGGTTGCACAGTCGCACTTTGCCGTCCATGTCGAGGAGCACGATGCCCTCCGCCATGGTCTCGATCGCCTTGGCGAAGCGCGCCTCCGATTCCCTGAGGGCAGCCGCCTGCCCTTCCAGGCGCGCATAGCTCGCCGCGAGCGCGGCGCGCTTCTGTTGCGCGTCGCGCAGGCTCGCGACGATGCTGTCCATGAGCGTGCGCACGGTGACCGCAATGAACAGAAGGAACAGGCACAGCCCGGCGACGTGCCTCCAGTCGGTGTAGCTGCTCAACCGGCGGTGCAGGATCCCGTTGATCTCCGCATAGCCGACGGCGAACACCGCCGCCAGTGCCGCAGCCGCGAACAGCGCCAGGCCACGCCGCTGCAGCAGGACGCCGGCCATGACCAGCACCGCGCCGAGCGCCATGACGGCCGCGTCGTGCAGACCGTCGCGAATCACGCCCACGGTGATGCATGCCGCCAGGAGGAGCGGCGGCAGCAGCGCGCACGCGAGCTCGAGGCGGCCGAGCCGCGCCAGCGCGCTCATCAGAGCGGTGGCTGCGAGGGCCGCAGCCGTAATCAGCATCGGGACGCCGGCTTGGCCGAGGGCGAACTGGATGGCAACCGCCGCGACCAACGCCGCGAGCGCGGTGAGCGTGGCCACGTTGAAGAGCCGCGCCTGGGCGCTGCGCTCGGCGTCCTCGGAATGCTCCGGAGCGGCCAGAAGCCGCCTCAGCGACGCTGCCACTTCCCCTCCAGTGGCCGGCATTGGGATTTTCAGTCTAGCAGAAGGCGCGTTGCGGTATGCCCGGGGTAGGGCGTAGCATGTCCCGGCCCTTAGAGGAGGAGCCATGAAAGTCCTGTTCGCCGCGGCGGCCCTGTCCGGCGTCACCGCAGTCTGCGCGCAATCCCTCGAAGACCTGAAGAACGACGGCCGCAACACCGACAACATCCTGACCTACGGGATGGGCTACCACCAGCAGCGCTACAGCCGGCTCAGCCAGATCGACCGCAAGACGGTGCGCCGCCTGGTGCCGGTGTGGAACCTGAGCCTCGACAACAACTGGGGCGAGCAGGCGCAGCCCATCGTCTACAACGGCGTGATGTACGTGACGAACGCGCGCCACACGGTGGCGATCGACGTCGCGACCGGGAAGCAGATCTGGAAGCACACCCTCGAGTGGCCGCCCGAGACGCCGCGCGTGGTGTGCTGCGGCGTGTCGAACAAAGGCGCGGCGATCTACAACGGGCGCGTCTACCGCACGACGCTCGATGCGCACGTGATCGCGCTCGACGCGAAAAGCGGCAAGGAGCTCTGGAAGACCAAGGTCGCCGAGTGGAAGGACGGCGTGTCGCTCACCCTCGCGCCGCTTATCGCCAACGGCGTGCTGGTGATCGGCAACTCGGGCGCCGAGTACGGCGTGCGCGGCTTCATCGACGGCATCGACCCCGAGACCGGCAAGCGCCTGTGGCGCCGCTACACCATCCCGGCCCCCGGCGAAAAAGGCAACGAGACCTGGCCGCAGGGCACCAACGCCTGGGAAGTCGGCGGCGGCTCGGCGTGGATCACCGGCTCCTACGATCCGCAGCTCGACCTCATGTACTGGGGAACCGGCAACCCGGCGCCGTGGGCGTCGCAATCGCGGCCCGGGGACAACCTGTACACCTCCTCGGTGCTCGCCATGCGGCCGAAGACCGGCGAGATCGTCTGGCATTATCAGTTCACGCCGAACGACGCGTACGACTACGACGCCTGCTGGGAGCTCATCAACGCCGACATCAAGATCGACGGGCGCGACCGCAAGGTCCTGATGCAGCTCAACCGCAACGGCTTCGTCTACGTCCTCGACCGCGCGAGCGGCAGCCTGATTTCGGCAAGGCCGTATGCGAAGGTGAACTGGGCTAGCCACGTCGACCCGGACACCGGGCGGCCGGTCGAGAGCGACATTGCGAAAAGCATCCGAGCCGGCAACCCGACCGAGATGTGGCCGTCCACCCGCGGCGGCAAGAACTGGATGCACGCCTCGTTCAATCCGCAGACCGGCCTGCTGTACGCGGCGACCCTGCACGAAGGCCGGATGTACAAGCACCTCGAGACCAAGCCGCACGTCGTCGGCCAGCGCTACATGTACATCGAGAATCTGCCGCTCCCGCGCGCCGCCGGCGAGCCGATCGGCCACATCGACGCGATCGACCCCCTCACCGGCGAGAAGAAGTGGCGCGTGCCGCTCACGGACTTCCAGGTCTGGTCGGCGACCCTATCGACCGCCGGCGGGCTGGTGTTCACCGGCAAGGAGACGGGCGAGTTCATCGCCCTCGACGCCGATAGCGGCAAGCAGCTCTGGCAGTTCCAGACCGGCTCGGGCATCAACGCGATGCCGGTGACGTACACGTACAAGGGCCGCCAATACGTCGCCATCCTCTCGGGCATCGGCGGCCTGTACTGGAACATCGCGCGCGAGCAGCTGCAGAACGTGCCGCAGGGCGGCTCGGTCTGGACGTTTGCTCTGATGCCGGATTGATGCGCCTGATCGCCGGGGCGCTCGCCCTCGCCTGCGCGCCGGGCTTTGCACAGCAGCCCGATCGGGTCAAGGTCGGGGCGGAGATCTACGAGCGCAATTGTTCCCCCTGCCACGGCGCGCGCATGCTCGACCCGCAGGGCGCCTTCGACCTGCGCAAGTTTCCGCGCGACCAGCGCGAGCGTTTCTTCACGTCGGTGACCAAGGGCAAGAACGCGATGCCGCCGTGGGGCGACGTCCTCAAGCCCGAGGAGATCGAGGCGCTGTGGCTCTACGTCACCGCAGTAGAGCGCGACTAGGGATTAGGCCAGCGCCTTCCCGAAGCGAACCTGGTATTTCGCGTGGACATCTCTCAGCCAGGCGGAGAATTCACGGTGGTATGTGGCGCGCTGCTGAGCGAGCCTGAACCAGAGGTCCAGCGCGCAGCCGCCGCTGCGTGCCTCGGCGAGAGCGCGGTCGCGGTCCCCTTCCCAGAGAAACGTGTCGTTCTTCGATCCCATGTACCATCCCCCGCGAGGTAAGCAAGTCCCCTGATTGCACACCCTCGGCGACCGGAAGACCGTGACAAACGGCGGCACGATGAAGCTTCTGACCCTTTTTTTCAGCCTCGCGCTCAGGCGAAGTGGGCGAAGCTCGTCCGCGACGCCGGCATCAAGCTCGATTAAATGCTTTGTAAAAAATCGGTCAGGATCAACGATCGGCTCGCCGGAACGCTAGACTGCGATCACGTATGGGGAGGATGCGGAGGAAATGCTCGCTTTAGGGTGCCCTGATTAGGGCCCTCGTGCGTTCGTGCGTCGTCGCGCTGCTCGTCTGGGCCACGGCGGCCCATGCGCAATGGCGCGATTTCACCTGGGTCGATCCTTCGCTTCGCTGGCGCACGCTCGAGACGGCGCACTTTGAGGTCCATTTCGCCGAGGCGCGGCGCGCCCAGGCCCGCATCGTGGCGGGCGTGGCCGAGACGGTGTACCCGCGCATCACCGGAATGCTCGCCTGGCAGCCGGAAAAGCGCATCCACCTGGTGCTGCTCGACTCGGCCGATTTCGCGAACGGCTACGCCTCGCCCCTGCCGTTCAACAATTTCGCCGTCTTCCTGGCGCCCCCGGACGCGGGCGAGCTGCTCCAGAACCGCGAGTGGCTCGAGCTCGTCCTGACGCACGAGTTCACCCACATCGTGCACCTCGACAAGGCGCACGGCTCCCCCTATTCGCTGCGCGGGATCTTTGGCCGGCTGGCGTTCCTCTTTCCGAACGCGCTCGAGCCGTACTGGATCACCGAGGGCCTCGCGGTGTACGCCGAGTCGGATGCGAGCCGGGGCTACGGCCGCCTCGGCCAGAGCGAGTTCGAAGGCCTGATGCGCGCCGAAGCCGGCCGCGGCTTCCGGTCGCTGCGCGAAGTGAACGCGGAAGGACGCGGCTTCCCGCTCAACCGCGACTATCTCTACGGCAGTTACTTCTTCGCATTCGTGCGCGAGCGCTACGGGCCCGAAGCGGTGACCCGCCTGGTCGAGACCTACAGCGGCAACATCATCCCGTTCAAGGTCGACAGCAACCCGGTGCAGACCACCGGCAAGCCGATGGACGCCCTGTGGCTCGAATATCAGGAATGGCTGCGGGCACGCTTCCCGCAGAAGTCTCCCTCCTCGGCTCCCGAGGATGAAGTCGGGACACCGATCGCTCGTGCCTGGGCGATTTCCAGCCCGGTGCTCGCGCCCGGAGGCCTGCGCTGGTACATCCAGGCCAATGGCTACACCTCGCCGCAGCTGATGCGGCAGGCGCGCGACGGCGCGCCCGCGGCGATGCGCAACGTCGAGCAGGACGCGCGGCTCGCTCCGGCTCCCGGCGGATCGCTCGTCATGGCCGACCCCGACATCTGCCGCAACTACGACTTGCTCTACGATCTCTATCAGCTCGGGCCCGACGGAGAGTCGAAGCGCCTCACTCAGTGCGGACGCTTCCGCTACGCGGCCCCGCTCGACGACGGCCGCATCGCGGCGCTTCGGCTCGACGCCGGCACGACCGAAGTCGTCCTCCTCGATCGGCAGGGCGCCGTCGAGCGTTCGCTCTACCGGGCAGCCGATGGCGAAGCGCTGAACGGCCTCGCGGCGCGCGGGCGCTCGGTGGTGACAACGAGCTTGCGCGGCGGCCGCTGGTCACTGATCGAGATTGGTATTGACGCCGGCGAGGCCAGAGTGCTGGTGTCCGACGAAGCGGTCAAGCATTCGCCCCGCTTCGGCGACTCCGAGGACGAGATCTACTTCGTCGCCGACTACGGCAAGGTGTACAACGTGTGGTCGCTGCGGCGCGGCGAGCGCAGCCTGTCGCGCTGGACCGCCGCGCCGACCGGGGTGAAGGAGATCAGCGCCCCGAGCGGCGGCGAGATGCTGCTGACGACGATCGAAGCCGAAGGCGACACCTTGCGCCTGCATCGGCTGCCCGCCGCGCCCTTGGAGCGGCGCGAGCTGCCGAAACTCGCGGAAGCGCCAACTCCCGAGCCGAGGGCGGGGATGGATGTCCCCGACCGGCCCTACTCGCCGTGGTCGTCGCTTCGCCCGACCTCGTGGCTTCCCGTCATCGGTCTCGCCGATGGCGCGATCGAGCTCGGATTCACCGTGGCCGGGCAGGACGCGCTGGGCCTGCACAACTATGTCTTCACGCCGCGTTACGAGTTCACGCAGGACGAGCCGCTGCTCGACGCGGAATACGTCTACAACGCACGCCATGGCCTGCTTTTCAGCCGCTACCTGACGGTGAAAGGGCAGGACGATCAGAACGAGATCACCGCCTACAGCATCCACGAACGGGCGCAATGGGTATCCACGTGGCCTACGCTGTCCCTCAACCGGCGCTTCTACTGGGGCCTCGGCGCGGCGACGGAGCGCGAACGCCTCCACCAGCTCGGCTTCGATACCTCATCGGTGCACGATAAGCGCGTGGTGGGGCTGGTGGGCGGGCTCGACACTCGGCGCGAGCGCTTTCTCTCCGAAGGGCCGAGCCAGGGCATGTGGCTGCAGCTCTTCGCCGAAACGTCTAACGGCCTCGGCGGTGACTTTTCCGGCAACGTCTACCGGGCCGACTGGCGCGGCCACCTCGCGCTCGGCAAGACGGTCCTCGCCCTGCGCTGGAACGAAGCCTACGGCCAGGACAAGGCCGAGCCGTTCCAGCTCGGCGGGAGCTTCTCGGACGACCAGTTCACCCTGCCGGTGCTCAACCAGCGCGAGTTCGCGTTGCGCGGGTACGGCAGCGGCGAGCCCAGCCTCATCGGGCATCGTGCACGCCTGGCGACGGTCGAATGGCGCACGCCGCTTTCCGACGTGGACCGCCACTTCATGGTGCCTCCGGTCGGGCTGAACCGGGTATCGCTGAATCTCTTCGTCGACGTCGGCGCCGCGTGGGAGCACGACGCCTCGCCCGACTATCACCGCGGCGTCGGCGCGGAGCTGATGACGGAGGTACGCATCGGCTACCTGATCGGGCTGCAGGCCCGCGCCGGAGTCGCGAGGGGCATCGATGCGCCCGGCAGGACTACCGGCTATCTGCGGGTCGGTCGCTCGTTCTGAGCAACGCTCACTTGATGTTCCGGTAGGCCGGCTCGATGCCGGCGAGATCGACGATGCTCTGCGCCTGTGCGGCCGCGGTCGGTCCCACGGTGTTGTTCTCGAACACGAGCCGAACCCCGTCGTCGCGAAAGCTCGCGGTGTCGCTGAAGTTGTCGTGGATCCTGAGGTCGTGGGCGATGTTCGTCCCGGCCCACAACGGTGCGGAGACGACCAGGTTGTGGTGCACATCCACGTAGGCGCTGCCTTCGTCGAAGTAGAGCGCGCCGAAATTGTTGCGTTGCCCGTGCACGTAGTTGTCATGAACCGAAGACCAGTTCCTCTCCGGGCTGCCCTGCGCGCTCAAGGCGTAGACGCCGCCGCCGTCGACCAACAGCAGCATGTGGTCGTGGATATGGTTGTAGGCGACCTCGTTGCTTTCCGCGTAGGAGTCGGTCCCCCAGCCCCAGCCGAGCGAGATGCCGGTGTAGGGCACATTGGCGACTTCGTTGTGCGCGAGCATCGTTTCCGCCACATACCCGGCCAGGATGCCGACCCCGCCGTGGTACTCGACCGCTATGTCGTGCACGTAATTGCTGATGACCCAGTTGCGGCGGTCTTGCGATGCATCCGCGGCGGTAGGAGTCGTGACGTCGCCGATTCGCAGGGCGGTGCCGGAGATGTCGGTGAACACGTTTCCTATGATGACGTTGCCCTGGCTGCCGCCATCGATCGCGAGGCCCGCCGCACCGAGGTGAACAAACGTGTTCCTCTCGAAGCGGAGGTTGCGGGCGTGCTTGAAGGACAGCGCGGCCGGCAAGCTTTGGCCGGACGGCGGGTTTCCCACCAGCGCGTAGTTCGCCTGAACCTCCACGAACCCATCCGGGCCGGAGGGACGCAGCCAAGTGGCGTACGCGAAGGTAATGCCCGTAAAAAAGAGGTTCCCGACCGGATTGCCGACGCTGCCGGTACCGCTGACCAGGGTCTCGAGAACCGGCGCGATGACTTCCATCTGGTCCAAGCTCTCGCCATCGAGTGGAATGTAGTAGAACGCGCGCGCCGCCTTGTCGTAGTACCACTCTCCGGGCTGGTTCATGAACTCGCGGGCATTTTCCAGCGACGTCGGCATGGTGATCGTCTGGTCTGGTTCCTTGTTGACCGTCGCGTTGGTCCAGCAGGGTTCCTTCATGCGGATCACGCTTCCGTTCCCCGTGATCGATATGCTGGAGATGCCGCAGCGCGACTCGGTCCATGCGGAGCCCGCTGCCGGGGAACCGGTATATACCAGCTCCACTGCGTCCGGATTTCGCCACGTCAGCGGGTCGCGGCTCGTTGTCGCGTAACCGTCGGCCGTTTTCGTCAGCGTGCCGAGGAGGCTCGCTTCCTCGCGCGCACGCGTCGCCCGTTTCCCTCCTACGTAGAACTGCCGGGTTTCGACGTTGTCGATGGTGGCGGCCTGCCAGGTCGCGGTGCCGGCGACCCGGGTCCATCCGCTGATTTGGCGCCCGCCGCTGATCACCGGCGTCTCTCCCGGGTAGGCCCGGTACATGACGTAGAAGCCGCCCGATCCCGAGTCCTCGGGGCCGAACTGCAGCGGCGCGTCCAGCACATAGGTTCCGCCGCGCAGGACCACCCAGATATCGCCCTGCATCTGGATGTTCACGGACCGGACCTGCTGCTGCGCGGCGAGGATCGAGCATGGCGATTGCAGCGAACAGGCCGTACCGGCGCCGCCGGGCGCCGCGAAGAACGTCTGCGCCGGCGGCCGATCCGGTGCAGAGGGCGGCGGGGGCGGGAAGCCCACCGGCGCGGGCCCGCTGGCGGGTTCCGGCGAGGAGGAGGAGGAGCAGCCCGCGAGCAGGACAATCGCGAGTAGAGTTGCGAAGGTCAAGCGGAGGCTCGTCGCCACGTGAACAGATCTATACCACGAACTCGCGGAGGCAGCGTGGACACTCGAAAGCTTCATCGTCGTGCGGTGCTGAGGATGGCCGGAGCGATCGCTGCCGCAGGTCTCGCTCCGGCCCGGCTGTTCGCACAATCGAACTCCCGCGCCGACCTTTCGCCAAAGCCGCTGCCCGCCCGCGGCGAGCTCGTGATCCGAGGCGCCACGGTGCTCACCATGGACGCGAAGCTGGGCGACTTCGAGCGCGGCGACGTCCACGTGCGCAACGGCGCGATCGTGGCGGTGGCGCAGAGCCTCTCCGCGGGCAGCGTGGAGACGCTCGACGGCCGCGGCATGATCTGCATGCCGGGTTTCATCGACACGCACTGGCACCTGTGGACCACCGCGTGCCGGCCGCTCATCCGCATCGACGATCCGAAGCGCGGCTACTTCCCCGTGACCAGCGCGCTCGGGCGCCATTTCACCCCCGAGGACAGCTATCGCAGCGTTCGCCTCGGCCTCGCCGAGGCGCTGAGCGCGGGCGCGACGACGGTCCACAACTGGGCGCACAACGTGCGCACCCCTGCCCACGCCGACGCGGAGCTGCGGGCCATGCGCGACACCGGCGTGCGCGGGCGGTTCAGCTACGGCCAGGCCCAGGGCATGCCCGACGACCAGCCGATGAATTACGACGACGTGGCCAAGGTGAAGCGCGACTGGCTGCCGAACGACGGCATGCTGACGCTCGGGATGTGCTCGCGCAACTTCGGGCCGTCGCAGACCGCGCTCCGCGGCACCATCTCGCTCGACATGGCGCGCCGGGATTGGGGCGGCGCGCGCGAGCTCGGCCTGCCGATCACGCTGCACACCTCGGGGCCGAGCCCGATCAAGGCGCTCGACGAGGCGAAGCTCCTCGGCCCCGACGTGCAGCTCGTCCACCCGCTCCTCACCAGTGCCGAAGAGCGCCAGATCCTGCGCAGCCGTGGCGTGAGCTACAGCATCGCGCCGATCGGCGAGTCGCGCCGGCCGGCGAGCGCCGGCGTCATCCAGCTCGGCGAGTTGCTGGAAGCGGGTGTCAAGGTGAGCCTCTCGATCGATACCACCGGAACCTACGGCTGCGATTACTTCGAGGCCATGCGCATCCTCTACAACCTGCACCAGCATCGCATCGGCGAGCGCGTGCGCCTCACCGCGAGGCGGCTGGTGCAGCTCGCCACGCTCGACGGCGCGATCGACCTCGGCATCGCAGAGCGCGCCGGCTCGCTCACGCCCGGCAAGCGCGCCGACCTCATCCTGGTCCGCACCGGCGACGTCAATATCGCGCCGATCGGCGACCCGTACGAGGCGCTGATCTCGTTCGGGCAGCCGCGCAACGTCGACACGGTGATCGTCGACGGGCGCATCCTGCGCCGCGGCGGCGAATTCGCCGCGCTCGACTACGCCGAAGTGCTGAAGGAGGCGAGCGAGACTGCGTCGGCGCTGCGCGCGCGCGCCAATTGGATCTGATGAACCTGAAACTCGTCGCCTCTCGGACAGTTGGATAAAACACCCCGCCGCGACGACATCGGCGACGAGCGCCGGTTGATTCCCCGCCGCCGCGCTGGCATGGTAGCGTCGTAGCCCAACGGGGGAGGTCAGCATGGTCGTCATCGTCTTTCGTTCCCGCGTGCGCGCCGGGACCGAGGAAGGGCTCATGGCCGACGGCGAGCGCATGTACCAGCTCGCCTCCGCGATGCCCGGGTTCTTGTCCTACAAGGACTTCGTCGCCGAGGACGGCGAGAACGCCACCCTCGTCGAGTTCGACACGCTCGAGCACCTCGCCGCCTGGCGCAACCATCCCGAGCACAAGAAGGTGCAGCAGAAAGGGCGCGAGCTGTACTTCTCCGAGTACCGCATCCAGGTGTGCAGCACCGTGCGCGATTACGACTTCAGGCGCGATGCCTGATCGCTAAGGCGCAACCCCTTGAGCGGAAAAACGATCGAGATCTGGCAGAAGAAGCTCGACTTCCTGCTGCTCGAACAGGCGAAGGCCGCCGACCCGGCCGTGAAGTTTCAGCTCTCGGAAGAGATCAGCAGCACGCAGAAGAAGCTCCGCCAGCTCAAGGCCGCCGCAGGTGGCAGCAAGCCTTCCAGCAAGGCTGCTTCGGTGTTCCTGTCCTACAACCATGGCGACGCAAAGACCGCCGCGGCCATCCGGACTGCGCTCGAAGCGAAAGGCATCACGGTTCGCATCGACGCGAAAGACATGAGTCCAGGAGAGCAGATCCGCGATTTCATCCTGAAGTCCGTCGGCTCGACCGCCGCGACCGTATGCATCGTTTCGCGCCGCAGCCTCCTGTCGGGATGGGTCGCGCTGGAATCCCTCCTCGCCCTGACCGTGGCGGATCTCTGGGGCAAGCGCCGGTTCATCGCCTGTTACGTGGACGACGATTTCCTCGATCTGGCCTTCAGCGTTAAGGCAACCGACATCATCGACCGCAAGATCGGCGAAATCGACAAGCTGATCGCGAAGCATCGCGCCAAGCGCATCGACACCACGGAGCTCAACGATGAGAAGTCGCGCCTGTTCCGGTTGCGCAGCGGCCTAGGCGACGTTCTCGCCAGGCTGCGCGGCGGCCTTTGCCTGGACGTCCGTCCTGGCAAGCGTGCGGCGAGCGTGGCGAAGCTGATCGAAACCTTGCGGCCGGGAAAGACTGAGCCCGGAAATGCCTAAGGCGTTGAGCGCGGCATCGCGCAAGAAAGCGATAAGGGCCTGGCAGAAAAAGCTCGACTACCTGGTCGTTCAGCAGGCGAACGTAGCCGACCCGCAAATGCAGTTCAAGGTGTCCGAGGACATCAGGAGCGCTGAAGCCCAGATTCGCAAGCTCGGAGCGACGCCAGGCGCGTCCAGCGGTTCGGCGCATGGCCATACGTGGCTGGAAAGCCTGTTTTCCGCCACGCTATGCTCGAGGATCAGCCAGGCGGTGCGGCCGCACGCGACTCACAGCCTGGTGTCCATGCTGCGCAAGCGCGTGTCCGGCGATGCGGCCCTGCTCATAAAGGCCGGGCGCTTCCTCGTCGAGCGCCAGCTCCTCGCGACGGCGCAAACGCCGTATTGCGAGCTGACCGGCGAGCGCGAGGCGTTTTTTCCAGACGGCAACCTGCAGCTATGGGATGCGGTGGAAAAGCGGGAGTATCTTCGCCCCAGCCATGCGCTGAACCCCGGGCAATTCCTGGAGCGGACGGTCGAACGCGCGCCGGACTGGTATCAATATTTCGACGCGCTGAGGGAATCCACCGAGCCCCGGCTCGCGCCCGAGGAAATCCAGACCCTCCACGCGATCGAGGTGCGCGGCAAAGGCGGCGCCATCGCCCCGCAATATCTGGTCGCCGGGCTGATGGCGTATTTCCACGATGACTGGTGGCCGGTGATACGCGGCTATACGAGCGTGGGCGACAAGGCCGGGCTGCTGGAGCGGCTCAAGGCGTCACAGTGGATCTGCTGGCTGGTGTGGGGTCCGAGCATTCCGCTGTGCAGGTGCGACCAATGGCGGCCGGTATTCGCCTACCAGTTCGGCTACGGGGACGAGAACAACTCCCTCCCGGTCTACTTCAAGCGCGAGCTCGCGCCGCTACGCAAGCTGCTCGCCGACAGGAAGTACGGCGATCGGCGCGCGGTGCAGATGAGGACGGTGAGCGGCCGCCTGAGCTGGGGGCCGTTTGCCTTCAGCTCGCCCGCGAGCTTCGCTCCGGCCCAGGGCCGCCTGGTCACCCCGCCGCCGCCGACTCCCGACCGCGCCAACGAGCATCCGGCCAACGGCCTGCTGCTCAACCTGGAAGAGGCCGAGCCGCGCGACGGCGATCCGACGCAGCCGGCCTACTTCACCGCGTACGTCTGGCTCATGTTCTGGGTCGGAAAGACTCGGCCGCAAGGCGACGCTCCGGTCCGGCGCCTCAATGAAGAGCCGCTTCCTGCGCCGACCGACGCAAGTGCGAATCGACACCGGATCAGCGCTGAGCGCTTGTGGGAAGACCTGCTGCCGATCTTCGTACACGCAAACATCTTCGATCCGGTGGTGCTGAAATTCCAGAAGGGCATGCTGATCGAAAATGCCCTGCATCTTCTCAGGCAGACCTGGGTCAGCGAGAAACGCGGAATCGAATTCCACCTGGTGTGCGCCTCGGATTACTCCGGTTGCGGCAACGAGATCGAGTTCGCGGCGCCTCCGGGGCAGTCGCTGGTCGAATTGCTGCGCGAGCGCTTGAGAGAGCTCCAGGGCAGCGACCCGGAATTCGCCGGGTCCATCAACCTTCCGGATCCGAAAGAGACGCTCAAGACTCGCAGCGAGGAATTCCGCTGGTTTTTCTCGGCCTGCCGTCTGCCGGACATGGTCGGCGGCTATTACCGGTTCCTGAGGGACAAGGTAAGCGAGTAAGCTCGCCCGCTTGAGCGCTTCCGAGCAGGTGCGCTTCAGGGAAATCGACGCCTCCCCGGGCGGCCTGGCGGAGCTGTCGCGCTTCTATCGCCGCGCGTACGTGCGCGAGTTTCCCGACCCCGACGAGCGCGAATCGCTCGCCAACATGAAGCGTTACCTGCGGCTCAAGGCGCAGGGCTGGTACGGAAGGAACAACTATCACATCGTGCTGGCCGAGCTCGACGGCGAGCCGATCGGCGGCTCGGTGCTCGACTACCTGGCCGAGCCCAATGCCGGGGTCATCGAGTTCCTCTTCATCGGCGCCGCGCACCGGCTCAAGGGCCTCGGCAGGTCGCTGCTCGACGAGACGGCGCGCATCCTGGAGCGAGACGCGCGCGCGGCGGCGGCAAAGCCGCTCGCTGCGATCGTCGCCGAAATGAACGACCCGTTCAGGCCGGGCGAAACGCCGGACAACCTGGATCCGTTCGAGCGCTGCGCGATGTGGGGAAGATGGGGTTTCGGCAAGCTCGGCTTTCCCTATGTCCAGCCGGCGCTGTCGCGCGGCCAGAAGCCGGTCGAAGGCCTGGCCTTGATCGCGCGGCCGGGCGATGGTTCGGACGCGGTCGATGCTCCCTGGGTCCTGAGCGTCGTCGGGGAGTACATGCGCTGGGCCATGCGCATCGACGAGCCCTCGCGCAACCGGCAATACCAGGAGATGGAGCGGTTTCTGGGCGAGTACGTCCGCGTGCCGCTGATCGCGCTGCAGTCCTACGTGGGTCGCGACCCCGGCAAATTCCTCGAGGTGCGGGAAGTGGGCGCCGCGGATGGCTCACTTCAACGCGTGTTGCAGCTGCTGGAGGATTCGATTCGGCAACCCGCGCGCATCGCCTCGGCGAGCGACTTCAGGCGCGCCCTGTCCGCGCCGCGCACCAGGCGCTGCAGCTATCGCTTGTGGAGTCTCCACCGAGGCGATGCGGGCACGGCGGAGGGCCTCGCCAGCTTTTTCGCGCTGCGCCCGGCGGGATTCGGCGGCTATGTCGTGCTCGGCGGCAGCCTCAAAGGCAAAGGATTGCTGCGCGGCCTGCTGGCGCGCATCGAGGAGGCGATGATCCGCGACGTGCCCGGTGTGAACGGCTGGTTCATCGAATGCGGCGATGAAGCGATCGTCCCTTTCCTCCATGTCGGGTTTCATGAAGTCGCGCTCGACTACCGGCCGCCTGCGCTGACAGACCGCAAGAAAGCCGCGGAGCGGCTCCATCTTCTGTACAAGCCTTTTGGAACGGTGTACGCGCCGCCAGCCCTCGAGCGCAAGTTCGTCCTTGGCGCTATAGAGGCAATCCTGAAGCGCGTATACGGCGTAAGCTCACCGAGGAAGCACGCGTGCTATTTGCGCGCACGCGCTAGCCTCGAGCAGAGCTGAGGGGCTATTCCGGCCTTGCCGCCATCGCGCGGATCAGGGTCTCGAGCTGAGGGCTCATCGGCAGGTCGAGGCTCTGGCCGGGATTGCCGGAGTCGGGCAGGCGCTGCAGGAACCAGCGCTTGTACTGGCGCTCGATCTCGCCGTCCTCCGCAAGATCGTGGAAGGCGCGCTTCACCAGCTCGGCGAGCTGGGCGTCGCCTTTCCGGAACACGATGCCGTAGGGGTCGTAGGAGAGGAATTCGCCGACGACCTGGAACTCCTTCTGCGTCCTGTTCTGCGCAAGCAGGCCGTAGAGCAGCACATCGTCGGTGGCGAAGGCATCGGCTTTGCCGGCCGCGAGCTCGGCGTAGGACTGCGCGTGATCTTTGGAAGTTATCAAGCGAAGGTCGATCTTGGAGCGCCGAGCGATCTCCTGCATGGCCCCTTCGTTGGTCGTGCCCGCGGTGACGACCACGGTCTTGCCCCCGAGGTTGCGGTACGAGCGGATCGGCGAGCCGCGCTTCACCAGGAGCTTGGTGCCGGCGACGAAGATGATCGGCGAAAAGGCGACCTGCTGCTGCCGCTCGAGGTTGTTGGTCGTGGAGCCGCATTCGAGGTCCGCGCTTCCCGAGACGATCGCGCCGAGGCGCGTCTCCGAGGTCACCGGGAGCCACCTGAGCGCGAGCTCGCGCCCGATCGCCTCGCCGAGCGCCTCCGCCAGCTTCTTGCACAGCTCGATCGAGTAGCCGATCGGCTCGCCGCGCTTCGAGACATACGAAAACGGCACCGACGACTCGCGGTAGGCGAGCGTCACGGCGCCGGCGGCGCGCACCTTCGCCAGCGTCCCGGCGAGCTCGACCGGCGTGTCTTCCGTCTGGGCCAGCGCGCTGGCCGTGGCGAACAGAAAGACCAAAAACAGCTTCATGCGCGCTATGCCGGTACGACCGCGCCCGCCTCGATGAGGCGCTCTTTTTCGTCGGCCTCCGTGGGCGGCAACAGCTCGCCTTCCCACTTGGCGACCACCGCCGTGGCGATGGAATTGCCCACCGCGTTGGTAGCCGAGCGGCCCATGTCGAGGAAGGTGTCGACGCCCAGGATCAGCAGCAGCCCGGCCTCCGGAATGTTGAACTGGTTGAGCGTCGCCGCGATCACCACCAGCGACGCGCGCGGCACCCCCGCCATGCCCTTCGAGGTCAGCATCAGGATGAGCAGCATCGTGAGCTGCGTTCCGAGCGAGAGCTCGACGCCGTAGGCCTGCGCGATGAACAGCGTCGCGAAGGTGCAGTACATCATCGAGCCGTCGAGGTTGAACGAGTAGCCCATCGGCATGACGAAGCTCGAGATCTTGCGCTTCACGCCGAAGCGGTCGAGCGCGTCGATGATCTTGGGATACGCCGCTTCCGAGCTGGCGGTGGCGAAGGACAGCATGAACGCTTCCTTGATCAGCTTCAGCAGCTTGAACACGCGCGGGCCGAGGAACGCGAACCCGGCGAGGACCAGCAGGCCCCAGAGGAGGATCAGCCCGAAGTAGAAGTCGCCCATGAACACGGCGAAGCGCAGCAGGATCTCCAGTCCGTTGACCGCGACCGTGGCCGCCATGGCCGCGAACACCGCGACCGGCGCGAGCTTCATCACGTAGCCCGTGATGGTGAGCATGACGTGCGACAGCTCGTCGATGGCCGCGACCAGCGTTTTGCCTTTCTCGCCGAGCGCGGCGAGCGCCACGCCGAAGAACATCGAGAACACCACGATCTGGAGGATCTCGTTGTTCGCCATCGCCTCGGCGAAGGACTTCGGCACCAGGTGGGTGACGAAATCCTTGAGCGTGAACTTGGCGGTGGCGAGGTTGGCCGAGGTGCCGATGTCGGGCAGCGGCAGGCCGAGGTTGTGCCCGGGCTGCAGCAGGTTGGCGAGCAGCATCCCCAGCAGCAGGGATACGAGCGAAGCGGTGATGAACCAGCCGAGCGACTTGGCGAAGACCCGCCCGACCGAGGCGGCATCGCCCATGTGCGCGATGCCGACCACCAGGGTGGAGAAGACGAGCGGCCCGATCAGCATCTTGATGAGCCGCAGGAACACGTCGGCCAGGATCGAAACGTATCCGGCGATCTGCGCGGCGCTCTTCTTGTCCGGATACGAAACGAAGATCATGTATCCGACGATGATGCCGAGCACGAGAGCGGCGAGGATCAGGCCGGCCGCGGGCATTTTTTTCTTCATCGCTACCTCCCCTGGGTTGCGCTTCCTGCCCGGCTATCCTACTTCATTGTCATGCCTCAGGGCTTGCCGCGGAAACTCCGGTCCAGGAACGCGACGACGATACGCACCAGCTCCTCTTCGCGATCCTCGAAGAAATGCTTCGCCCCCTGGACCATGATCTGATCCGATCCCGGCACGGCCTGGAGCTGGCGCTTGCGCTCGTCGGCGCCCCACATGGTGACCGTCCAGTCGTTGCTGCCGTAAACGTCGAGCGTGGGGATCTTGATGCGGTACATCTCCTCCAGTCCCTGCAGGATGCCGATATACACCCAGGCGCCGACGCTCTTATCCTCGGTCCGGATCAGGTACTGGTTCGCCATCGTCGCGCCCAGGCTGTGCGAAACGATGGCGATGTTCCTGTAGCCCTTGGCCCTCAGGAAATCGACTGCCAACTGGAACCGCTCGCGCGCATCGGGATAGAGCGGCACATAAAGCCCGAGAATCGCGGTGCTCGGCAGCACCGGAAGCTGAATGGAGAGCGTGGTGTAGCCCTCCTCCGAGATTCGGGTGCGAAGCGTCCCGTACAGCTCGAAGTCCGGGCTCCAGCCGCGCCCGTGCGCGATGATGACTGCGCCGCGCGGCTTCTCGGCCTCGGTGTACAGGCTGAGGAAGCGGTGGCCATTTTTCTGCTCCAGCCACTGCGCCTCGCCGATCATCAGCGTGGCGAGAATGTCATCGGCCCAGCGTTTCTCGCGCTCGTAGTCCTGAGCGCGCGCCGGGCCGATCAATACAACCCCGGCAAGTAGAGCGAGAACCGCGCTACGCAAGGCCCAGGCGGAACGGCATGGTGCGCAGGCGCTGCCCGTTCAGGGCATAGACGGCGTTCGCCACGGCCGGCGGCAGCAGCGCCATGCCGGGCTCGCCGATCCCGCCCGGCTTCTCGGTGCTCTTGACGATGTGCATCTCGATCTTCGGCGTCTCCGGCATGCGTAGCAGCTGGAAGGTGTTGAAGTTCGTCTGCTGCACGCGCCCTTCCTTGAGCGTAATGTCGCCGTAGAGCAGCGCCGTCAGCCCGAACACGATGTTGCTCTCGATCTGCTGCTCGACGATGTTCGGGTTCACCATGCGGCCCAGGTCGACCGCCACGACCACGCGGTGCACCTTCACCTGGCGGTTTTCGACCGAGACTTCGGCCACCTGCGCCATGTAAGTCTCATAACCCTCCATGAGCGCGATGCCGCGCGCGCGCCCCTTCGGCAGCGGCTTGCCCCAGCCCGCCTTCTCGGCGGCGAGCTTGAGCACGTTGGCGAACCGCGGCTGCTTCTCCAGCAGGGACAGGCGGAACTGGTAGGGGTCCTTGCCGGCGGCGGCCGCCATCTCGTCGATGAAGGACTCGTTGGCGAACACGTTGAGCGCGTGCGACACCGAGCGCAGGTAGCCGACCCTGAGGCCCGTGTCGTGGATCACCGTGCCGACCGACTGGTTCGGAATGTCGTACGGTACGAGGATCGCCTCGGTCATGAGCGGATCGACGCCGTCCTTGACCAGCGGCGGGAACAGGCGCGCGGTCACCGACGGCGAGGTCATCTTGAGCGACAGCGCCACGGGCTTGCCGTTGGCATCGAGGCCGCCGGCCATCTCGGTGAGGCTTGCCGGACGGTAGAAGTCGTGCGTCATGTCGTCTTCGCGCGTCCAGATGAGCTTCACCGGCGCGCCGATCGCCTTGGAGATCTCCACCGCCTGGGCCATGTAGTCGAGGTCGATGCGCCGACCGAACCCGCCGCCGAGATAGGTGGTGCGGATGGTGATCTGCTCGGGCTTGAGGCCGGTGATCGCTGCCGCCATGCCGAGCGCCATCTGCTGGAACTGGATCGAGCCGATGAGCAGGGCCGAGTCCTTGCGCACGTCGGCGGTGAAGTTCATCGGCTCGAGCGGCGAGTGGGAGAGGAACGGCATCTGGTACGTGGCCCGCACCGGCTTGGCGGCCGACTGCATCGCGGCCGCGACATCGCCCTGCTGCCGGATGCTCGCCGCGGGCTTCCCCATCGCTTCCGCCAGGCCCTTGAACACGCCCTCGGAGCTCAGGTTCTTGTTCGGGCCTTCGTCCCACGTAATGGTGAGGGCGTCGCGCGCCTGCTTCGCCTGCCACCAGCTGTCGGCCACCACGGCGACACCATCGGTGATGCCGAGGATGTGCTTCACGCCGGGCATCTTCTTCGCCTTCGAATCGTCGAAGCTCGCGACCTTGCCGCCGATCACCGGGCATTGCGCCAGCGCGGCGTGCAGCATCCCCGGAAGCTTGACGTCGATGCCGAACTCGGTCTTGCCGGTGATCTTGCCCGCGGTGTCCAGGCGCTTGAGCGGCTTGCCGACATAGCGGAACTGCGACGGATCCTTCAGCTTCACTTCCTTCGGCGGCGTGAGCTTCGAGGCCGCTTCGGCGAGCTGGCCGTAGGTCGCCTTCTTGCCGCCCGGCCCGGTCACCGCGCCGTTGCGCGCGCTGCACTGCGAGGCGTCGACGCCCCATTTCTGCGCTGCCGCTTCGGTGAGCATGACGCGGGCCTGCGCGCCTGCGATGCGCAGCTTCTCCCATCCGTCGCGCACCGAGGTGGAACCGCCGGTGATCTGGCCGCCGAGCATCGCGTTGATGTACACCTCTCCGGGAGGCGCGAAGTCGACCTTGATCCGGTTCAGGTCCACCCCGAGCTCTTCGGCGACCAGCGTGGGAAGCGCCATCACCACGCCCTGGCCCATCTCGGACCGGGCGCACAGGATGGTGACGGTGTTGTCGCTGCCGATGCGTACCCAGGCATTCATCGCCGAGGTGCTGGCCGCAGCCTGGGCGGCGTTGAAGCCAGGCAGCGAGACGCCGATGACGAGGCTGCCGCCCACGGCGGCGCCGGACTTCAGGAACTTGCGGCGAGCGGGGTTATTGAGCTTGGTCATGATCAGGCTCCCGTGGCGGCTTTGCGGATGGCTGCGCGGATGCGCGGATACGTGCCGCAGCGGCAGATATTGCCCGCCATGGCGCCGTCGATGTCCGCGTCGCTCGGCTTGGAGTTCTCCGCCAGCAGCGCGGCCGCCGACATGATCTGGCCCGATTGGCAGTAGCCGCATTGCGGCACGTCGAGCGCCGCCCACGCCGCCTGCACCTTCTTGCCGACGTCCGAGGCGCCGATGCCTTCGATAGTGGTGATCTTCTTGCCGAGCGCCGCGGAGAGCGGCGTGCCGCACGAGCGCACCGGCTTGCCGTCGAGGTGCACGGTGCACGCGCCGCACAACTGCGCGCCGCAACCGAACTTGGTGCCGGTCATGCCGAGGGTATCGCGGATGACCCAGAGCAGCGGGGTGCTCGGGTCGACGTTGACGTTGCGGGTCTTGCCGTTGATTTCGATGCTCGCCATGCTTTTCTCCCTTAGGTCGCTGAGCGCGGACATTATGCTCCCAACGGTGATCGTCAGGCCGGCCTGCGGCGGGCTAGCACCTCGCACACCGACGCGGTGTCGCCGGACGTGCACGACGCGGCGGCGAAGACCGGACTCTCGCGCGACGCGGCCGGCAATTTGCGGAGGGGATAGTCAGTCCTGAAGTTAGGTCCTTAATCGACGTGGGCGCCTGACGCCTTGATGATCGGCGCCCACTTCGCGAGCTCGGCCTTGATGAACTGGGCGAGCTTCTCCGGCGTGCCGCCGGGCGTCGGATCGACCCCGGCGTCCTGCAAACGCTTGAGGATGATCGGGTCGGCGAGCGCCTTGTTGATCGCATCGCTTAGGCGCGTGACGATCGGCGCGGGCGTCTTCGCCGGCGCCAGGATCGCATTCCAGGTGTAGCACTCGAAGCCGCTTACGCCCTGCTCTTGCAGCGTGGGCAGATCCGGCATCGCCCGCGCGCGCGTCGCCATGCCGCCCCCGATCGCGCGGATCTTGCCGGCCTGAACCTGCGGCAGCACGGTCGGCAGCGCATCGAACGCGAGCGCGATCTGCCCGCCCACGAGGTCGGCCATCATCGGCGCGGACCCGCGGTAAGGAACATGCACCGCCTGCAGCCCGCCGGCGGCGGTCTTGAACTGCTCGCCGCACAGGTGAAGGATCGAGCCCATGCCGGAGGAGCCGTAGCTGTATTTGCCGGGGTTCGCTTTCAGCAGCGCGACGAGCTCCTTCACGTCGTTCACCGGCAGGGACGGATGCACGGCCAGGACGCAAGGCGTGACCCCGACCTGCCCGACGGGCGCGAAGTCCTTCACCGGATCGTAGGGCATGGTCTTGTACAGGCCCGGGTTGATGGCATGCGTCGACACCGTGGCCATCAGCAACGTGTATCCATCGGGCGGCGCCTTCGCCACCTCGGCAGCGCCGAGGTTGCCGCCGGCGCCGGTCTTGTTCTCCACCAGGAACGTCTGGCCGAGCAACTCCGTCAGCTTGGCGGCCGTGATGCGCGCGACCTGGTCGGTCGGGCCGCCCGCGGCGAAGGACACCACGATGCGAACCGGCTTCGATGGGTAACTCTCTTGCGCAAGCGCCTGAGTAGCGGCAAGCACGCAGCTCAATACCAGACCCGCAGACGTCAGCAGCTTCGCCATGTCCGCACCTCCTCCGTGCCAGCCATTTTGCGCCCGGCCGCGCCCTGACGCCAAGGATGACCCGGCTCCGACTGCTAGCTGGCAGCCCCCGGACGGAAAGGCGTAATGGCCGGCGCCTCCTCGGCCTCCACCAGGCGCAACAGCGGCTGCACCAGCTGGTTGAACATCGGATGGCGGTGCCGCGCCCAGACGTAGGCTGGTTCGGGCACGCAACCCATGCGCGCCTTCGGCTCGAGCGCGGTGCGGCCGAAGGAGACGCGCCGGCAGCCGAAGGCAATCGCCTGCGCGAGCGACGCGTGCAGCAGCCGCAGGTAGACGGGAATGCCCTGCGCGGCGGCGGTCCGATCGAAGCCGATGTGATAGGCGAATGCGGTCTCGCCATCCTTCAGGCTGAGGACAAAGCCGATCGCGCGCTCGCCCTGCCGCGCAACGTGGATCACCACGCTATCGCCGCCGGAGGCGGCGAGCGCCGGCCAGTAGCTCCCCGGCAGCGTGAACGGACGGAAGGTGGCGTTGCCGTGAACCTGCAGATAGAGCGCCTGCAGCACGTCCTGGTGCGTTGCGACGTCGGCGAGCGGTTCGACAGTGCAGCCCGCGTCGGAGAACTTCCTGAACAGGCGCTTGATATCGCTTCGCGACTTCGACAGCATGCTGTCGAGGTAGTCGTCGTGCGAGCGCCAGCCCGCCTCCACGCGCAGGACCATGTTGGGCTCGGTGGGAACGGCGCCATAGCTCAGCTTTTTCAGCACGCCGCTTTCGGCCAGCGCGGCAGCATCGAGATCCTTCACCAGCACGACGTCGGTCTTGCCGGCGAGCTTCTCGGCGCGCCGCACACGGTAGAGCACTTCGGCCACCGCCTGCCAGACGGCCGACCTGTCCACACCGGGGGCGATGCACACCCCGTGGAGACCGTATGCCATGAGGTTTCCGCACACCAGGACGCGTTCTTCGAGCGCCTTCCCCAGCCGCCTCAGGGCCCGCTTGCGGCCCGGGCGGCCCACGTGGGAAAGGTTCATGCGCGCAATCTGCATGCACACCGCGGCCCGGGGCGAATCGCCCTCGCTGATGAGCGCGTAGCGCGGCTCGATGTTCTGCGGGCGCATGCGCTCGAATCCCTCCTGGTATTGCGCGCTATGGAAGAAGCTGCCGTCGCGCGTGACGCGGCGCCAATGCTCGGCGTTGAGCTGCGCGAACCGGTCGGCGATTGCGATCTGGAACGCGGAGCGGCTGCGCAACCTGCGCCGCTCTTCGAGCGCTACGCTGAAGAAATTCATTCTTCAGGCACGAAATTCAGTCTTCGACGTTCCATGGTAGAGCGCCTTCACCTGCCTGCCGACGGCATCCGCGTGCGCCGCGAGTGCCGCTTCATCGAGGTCCGCCTTGGGCCGCGGCTCCGGGTCGAAATGGCGGTATTTGTCGGTGCCGCGCACCAGCATCGCTGAATCGCGGACCTTGGTCTGACGCACGTATGTGGGAATGTAGCGGATCGAAAGACCGATGCGACGGTCGCTGCTGCGATTGGCGTCCGAGCCGTGCACCAGCTTGATGTGGTGCAGCGACATCTCGCCGGCGCCCATCGCGAGACCCACGGCCTTCGACTTGTCGACCCCGACCGAGATCTCCTGCCCGCGCGAGAGCAGGTTGTCCTTGTGGAAGGTATCCACGTGCGGCAGCTGATCGACCTTGTGGCTGCCGGGGATCACCTGCATGCAGCCGTTTTCTTCCGTCACATCGGTGAACGCCACCCATGCGGTGACGACGTCGTCGGGCTCGAGGCCCCAGTAGGTGGAGTCCTGGTGCCAGGAGACGAAGCCCGGACTGTTGGCTTCCTTGATGAAGAAGTTGGTGGTCCAGCACAGGATGTCCGGGCCGATCACGTCCTCCACCGCGTCGAGAATCTTGGGGTGGTGCACGAGCTCGTCCGCCCAGGTGAAGAGAAGGTGCATCTTGTGCCGCCAGTTTCCCTGCAGCGGCTTGCGGGTCGTCGCCTCGTGCCCTTCGAGGGCGTCGCGGTAGCGGCGCGCGTCGGCTGCGCTCATCACGCGGACCGGAGAATAGAATCCTTCGCGCCTGTATTGGTCGACCGCGGCTTGCGGCAGAAGCCTAGGCATGCAGCGGTCCGTCGATCGTGACCGGCGCGTCCGGACGGCGGAAGCGCTCGATGGTCGGCTTGAGCTCGGCGCGCACATGGTCTTCGTTGTAGCCATTGAAGAGCGTGCCCAGGAGCCCGCGGTTCACGTCGCTCGTTCCCATCAGCCAGTCGGCGACCGGAAACGTGAGGTTCAGGTTGCGGCTCATCATGATCCCGTAGTTGTGGTGCGCGGTGTGATGGCGGCGGATGGTGTTGATGAACGGCGCATGGCGCACGAACCAGTTGTCGCGCACGTGGCAGCAGTAGTGGAAGGCCTCGTAGATGAGGTACTGGCCGACGATCGTGACCATCAGGATGTAGCCCGCGTTCGGGTTCACGATGGCGCCGAGCGCGAGCGCGAACGGCACCCCGAGCCCCATGAAGGTGAAGAGCGCCCGCCACGGAAAGAAGATGATGCGCCACTCGCGCGTCGTGCTCACGGTCATCTCGTTGTCGGTGAAGTACTGGTGGTGCTGGCGGGTATGCCGATCGTAGATCGCGCGCAGCGCCCAGACGTCGACGAGGCGATGCATCACGCGCTTGTGGATCCACCACTCGAACAGGTTCGACAGGAAAAACACCGGGATCACGAGCGTCCATTCCCAGCTTGCCGCCTGCAGGCGAGACATGCACCAGGCGATGACTGACAGCCCGACAGCATAGATCACGCCGATGTGGAGCGGGCCGCTGTAGAGCGGATGGATTTGAGCGCGGTACTGCTCGCGGAACTTGAGCTGGCGCTCGGCGGGATTGTGCGTGTCAGCGAACATGCGCGGGGAAGCTCCCGGAAGTCGCTAGAACCCCAGTGTCGCGAGCGAGTCGGCGGCCGCGCTGCGCGCGCGCGCGAAGTGTACTTCGCCGCCTTCGAGGTAGGACGCGAGGTGCGCGCTGAGCTCGCGGGCGTCGTCGCCGGCCCCGTCGATCAGCGCGGACTTCCGGCGCCGCAGGAACTGTATGCCCATGAGGTACAGACCTGGCGAGTCGACCACGCCGCCGTCGTGGCGAATGCGACCCTTGCGGTCGATCACCGGCACGTCGAGCCAGGAGTAGTCGGGCCGGAAGCCGGTCGCCCAGATCACGCTGCGGATCCCGTAGCGCTCGAGGTCGAGGCTGAGTGGCGGCGCCGCGGGAACGCGGGTGCGCTCGAAACGATGAGGCGGCTGCACCGAGCCGCTCGGTTCACCAACCAGTTCATTGCGTGCCGCCCAGTCGTCGACCACGCCGAGGAGCCGATTCATCTTGAGGTCGGACAACGCCGCCACGTTGGCGAGCGAGCCTGAAAACTGCGCCACGCCGTCGCGGATGCCGGCGAGGCGCCCGACGAGCTTCACGCCGAGCGCCGTGAGCGCGTTGAGGTCGACGTCTCGGCAGTCGGCATAACCGGCTAGCTGCAGCGACGGCACGTTGCGCGCGCGGTTGAGATCGTCGACCTCCTGGTAGCCCTGGTCCTGCACGCCGACGCTGTCCATCCACCAGAGAATGTCGCGGCCGCGGTAGCGCCGCGGCATGCGGATGTGCTCGCCCACGGCGAGGGTGACCTCGCGCCCCGAGCGCTGGATCTCGTCGGCGAGCTGCACGCCGGTGGCAGAAGCGCCGACTACGAGCACGCCGCCCTGCTCGAGCTGGCCCGGATTGCGGTACTGCATCGGCGTGAGCACCGCGATTCCCGGCGGCACAGCGCCCGCGAACCCCGGCACGCTCGCGATGTTGCACGCGCCGCTCGCGAGCACGAGCGCCCGGGTGCGCCACTCGCCCTGGTCGGTCGCTACGGTGTACCCGGCCTCCGTGCGCCGCACGCGGGTCACCGTCGTATGCGTCCGCACAGGCGCGGAGATCCGCTGCGCGTACCATTGCAGGAAAGCAACCGTCTCGGGCATCGTGCGATACCCGTCGGGATCGTCTCCCTTGTAGCGGTAGCCCGGGAGCCGGCTCAGCCAGTTCGGCGTGAGCAGGCGCAGCGAATCCCAGCGCTCGGTCTTCCACGAGTTCGCCACCTCACCGCGCTCGAGGACCACGTGGTCGATCGCGCGCTCGGTGAGGCAGCGGCTCATGGCGAGGCCGGCGTGCCCCGCGCCGACGATGAGAGCGGTGGTTCTCAGTTCACGCCTCAGTTGAGGCTTTTCTTGGTAGTCGAGACCGAAACGTTGGTCGGGTTGGTGATGACGTCATACACCGCCGAGCGCTTCTGCGACTGCGCGACCAGCGCCTCGAGGTCCTCCTTCGAGGCGTCGGCGTCGATCTCGAAATTCACCTTGATGTCGTTGAAGCCGTTGCGCACGTCGCTGTCGATGCCGAGGATGCCCTGGATGTCCATCGAGCCCTCGAGCGTCGCCTTGACCGAGCGCAGCTGGATCTTGCGCAGCTGCGCGATCGACGCCACGCCGGCGGTCAGGCAGCCGGCCAGCCCGGCGAGCACCATCTCCACCGGCGTCGCGCCCTTGTCCTCGGAGGCGAAGATCTCGGGGTGGTCGGTGTCGAAAGTGAACTCGGTCTTGTGGCTCTGCTGCTGGCCCAGGCCGTAGAATCCCTGGATGCTGGTCTGGCTGTGGGTGCCGTTCAGCCACTTGCAGCTCGCTTTCCAGTTGAACTTGGCGGCCTCGGGCGCCTTGCTCAGCGCGTCGCGCGCACCGAGCAGCGCGTCGACGTTGACTCCGTTCTGAACCTGCTTCTCCGTTTCCGTGCTCATCGTTGCGCTCCTCTGGTGGGTTGACTCAATATGCTGCTCGTGGCGGGCGAGACTAGCCAACGCGCGTAACCCGGCGTTGTCCGTGGCGCATTCTTATTGTTTCAACCGTTTCCGCGACGTACGGCCAATGTTAACCCTGTTGCCGCCGGCCTAGGGCTACCGCGCGGAAACAATCGAGGCACAGAACGTCCCTGCGGCCGCAATCCGGGCGATACGCGCGCTTCCTACCATGGCCGCATGGACAACGCGCAGAAAAGCGGCGCATCGGCCAGCGGCGGGGCGCTCGCCCTCGCCCTGGCGGCCGTGGCCTTGCTCGCCGTCACCATGGGCACGCGCTCGGTCTTCGGCTTGTTCCTGTCGCCGCTCAACTCGGCGAGCGGCCTGGGCGTGGCTACGATCAGCTTCGCCATCGCGGTCAGCCAGCTCAGCTGGGGCGTGGCGCAACCCTTCGCCGGGATCCTTGCGGAGCGCATCGGTGCCGCTCGGGTGATCGCGGGCGGCACGCTGCTCGCGGCCGCCGTCGGCGCGATTCTTCCGTTCGCCCACAGCGCTTCCATGCTCGTCGCGGTCTTCGCCCTGGGCGGGGTCGCGGCTACAGTCGGCGCCCCTTCGCTTCTCATCGGCACGGTCAGCCAGCGCGTGCCGGCGGAGCGACGCGGCATGGTTGCCGGACTGATCGGCGCCGGCGGACCCCTCGGCCAGCTGGTGCTCGCGCCCGCCACGCAGGCGATGATGCTGCTCGCCGGCTGGGTCGACGCGGCGCTCGCCCTGGCCGGGCTGACGCTCGCCTCGTTACCGCTCGCCCTTTTCTTCCGCCGGCCTGCCGCGCCCGCTCCCAGCGCGGCCGAAGCAGCCGCCACGGTCCGCACCGCCCTTGCCAGCCCGCACTACTGGACGCTCAACGCGACCTTCTTCGTCTGCGGGCTGCACGTGTTCTTTCTCATGACGCACCTTCCCGGCGTGATCGAGCTGTGCGGGCTGCCTTCGAGCGTGTCGGGTCTGGCGCTCGCGGCGCTGGGGCTCTTCAACATTGCGGGCAGCATCGCCGCGGGCCTGCTGATCCAGCGCTGCTCGATGAAGCGCACCCTGGCGTCGCTCTATGCCGCCCGGGGCATCGGCGTCGCCCTTTTCATCGTGGCGCCCAAGACCGAGCTTACGGTGCTCGCGTTTTCGGCCTGGATGGGACTCACCTACATGGCCGTGCTGCCGCCGACGGCGGGCCTCATCGGCCGCGTCTACGGCGCCCGGCGCCTGGCGACGCTGCTCGGCATCACGTTCATGGTGCACCAGGCGGGCGCGTTCATCGGCGCATGGCTCGGCGGCGTGGTCCTCGAGCGCACCGGCAGCTACGACCTGATGTGGCGCCTCGACCTCTCGCTCGCCGCGGTCGCCGCGGCTGTCAGCCTGGCCGTGCGCGAGCGGCCGATCGAGGCGGGTCCAGCGGGAAGTCAGGGCATCGCGCCGGCGCTCAGAAGAGAATCCCGAGCTGCCGCATCCTGGTCAGTTCCTGATCCACGACGATCGCTGGGAGGTCTTTCATCTGGTGCGTCGGCTCGCGCTCCGCTTGGTTCGTCACGTCGGTCCTGAACAGCCGGTCGATGTCGTGCAGCTGGTTCTTGATGGAATAGAGCGCCGCGCTGAAGGCGTCGGGCCGGGCGCCGCGGCGATAGTTGCGGTTCTGGTAGCCGGTGACCAGCTCGAAAGTCTTGTCGCGCGCCTCGTGCTGGATGTTCACCTCCCGCTGCGCCTTGCGCTTGCGGCCGTCGCCGACGAAGTGCTCGAAGATCCACATCATCGCTTCGCGGCTCGGCTTGCGCTCGAACTCCGCGGCGGCGAGAAGGAACATGACACTCTCGTCCTTGTACCTTGCTACGCTCCAGACGACGATTGGCTGCCAGCAATAGCGGGCCTGCGGATGCTCGAGGATCTTGGTGCAGCTCAACTGGAATCCGGCCTTCCACGCAGCCTGAAGCTCGGTCCGCGTTACCTCGCGCGGCAGAAACATGGTGCCCCCTCCCCCTGAGTCTGCCTACTATGGGGCGATCAAACCGGGTTCGTCAATAAGGTGCGAAGGTAAGGTGCGAAGGAGCGCAGCCGCTTCAGTCGGATTTCGCCCCGCTCTGCTTCACTAGCCGCCCCCACTTGTCGAGGTCGGCGCTCATGAAGGCGCGGAAGTCTGCCGGGCTGCTGCCGACGGGCTCCGAGCCGTCGTCGAGGATGCGGCTGCGGATATCGGGGGCCTCGAGCGCCTTCACGAGCTCGTCGTGCAGCCGGGCCACGATGTTCGGCGGCATCGCGCCCGGACCGATGACACCGTACCAGCCGACCACCTCGAATCCCGGCAACGCCTCGGCCACCGAGGGCAGCTCCGCTAGCGCGGCGAGGCGCTTGGGCGTCGTCACCGCGAGCGCGCGCAGCTTGCCCGAGCGCACCTGCACCAAGGCGCCCTGCAGTCCGGAGAAATTGAACTCGTAACGCCCGCCGATGAGGTCGATCAGCGCCGGTCCGGTTCCCTTATAGGGGATGTGCTGCGCCTGGATGCCGGTCATTTGCTTGTAGAGCTCGCCGGCGAGATGGCCGCCGGTTCCCAGCCCGGCCGAGCCGTAATTGAGCGGCCGCTGGAAGCTCTTGGTCCAGGCGACGAATTCCTGCAGCGTGTGCGGCGGCGAGGCCGGATTCACCAGCAGCAGGAAGCCTGCGGCGGTGAGCTGCGTGATCGGCGTGAAGTCGTTGACCGGGTGATACGGCAGGCTCGGATTGAGCGCAGCGTTCGCCGTGTGCTGGTGGTACGCGAGGAGCAGCGTATAGCCGTCGGGCGGCGCCTTCGCCGTGATCTCCCCCGCGATCACGCCCGAGGCGCTCGCGCGGTTGTCTACGATGACCTGCTGCTTGAGCGACTCGGCGAGCTTGGCGCCGAAAATGCGCGCGAGCAGGTCCGTCGTTCCGCCCGGCGCCGCCGGCGTGATGAGCCGGATCGGCCGGCTCGGATAGTCCTGCGCCTGCGCCGGCAACGCGGCCGCCAGCACCAGGGCGAAAAGAAGAGTCCTTGGCATCCGCGCATTTTGCGCTCGAAGGCGCAGAACGGAAACCTTGAACCCCACGACGCAGGATCAGTTGGCGAAGATCCGTGCCTGGTTCGGGTCTATCCTGGCTTTGACCATGCCGTGCTCGTAGCTCGCATCGAACCAGTCCATCAGGCGGCGGCGCACCGGCGGAGACAGGTCGATCGACACATCGCTCAGCTGCTTCACCGTGCGCAAGTTCGGATCCTCGTTCGAGACCTGGCGTACGACCTCAGGCTCCACGCGCAGCTTCTCGCCGAACCAGACGCTCGCCTGCTCCTTGTGGGTAGCGGCGTAGTGAATCGACTCACGAAGGGCGTTGCGATAGCGCTGCAGGGCGTCGGGGCTCTGCCGCAGATAATCGGTGCGCATGATGGAGATGAAATCGAACGGCCAGGTGTGGACGACGCGGGCACCGAACTGCTGCTGCATCTTCAGCACCTGGGGCTGGCGAATCACGACCGCTTCGGCAAAACCCTCGTTGAGGGCGAATACCAGCTCGTTCGGCTGGACGTTGAGCAGCCGAACGTCCTTCCCGGGAGCGAGCTTGCGCTCCTTGAGCAGGAGCAGCAGGTCGAGGTGCGAGTCGGAATTGAACGACACGGCGATGCGCTTGCCTTTGAGATCGTCCACCGATTGGGCAGCGCTGCTCTTCGCTACCATGAGCGAGTAGCTCGATCTTCCCAGGCTCGCGACTACCAGCGCCGCGTCAGGCTGGCGCGACAGGAAGGTCGTTACCGGCATCAGGCTCGTCACCACGGCGTCGATGTGGCCGGAGGCGAGAGCCTCCATCATCGGCGGACCATATTGAAAGAAGACGAACTCGGCATCGAGGCCGTGCTTCTGGGCGATGCCGGCGCGTTCCATCACAACCGGGATCTGGCCGTTCATGCCGCTCGGATACGCGATGCGGATCTTGATCGGCGCCGCGCCTGTCGCGGCCGCGGCGCCCATCGAGCTCACCGCCCAGGCCGCGGCCAGGAACGCTCTGGCGGTCTTCAGCGCGCTGCTTTTCGGTTGCATTGCATCCTCCTTGGGCGCCGGTTATTTTGACTTCCAGGGAAGCACGTAGCGCTCCACGCCGGAAAGCGCAGCACCCATCAGCGATCCGAGCACTCCGATCGTCACCATGCCCACCAGCACATAGGCCGTTTCGAGATTCAACCGGCTCATCTGGATCATGTAGCCGAGACCGGATTGCGCCGCGATCAGCTCGGCCGTCACCACCGCCATCCACGACTGGCCGAGCCCGATCTTCAGGCCGGTCCAGATCATCGGCAGCGCCGACGGGAACATGATGCGTATCACCAGCGAGACCTTCTTCGCACCGAGGCTGCGCGCCGCGTTCAGATGCTGGTCCTCGACCGACATCCCGCCGAAAAATGAGTTGAGGAAGATGGGGAAGAAAGCCGCGATGGCGGTGATGAAGAAGCTCGGCTTGTCGCCGACGCCGAACCAGAGGATAGCGATCGGGATCCAGGCGATCGGCGGTATCGGGCGGATCAGGGTGACGACCGGCAGGATCAGGCGGCGCAGCGGAACGAAATAGGCAAGCAGCAGGGCGAGCGGCACGCCGACGGCCGAAGCCATCAGGAATCCGACGAATACGCGCTTCAGGCTCGCCAGCACGTCGTTGACGAGGTAGCCGTCGGCGAGCAGCCGGTAGAATCCCTCGAGCACTACGGCGGGGGTAGGCAGCAGGACCGGATTTTGCAGCTGCAGCGCGATCGCGGTCCAGACGAGCACGAACACGCCGATGCCGATCGCCGCCCAGAGCGTGTTGGCCGCCCAGCCCGGCCCGGCCAGAAGGCTGCGCGCGCTGATCCGCGGGGGAATGTTGGTCCGGATGGCTCGTTCCATGCATTTGCCTGTCAGCTGGTGATGCCGTTGAACACCTTCAGGCTCTCTTCGCGAATCAACCGATGGACGCGCCGGTGGAGCGCGCCGTACTTCTCGCTCAGCGCCACCTCGGGTGCCCGCGGCCTGCCGAGGTCGACGCGGATTTCCTCCTTGATGCCACCGGGCGAATTGGTCATGGCGAAGACGCGGTCGGAAAGATAGAGCGCTTCGTCCACGTCGTGCGTGACGAACACGACCGTGGTCTTGAGCTTTGACCAGATCTTCAGCAGCTCCTCCTGCATGATGCTGCGCGTCTGGGCGTCGAGCGCCCCGAAGGGCTCATCCATCAGCAGCACGGGCGGCCGCGTGGCGAGCGCGCGCGCGATGCCGACGCGCTGCTGCATGCCGCCGGAAAGCTGCGCCGGGTAAGCCCCGGAGTACTTCTCCAGGCCGACGAGGGCCAGGAACTCGCGAGCCTCGGCCTCGGGCGAAGCGTGACCCAGCATGCGCGGGCCGAAAGCCACGTTGCCCAGCGCCGTCATCCAGGGGAACAGCGAATGCTGCTGGAACACGACGCCACAGCGCGCGGTCGGCTCCGTCACCGGCGTGTCGTCGATGCGAACCTCGCCACGGGCGGGACGCACCATCCCGCCAATCACGTTGAGCAGCGTCGACTTGCCGCAGCCCGAAGGACCCAGCAGCGCAGTGAACTCTCCCGGCTCGATCGCCAGTTCGATGTCCTTCAGCGCAAGCATGGCGACGCCGTCGCGCCTGAACTCGACCGAGACGTGCTCGATCCGAATGGAACCCTGAACGGCCCGAGGCTTTTCCGCCAGATGCGTCGACATGTGAGCCCTTTTTTGAGGACCAGTATCCCATGGTGCGCGCTTGCGCAGCCACACCCCGGACAGCGGGATAACACTAAGTCTGCGCAGGACAAATTTTCGTGCGGAAATGCGCACGATCTGCCCGCAAACTGGTCCCGCTGGCGGCGATCCACGTCCTTATAGCGTCGCCGTGCGGCGGGCCCCCCGTACACTAAGGAACGAACTCGTAGGCGCCGATATCGATGACGCCGTTGACCGGGCGCGCCTGCCGGTTGGTGGGGTGCACGTATTGGAAGACCGGCGTGAGATCGAACGTGCCGCCAAGCCCCGGCGCCGTTCCCGCATTGATGCCCGGCGTGGTCGCGGTCGGACGGTAGTCGAACGTCGTTCTATTGACGAAATTCGGCGTGCTGGTGGTCTGGTTCGTAGTCTGTGTCACCGCGCCGCCGCTGACTACGGTGCCGCCGCCGACGAACAGATTGTTCTGCAGCGTCGCGGTGGTGCCGCCCGAGAGCTCGACGAAAGTGCCCGATCCCCGGTCGTTCACGAAGGTATTGTTGACGACATACAACGTCTGGCTTGGGTTGGTCGCACCCTCCTCGCCATAGATGAGTATCGTCGGGTTGTCGGTGTTAGGACCTTGCTGCAGCAGGTTGCCGATGACGTAGGACAGGCCGCCATTCGGCAGATCGATGGTGTAGCTCGAGGTGCCGTCGGCCTCGTCCATGATGCGGTTGTAGAGTATGTAGTTCTCCCGCGAGCGGCTTTTCACGAGGTGGCCGATGTTCGCGTGGTGCGAATAGCTGTAGCGCAGGGTGAGACGCGCGGCGTCGATGTACATGTTGTGCGAACAGCCGAACCCTGTTACGCACGCGCCGTTGCGGGCGAATTCGCTGTACTCGATCAGCACGTTGCCGCCGCCGCCGAGGACGCCGTTTTCGTTGTCGTGAAAATAGCTGCCGCAGACGGCGAGATCCTGGCCGTCGGCGCGGATGCCGGCGCCGTTCTTGTCCGGAACGGCCGCGCCGGAAAATTCCATGTTCTCCACCGCGATGTTGGTGCCGGCCGTAACCCAGATGGCTTTCCCGTTCGAGATGGTGGCCGGCGCAACGAGATGCGCCCGGCCACCCACGCCGCGGAGAGTAAGGTTGCTCGTCGACCAGGTCACCGCGGGGCCGTTGTACGTGCCTGCGTCGATCTCCACTACGTCGCCGCTTAAGAGGCCGGTGATCTGGCTTGGGTCGGTGAACTGGCGGCCGGGGCCGACCTGCACCACGCGTGTGGGCGTGAATGCCTGGTTCGCGATCGCACTCGACACCGTGACATTGGCGCTGCGCTTGAAGGTAGTGCCGCCGTCGCTCGTGAGGGCTACGGTGTAGTTGCCGTTGGCAAGCCCCGTGAGGGCGTAACGGAATGTGCAGGCACCGGCGTCCTGCGTCACGGGAACCGTGGCGGCGGGCGTGCCGCTCGTCGAATTGAAGCCGGCGAACGCGTACACCAGGTTGGCGCTCTCCTGGTGGCGGTTGAGCAGGCTGCTGTCCACCGCACCGCTCACGCCAGCCGTCCCGGCTATATTCACGGTGGCAGAACGCGCGGTGGCGCCCCCGTTGCCCGTGCAGGTCAGCGTGTACGTGCTCGGGGCAGAAATGGAATTGATGGTCTCGTTGCCCGACGTCACCTTGACGCCCGACCAGGCGCCGGACGCGGTGCAGCTCGAGGCATTGCTCGAAGACCAGGTGAGCAGGGTCGAACCGCCTGCGGCCACTGTCGTCGGCGCCGCGCTCAGCGAAACCGTGGGCGCGGGCGGGGGCGGCGCATTCACACTCACCGTCACGGATCGCGTCGTGCTTCCACCGGTGCCGGTGCAGATCAGGCCATAGGTGCTGGTGACCGAAATGGAGCTGATCGTCTGGTTGCCCGAGGTGGCTTTGGTGCCGGACCAGGCGCCGTTGGCCGTGCACGCCGAAGCATTGGTCGAGGACCAGGCGAGCTGCGTCGAACCGCCCGCGTTAACGGCGGTCGGTGCGGCGCTCAGGGAAACCGTCGGCGCGGGCGGGGTTGGCGGCGGCTGTGTGCCAGGCGGCTGTGCAAGCGGCGATTGTGAGGCTCCGCTGCCGTCGCTCGATCCGCCGCCGCAAGCGGCGAGACTGAAAGCGCATAGCAGCGCCAGCCACTGGCCGCTGCGTGCGGTCATCCCTGATTTGTTCTCGTTGAGCGCAGCCATCGGAAGTCGTGTTTGTTAGTTGCCGCGTCAGGAATTGTGAAGATGTTTTCGGCAACCCCGTTATGCCGGAATTGCCGGACGCGAGCGGTATTTTCGCAGGTCTCACATAACGAGCGTGCGAAAGGACACGGCTTTCATTGTGTCGCCCGCATGCGACAAATCTCGAATACTATTTTTCTGCACATCAGCGATCGTTCTAATCACTCGCGCAACGAAACCCGACGTCATCGGCGCGGTTCTGCAGATTCGAGTGCATCCGCCTGGTCGCGGTAATACGGTCCGGACCGTCGTACCAGCCTCCGCCGCGCACGACCTTGCCCTCGCCACGCTCCGGGCCTTTCGGATTGCGCACGTCGCTGCGCGGAAAACTGTCCGCGTACCAATCGGCTACCCACTCCCCCGCGTTGCCCGAGAGATCGTGGATGCCGAAGGGGCTGGCCCCTTTTGGATGCGCTCCGACGCGCGCGACCCCGTCCTTGTAGACCGGGTTCCGGTACGGTTTCCCGAATGTCGCGTGATCGGCCGTCGGCGCATCATTGCCCCAGGGATACCTGCGCTCGTCGCCACCTCGCGCCGCCTTCTCCCATTCGGCCTCCGTAGGCAGCCGCTTCCCTGCCCACAGGCAGTAGCTGGCGGCGTCCTGCCAGTCGACCCCGACAACCGGGAGCTCGGCCTGCAGCTTGACATCCACGGTGTCCCATTCTTCCGGCGGCCTCATGTTGCCGGTGCTCTGCAGGAACGTGGCATAGCGCCCCACCGTGACCTCGTACTTGTCCATGCGGAACGCATCCACGTAGATCCGCCGGCGCGGCGAAACCCTGTCGTCGCCCATGATGAACAGGCCCGCCGGAATCAGGACCGTCGGTGCCCCGTCCTTGCCGGTCTCTGCATTCCAGAGTCGCGACTTGGTCGCGTAGAAAGCCGCGATCGAGACGGCGGCGACCACTGCGAGCGCCGCGATCGCGTATCTCCTTCTCCGCCTCGACAGCTCGCGACTGATGCGGTGCACTTCGGCCGCGACCGCGCCGGGCAGGCTACCGTCTGTCTCGAGAAAGGTCACGGCCTTGATCGCCGCCGGCAACGATTCGACATCCGGCTTGCGCAGCATCACCGGCAGGAGCCTCGCTCCAGCCCTCTCCGCGATGTCGAGCTCGGTCAGCGTATAGCTGCCGTTGTCGATCGCATACGGACTGACCAGCATCACAAAGAGGTCGGAAGCTTCGATCGCCTTGCGGATGCGATTGTGATACTCCTCCCCCGCCGGCAGGTCGCTGCGGTCGAAGAACACGCGGTGTCCCTGCTCGTGCAGCGGCAGGTAGATGGACTTCGCCTGTTCGCGGTCCTCGGAGGCGTAGCTCAGGAAGATCTTCATCTAGTCGTCCACTTCGACCTGTTCCTTCGACTCGGCGAAAACCCACGCGACCGCCACGCCGGCCGCGAAGTATTGGCGCTTCCTGAAGAGCGGGCTAGGCTCGAACACGGCGCCGTCGAGCGCATCGTAGCGCGCGAATCCGCCGACCCACAGCTTGCCGAAGCGCCGCGTGAGCGAGGTGGCGCTGGTCACGCCCGAATAGCCGCCGGGCGCTTCATAGGCGGAGCGCTGCGGCGTGGCGAACTGCGGAGCGACGCCGTAGTAGTACTGGTGGTAGCGCTCGGAGCCGTAGAGCGCCCCGAGCTGCGCGCTGAAATCCCATTTCCCGCCGAGGAACGTCGGCCTGGAGTCGAAGTAGAGATGCGGATAGAAAACGGCGCCCGCGTCCTTCGCGTGCGTGAGATCGGTCGCCACCACGCCGCGCAACGCGAAGCGCACGTCGAGGCGCCGCTCGTTCGGCCGGTCGCGCCACAGCGTGAGGTTGAGCTTGGGACCGATCTCGAGCACGGGATCGAGGTCGGGCATCCCGGCGCGCGCGCGGTTGCGGTCGCTCTTCACGGGCAGCGCGCCGGCCACGCTCAGGTCGAACTCGACGCGGTCCGACTCGTGCAGCACCCCGCGCAGGCCGTCGCGGTCGAAGCGCATGGTCGGGCCGCGATAGACGAAGTACGGCAGCGGAAATGCGTACTCTCGCGTTTCGTCCGAGCCGCGGTAGTCGGGCAGCGTGAGGCCGGTCGCGCCGGCGCCCGCCTCCCATTTCGGTCGCGGCTCGGCGCGCACGGCCGCCACGAGCGCCGCAGACGCCATAAGCGCCGCAACGAGAGCGCGCTTCATTCCCGGCAGTTTTCTACGCGTCGCGCAAGCTACGGAACAAGCCGCCCAGGTAAAGGCCGCGCGAGACCAGCTTCCAGGCCACCATGCGCGTAATAAGGGCGACGTCCACGATCGGACGGAAATGGCTCGGCCGTCCGCGCGGCGTGTAGATCGCCGGGATCGCCACCCACTCGAGCCGGGTGCCGCGGCGTCCCGCCTCGATCAGCGCCTCGCTTTCGAATACGAAGCTTGCCGCCCGGCCGACGCGCGGCGGCAGCGCGAGGAGCAGCGGCGCCGGGTACACGCGGAAGCCCGACTGGCTGTCCTGCATGCGCTCGCCCGCCGCCCAGGCAATCCAGAAGTTGGCGAAGCGGTTGGCGTAGTAGCGCTCGGAGGGGATCGCCGCACTTTGGTGCAGCCGCGCGCCGACCACCAGCGCAGCCGGATCACGCCGGTGGGCCTCGAGCAGCCGCGGAATGTCCTCCGGCCGGTGCTGCCCGTCGGCGTCGAGCGTCAACACCGCCTCGGCGCCTTCGGCGAGCGCGAGCGCGATGCCGCGCCACAGGCTGGCTGACTTGCCGAGGTTGCGGGGGTTGCGGATGAGCGTGACCGGCAGGCCGGCGAGCTCCCTGGCGGTGCCGTCGCTCGAGCCGTCATCGACTACGATGACCTTCGCGAGCTGTGCCAGCGTGCGCTCGGCGACGTCGCGTATGGTCGCCGCCTCGTCGTAGGCGGGAATGACCGCGGCCAGCCTCCCTGACTGCCGTTCGGGACTCATGCCTCTAATATAATGAAGGACAGAGAAGCCTTCAAAGAGGAGCCATGATGGCGGACGCGGCCGACAACGGCTGTGAAATTCTCGTCATCGGCGGCGGCCCCGCCGGAGCGACGATCTCGGCCCTGCTCGCGCAGCGCGGGCGCGACGTTCTCATGCTCGAGAAGTCGCGCCATCCGCGCTTCCACATCGGCGAGTCGCTCCTGCCGCTCAACCAGGAGCTATTCGAGCGCCTGGGCGTAGCCGCGGAAATCGAGGCCATCGGCATGCCGAAATACGGCGTCGAATTCAACGCACCGCCCGACGGCGAAACGGCAGGCAAGGCCTCGGGGCTGGAGTTCGCCGACGCCTGGGACAAGGGTTTTCCCGGGGCCTACCATGTGCGTCGCGCGGACTTCGACCATATCCTGTTCCGCAACGCCGTGCGCAAGGGCGCGCGCGCGATCGAGGGTTGCCGCGTGACGCGGGTGGGCTTCCGTCCCGGCGGCGCCGACGTGACCGCACGCCTGGAGAACGGGAGCGAACGCATCTGGCGCACGAAGTTCGTGGTCGACGCGTCCGGGCGCGACACCTTCCTCGCCAACCACTTCGGCTGCAAGCAACGCAACCGCGAGCACAACAGCGCGGCCGTCTTCGGCCATTTCGCCGGCGCGACGCGTCTGACGGGCAGACGCGAAGGCGACATCTCGATCTTCTGGTTCGACCACGGCTGGTTCTGGTTCATCCCCCTAACCGGCGACGCGACCAGCATCGGCGCGGTGTGCTGGCCGTACTACATGAAGACCCGCAAGACCGAGCCGCGCCAGTTCCTGCTCGATACGATTGCCCTCTGCCCGCAGCTCGCCGAGCGGCTGCGCGACGCCACGCTCATCTCGCCGGTCACCGCCACCGGCAACTATTCCTACAGCTCGCGCCAGTCGGTGGGCGAGAGCTACATCCTGCTCGGCGACGCATTCGCGTTCATCGATCCGATCTTCTCGTCGGGCGTGCTCCTGGCGATGCACAGCGCGTTCGTCGGCGCGGACACCGTCGAGACCTGCCTCGACCGCCCCGAGCGCGCGCGCAGCGCGATGAAGGCCTACGACGCCAGCGTGCACCACGGCACGTCGTCGTTTACCTGGTTCATCTACCGCGGCACGTCGCCCATCCTGCGGTATCTCTTCATGAACCCTGGCAACCACCTGGGCATGCAGTCCTCGCTGCTCTCCATCCTCGCGGGCGACATCTTCCGCGGCACGCCAACGCGCCTGGGCCTCGTCGCCTTCAAGGCGCTTTACTACTTCTTCAGCCTGCTTAACCTCAAGACCAGCTTCAAGGCCTGGTTGCGACGCAAGCAGATTATTGCGGCCTAGGCCATCGCGCCGTTGATCGAGATGATCTGGCCGGAGATGTAGCCCGCCTTCTCCGAGGCCAGGAACGCGACCAGCTCGGCTACTTCGTCCGCCCTGCCCGGGCGCTTCATCGGCACGAGCCGCGCGATGGCCTCCTTGTCGAACCGGCCGCTCGTCATCCCGCTGTCGATGATTCCAGGCGCCACCGCGTTCACCGTGACGCCGCGGCTCGCCAGCTCGATGGCGAGCGATTTCGTCGCGCCGTGCAGTCCCGCCTTGGCGGCCGCGTAGTTGGCCTGCCCGCGGTTGCCCATCAGGGCCGCCACCGAGCTCAGGCTGATGATGCGACCCCATCGCGTGGCCATCATCGGCAGCAGCAGGGACTGCGTGACGTTGAAGAATCCGTGCAGCGACACTTCGATCACGCGCGTCCACTGCTCGCGCTTCATCCCCGGCAGCACGGCGTCGTCGTGGATGCCGGCATTGTTGACGAGAATCTGCACCGGCCCTGCCGCCAGCAGCTCCTTGACGGCGACGGCGGTCCGCTCCGCGTCGGTAACGTCGAACGCGACCGCGTCGGCGGAGCCGCCGCGCTCCCGGATGCCTGCCGCGACGCGCCTGGCCTCCGCCAGACGGGTGTTCGCGTGCACGGTCACGTGCAGGCCGTCGGCGGCGAGCCGCGCGCAGATGGCCGCGCCGATCGCCCCGCTGCCGCCGGTGACGAGCGCGCGCCTCTTCATCCGCCCGCCGCCGCGTCGAGCACGACGAGCGCCTGGCCGCTCAGCACCTCGACGCCGCCGATCCGAAGGCTGAAGCGATAGGTGGCGTGCGAGCTCTCGCCCGCCACCAGCTCCGCCTCGACCAGCAGATCGCCGGCGCAGTCGTCGAGCCGCGCCGCGCGGCAATCCAGGTTTCTCAGGCTCGCGAGGTAGCCGGCGCGTGGTCGGCTGCCCACCTTGCCGGTCAGGCCGCCGTGCACGGCCATCGCCTGCATCGCATATTCGATCCCGCACAAGGCCGGAAGCTGCTCGCCGCTCCGCAGCGGGTTGTCCACGGCGCGCTGCCCGCGGCTGATACACTGGATCCGCTCCGCATCCCACTGCACGACGCCGTCGAGAAGGCACATGGGGCCGCTGTGCGGAATCAGGCGTGCGATCTCCGCGCGGCCTAGGCGCACGGCGTGACCTCCACGCGCAAATGGGCGCCGGCCGGCAGATCGAGCACAATTTCGCCGCGCCCTCCCCTCGCCAATTCCGAGAGCAGCGGCAGGCAGCGCGCAGCCGGCACGCCGCTGCGCAGCGCTTCCAGACCGACATCGCCCATGCGGGTAACCGCGGCAGCCTCTGTCTCGAACTCGATCTCCAGCGCGCCGAGCGACCTGCGGCCGGCCTGGGGAGCCAGCACCAGCGCCACGCCGAAGCTTGCCTTGATCTCGCGCGCCGCACCGAGCGGCGCGGGATAGGGATGGTCATAGGCGATCACCGCGACCGGCTGCCGGTCCAGCGCGACCTGCGACGCCGCGTCGAGCAGCCCCGCGCCGAAGCTGGCATCGTACGCGCACAGGCTGGTGGACGCGGCCCTGCACTGGGTGGCGATGCTCCAATAGCCTGCGGCGGCGTTGTGAACCGAGTTGTGGAAGCGCGTCGGCGAAACCTGGCGGTCCGCCGCGGCGAGGGATTCGCAGATCGCGTGCACGTTGTCGCAATCCCCGCTGGAGGAGGCGAATACCGTCTGCAACTCCGCCGCATCGAGCCCGGAATTCTCGATCGCCTCGATGCCGGCCGCGAGCGCAAGCCGTACCGGCATGCCGGCTCGCCGGCGCTCGACCGCCGGCAGCAGCGGGCTCGCCGCGACCGAGGTCGGGGCCGCCTGGTAGCGCTGCTCGCCCGCGAGCGCAGGGCGGCTCGCCTGCCAGCCGTTCAGCCCCGGGCCGACCAGGCCGATGCCCTGCACGAATGCGCGCATCAAGTCGTCGCCTCCAGCACCACGCTGCAATTGCTGCCGCCGAAGCCGAACGAGTTGCTGAGCACCCGACGCGCGGCGGCGCGCCGCGGCTCGACCAGATACCTCGAGCGCATCGCCGGATCGACCTCGCGGGTATTGGCGCTGCCCGGGAGAATCCCGTGCTTCATGGCGAGGATCGAGATGATGATCTCGGTCACGCCGGCCGCGCCGAGCAGATGGCCGGTCGCTCCCTTGGTCGAGCTGCAGGGCGTCGGTCCCTCGAACAGTGCCGATACCGCGCGGTCCTCCGCCACGTCGTTCGTGCGCGTCCCGGTGCCGTGCAGGTTCACGTAGTCGATGTCGCGAGGAGAAAGGCCCGCGCTGCGCAACGCCTGCTGCATGGCGAGCCGGGCGCCGAGGCCCTCCGGGTGCGGGGTCGACATGTGGTGAGCGTCGCAGCTGTCGCCGACGCCGAGCAGCCTCGCGTCTGCGCCCGCGGCATCTTCCCGTTCGAGCAGCGCGAAGCCGCCGCCTTCGCCGATCGAGATGCCGTCGCGCGCCGCGTCGAACGGCCGGCACGGCCCCCGCGCGGTGAGCTCGAGCGAATGGAATCCGCAGAGCGTGGTGAGGCACAGCGTATCGACCCCTCCGACCACTGCCGCGTCGCAGATCCCCGCTGCCATCATGCGCGCCGCGTTGCCGAACACCTTCGCCGACGAGGAGCACGCCGAGGAGACGACCACCGCGGGGCCGCGCAGCGCGAGATAGCGCTGCACGAAGTCGGCCAGCGAGAAAGTGTTATGCGTCTGCGCGTAGCGGAAGCCGGCGGCCAGCGCCCCGGTGCCCGGGTCGCGGCGGCGGTAGGCGAGCTCGGTTTCCAGGATGCCGGAGGTGCTGGTGCCCATGAACACTCCGACGCGCGCGGCGCCGTAGCGCTCGCGGGCTTCCGCCACGGCGGCCGCGAAGCCGTCGGTCTCCAGCGCGAGCTGCGCCAGGCGGTTGTTGCGGCATTCGAAGGCGGCCAGGTCCGCGCGCACCGGCTGCGCTTCGAGCGCGCGAACGCGACCGACGTGGGTTGGAAACGCCACGTCCTCGAAATCGCACGGCGCCAGCCCCGAGCGTCCGGCAAACAGCGCTTCGGCGACCGCGCGTGCCCCGATCCCCAGGCAATTCACGACGGAATAGCGGGTGATGACGAGCGGCTGCACCAGCGGAATTTAAACGACTTTCCTGGCGACGAACAGGACGTTGCAGAATGGCGTGCCCTGGCTCATCGGCGTGGCATCGACGGCGAAGCCGCGCCGCGACAGGTCGGCGATCCAGCGCGCGGCGCTGCGGCAGTGCAGCGGCTGCGCAAGCTTGCCGCGCAGCGCTGCTTCGAATCGCGCGCTGAGCTTCGTCAAGTGCAGCGCCACACCCGCGTCGGCGTCGGGCTCGCGCAGCAGCAGCAGCCCGCCGGACCGCAGCGCTGCGGTCGCCTTGTCGAGGACGCTTTCCTGCTGCGCTTCGCGGAGGTAAAGCAGCACGTCCAGCATCACGATCGCTGCGCAGGGCGGGAAGTCGAACTCGCGCAGATCGCGCACCTCGAACTGCGCGCCGCCATTCAGCACCCGGCGCGCGAGCTGCACGCGGCCGGCATGCGCGTCGACGCCGCGGAGGCTCAGGCGCGTCGGCGGCGCCGGCCAGTCGGCCGGCCATCGGCCGGCCGCGTACTGGTCGCGCGCAGCCCTGAGGAGCGACAGCAGCAAGCCCTGACCGCAGCCGAGGTCGATCAGGCTGCCACCGTCGGGCAGCAAGCCTCTGCGCAGCAATGCATGGAACACCGGGTCGTGGCGCAGCTTTCCTTTCGCAGCGAACCACGCGTACCTTCCGGCCGCCCGATAAGGCCGCGTCGCGGCCTCGAACACGGGCCTAAACCGCGCGTCCATCGTGGAGCGCGGTTGCCAGCGTGACCGAGGTCAGGCCCTGGGCCGCCACTCGTTCCAGGAGCTCCGGCAGCACCGCGAGCACGGTCGGCCTGGAGTCGTGCAGCAGGACGATGTCGCCCGCCGCCAGCGCTCCGGCGAGCCGCCGCAGAATCCTGGCCGCGTTCCGGTCGACGCCGTCGAATCCTCGCCGCGTCCAGGAGACGTAGCGCAGGCCGCAGCGCGCGAGCACGGGATCGAGCAGCGGGCTGCGCAGTCCCATGGGGGCCCGGAAAAGGGACGGCCGGCTTCCCGTAATGCCGCCGAGGATGGCCTGCGCCGATTCCACGTCCCGTCGCAAGCGGAACACGCCGTAGAGCGCGAAGGCGTTGGAATGGCGCAGGCTGTGATTCTCCACGCTGTGTCCGCGCCGCACGATTTCCCGGGCCAGCTCGGGATGCGCGGCGGCCTTGCTTGCGATGCAGAAGAAGGTCGCCTTCGCGCCATGGCGGTCGAGCAGGTCGAGGACCCGCGGCGTCAGCTCGGGGTCCGGGCCGTCGTCGAAGGTGAGGCTGATCATCCCGCGCGCGGCGCTTTGCGCGGGGAGCCGTGTGAGGTTATCGCCCAGCCACCGGCTGCGCGGCAGGAATACGCCGGCGGTGACCAAGAAGAAGCTCGCCGCAATCGCCGCGGCCGCCCATGGCCAGAGCGAAGGGCGCCAAGCGACCGCGGCGCAGGCCGCGGCCATCGCGAGCACGGCGAGCCCCACCAGCGGCGCAGGGCGCCAACGGATGCGCAGCTCAGGCGTGCTCATGGCGGCGGCCGAGGATAGCGGAGAAAACCAGCGCCAGCACCGTTCCCAGGCCGACCGTGATGCCGATGTCGTGCAGCACCGGCACCCTGGAGAATGACAGCAGCCCGAAACCGATCACCGTAGTCGCGTTGGCGAGGAGCAGGGACACGAGGGTGCGCTCACGGTCGCTTCGCGAGCTCGCCTGCCGGTCGAAGAGCAGCGAATAGTTCGAACCGATCGCAACCACGAGCAGCAATCCCACCAGGTGGAAGATGGAAAGCGAAGCGCCCGCCAGCGCCAGCACGCCGGTCGTGACGAGCACCGCGGCGACGAGCGGCGCCAGCACGGCGAAAACGCTGCGCAGCGACCGCAAGCTGGCGATGAGCAGCGCGCCGATCGCCGCCGCGCCGAGGAGGGAATAGGCGAGCGCCTGGGCGCGATAGCTGTGGTAGAGCTCCTCCGACTCGCGCTTGAGATCGAGCAGGACCGCTTGCGCGCCCGGGGGCGCGGCGAGATGGCGCGCTACTCCGGCCGCGTCGGCGACATTGCGCAAAGGCAACATGGCGGCCCATCCGCCTGCGCGCCGGGCGATCAGGCTGTCGACCCGCAACGCGAGGTGGGTGCCCTGCATGTCGCCGCGCACGACCGGCGGCATGCTGCGCGCGGCGGCCGCGTCGGCAAGGAACGGCTCGAACACCTTTGCCCGAAAAGGCAGTCCGGCCACGGCCTTTTCGAGGTTGGCGCGCAACTGCGCCGGCTCCGGCAGCGCCTGGCGGCGCGCTTCCTGCGTCTTCTGGCTCGGAAGGTAGTCGGCAGGAGATTCGTATCCTTCCAGCATCCCGGCCTGCGAGGCCTCGCGCAGTCCGTCTGCGATCGCCTCGCTTGCCTGCAGCGCCGCTTCCCGCTCGGGCGCGTGGATGACGATCAAGAAACGCACGTCGGGCGCGCCGAGCTCGCCGCGCATCTTCTCGTCCAGCGCCTGATCGGCGCGCGGCACGGGGCTCAGGCTCGCCAGGTCCTCGCTCCAAAGGTGCTTGCCGCGCGTGACCAGCAGGACGGCGACGACCGCGACCAGGACGAGCAACGGGTAGCGCAGCGACGGCGCGCGGCGCGCCGCCGCGCTCGCCCAGGGTCCGGCCGTGCCGACGATCGGTGCGTCCAGCGTCGGCGGAAGCATTCCGGGCAGAACCCAGCGCGTCACCGCCACCGCGACCAGCAGGCCGACGATGGAGAACAGGCCGAGCTGCGCCAGCCCCGTGAACCCGGAGAACAGCATCGCGCTGAATCCGCAAATCGAGGTCAAGACTCCGAGGCGCAGCGTTGGCCAGATGCGCTCGAGTGCGGCAGGCCCTCCCTCTCCGGCGGCCTGCGTGAAGAGATAGATCGCGTAGTCCACCCCTTCGCCGATCAGCGTAACGCCGAAGCCGAGCGTAATGCCGTGGACAGAGCCAAAGCCGAGGCTTACGGCCGCGATACCGGCGAGCGCGCCGCTCGCTATGGGCAGGAGACCGAGCGCGAGCAGCCGGCCGGAACGGTAGACGGCGAAGAGCAGCCCCGCGACCAGTGCCGTCGCGATGAGCGACAGACGCAATGCGTCGTCGCGCACCGCTACCCGCGTTCTGGCCGCGAATACACCCGGTCCGGAGAGCAGCAGCTTCGCCTCGCCAGCATCAGCGCGGGAGAACGCCTCCTGGATCCGCGCAATCGCGTGTTCCTGCGCGCCCACGTCGTAGCCGGGCGCGCGAGTCTGCGCGAGCAGCAAAGCCCGCCGGCCGTCGCGAGAGAACCAAACGCCTTCCCGCGTCGCCGGCCGCGATTGCGTCTCGAGGTGTTCGAGGATCTGCAGCAGCTCCCCCGTGGGATCGCTCGGCGCGACACGCCGCACCAGCGTGCCGGCGGGCGAATCGAGCAACCGCAGGGTCTCCTCGAGGCGCTCGCGCAGCCCCGCGGCCGAGAAGCGCTCCGGGCTGACGGCGGGACTGAGCAGGTAGCGATGGCGCCAAAGAAAGTCGCGATCCGCACCGGCGCCGCTGCCGTCGCCGTTCTCCACCGAGACGAAGCTCGCGTCCTGGCGCAGCTCCGCCGCCATCGATTTGCTCGCTTGCGCCAGCGAGGCCGGCGGCGTGCCCTCGAGCGCGACGAGCACCAGCCGGGAAACCACGCCTTCACGCAGCTGCTCGACCAGCACCTGCTGCTCCGGTGTCGGCGAGCGAGGCAGGAAAGCGGAAACGTCGGTAGTAAACGTCGTGTGTGCGACGATCCATACGCCGGCCGCGAGGAACGCGAGCCATGCACCGACGGCCCAGCGCTCTCCCGCGGTCACGGCGTGTCGCGGGTGATCGTCATCGTCGAACGGTCGCCGTTGGGCTCGATGAATTCGATCGAGTGGATGGTGCCGCGGCTGCCGCCGACGCGGATCTCGCTCAGCAGCTCCTGCATATTCCGATCGGTCGGCTTGAGCACCATGCGCCATTTGCGCTCGTCCCCCTCGAGCGCGATCTCGAACAGGCGCTTCAGCGCCGCCAGGTCTCCCGCCAGGGTGGAGCGGATGCTTTCGACAAAGACGCCGACCGCGGGGTAGTCCTCGAGGCGGATGCTGCGGCGCCGTTTCGGCTGCCCGCTCTCGAGGGTCAGCTGCTCGCCCTCCAGCAGCACGCTTTCCACCCGCGGCGACAGCGTGCGCTTCTCGAGGCGATCGGGTGCCACGTACAGCAGCGTGCCGGAAGATTCGAGCGGCGTAGTGAGGATGCCGACGTACCGGCGCTCCACGAATCGCCCCTTCGACGTCTTCACCTTGGCGAGCTCCTGCATCAGCCGCGCGACATTCCAGGCGGACTCTTCGGCGGCCCCTTCGGCGGCCGCCGCAACGCCATGCGCCAGAGCCGCAGCCAGCAGAACCGCGCGCGCCCTACCGCCAAAAGTCATAGAAGTTGAACCAGTTGTAGGGCGCGACACGGCAGTAGTGCTCCAGCCGTCCCACATAGCGTCGCAGCAGCGCCTCGACTGCGCCATTGCGGGCGCGAACGCGCTCTTCGCCCGGCGCGGCGAAACGCTCGATGTGGATGTCGTAGCGGTTCGCACCGCGGTAGACGCTGAAGAGCAGCAGCATGGGCCGATTCAGGATGATGCCGACGCGAATCGGCCCGGTGGGGAAGAGCGCCGGCCGGCCCAAGAATTCACAGCTCATTTTTCCCCCTTCGCCGAGGGTACGGTCCGCCAGCATGCCGACGACTTCGCCGCGCTCGAACGCGGCCTCCACCTGCAGCATGGCATCGAGGCGGCCGAGCGGAATGATGTCGTCGTGGAGGCTCGGATTGACGCCCCGCAGGATGGCTCCCACTTTGCGCGCGTTTTCCTCGTACATCAGCATGCGGATCCGCAGTCCCTTCGTCCTGCCGAGCGCGCGCGCAACCTCGGCGCTGCCGAGGTGCGCGCTGAGGATCATGCAGCCTTCTCCCTGGGCCACCGCCTGTTCGAAGACATCGAAGCCGTGCATGCGCACTTCGAAGCGGGCGAGCTCGTCGTTCAGCAGGAAGATGCGGTCGAGCAGCACCGCCGCAAAGCTGTGAAAGTGGCGGAAGAGATCGCGCGGCCGCGCCTTGCGGCCGAGCACCCGGCCGAGATACTCGCGCGAAGCCGAGCGCGCGCGCGGCGAGAACGCGACGAAGTAGAGGCAGATGGGATAGAGCAGGAGCCGCGCCGCGCTCCGCCCGATCACCCTCGCCACCCAGACGATCACGCGCAGCGCGAGCGCGTTGCCGCGCTCGGGCCGGTGCACCCAGTCGGGCTCGTGCACCTCGCCCGCTACGCGTGCGTCGACGGGTCGGGGCATGACATCCTGCCGGCCAGCACGATCCTGCCTTCGACGGCGCAGCTGAAGCTGATCTCGCCGCCGCTGCGCGAGAACTCGATCACCACGCGATCTCCCGGTCGCGCGGGGCGCAGGAATTTCGCGGAGGAGATCGAGAAAGGCGCGCGCGGCGCGCCAATGCTCCGCTCGATCGCCTGGATGGCTTCGCTCAGCAGCACTGCCCCCGGAATGATGGGATTGCCCTCGAAATGCCCGCGCGAGGAGGGATGGTCCGGCAGGAAGACGCGCTCGACGACGCCGCGGCGGGGTGCGGCGGCGCTCACGGGCCGGCGACGATCCGCGTGAGCGACTCCCGCGGCAGCTTGCCGATGTCGTTGCGCGGCAGCGCTTCGACCATGCAGAGCGGCCGAGGCAGGAAGGCAGGGTCGATGCGCAGGCGCAGAGCGCTCATCAGGGATTCCGCCGTATGCCCCGGAGCGACCGCGAATGCGGCAAGGCGGGCCACGGCCTCGCCGTCGTCGTCCGGCACGATGAAGACGCCGTCGAGCACGCCCTCGATCGAATTCAGGTGGTAGTTGAGATGCGCGAGCGAGGTGCGCTTGCCGGCGATGTTCACCAGATCGGAGGTGCGGCCATGCAGCAGGAACCTGTCGCTGCCGCGCAGCTCGATGACGTCGGCGAGCAGCACTTCGCCCTCGATGTGGCCGCCGCTCGCCCAGGCGCCCCGGCTGTCGCCGCGGAGTTGAACACCCGGCAGCGTCCGCCACTCGTTCGTCTCCACGGTGCGCCGGGTGGCGACCTGGCCCGCCTCGGTGCAACCGTAGATTTCGTGCAGCGGGGCACCGAAGCGTGCCTCAGCCGTCGCCGCGAGCTGCGGCGCCAGCGGGGCGGTAGCGCAGAGCACGAGATCGACGCTGGGCAGCTCGTCCGGCTCGCCGAGCAGCACGCGCAGGTGGATGGGCGTGGTCACCAGGCTGCGCGGGCGCGGCAGCGCATCCAGCTCGCTGCGGATATCGGCGGGGAAGAACGGCCGGCCGGCGTGCAGCGCGAGCCCGCCCTGCATCGCCATCAGCAGCGTGGATTCCAGGCCGTAGGAATGCTGCGGCGGCACGGTGCCGATCACAGCCATGCCCGGAAACGCGCGCAGGCCGAGGGCTTCGAGCTCCTCTGCGGCGCTACGCACCATGCTGCCCCAGGTCCTCGGGAAGGGCTTCTGCTCGCCGGTGGAGCCGGACGTGAACAGGACGGCCGCGAGCTGCTCCGCCGGGACGGCCGGCATGTCGGAAGCCCCCGCTGCACCGCCGCCCAGCTCGGGAAACGCCAGCGTCTCCAGCCCGGCGGGCGCGCCCGGCGCATCGCTGAGGCAGCAGAGGTCCGGGTAGCTCGCGACCAGGCGGCCGACGAGATCGGGCGTCTCGTTCGGCGGCAACAGGCTCACCTGACGGCGCACGAGCGCCGCCGCGAACCCCACGGCGAAGCGGTAGCGGTCCGTGCAGCGATTGAACACATGGTGCCGCTCCGGCAGGGCGGCCGCGACGCGGCGCACGTCGCGGCAGAACTCATCGACGCCGACGGCGCGGCCAGCGCGCCAGGCGAACACCCCGCCGGTGGCGTGGCCCTGGAGCAGCGGCAGGGCTGCGGTCATGGTGCCCGGGAGGTCACTTCGGCAAACGCGGTCAGGATGCGCGCGATGGAAACGGGTGGAACGAGCGGGAAGCACAGCGCCCGGTAAGCCTGCTGGGCCACGAACATCAGCGCGAGCAGCGGCAGGTCGAGCACGTTGACGAACATCGACCAGATGTCGTGCGGCGCGAAGGCCAGCAGCAGGCCGGAAACGAGGACTTGCCCGGCGAAGAACGCGCACCACGCGACGGTCAGGCGGCGCGTGAAGCACTCCATGTCGGGCGTCACCGAGCCATGGATGCGGCGGGCGATCCGCGTGATCAGCGGCTCGCGCCCCGGGCGCAGGGTGCGGCCGAAATACCAGAGCAGCGCGAGGTAGGCGCCCGCGTGAGCGAGCCCGGCGAGCGCGTTCGCGCCCAGCGAGTCGCGCAGGGCGAAGTGGACAAGCAACGGCAGCCCTGCGAATGCGAGAAATACCGGCGCCTTCCACGCAAGGCGCATCTAGCCGCGCTGCAGCTTCCGGACGTGCTCGTTCAGGCTGCGAAGCGAAGCGAAGATGCGCGCGTTGTCCTGGTCGTCGGACTTCAGGCGCACGCCGTAGGCCTTCGAGATGGCGAGCGCGATCTCCAGGATGTCGATCGAATCGAGGCCCAAACCGTCGCCGAATAGCGGTGCCCCTGGGTCGAGGTCGACGGCCGGCACCTCGAGATTGAGCGTCTTGACGATCAGCTGGGCGAGCTCGAGCTCCTGCGGGGTGAGCGCGCCTTCGCCTGCCTGAGCCTCTGCGGCAGCCTTCTGCATAGGAGCCGCATTATAAAACCTCCGGGACCGCCTAGCCCCTCAACGGCGCCCCCGATGCGACCTGGCCGAGCGCTTGCGAGTGCGTTTCGGCCGGATCTCGCTGCGGTGCTGTCGCCGGTCCTCGCCCTTGAGGGCGCGCGACTTCACCGCCGACGCCGTGACCTGGCTCCACTTGCCATTCTTGAATACGATCTGGTAGCCGCCGGAGAGAACCTGGAAGGGCCTCCCCACCTTTCCGCGGTAGTCGAACTTCGTCGAGCCCGGCTTGCGGAAAATCTCGAAGTACGACGGGTAGATGAAGTCCGTCATCTTGAATCCATTCACGCTGAAGGCGAGCGAGTCGTCCTCGACCGGATCGGCGGCCTCGTACGCGTAGGCCGCCTTGGTATCCGGTCCGGTCGTCAACATGTTGATCGCGGGGTCGACCAGCATCTCGACGAGCTCGTGCGACGTCGCGACCGAAAGCGAAGCCTTGCCTTCGGCGATCGTCTTCACGAACACTTTGGACAAGGGAAAGCCATCGGGCGTGAGGTCGTGATACGCGAGCGCATTCGCCTGGTCCGCCGTATCTAGGAACACGACGCCCCAGGCGCCCTTCTTGAAGTCCGTCGTCTTCACCAGCCGCGCAGGCGTGCCCCACACCGGTACGACATAGTCGGTGACGAACTTCTGCAGCGCCGCGACCAGGGCGTCCAGATTCAGCCCGAGCGGCGTCTTCGCCTGGTTGAACACCGCGATCTGCGGGATCTGCCCCTGATCGAATGCGGCGAACTTCGGTCCACTTCGTTTCATGATTGCCCCTTCTCGAAGACGAAAGTCGTCACAAAGTATGAGAAGGAAGCCGAACACGCTCTATTCCCGCAGTCCGATTTACCGGATCAAGTCAACCGCGATCCCCAGGCCGAAAGCTGGACGCAAGCATCGACTCACTCGAGCTTCGCGCCCGACTCCCGGACCACCTTCGCCCACTTGGCCGTTTCGCGCCGGATATAGGAAGCGAACTCCTCGGGCGTATTGCCGATCGCTTCCGCGCCCTGGCTCGAGAGCCGCTCGGCGATCTCCGGCGTGCGCAGCACGGCAACGATGTCGTCATGGAGCTTCGCGACGATCGCACTGGGGGTGCCGGCGGGAACCATCACGCCGTGCCAGGTCGTCGCCTCGAATCCCGGCAGCGCAGTTTCGTCGAGGGTCGGCAGCTCCGGCGCCGCTGGAGAGCGCCGCAGGCTGGCAACCGCGAGCGCCCGCAGCCGCCCGGCCGTGACGTGCGGCAGCGCGGGCGGCATGGTGGAGAACATGACCTGCACCTGGCCGCCGAGCAGATCCGCGAGTGCCGGAGCCGCACCTTTGTAAGGCACGTGAACCATCTTCACTCCGGCCATCGAATTGAACAGCTCTCCGGCGAGCTGCGCGGGCGTGCCCTGCCCCGAGGAGGCAAAGTTGATCGCGCCCGGCCTTGCCCTGGCGAGCGCGATCAGCTCCCTTACCGTCGTGACGGGAAGCGAAGGGTGAACGACGAGGACGTTGGGTGTCGACGCGGCGAGCGTGACCGGCGCGAGGTCCTTGAGCGGGTCGAACGGCATGCGCGCGAAGAGGCTCGCGTTGATGGCGAGCGGTCCCACGGAGCCCATCAGCATGGTGTAGCCGTCGGGCGCGCTCTTCGCGACGATCTCCGTGCCGAGGTTGCCTCCCGCGCCCGGCCGGTTGTCCACCACCACCTGCTGCGCCAGGCGCTCGGCGAGCCGCGGCGCGACGGTGCGGGCGACGAGATCGGTGCCGCCGCCCGGCGGGAAGGCGACGACGAAGCGAATCGGCTTCGACGGATAGACGTCCGCACCTTCGGCGCCCGCCGCGAGCACTGCAAGCGCGACGCAGACGACGCGCAGGACCATCACTTTTTCCGCTGGCGTGGCTTTTCGTGCTTGGCGAAATACTCGCGCGCGGTCCTGAAGCCGCCGAGCGCGGCCGGATAGCCGCAATAGATCGCCGACTGCAGCAGGACCTCGCCGATCTCCTTCTTCGTCACACCGTTGCGCAGCGCGCCGTCGAGGTGCAGCTCGAGCTCCTCCGCCCTTCCCAGGGCGACCAGCATCGCGATGTTCAGCATGCTGCGGACCTTGCGCGGCAGTCCCGGGCGGGTCCACACCATGCCCCACGCCGACTTGGTCGCCAGCACCTGCATCGGCCGCGAGAACGCGTCGGCGTTCCTGAGCTGCCTGTCGACATACGCTGCCCCGAGAACCTGCTTTCGCAGTCTCAGCCCCTGCTCGAAAAGCTTGTCCCTCATTTCTTTCTCCACGTTAGTTGCCATCATTTGTGGGAGGCGAGAGGCAGGGCGATCGGCTTGCCGCTCGCCGCCGAGCGCTCGATCGCCAGCGTGACCTCCAGCGTATGGCGGGCCTCGCGCGCGGTCGCAAGCGCGCAAGGCTTGCCCAGCGCCAAGTGGTCGAGCCACGCGCGCGTCTCGTTGGCGATGGGGCCCCAGAGCTCGCCCATCGCCCAATCCCCCGGCGTGCCGCTTTGCAGGAACACCATGTTGACCGCATGGTCCGGCAGGTAGACGTGCGGCATGCCTTTGTCGGTATACATGAGCTGGTCGGTGTGATCGTCGTCGAGAATCATGACGCCGTCGGTGCCGAGCACTTCCACGCGCGCGGCGTGGCCAAGCGCCGGATACTTCTCCGGGAGCGCGTAGCTCACCCCGAGGTTCACGACCGCGCCGTCGCCGTACGTGAGGATGGCCCAGCTCACGTCGTGCGTGTCGTACCCCGCTGCCTTGAGCACGCCCTTTTGCCCGCGCGCGAAGACTTCGGCGACCCGCGCGCCTTCGAGCAGCCAGTTCACGAGGTCCACGTAATACGTGAGCGCATCGACGACCGGAGTCGCGCCCGGGTTGCGCTTGAGCATTGCCAAGGCTTGCGCGCGCGAGTTGAACACGCGCGCCGCCGCGCCCACGATCCGCCCGATTCGACCCTGGAGCACCTGCTCCTTGGCGATGAGGTAGCGCTCCTTGTAGCGGCGGCTGTAGCCCACGCGCAGATCGGCGTTGCGCCGCGCGACCTCGGCGACAATGCGGTCGGCCTCGGCAAGCTCCAGCGCGATCGGCTTTTCGACCAGCACCGCCTTGCCGCGCTCGAGCGCCTGCAGCACCGCGGCAGTGTGCTCGCCCTCGCTCGTGGCGACGATGACGGCGTCGACCTCCGGGCGCGACATCGCCTGCAGGTTGTCCCCGGAATGAAACGCGGCCCCCACCTTCTGCGCGAGATCGCGCGCCCGCGCCGC
>Ga0075435_100000062_pt1 | contig 55669 bp, 44 predicted proteins | sample RhiMethybrSRZTD4_FD_75302 | JGI IMG/M metagenome (GOLD analysis project Ga0075435, IMG submission 75302) | Populus rhizosphere microbial communities from Tennessee, USA - Rhizosphere MetaG P. TD hybrid SRZTD4 | ecosystem: Host-associated > Plants > Roots > Rhizosphere > Soil | place: USA...
CGAGAAGCCGTTCAAGAAGAGCCGCATCGAGATCGACGATAAGTTCATGAACAAAACGGTGCCCGACATCGTCGAGCATTCGCCGGAGCTGAAGATGGCGCCGCCGCCGCAGGACAGCCCCGACATGGTCGCGGCGTTCCTGCGCGTCAACGGCGAGCTGCGGAAGATCAACGCCGACGAGATCGCGGCGATGGACAAGAAGACGTCGCCGACGCGGATGTGGGAGGGGCCGTTCGTGCAGCTCGGCAATTCACAGGTCGAGGCGAGCTTCGCTGATCGACGCACCTACGTCTACAAGGGCAAGGAGATCGATCAGCAGACGCACCTGGGATTCGATCTCGCCGTCACGGCGCACGTGCCCGTCGCCGCGGCGAACGCCGGCACCGTGCTGAACGCGAGCTGGCTCGGCATTTACGGCAACTGCGTGATCATCGACCACGGGATGGGCGTGCAGTCGCTCTACGCGCACCTGATGTCGTTCGACGTGAAGGTCGGCGATCGCGTCACGCGCGGACAGGTCGTGGGCCGCAGCGACTCGACGGGCCTCGCGGGCGGCGACCATCTCCACTTCACGATGCTCGTCGGCGGGCGGATGGTGAACCCGGTCGAGTGGTGGGATCCGCATTGGATCGCCGATCGCGTGGAGCGCAAGCTGAAGGAGGCGCAGTAGACAAGAGGTATGATAAGCAGTTGTTTTTTCGACAGCGTCCTTTTGCTCGAGGAGTGCTCAATGCGTCTACGAAAGGCTCTGGTCGGTGTGCTTGGAATAACGCTCGCCACGACGCTCGTCGCGTGCGGCGGCGGAGAAACCTCGAATAAATCGGCGGAGCCGTCGTCGCCCGCGGCGACGCCGTCGGGCCAGCGCGTCGACACGGCGACGGCCGGCAGCGTCAAGGGCATGGTGACGCTCGACGGCACGGCGCCGAAGAACGAAGGCATCAAGATGAACGCCGATCCGGTCTGCGTGCGCGAGAACAAGACGCCGCAGTTCCAGGAAACCTACACGGTCGGCAGCGACGGCAAGTCGCTCGCCAACGTGTTCGTCTACGTGAAGGACGGCCTCGGCAACTACGTCTTCGACACGCCGACCGAGCCGGCCCGGATCGATCAGAAGGAGTGCCGCTATCATCCGCACGTGTTCGGGATGCGCGTCGGCCAGCCGCTCGAGATTCTCAACAGCGATCCGACGCTGCACAACATCCACGCCCTCCCGAAGGCCAACTCCGAGTTCAACAACGGCCAGCCGATCCAGGGCATGAAGATGACGCACACCTTCGACAAGCCGGAGGTGATGGTGCCGTTCAAGTGCGACGTGCACGGCTGGATGAACGCCTACGTCGGCGTGCTGCCGCATCCCTACTTCGCCGTGACGAAGGACGACGGCAAGTTCGAGCTCGGGAACCTGCCGCCGGGCACCTACACGATCGAGGCGTGGCACGAGAAGCTCGGCGCGACGACGCAGAGCGTCACGCTCGGCCAGAAGGAAACCAAGGAGATCACGTTCTCGTTCAAGGCGGCCGGACCTACGGCAACGAATTAATTAGTGCTGCATCGGTTCGCCAGGTTTCTCGTCGGCTGCACTGTTGTCCTGATTCTGGCCGGCAGCCTCGTCACGAGCCACGACGCCGGCCTGTCGGTCCCCGACTGGCCCACGTCGTACGGCTGGAACATGTTCACGTTCCCGCCGTCGATGTGGGTCGCCAACATCCTCTACGAGCACGGCCATCGCTTGATCGCGAGCACGGTCGGCTTCCTCACGATCGTCCTCGCCGTCTGGTTGTGGATCGCCGAGGCGCGGCGCTGGGTCCGGTGGCTCGGCGTCGCCGCGCTCGCGGCCGTGGTCGCGCAGGGCGTGCTCGGCGGCCTCACCGTGCTCTTCTTCCTGCCGCCCGCGGTCTCGACGGCGCACGCCGGGCTCGCGGAAATTTTTTTCTGCCTGACGGTGGCTATCGCGCTGTTCACGTCGCCTGGATGGATTAACGGATACGCGCCGGGCGGCTCGCCGGGCCCGCGACCGGCGTTCGTCGACACGCACCTCCGCCGCGCCGCGACGGCGACGACGCTGCTGATCTACGCGCAGATCCTCATCGGCGCGACGATGCGCCACACCGGCGCGGGGCTGGCGATTCCCGACTTCCCGCTGATGTTCGGCGGCCTCGTCCCCGACCACTGGGATCCGAAAATCGCCCTGCACTTCGCGCACCGCGTCGGCGCGGTCGTCGTCGCGTGCGCGATCCTCGCCACCGCCGCGCTCGTCCGATCGCGGGCGCGCGATCGCGACGAGCTCGTGCGGCCGGCGCTGCTGCTCGTCGCGCTCGCCGCCGTGCAGGTGACGCTCGGAGCGCTGACGGTCCTGAGCGGCCGCGATCCGTGGATCAACAGCTTCCACGTCGTCTGCGGCGCGATGGTGCTGACGACCGCGCTGGTGCTGACTCTCCGAACATGGCGGGGCGTCGGGAATCAGTTGCCGAATCTTCAGCCGTTGTCGAGAATGCACCAGACGCCAGAGGGCGTCGGAGTGCGTGTGTGAAGGATCTCCAGGTCAACATGGCGACGACGGCGATTCCCATCGCCGAAGCGCGACGGACGAACGCCGTCGTCGGCGATTTCGTCGTGCTGACGAAACCGCGGCTCAACTTCCTCGTCGTCGCGACGAGCGCCGCCGGGTACTACCTTGGCGCGCGCGCGCCGATCGATCCGCCGGCCATGGCCGCCGCGGTCGCGGGCACGGCGCTCGTCGCCGGCGGCGCAGCGGTGCTGAACCAGCTGTACGAGCGCGACACCGATGCGCTGATGCGCCGCACGCGGCTTCGTCCGCTGCCGGCGGGGCGCATCGCGCCCGCTGACGCGCGGCTGTTCGGCCTCACGCTGTCGGCGGCCGGCCTGGCGCTGCTGGCCGCGCGCGCGAGCGTGCTGGCGGCGGCGCTCGCCCTGACGACGCTGCTCGTCTATCTGCTCGTCTACACGCCGATGAAGCGCCGGACTCCGGCGGCCACGCTCGTGGGCGCGGTGCCGGGCGCGCTGCCGGCGCTGATCGGGTGGACGGCGTCGCACGGCACGGTCGCCGCGGGAGGCGCAGCGCTCTTCGGCATCGTCTTCTTCTGGCAGGTGCCGCACTTCATGGCGATCGCGTGGCTCTACCGCGACGACTACGGCAAGGCGGGATTTCCGATGCTGCCGGTCATCGATCCGAACGGCGCGCGCGCCGGCCGGCAGGCCGTGCTGTACGCCGCGGCGCTCGTGCCGACGACGCTCGTGCCGGCGCTCATCGGCCTCGCCGGTGCGGTGTACCTCGTGGCGGCGGCGGCGCTCGGCGCGGCGCTCGTCGCGCTCGCGGCGCGCTTCGCGGCGGCGCGCACCGACGCGTCGGCGCGCGCGCTCTTCCTCGGCTCGATCGCGTATCTGCCGCTGCTCTGGATCGTGCTCGTCGCGGACAAAATCTAGCGGCGGTTCAGGGCCGCCGCAAGCGCATGTCGCTTCAGGATCTGCCGGCGCTCAACGCGGCGCTCAACGCGACCTCCGGCGTGCTCCTCGTGATCGCCTACGCGCTCATCCGCGCGCGTCGCATCGAGCAGCATCGCAAGGTGATGATCGCGGCCTTCGTCACCTCGTCGCTGTTCCTCGTGAGCTACGTCGTCTACCACGCCCAGGTGGGATCGGTGCGCTTCACGCGGCAGGGGCTGGTGCGGCCGCTCTACTTCACGATCCTCGTCACGCACGTCTCGCTCGCCGCCGTCGTCCTGCCGCTGTCGATCGTGACGCTGTCGCGCGGCCTCGCGGCGCGGTACGCGCAGCACCGGCGCATCGCGCGGTGGACCTTTCCGATATGGCTCTACGTGTCGGTGACCGGCGTGCTCGTCTACGTGCTGCTCTATCAGCCGACCTGGCTGCTCTGACCGTGTAGATTCGTGTAGGCGACGGGGTGAAGCCCGTCGCCTACACGAATCCGAAGAATGCGCTAGTACAGGAGGTACGGCGCGCGCGTCGCGCGCCACGCGGCTTCGTCGGCAGCCCACGACGCGGCAATCGCCGCCGGATCCTCGCCGGCGCGGATTTTCTCGATCGCCGCCCGCGATCCGAGCAGCCGCGCCGCATCGTCCAGCGCGAACGACGATCCATTCAGCCGCGCGAGCGCCGACGCGATCTCCACGCCGACGCGCACCGGACGCACGCGATCGCGGTCCGTGACGATGATCGCGACGCCGTGGCACAGCTGGCCCCCGAGCTTGGCGCCTTTCGCCGGCGTGAACGAGATCGGATAGAAGCGCACGCCCGGCAGCGCGCGCGCGTTCAGCGCCGCCGCCAGCGCGCGGCCGTCGATCCACGGCGCGCCGATGCGCTCGAACGGCGTGTCGGTTCCGCGCCCGACCGAGATGTTCGTCCCCTCGATCGCGCCGACGCCCGGATAGATCGTTGCCGCCGCGAGGCTGCGCATGTTCGGCGAGGGGTTCTCCCACGCGAGGCCGGTGTCGTCGAACCAGTCGTCGCGCCGCCAGTTTCGCAGCGGCACGACCGTGAGGTCCGCGCCGATCCGCTTCTCGCCGTTGAACAGCCGCGCGAGCTCGCCGAGCGTCAGCCCGTGGCGGATCGGCATCGGCAGGTATCCGTTGAACCCGATCGCCGCCGCATCCTGGTTGGGACCCTCGACGTCGAAGCCGTCGACCGGGTTCGGCCGATCGAGCACGATCACCGACAGCTTGCGCCGCGCCGCCTCCTCGAGCACGTATGCCACGGTCGCCGGATACGTGTAGAAGCGCGCGCCGATGTCCTGCAGGTCGACGACGATCGCGTCGAGACCGGCGAGCATGCCGTCCGTCGGACGCAGCGTCGCGCCGTAGAGCGAATGGATTGGCAGGCCGGTCTTCTCGTCGCGCGACGAGTCGACTTTTTCGTCGAGCTCGCCGCGGATGCCGTGCTCGGGGCTGAAGAGCGCCGCGAGCGTGACGCCGGGCGCGTGCGCGAGGAGATCGATCGTGCTCTCGCCGGCGCTCGATCGACCCGTCTGGTTCGTCAAAAGGCCGACGCGCTTCCCGCGCAGCCGCGCGAACTGCTCCGCCGCGAGCACGTCGATGCCCGCCAGCGTCGGCGGCCGATGCGCCGATCGATCCGAACGGGACGGCTCGGGCGTCTGCGAGCGGAACGTCGGCCGCTCGCCCGCGCGGTTCCGCGCGACATCCTCCGGCGACATGAGGGCCGCGGCGGCGACCGTCGCGACGCGGCCGCGCAGCGCCGTCACGTCGCCTTTGCCGTCGGGATGCACGCGGTTGGAGAGGAAGACGACGTAGCTCGCCGTCGACGGATCGAGCCACAGCGACGTTCCCGTGAAGCCGGTGTGCCCGTACGACCCGATCGGAAAGAGCTCGCCGCGATTCGACGAGTACGACGAGTCGATGTCCCACCCGAGGCCGCGCACGGCGCGAAGATCCGGCGGCGTCGACGGAGACGTCATGCGCGCCACCGTGGCCGGCGCGAGAATCCGCACGCCGCCGAGGCGCCCGCCGCCGAGGAGCATCCGGCAGAAGCGCGACAGATCGGCGGCCGTGCTGAACAGGCCCGCGTGTCCGGCCACGCCGTCCATGCGCCGCGCCGTCGGATCGTGGACGACGCCGCGCAGGAACGCGGCGCCCGGCGTTCCACACGGCCACGCGCGCGCTTCGCACGCCTCGGTCGGCGCGATGCGCGGCCGCCACGCGTCGGGCGGCAGAAAAGACGTCTCGCGCATGCCGAGCGGCTCGAAGACGTGCGCGCGCGCGTAGCGATCGAGCCGCTCGCCGCTCACGCGCCCGACGATGTCGCCGAGCAGGAAGAAGTTGATGTCGCTGTAGACGAAGCGCTCGCCCGGCGGCGAAGTCGGCACTTCCTCGATCGCGCGGCGGATCGCCTCGTCCGCGCCGTGGAACTCGATCTCGAGCTCGAGATCGGGCCGCAGGCCGGAGGTGTGCGTCAGCAGATGGCGGATCGTGATCCCGTTCTTCCCGTACTTGCCGAAGCCGGGCACGAACTGCGACACCGGATCGTTGAGCCGGATGCGTCCCTCCTCGACGAGCTGCATCACGCTCGTCGTCGTCGCGACGACTTTGGTGAGCGAGGCGAGATCGAAGATCGTGTCCTCGGTCATCGGCTCGGGCGCCGGCGCGACGGCGCGCCGGCCGAAGGCATGGTGATAGACGACCGCGTCGCCGCGGCCGACGAGCACGACGGCGCCCGGCAGCTCGGCGCGCGCGATCGCCGCCTCGACGAGCGTCGCGATCGGCGCGAAGCCGGCGCGCGATTCACCGGCGGGCGTCGTCTGCGCACGCGATCGCCCGACGAGCGCGAGCGCGAGGACGAGCGCCGCCGCGGCAGGGCGTTTCACGGGATTCAATATATACTGAGGACTTTACAGGGGGATTCGCGCATGGGTCTGCGTCTTCGTCCGCGTCGAGGCGTGCTCGCCGCGCTCTTCGTCGCCGCGTTCGCCGCCTCGGCCGCCGCTCAGACGGGGCGCGTGGGCGGCACGGTGAAAGACGAGGCGGGCCAGCCGATCAAGGGCGCCACCATCACGGCCGAGAATTCGAACGCGTCGCCGAGCAGCTTCACGGCGACGACCGACGACAAGGGCCGGTTCTCGATCATCGGGTTGAAATCGGGGCCGTGGACGTTCGCCGCGCAGGCGCCCGGCTACGCGACCGAGCAGGGCAAGCTGCAGGTGCAGACGATCGGATCGCCGAACCCGCCGCTCACCTTCACGCTGCGCAAGGGCGGCGGACCCGCGCCAACCGGCGCGCTCGGCGGCCTCGCGGCGAAAGATCTGCAGGCCGAGCTCGCCGGCGCCGACGCGCTCTTCAACCAGCAGAAGTGGGACGAAGCCGTCGCCGCCTACCGCGCGATCATGACGAAGGCGCCGTCGCTCAGCGTCATCAACCTGCAGATCGCAGCGGCGTACCGCAACAAGAAGGACTACGACGGCGCGATCGCCGCCTACAACGATCTCCTCAAGACCGATCCGGCCAACGACAAGGCCATCATCGGCATCGGGATGACGAACCTCGAGAAAGGCGATCTCAAGGCCGCGGAGGAGACGCTCACCAAAGCGGCGCAGGGGCCGAGGCCGACGCGCGAGGTCCTCTACAACCTCGGCGAGGTGAAATTCGCGAAGGGCGCCACCGACGAAGCCGCGAGCTGGTACCAGAAAGCCGCCGACATGGATCCGTCCTGGGGCAAGCCGTTGTTCAAGCTCGCGCTCGTGCAGTTGAACAAGGGCGACAAGGAGGCGACGGTGAAGGCGCTCGAGAAGGTGATCGCCGCCGATCCGACCTCGCAGGAAGCGACGCAGGCCAAAGCCGTCATCGAGCAGCTCAAGAAATAAAGCGAGTTCAGCGTTCAGAGTTCAGCGTTCAGGGTTCTCGTTCAGGGTTCTCGTTCAGCGTTCTCGTTCAGCGTTCTCGTTCGGGTTCTCGTTCTAGCCGGTTCTGATTCGGTTGGCAGAACCAGAACCAGAACCAGAACCAGAACCAGAACCAGAACCAGAACTAGAACGAGAACCAGAACCGAACGAAAACGCGAACCCGAACGAGAACCAGAACCCGAACGAGAACCGGAACCCGAACGAGAACTCTGAACTGTGAACTCTGAACGCTGAACACGATCGTGTCGCGCTCGGTCCGATTCACCTTCATCATCTTCCTCGCGGCGCTGGGCACGACGCTGGCCGCCGTCGGCGGCTGGCGCTACGCGCGCGCGTCGGCGCCGGTCAGCGGACCGATCATCCTCATCTCGATCGACACGCTGCGCGCGGATCACCTGCCGGCCTACGGCTACAGGAACGTGAAGACGCCGGCGATCGACGCGCTCGCCGCCGACGGCGTCGTCTTCGAGCGCGCGTACTCGCACGCGCCGCAGACGCTGCCGGCCCACGCGGCGCTCCTCTCGGGGCAGCTGCCCTTCGAGACCGGCGTGCGCGACGACGCCGGCTCCGCTTTGAAGCCCGGTGAGCGGCTGCTGCCGCAGATGCTGCGCGACCGCGGCTTCACCACGGCGGGCATCGTCTCGTCGTACCTGCTGCGGAAGGAGACCGGCATCGGGCAGGGATTCGACTTCTTCGACGGCGAGATGCCGACGGAGTCCGCGGAGCCGTCGATCGGCGATCTGCAGCGCGACGGCGCCGCGTCCGAAGCGATTGCCGAGCGGTGGCTGAAGTCCATCGGCACCTCGCGCGCGTTCCTGTTCCTCCACCTGTACGAGCCGCACAAGCCGTACGCGCCGCCGGCGCGGTTCGCGGACTACGACCCGTACGACGGCGAGATCGCGTACGCCGACGAAATCGTCGGCCGCCTGGTGCGCTATCTCAAGTCGCACCAGCTCTACGATCGATCGACGGTGGTGCTCGTATCGGATCACGGCGAAGGCCTCGGCGATCACGGCGAGCAGGAACACGGGCTGCTCCTCTACGACGAAGCGATCCACGTGCCGCTCGTCATCAAGCAGGAGAGCAACGCCGGCGCCGGGCGCCGCGTGGCCGACGTCGTGCAGCACATCGACCTCGTCCCGACCATCCTCGATCTCGTAAAGGCGCCGGTGCCCGGCGGCCTGCGCGGCCGATCGCTGAAGCCGCTGCTGGACGGCACGGGACGGCTGGCGGCGCCGGCGGTCTACTCCGAGGCGCTGTACGCGCGGCACGAGTTCGGCTGGAGCGAGCTGACGGCGATCACCGGCGAGCGCTACCGCTACATCCGCGCGCCGCGCGAGGAGCTGTACGACCTGCAGCAGGACGTCCGCGAGCGCGCGAACGTCGCCGCCGAGCGGCCGCAGGCGCGGCAGACGGCGCGGGCCGCCCTCGATCGGCTCTCACGCCCGGCCTCGAGCGACGAGGCGCGCGCCGACCCGAAGGAAAAGGGCGAGCTCGTCGAGCGCTACCGCGAAGCGATCGAGCTGGCGTCGGAGCGGCGCTGGGGATCCGCGATCGCGCTGCTGCAGCAGATCGTGAAGGTCGATCCCGAGCTGACGAGCGCCTGGCGGCAGCTCGCCTCGGCGGCGTCGCGGATCGACCGACACGAGCTCGCCGCCGAGGCATACACGCACGTGATTGCCGCCGAACCCGACGATCCATCGGCGCAGCTCGGCGCGGCCGCGAGCCTCCTGAAGCTGCGCCGCATCGACGAGGCGCGCGAGCACGCGCAGATGGCCGCCGACGTCGCCGCCGCGTCCGACCGCGGGGCGCGGGCGGCGGCGCACGAGATGCTCGCGAGGATCGCGCTCGCGCGGCGCGACGCCGACCTCGCGCGCACGGAAGCCGGCCTCGCGCGCGAGGCGGATCCGCTCCTGCCGCTGCCGGCCTACGTCGAGGGACGGCTGCTGTACGACCAGGGACGCTACGAGGACGCGCTGGCGGCGTTCGCGGACGCCATCGCCGCGCTGAAGAAACCGGGCAGCCGGCGCATCGCCGATCTGCACTTCCACGCGGGCGACGCGCTGCTCCGTCTGGAGCGGTACGACGAGGCGCAGGCAGAGCTCGTCGAGGAGCTCCGGCAGTTCCCGCAGAACACGCGCGCGCGCGCCGCGCTGGCGACGGCGTATCAGGCCGGCGGGCAGCCCGACGAGGCGGCGGAGGTCGGCAAGGAGATGGCGCGCCAGGCGGAGGCGCTTCGCGCCGAAGCTCGTCGCGCCGGGCAATTAAGAATGAAGAATTAGATTCTTAATAGCGCGCGCGGAGCGCAGCGTCAGAAGGCGAAGCGCACTCCGATGCGCGCGATCCGCGGGTTCATCACCTCGAGCGCCTGATCGAACCCGGTCGCCCCCGTGAACCGCGCGTCGAGCTGCCGCGCGAGCACCGTCGCGCTGTTGAACAGGTTGAAGACGTCGAAGTCGACGGCGAGCTTCGTGATCGCGAAGGTGAACGTCTTCCCCAGACGAAGATCGAACGTGGTCGCGGCCGGCAGGCGGAAGTCGTCGGCGTGCTTCGCGATCAGGACCGTCTTGCGCCCGAGTGGATCGCCGGCCTGCACGTTGCTCTCGAAGAACGGCTCGGCGTAGCCTTCGCGCGAGACGAGGCTCGCGCCGACGTCGATTCCCCACCGCGCCTGATAGAGGCCGCTCGCGCTGAATTGGTACCCCGGCGCCGTCATGAACGTCCCCGGCGTCGCGCCGTCGCCGGTCTGTCGAACGACCGTGCCGCCGCTCACCTGAGGGCCCGCGAACGGCCAGGCCGTCGACGCCGCGGGCGCCGGCGTCGGATCGAGAATCGACGTCGACGGATCGTCGAAGTACTCGCGCCAGCTGTTCGTCGAGAAGCCGACGCGCGCCATCCATCGCGTCGACAGGCGCCTGACCGCGCTCGCCTCGAAGCCGACGTACCGCTGCTGATAACCGGGGCGATTGGTCGCGACCTTGCCGGCGCCGGCGGGCACCGCCGCCGATCGCAGCGCATAGAGCGGCACGCTGAACGCGCCGACCTCGGCCGCCGTGCCGGCGAGCGTGGAGGTCTGCTGGTAGTCGGCGCGCGTGACGCCGGCGAGCGGCGTCCACAGCAGATCGTGCATCCGCCGATACGTGAACGTCGCGCTGACGCCGAACGCGCGCGCGATCTCCCGATCGGCGCCGACGGCGATCTCGTGCGTGATCGGCGCGCTGATCGACGGATCCACCTGGTTCACCGACGTCGCGCGCAACGGGCTCTTCGGATCGAACCCGGTGAACCCCTGCAGCCCCTGGGCGACCTGCACCTCGTTGGCCTGCGCGGAGCCGTCGCCGTTGCGATCGACGCCGTTGTAGTACGCAAACGCGTACTGAATCGGCGAAGCGAACGCGGCGAGCGATCCCGGCATCTGCGACGCGAACACGGCGTAGCTGCCGCGGACGATCGTCGTGCGCGCCGCGTCCACCGCGTAGGCCGCCGAGACGCGCGGCGTGACGGTCGTCCACGTGAACACGTTGTCGATCGGCGTCGCGCTCGCCGCCGGCAGCACGCTCTCGAAGCTCGGGACGCCGGGAACCGACGCCGCGCCGAGAGACGACGACTGCCGATCGACGCGCAGACCGGCCGTCAGCGTGGCGCGGCCAAGTGAGACCGTGTCGGCTGCGTACGCGTCGAGGTAGCGCGCCGACGTCACGGCGTGGTAGTCGCGCGAGACCTGCACGAGCAGCGCCGGATAGCCGACCCACGAGGCGACGAGATGGCTCGCCGGCCACGTCTGCAGCGTGTCGGCCGACAGCGATCGCCATCCGCCGCCGAACCGCACTTCGTGCGCGGCGGCGAAGTAGGTCGCGTCGCCGGCGTAGTAATGCTGCGGCCTCGTCGTCTGATACTGGAAGTAGGTGCCGTGCGCGACGCCGGCGTCGTCGACGTAGTAGTCGCGCGCCGTGCCGCCGACCGGCGTGAGCTGGATCCCGGCGTCCACGAACGCGCCGCGGACCGTCGCGAAGAGCCGCGCGCGCGAGAGATTGCCTTCACCCTTGTAGAGCGTGCTGGGGCCGGTCTGGTTCCACGTCGTCTCGCTCGGGCGCGTCGGCCCCGCGCCGCGGCCGTCTTCGGCCTTGGCCGAATCGTAGTACGCGAAGGCGCCGGCGACGCCCGGCTTCCACCGGCCCTCGACCTTCAGCGCGCGATCCGAAAGCGACGTGTCGTCCGCCGCGCCGCCGAGCGTCAGCAGGTTGATCGTCGTCTTCCCCATCGATCCCCAGATCCAGACGCTGTCCTTCAGCAGCGGGCCGCCGAGATCGAAGCCGTAGTCCTGGTACTTGTCCGTGCGGTTGCCCGCCGCGCTCGCGGCGCCGAGCGTCGCCTGGAGATCGCTCGAGAGGTTCGTCGTCTGCAGCCGCTGATCCGCAAAGAAGAAGCGCGTGCTCGCGTGCGGCAGGTTCTCGCCCCGGCGCAGGACGACGTTCACGTTGGCGCCGCCCGCAGGGCTTCGCACGTCGGCGCCGCCGATGCGCACGGCGAGCTCGTGCACCGTGTCGACGTCGTAGTAGAACGGCGACGCGCCGGTCGAGAGCTCGGGCCGCGGCTCGATGGTGTCGCCGACGTCGGTCACCGGCACGCCGTCGACGGTCCACGCGTTGTCGGTCGCCTGCGCGCCTTTCGCGTTGAAGTTCAGCTGATGCGCCGATTCGGATCCGCCGACGTTGACGCGATCGACGTACAGCGTCGGCGCCAGCGGCAGCGCAGCCCACACGTCGCGCGGAAGCGGCAGCTCCTGGAGCTCGGCGCGCGAGATGTTCGCCGGAATCGTCGATCGGCGCGCGTCGACGACGGGCGCGACGATCGCCTGGTCGGCGGCTTCGGCTGTGCCCGTCGGCTGCAGCCGGACGTCGAGCGCGGTGCTCGCGCCGCTCTCCACCTCCACGCGGCTCGATGTATGCGGCGCGAAGCCGGCGAGCGTCAGCTTCACCGTGTAGGTGCCGGCCGGCAGGAACACGAAGTGCGCCTCGCCTGCGGCGTCGGTCGTTTGCGCGCGCGAGTCGGCGCCGCCGAGCTCGACGGCGACGCCGGGCCGACGCGCGCCGGCTTGATCTTCGACGGTGACATCGATGCGGCCGGTGAAGATCTGCGCGCCGGCCGGGGCGGCGAACGAGAGCGCCGCGGCGCAGAGCGCGGCCGCGGCGAATGAGTTCCGGTTGGTCAGCACAACGCTCCTCGAGCCGCGATCATATCAACGCCGCGCGGCCGCCTTCTTCAGGTCTTCCTTGAGCTGCGGGTTCACCCTGAAACCGCTTTTCTCCGCCGCCTTGATTTCCTGTTCCGCCTCGCCGAAGCGGCCCGTGAGCATATAGACGACGGCGAGGTTGTTGTGCGCCTCGCCGAGCTTCGGATCGACGTCGATGGCGGCGCGATACTCGCGCTCGGCGTCCGCCATCGCACTCGCGCGGAAGTACGCGCTGCCGAGCGCGATCGAGATCCACGTCGGCACGACGGGCGCCGTGCGCGCCTCGTGAAAGCGCTGCGTGCGCAGATCGTGGATGCGTCGATCGAGCTCGATCGCGCCGCTCGAGAGCATCGGCGTGACGCGGCCCGTAGAGATCGCCGTCCGCTCGTCCTCGAGCGCCTGGATCTGATCCTCGAGGCGGCGCTCGGCGAGCAGATCATTGTGGATGTCGCGCGCCATGTTCGCGAGGAACGCGTCGCGGCAGTTGATGTAGGCCTGCACCGCCGCGGGATAGCGCTTCGTCGCCATGAAGACCTGGCCGAGGCCGTAGTGCGCCATCTCGAGCGGCGGCTCCAGCTCCACGGCCGCGCGGAATTCACGCTCCGCGAGATCCCATTTTTCCGCGCGCTGGTTCTCCTGCCCCAGGCGCAGGTGCTTCATCGCGTCGATGTGGTCCTTCACGGTCGGCTGCGCCGCGGCCGGCGCGGCGAGCGCCCACACAGTCGCGATCGTCGTCAAGAGCGCGCGCATGGATCCCCTCCGGTGGAAGACGATCATCGGTCCAGGCTCTGCACATATTCTCTGATCTTCGGCTGCGACGGATCGAGCTGCAGCGATCGCGCGAACGCCGCCCGCGCGCCGGCGCGATCGCCGATGCAGAGGCGCGCGACGCCGCGCGCGGCATACGCCGCGGCGTTGTCGGGCGCGAGCGCGATCGCGCGGTCGAAATCGGCGGCGGCCGCGCGGCAGTCGCCCGTGTCGATCCGGTAGCGCCCGCGAAAGAGCCACAGCTCCGGATCGCGCGCGTTAGCGGCCACCGCCGCGTCCATCAGCTTCAGGCTGCGCGCGGCGCTGCCGGTCCGCTGATACGCCATCGCCCGGCCGACGACGAACTTGCCGCCGTCGGGCATGCCGCCGGCGAAGGCGCGAATCAGCAGATCGTCGGAGCGATCGAGGTTCTGCCCCATCGCGTAGAGGACGTCGCTGAGGTTCCACTGGGCCGACGCGAGATGCTCGTCCACGGCGAGCGCCTTCTCGAACGCTTCGATCGCCTGCGGCAGCTTGCCGCGCTCTTTCAGGATGACGCCTTCGTTGTTGTACGAGCCCGCCGTGCGCGTCGAGCCGCGGCTCCCGGGCGGCGCGGCGTCCGCCTCGCCAGCGCCGATGTAGCCCAGCGAGCGCAGGTTCGCGACGGCGTCGCGATCGGCGGCCGTCTTCGCCGCGCCCGCCGCGGCGGCGCCCGCCGGACGATAGCGGACCGCGTAGTCGACGCGCGGCGCCTTCACCGGCGCGGCGCCGTCGAGCGGCTCGCCGTTGACGTCGCGGCCCGGCGCGAGCCCCGCGAGCGCGAGCAGCGTCGCCGCCACCCGCTGGACGTCGCCTTCGGCCGCGTGACCCGGCTTCGCCGGAACGCCGGCGCCCCAGACGAGATACATGCCCTGCTGGGCGTGCCACTTCGCCGCGCTCGCCGTCGCGACGCTCGACAGCCGCGACGGCCGCCCCTCGCCCCACACGAACCCGTGATCCGAGGCGAGCATCAGCACGCCGTTGGCCGCCGCCGCGGCGTCGCGGTACCGCGCGATGCGATCGTCGAGCGCGCGAAAGAACTTCTCGGGCACGGCGCTGTAGCGCTCATAGTCCTCCGGCGAGATCCCGGGCTGCCGCGGCGGCGCGTACGGCGCGAACACGTGGCCGACCGTGTCGGTGCTCTGAAAATAGACGACCGTGAGATCGGGGCGCTGCTCACGAATCCACTCGAGCGAGAGATCGCCGTACACGGTCGTCTCGATCAACATCCGCCGCAGCGCGCTGATCGGCTGCGCGTACGGATCGTCGGAGTCGGCGACCTTCTGATAGTCGGCCGGCGTCAGCCACGGGAGGTACGCGCGCACGGCGTCGTAGCCGATCGCCTGCTTCGCGCGCGCGAGGCCGTTGCGCGCCCAGGCTTCGCGGTCAGCGGGAAAGACGACGCCGCCGGGCGGCGCGTTCTCCTTGTAGAGAAACGTGAACAGCCGATCGGAGACGACGAGGCCGTCGATCGTCTCCGCAGGATATGTCGCCCAGAGTCCGAAGACCGCCGACCGTTTGCCGCCGGCCGTCGCCATGTTCCACACCGCCGGCACGCGGCGCTCGCTGCTCGTGATCGGCTCCTTCACGCCGGTCGCCGGATCGAACTGGACGAAGTCGAGGATGCGGTGCTCGAGCGGGCTCGTGCCCGTCATCATCGTCGTCCAGACGAGCGGGGAGAGCGGCGGCGAGATCGTCTTCAGGCGCCCGCCGGTGCCTTCGGCCGAAAGCTTCGCGAGCGTCGGCATCGCGCCGCGCGCCATGTACTGATCGAGCAGCGACCAGTCGGCGGCGTCGAGGCCGAGAAAGATGACGGGTCTGCCCGGGGCCGCAGGCGACGTGCCCGACGGAGGGCGGCACGCGACGAGCGCGGTCGCGAGTAGTGCTGCGCTGACGATTCGCAACGCGGTCATCATCGATGCCGTAGGGCACGGCCTTCAGGCCGTGCCGAAAAAAGAAGGGCCTCGCCGGAGCGAGGCCCTTTCATGCTACACGGCTGTGGGGGCGGACCTGAAGGTCCGCCCCTACACGACGAGCCGATCAGAACGTGAAGCGGACGCCGATCCGCGCGCTGCGCGGCAGCGTGAACTGCGTCCCCGCCTTCAGGAAGTCGGGGTTGGTCGCCGTCGCGGACGGGTTGCCGATCACGCCCGCCGGCGTGAGGTTGTTGCCCGTTGTCGCGATGCCGCCGTCGCCGTTGCACAGAGCGCCCGGAATTCCAGCACACGGACCGTCCGACACGAGGTTGTAGCGCTGGTCGAGCACCGTGATGTTTTGCCGGTTGAACAGGTTGAAGACGTCGAGCAGGATGTTCGCCTTCGCGCCGCTCGATCCAAGGCGGACCGGGTAGCCGATGTGGACGTCCATCTCGTAATCGGCTGGTCCGTATCCGACGGAGCCGCGCGGTGTCAAGTAGTACTCCCAGTTGGCGTATGCGAACGAGTAGCCGTACGCAGTGAGCGGCAGACCCGACAGCCATCGGAAGGACGCGCCGATGTTGAGATCGCGCAGCGCGCCGTTCGGGATCGCGTAGCTGCCATCGAGCTTGATCTGATGCTTGTGTTCGTTCGTCAATTCACCCTGCGCGTTGACGAGGAAGTCGGCATAGTCGAACGCCGAGTTGATGTTCGGATCGAGCTGGCCGGTCGAGTTCTGGAACACGCCGTCATAGTTGCCTTCGAGCTTCGAGAAGACGTAGCTCGCGAGGAACTGCCAGCTGTCGCTGTAGCGTTTGCGCAGGCTCACCTCGACGGCGTTGTTCTTGCGCTGCGCCGCCGGCGCCGGCGTCGTGTGGACGCCGTCGTAGAACGCGAGCGACTGCCCGAGGATTCCCTCGGCGGGATTGGCGATGAAATAGTCGCCGGCCGACGGAACGAGGAAATCCTCGATGACGCGGCCAAGGTTCCGATGGACGATCCGCACGCCGGCCGTCGTGTTCGGCGCCACCTCGTACTCGAAGCCGCCGATCCACTCGTCGATGTACTGGCCCTTCAAATCATGGTCGACCGCTTCGGCGGAACCACCGAGCAGCGTCGAGCGGCGCGGCGCGGCCGAGTTCGGCAGGAAGTTCGTCGGATCTGGTGAGAGGTTGTAGCTGAACGCCGTGATCTCCCCACCGAACGACCGGATGTTGATGTCCTGCGGGATGTTCTCGTAGAACCGTCCATAGTTGGCGTAGATCTTTGCCTTGCCGGTGTTCGACGGATCCCACACGAAGCCGACGCGCGGCGCGAACTCCTTCTTGAGATCCAAGGCCGTTTCGTTGAAACGATTGATGACGTGCTGACGCTCCCATCGGACGCCGGCGTTGATCGTCAGGTTCGACACGACCTTCCAGCTGTCCTGCGCGAACAGCGAGGCATTGCGCGTCTTGGGCGTCGCGGTGAGCGGAAGCGCGATGCTCCACGTCGCCGGGTTGCTGCGATCGAACCCCGCCGCCGCATCGTTCACGTAGTAGCGATGGCGATAGAAGACGGTTCCGGCGCTGATCAACTTGTTGATCTGCTGGCCGGCGCCGCCCGAAAACCGATCCACGGTGGCATTGATCAGCTCGAGGTCGCCGCCGCCCTTGATCGTGTGGCCACCGAGGTACTTCGTCACGTTGCCGCCGACGACGTTTCGCGTGAACTGCGAATTGTTGAAGCCGCCAAATCCGCCCGAGCGTGCGTTCGGGTTGACCGTCTGATCGATGAGCTGCGGCGTGTTGACGCCGCCGCCGCCGTACTGCGCTTTCTCTCGATGCTGGCCCGCCATCGCGCTGACGAGCAGGTTGTTGGCGAACACGCCTTCGTAGCGGCCAACCGAATCGACGCCGCCCGAGTCGAGCGTTCCCTGGAACGTGCTCGGCGGACCCGCGATCGTGAACGCCTGACCGTTTGCCGTCGTGAAGATCGCGCCGTCGCGCGTCGTCGGGTCGCCCATCGCGGTCGCCGTGATGGTGTGGTTCTGCGACGGTTTCAACGTCAGCTTGGCGGCGAACAGGTTCTGCGTGATGTCCGAAGGAATGACGCTCCCCAGGCTGGGCGCGCCAGGTGCGGTCAACGGCCGGATGATGGTTCCTTCGTCGCGACGGGCGACGCGGTCGTACGCGCCGAAGAACCACACCTTGTCCTTGACGATGAAGCCGCCGAGATCGGCGCCGAAGTCCCCGAGACGCGCGGTGTTGACCGTCGTCGTGGTTGTCTGGGGCCGAAGTGCCCCCGTTGTGTTCGTGGCCTGCAGGCCGCCGCCCTCGCCGAACCCAAACGCGTCGACGTGGAAGGCGTTCCCACCCGACTTCGTGATCACATTCAGATTGCCACCGGTGAGACGGCCATACTCTGCGGTGAGGCCGCCGGTCTGCACCTGGACTTCCTGGATGAAGTCGGCGTTCAGCGTCTTGCCTTCGGTGCCGGTCTCGACGCCGGTCGTGTTCAGCCCCTCAATGATGTAGCTGTTTTCGGCGCTGGTCGAACCGTACACCGACGGTCCGTAAGTGTCCTGCGTGACGCCCGGCGCGAAGCGCGTCATCGCGTAGATGTCGCGGCGGACGGCCAGCTGTTCGATCAGCTCCTGGCCGACGCTCACGCCGCCGACCGACGACGTCGTGTCGACGACCGGAGCAGCGCCGGTGACATTGACCGTCTCGGTGACGCCGGCGAGCTGCATCTTGAGCGCGAGCGTGACGGTCTGATCGATGCCGATGCGGACGTCGCTCTGCTCGACCGGTTTAAAGCTCGAGAGATCGGCTTTCACGTGATAGACGCCGGGCGGCAGCGACGGGAACCGGAACTGGCCGGTGCCGTCCGTGACCGTCGTGTTCGCGCCCTGCAGCTGCGGGCTCGTGACGGTGACGGTGACGCCGGGCAGCACGGCGCCCTGCGCATCGACGATCGTGCCGACCAGGCGGCCGGTGGTTTGAGCGAACGCCGGCGCCGCCAGCGCCAGCACGGCGGCGATCGCCAGGCAGCCGCACGCCGCGCGCGCCGCCTTCGTCAATAGCTTCCTCATGCGTAGTCCTCCCTGCGGACAAGACAAACAGGCGATTTGAACGTCTGTTCAGATCCTGGAGATCATAACGTGGCGGGTGTCAAAAAGAGCGGTGCGGTTGCATAAATGTGACGAGTGAACGGTGTGCGGATTCAAGATTTTGAACGAAATTTTCGCCGCTTATTCGCCGTGTTCGCGCTCACTATAATGCGCAGTCGTGTGGTGATTGCCGTGCTCGCGCTCTTCGCGTTTCTTGCCTCGGCCGCCGTCCAACAGCCCCCCGCACAGCCGCCCGCGGACCAGACGACGGGCGCCAGCCGCTTCGCGCTCGCGTCGGTGCTCGATCCGCGGAACCGCCCCGTAGTCGACGTCGGCGCCGACGACTTCGTGATTCAGGAGGCGGGGGTCGCGCGCGAGGTGTTGTCGGTGCGGCCGGCGGACTATCCCGTCGTCGTGATGCTCGACACCGGCGTCGACGCGCGCGGCGACTTCGGGTTGATGAAGACGGCGGCGGAGCATTTCATCGAGCGCATCGGCCCGCGGCCGCTCGCCATCGGCACCTTCGGCGGCGCGCCAAAGATGATCGTCGGCTTCGACGACGACCGCGAGACGGCGCTCGCGCGGCTGCGTGATCTCGAGCGGGGCGGCTACGAGCGCAGCGAGCTGCTCGAGGGGGCGTCGGTGGCGGCGACGGCGATCCGGCGCACGGGCGCGCTGTTCGCGGCGCTCGTCATGCTGTCGTCGGCGCCGCGCGACAACAGCCAGGCGTCGCCCGACGCGATGCTCGCGGCGATCATCGACGGCGGCGCGATCCTGCACGTGATCGCGAACCGGTCGTCGCAGGCGGCGGCGGGATCCGGGTTTCGGCCCGGCGCCGCGCTGCGCGCGCTCACCGAGCAGTCGCGCGGCGAGTTCACGGCGATCTTTTCCGCCGCGTCATTTCAGTCGGCGCTCGATCGCCTCGCCGATCGCCTCACGACCGAGCTGCTGATCGAGTACCTCGTGCCGGTGGGGTCGAAGCCGAACGACGTGAAGCTCGGCGTGCGGCTCGTCGGCGCGCGCGTCCGCGGCCTGGGGGTGGCCCCGCGATAGGTCGCGCGCGCCAGGCGCGCCTGGCAGGTCGGGCGAGTCTGGCAGGTCGCGCGGGTCGGGCGGGTCTGGCAGGTCAGGCGGGTCGGACATAGAGGCCGAGGCGAGTTCGTCCAAAAAAAGGGCCGAGCGGTTGGATCCGCTCGGCCCGTTGCCTTCCTGCCTTCCGCTTTCCTGCCTTACCGTACCTGCCCGACCCGCCCGGCTGCCCGGCCTACCAGATGAATCGGAACCCGAGCCGCGCGGTGCGGGGGCCCAGAATCGCCGTCGGCGTCTGGAACGTCGGCACGCCGGACGAGAGACCGGTCAGCACGTTGATCGTCTCAGCCGCGTACTGGTTCGTCAGGTTGTAGATGTCGCCGAAGAGACGAACCTTCGCGAGCTTCAGGTCCACCGTCTTCTCGAGGCGCACGTCGAGGACCGAGATGTTGTCCTGGCGGAACGCATTGAAGTCGGTGACGAAGACGCGGGTGTTGACGAGCGTCGTCGACGTGCCCTGGATGCCCGCGCTGAACGTGCAGGCGCAGGAGGCGGGCGCCGTCACCGACTGCTGCCGCGCGTAGTTCTGTCCCGCCTGGAAGCGATACGCGAGGCTGGCGAGAATCCCGAGCGGGAAGTTATAGCTGCCGGTCGCCTTCAGGCTGTAGAACGTGTAGTCGTAGTCGAACGGCCCGTTCGGCGTGTTCGGGAAGCCGGGGTTCGCGTTGTAGCCCGGGAAGTCGTGCTGCCACGTGTAACCGGCGCCGAAGTTCGCCGACCAGTTGCTGCTCATCCGCTTGTTCACCGCGAACTCGACGGTCTTGTAGGTACCGTTGTTCGCCGCGTTGGTCTCGACCTGGTTCGTCGGGAACTGGCAGGTCGGCGTCGGCGACGTCACCTGCGGCCCGCAGCCCGAGATCAGCGCGTTCGGGATCCCGTAGAACGTGCGCGACGCATCGTCACCGGTGCCGATGGCGCCGTCGGGGCCCGGATCGGTGACGTTGAATGCCGCCGTGTACGCGCTCGCCGGACGCAGCGCCTGCATCACGCCGAACTGGTTGCGGATGCCGAGGTACACGAAGCCGACGCGCGCGCCGACGCCCTCGCTCAGCTGCTGCTCGATGTAGCCGGTGGCCTGCTGCGAGTACGGGTCCTTCAGGTTCGGATCGACCGAGATCGTGCCCGTGAGTGAGCTGCCCGTCTGATTGAGCTCCTCGCCCGGCTGGTAGATCTTGTCGCCGGCGATGCAGCCGGGGCACACCTTGTTGTCGTTCCACGCGTAGGTGATGCTCTTGACGGCCTGGTTGACGTTGCCGTCAGAGGCGAGGCCGACGCCCGGGTTGAACCAGTAGAGCCCGTAATTCAGCTTGATGATGCTCTTGCCCGTGCCGAACAGGTCGTAGCTCAGACCGAGGCGCGGCGCGAAATGGTTGAACGTCGCGTAGGTCGTCTCGGGGAACGACTGCGCCGGGATGCTGAAGCCGGTCGGGAACGTGAACGCGAGCTGCTGCTGATCGGGCGACCACGAGCGGTAGTGATCGTACCGCACGCCGAGGTTCAGCGTGGCGCGGCCGACGCTCCACTGATCGGTCAGGAACGCGTCGACGGTCGACAGCTTGTTGACGTTGAGCAGCTCGCCGTGCGGGCCGGAGAGGACGCCGCCGACGTTGGTCGCCGTCGGCGCGTAGAGGACGACCTGCGTCGGCGCGCCGCTGCTGTTGATCGTCTCGCGGATGTTGCCCGAGGCGACCTGCAGGTAGCCGATGTAGCCGACCTCGTCGAGGTACTCACCGCCGATCTTGAAGTTGTGCGTGCCGCCCCAGCCGTCCTTGAAGTACGTCACGGCGCCGGTCATCTGGCCGCGATGGCGATCGGTCTGCTCCTTCTGATCGCCGTTGAAGTACTGATTGAGCTGCTGGTTGATGACCTGCGGCGAGGTGGTGTCGGTGTTCGCGACGAGCGGGAAGTAGTAGCCGAACACGCCGTAGCGCGCTTCCGCGTACAGCTTGTTGCTCAGCGTTCCGTTCCACTCGCCCTTGTACACCCAGCTGCCGGAGTCCTGTTTGTAGGTCGGACCCGCGGACGCGTACTGGAACGTGCCGCTCGGGAGCCGGTTCGGCTGGCTCTTCTGGCCCCACTGATAGTAGCCAATCAGCTTGTTGTTCTGATTGAGCTGCAGCGTCGCCTTGCCCGACGGGTTCCACAGGTTCGTGTGGAACGGCAGGCCCGCGATGTCGCCGATGAAGTTCGGCTGCTGCACGTTGGTGCCCTGGTAGCGGTACGAGAAGTACCACCACAGCTTGTCCTTGCGGATCGGGCCGCCGACGTTCAGGTTGAAGTCGTTGTAGTCGACGAGCTCATTGCTGCCGATGCGGATGCCGTTCGGGTTGGTACCGCTCAGGACGTACTGCGACGGCAGGTTCTTCGAGATGTTGTCGCTCTGCCAGGAATTGCGCTCGTAGTCCTTGTAGATCTCGCCCTGGAATTTGTTGCCGCCCGATTTGCCGAGGAACTGGCTCTGCACGCCCGGCGTCGGCATCTCCGCGCCCTGGCCGATCGTGCCGAGGAACACTTCCTCGAACGACCCGTAGTCGAAATAGAAGCCGGCGCCGCTCGTGCCCTCGGTCGTGTTGATGCCCTCGACGAGCACGCGGTTCTGCCCGGAGTAGCCGTACGCGGTGTAGGTGGTCTGCGTGCCGGCACGGTTGCCGCCCACGTCGATGCGCGCCATCTGCACCGACGGCGTCACCGCGAGCAGCGACCACATGTCGCGCGCGTTCGGAATCTCCTGCAGCGCCTCGAGCTTGAAGTTCTGCTGCACGCGCGTGTTCGACGTGTCGATCACGGGCGAGTCGCCGGTGACGGTGACCGTCTCGGTCAGCGACGCCACGGCGAGCTCGACGTTGACCGCGGCCGTGAAGCCCATCGAGATCTGGATGTTCTCGCGCTTCAGCGTGTTGAAGCCGGGCAGCTCGAAGGTGACCGTGTAGGTGCCGGGCGGCAGCGCCGGGAAGCGGTAGTTGCCGCCGGCATCGGTGACGGCCGTTTGAACGCCCATCAGCGAGGGGCTCGCGACGGTGACGGTGACGCCCGGTAGAACGGCTTGGCTGCTGTCCACCACCTTGCCGTTGATCGAACCGGTGGTGCTTGCGCCGCCGCCCTGTGCGAACGCATGCGTCGACGCGAGCAGGCAGGCCGCCAGCACCGCGACAACCAGATGGAACCCTCGACGTTTCATGAACGCCCTCCTCCTTCTCGTGCTCTTGAACTGACGGACGGTGTCCGGCCGGTATGCGTAATCCGACAGTGGAATGCGTCCACTGACAGGCAAACGCCGTGCTCGCCGTTGGAGTCGGCCAGCGTAGCATCGAAGGTCAAGGAGACGCAACGGGTTAGAGCGGTTCGCCCGCATCCGGACGGACGCGGACGCGACGTGAATCCAAAAAAATGGGCGGGCCGGATCCGACCCACCCGACCTACCCGACCAACCCGGCCTGCCCGCCCTTCAGTGCCGCCGCCCCTCGACCTGCTTGAGCGCCTCGTCGATGAGCCGTTCGTTGTCTTCCTTCGTCAAGTTCCGCTGAATGATCTTCGACGCGATCTGCACCGACAGCTCCACCGCCTCGTGGCGGATCTGCTCGAGCGCGCGGTTCGTCTCGAGCTGAATCTGGCGCTCGGCGTTCTTCACGATCAGATCGGCCTCGCCTCGCGCCTTCTGCCGGATCTCCTCGCGCAGCCGCTCGCCGTCGGCGCGGCTCTGCGTGATGATCGCGTCGGCGTCCACGCGCGCCCGCGCGATGATCTGCGCCGACTCGGCGTTCAGCCGCTCCAGCTCCTGCTTCGCCTGCTGCGCATCGTCGAGCGATTTGCGGATCGCGGACTGCCGTGACTCGAGCGCCGCGAGCAGCGGCCCCCACGCCAGCTTCTTGAGCCCCCACAGCAGGCCCAGGAACACGATGATCGTCCAGATGAACAGCCCGGGATCCGGCTGGACGAGTGGGTTGTCCATCGCCTACCGTCCGAGGAACAGCACGAGCAGCGCGAAGACTTCGGCGAGAATCGCGACGCCTTCGAGCAGGAACAGCGGAAGGTTCACGGCGCCGGTGATCTGTCCGGCGGCGCTCGGCTGCCGCGCGATCCCTTCGGCGGCCGCGGCCGCGAGCTTGCCGATGCCCAATCCGGCGCCGATCACGATCATGCCGAGCCCGAACGGAATGGCAAAGAACTGAACGAGACCTGTCATTAACTACCTCCGTATCTCAGTGGTGAACGTGGATGGCCATACCGATGAACACGGCAGTCAAGAGCGTGAACACGTACGCCTGGATCAGGACGATCAGGATCTCCAGCATCGAGATGAGGACCGCCAGCGGCACCGAGACCGCCAGCCCGACGCCGATGCCGGCGACGGCGCGGCCGAATATCTCGGCGAACAGGAAGACGAAGGACAGGATCGCGAGGATCGCGATGTGGCCGCCGGTCATGTTCGCGGCGAGTCGCATCGTCAGCGCGAACGGGCGGACGAACATGCCCAGGATCTCGATCGGGATGAGGATCAGGTACATCAACGGGTTGAGGCCGTGCGGCACGATGTTCTTCCAGTGCTTCACGAAGCCGTGCGCCATCGAGCCGGCGACGATGATCGCGCCGAAGGTGACGGTGGCGAGCGCGGCGGTCACGTTGAAATTCGACGTCGCCGTCGTGCCGCCGTGCAGCATCTGCTTGAGGAACGAGTGCTCGCCGGTGTGCAGCACGTAGTAGTCGGCGAGGCCGAGCACGTCGAAGATCGGGATCAGGCCGATGCCGTTGGCGACCGTGATGAAGACGAAGAAGGTGAGGATCAGCGGCGTCCAGGTGCTCACCCACTTCGCGCCGACGTTCGGCTGCGCGATGTCGTCGCGGACGAACTCGACGACGAACTCGAGCGCGTTCATGAATCCGGAGGGAACAAGGCGCTCCTGTTTCAGGTAGCGCCGCACCGTCCACGACACGACCGTGAACACGAGGACCGCGACGATCCACAGCATCAGGACGTGCTTGGTGACCGAGAAATCGATCCCGGCGATCGTCGGCAGGTGAATCAGCGGCTCGCTGACGGAGGTGTTTGCGACGTGATGGATGATCGTGTCGCCGGGATCGAACTTCCCGGCGGCCTCGGCCGCCTTCTCCGCATGTTGTGCCGCTTCCTGGACGATCATGCAGTCCCGGCCTCCGAGAACATCGCCCGCAGCGCGAGCGCCTCAACCAGATGCAGCGCGACGAAATAGCCCGTGAAGCTCGCGACGAACGGGACGGGCGGGAGCGACAGCCCCTTCACCATCGCCGTCACGTACGCGGCGAAGAACACCATCTTGCCCGCGAACGCAGCGATCATCCACGCCGTCAGGCGCTCGGGGCTGCGGCGCCACGCGCGCTCGGCCATCGCCCACGACGAGGCGGCCGCCGCGAGCGGGCCGAGCATCCCGGCGAGCGCGGCCGTGCTCGTACGCGCGTCGACCGCAGCCGCAATGACGAACCACGACAGCAGGCTCGCAGCGACCATCCAGGCGACCGCTTTCATCGCTTCCAGACGGTCCGCGCCAGCTCGTACATCCCGACGACGATGCCGAGCACCAGCCCGCCGAGAAGAAACCAGGGGGACGTGCCGCGCCACCGATCGACGGCGTAGCCGATGCCGCCGAGCACGATGATGGCGCCGATGAGCGTGTAGCTCGCGCCGGCGGCCGATACCGCCTGCTCCGCGTTGTCCTGCAGACCCTTCGCCCGCGCGAGGAACGGATCCTGGTCCTTTTCCGCCATCACAAACGGCCCATTATCCTCAACTTCGCCCCGCTCGGCCGGGGAGTATAGCGTACCTTGTGAAAAAGTTCACGTGTGCCCGGACGCCGTACAACGCAGAACCCGCAGAGCTCGCGGACTCGAATCTCTCGAGAGTCGATGTCTTTTATTGAAAGGTCTTTCTGCGTGCTCTGCGTGTTCTGCGTTGATCGTCGTCACCGCAGCGCGGCGGTCACGCCGGCGGCGCCGAGCGTGCGCGCCGACGCCATCGCCACGTTGAACAGCAGCTGCGGGTAGACGCCGAGCACCAGCGTCGCGGCCACGGCGACCGCGAGCACCACGCCGAGCGTCGGGCTCGTCGTCGGCTCGGACCCGAGCGTCTCCCTCTTCACATACATGAAGACGACGATGCGGATGTAGTAGTACAGCGAGACCGCGCTGTTCAGGACGCCGATCAGCGCGAGCCAGTAGTAATGCGCGTCGATCGCGGCGCTGAACAGCCAGAACTTCCCCATGAATCCCGCCGTCGGCGGAATGCCGCCGAGCGACAGCATGAACAGCAGCATCGCGAACGCCGCAAACGGGTTGCGAAACGCCAGGCCGCTGAAGTCCTTCAGCTCGTCGCCCACGACGTCCGTGCGCCGCAGCACGACGACGACGGCGAAGGCGCCGAGCTGCATGAAGGAGTAAATCATCAGGTAGACCAGCGTCGCCGTGATCCCGCGCGACGTCCCGGCGACGATGCCCATCAGCACGTAGCCGGCGTGCGCGATCGACGAGTACGCGAGCATCCGCTTGACGTTGGTCTGCGTCAACGCCGCGAAGTTGCCGATCGTCATCGTCGCGATCGACAGCACCCAGAAGAGCAGCCGCCAGTCCTCGCTCGCCGACGGCAGCCCCTCGACGAAGATCCGGATCAGCATCGCGAACGACGCCGCCTTCGAGCCGACCGACAGGAACGCGGTGACCGGCGTCGGCGCCCCCTCGTACACGTCCGGCGCCCACATGTGGAACGGCACCGCGGCGATCTTGAAGCCGACGCCGGCGACCACGAGAATCACCGCCAGCATGAGGCGCGCGTCGCCCGCCATCGCGCCGAAGGAGGTCGCCATCACGCGCAGGTTCGTGGTCCCCGAGAGGCCGTACATCAGCGACATGCCGTACAGCAGGATGCCGAGCGAGAAGGCGCCGAGCAGGAAGTACTTCACCGCCGCTTCGTTCGATCGCTGGCTCGGCTTGATGAAGCCGGCGAGGATGTAGAACGACACCGCCATCGTCTCGAGGCCGATGAAGATCGTGATGAGATCGATGCCGCCGGCCATGATCATCATGCCGAGCGTGGCGCACAGGATGAGGAAGTAGTACTCGCCGGGCGAGGCGCCTTCGATCGCCAGATACCGCACCGACATCAGCACGGTGATCGCGGCGGCTATCAGAAAGACGATCTTGAAGAAGAGCGCGAAGCGATCGACGGCGAGGAGCCCGTGCGCGACCTCGACGTGCGTCGAGGTGAAAGGCACGAGCGACGCCAGCGTCGCGCCGATCGCGGCGAGCGTCACCCAGCTGAGCGCCGAGCGGCGCTCGCGCGGCAGCGCGACGTCGGCAATCAGCACGACGAGCGCGCCGGAGGTGAGCACCAGCTCCGGCAGGATGTAGTAGAAGTCGCTCGTCGAGAGTCCCGGCGGCATCAGCGCTTCTCGGGCAGCGGGTTGCCGTTGGCGTCGCACGGGATCGCCGCGAGGAACTTCGCCGCCGGGTTCGAGGACGCCGCGACGCGGTCGGGCGTCGGCGTCGGGTTGCACTCGGCGTACTTCGCGGCGTACTGCGGGCTCACGCGCACGACGATGTGCTGCACCGACGTCTCGAGCCGCCGCAGGAACGGCGCCGGGTAGATGCCGATCCAGACCGCCAGCACGAGCAGCGGCGCGAACGTCGCGAACTCGCGGTTGTCCAGATCGAGGAGCCGCTCGTTCTTCGGGTTCTCCACCTTGCCGAACATCGTCCGCTGATAGAGGTAGAGCATGTAGGCGGCGCCGAGGACGACGCCGCTCGCGGCGAACGCCGCCCACATCTTGCTCGCCACGAAGACGCCCTGCAGGATCAGGAACTCGCCGATGAAGCCGTTCAGCGTCGGCAGCCCGATCGACGACATCGTCATGATGAGGAAGATCGCGGCGTAGACCGGCATCACCTTCGACAGCCCGCCGTACTCCGAGATCTCGCGCGTGTGCCGCCGCTCGTACACGATGCCGACGATGAGGAAGAGCGCGCCGGTCGAGATGCCGTGATTGAGTTGCTGCACGATGCTGCCGGTGATGCCGACCGGGTTCAGCGCGAACATCCCGAGCATCACCATCGCCATGTGGCTCACCGACGAGTACGCGACGAGCCGCTTCCAGTCCTTCTGCGCGAGCGCGACGAGCGCGCCGTAGACGATGCCGATGATCGACAGCAGCACCATCATCGGCACGAAGCGGCGCGAGGCGTCGGGCAGAATCGGCAGGCTGAAGCGCAGGAAGCCGTACGTCCCCATCTTCAGGAGCACGGCCGCCAGAATCACGGAGCCCGCCGTCGGCGCGTCGGTGTGCGCGTCGGGCAGCCACGTGTGGAACGGGAACATCGGCACCTTGATCGCGAAGCCGAGGAAGAAGGCGAGGAAGACCCACCACTGCAGCCCCGCATCGAAGCCCGCCTTCTGATACTGCGTCACGTCGAAGCTGTAGACGCCCGTCTGCGCGTGGTACGCGAAGTACAGCGCCAGGATGCCCAGCAGCATCACGACGCTCCCGACCAGCGTGTAGAGGAAGAACTTGATCGCCGAGTAGAGGCGGTTCGCGCTGCCCCAGATGCCGATGAGGAAATACATCGGCACGAGCATCACTTCCCAGAACAGGAAGAACAGCAGGAAGTCGAGCGACATGAAGGCGCCGAGCATCCCGGTCTGCAGCACGAGCAGGAAGATGTAGTACTCCTTCACCCGCTCGGTGATCGCGGTCCACGACGACAGCACCGCGATGAACCCCATCATCGTCGTCAGCAGGATGAGGAGCGTGCTCAGGCCGTCGACGCCGAGGAAGTACTCGGCGCCGACCGACGGAATCCACGACGCGCGCTCGATGAACTGGAAATCGGCGCCGCGCGGATCGAACCAGAACCACAGCGGCACCGAGACGACGAAGCCGACGAAGGCGACGACGTTCGCGATCCAGCGGATCGCGTGCTCGTTCTGCTTGTTGACGAGCAGCAGGACGAACGCGCCCGCGAGCGGCGTGAAGAGGATGATCGAAAGATAGTAGCTCACGAGATCACCTGACGAACAAGTACACGCTCACGAAGACGAAGATGCCGAACAGCATCAGCAGCGCGTAGTTCTGCACCAGCCCGGTCTGGAACCTGCGGAACGCGAGGCTCGACTCCTGCACGATCCAGCCGACGAGATTCACCACGCCGTCCACGATCGTGCGATCCGTGAGGCCCGAGAACCACGAGCTGATCACGGTCACCCAGCTCGTGCCGTTCACCGCGCCGTCGACGACGTTGCGATCGACGGCCCAGAGGCCGCGGCCGCTCGCGAATGTTCCGGAGACGATCGTCGCGTCGTAGAGCTCGTCGACGTAGTACTTGTTCGACAGCGTGCGGTGCGCGCCCGCGAAGCGCTCGGCGAGCTGCTCCGAGACCTCGGGGCTCGTGACGTAGAACTTGTAGGCGACCGAGATGCCGGCGACGGCGACGAGCAGCGAGAACGCCATCAGCCCCAGTTCGACGGTCCGCGACACGTGCTCACCGGACGGCTCCGCCGCGCCCGCGGCGTCGTTCGGACGCGGCTCGGCCGCCGCGCCGGCCGCCCGCTCCGCGGTGAAGCTCGGCTCGAGGAACTGCTCGATCGCGTTGTTGCCGCCGAGCGCCGCCGGCACGCCGACGAAGCCGGCGACGATCGCGCCGACGGCCAGCGCCATCAGCGGGCCCGTCATCGGCGTCGGCGATTCGTGCGGGCCGTGCCACGGTCCGTGGCCGTGGCCGCCGCCATGGTCGTCGTGCGCGGCCGCATGCGCGTCGCCTGCCCCGAGCGAAGTCGAGGGGTGCGGCTCCGCCGGCCCGTGGCTCACCTCGTGCTGCTTCAGGTGCGCCTGGCCGTGCGCGTGCGGGTCGGCCGGGTGCGGCGCGCCGTGCAGCGCCGCGACCGCCGCGGCCCCGTGCCCCGTCGTCTCCCACGCCGGCCCGCGGTAGCCGCCGAAGAAGGTCATCGACATCAGGCGGAACATGTAGAACGCCGTCATCGCCGCCGTGACGACCGCGATCACCCACACCGCCTTGTTCGCGAGGAAGGCGCGGAAGAGGATCTCGTCCTTGCTGAAGAACCCCGAGAACGGGAAGATGCCGGCAATCGCGAGCGTGCCGATCATCATCGTCGCGAAGGTGACGGGCATGTACTTCTTCAGATTGCCCATCCGCCGCATGTCCTGCTCGCCGGCCATCGCGTGGATCACCGAGCCGCTGCCGAGGAAGAGGAGCGCCTTGAAGAAGGCGTGCGTCATGAGATGGAACGCGCCGGCGGAGAACGCGCCGACGCCCATCGCCGTGAACATGTAGCCGAGCTGCGAGACGGTGGAGTACGCGAGCACGCGCTTGATGTCGTACTGCACGAGGCCGATCGACGCCGCCATGAGCGCGGTCAGCACGCCGATGATCGCGACGATCGTCATCACCTCCGGCGCGTGCGAGAAGAGGACGGCGTTGCGCCCGAGCATGTAGACGCCGGCGGTCACCATCGTCGCCGCGTGGATCAGGGCCGACACCGGCGTCGGCCCTTCCATCGCGTCGGGCAGCCAGACGTACAGTGGAATCTGCGCGCTCTTGCCGGTCGCGCCGACGAAGAGGAACAGGCAGATGAACGACAGCACGCCGAAGTGCGCCGTCTCCACCGGCATCGCCGCCGCCGCGTTCTGCACGGCGCGGAAGTCGAGCGTGCCGAACGTGAAGTAGATCAGGAAGATGCCGAGGACGAAGCCCCAGTCGCCGATGCGGTTCGTGATGAACGCTTTCTTGCCGGCGTCCGACGCGGTCTTCTTCTCGTACCAGTAGCCGATGAGGAGGTACGAGCAGAGGCCGACGCCCTCCCAGCCGACGAACATCACCAGGAAGTTGTTTCCCAGGACGAGCATCAGCATGAAGAAGCAGAACAGGTTCAGGTAGCAGAAGAAGCGCGCGACGCCGCCGCGCGGCTCGTCGGCCATGTACGCCGTCGAGTAGACGTGAATCAGCGTGCCGATGCCGGTGACGACGAGCAGCATCATCGCGCCGAGCGGATCGAGCCGGAATCCCCAGGTGACGTGGAAGAGCCCGATACCGTCGCGGGTCGCGAGCGGGATCTGCGGGATCCAGTCGGCGACGTTCACGTCGTACGCGCGGGAGTCGGCTGGCAGGCCGAGCAGCTGCCAGAACGCGAGCAGCGAGAGGCCGAGCGCGATCGTCATCGTGCCGACCGCGACGGCGCCCGCCGCCTTGCGCGAGAACGCGCGGATGCCGACGAGCCCGTTGATCGCGGCCCCGAGGCCCGGCAGCAGCGGAATTAACCAGATATATCGCATATCGCCTTACGCTGACGGTCAAGCGGGTCGCGCGGGCCTGGCAGCCGGGCTGGTCCGGCACGTTGCAGACCTCGTTCTCTGCTCGACTTGTCCGACCCGCCCGACCTGCCTGACCCACCCGACCTGCCTGACCTGCCCGACCTACCCGGCCTACCATCGCATCAAGTTCATCTCGTCGATGTTCACCGTCTCTTTGTTCCGATAGAACGCGAGGATGATCCCGAGGCCCACCGCGGCCTCGGCCGCGGCGACGGCGATCACGAAGATCGCGAACACCTGCCCGACGGCGTTCTGCAGCTGCGCGGAGAACGCGATCAGGTTGATGTTGACCGCGTTCAGGATCAGCTCGATCGACATGAAGATGATGATGATGTTGCGCCGCACCATCACGCCGATGACGCCGATCATGAAGAGCGCCGCCGACAGCAGCATGTAATGCGTCGGAGTGATCACAGTTCCCTCTTGGCGAGCACGATCGCGCCGATCATCGCGACCAAAAGCAGCATCGACGCGATCTCGAACGGGATCAGGTAGCTGGTGTAGAGCAGCCAGCCCACCTGCTCGGTGTTGCCGGTGACGGGCATCGCCGACGTCGCCGCCGCGGCGAGCGCGGGCGCCGGCCGCGCGTAGCTGTACGCGCCGACGGCGCCGAGCTCGACCAGCACGGCGACCGACAGCGCGAGGCCCCAGTTCGTGCGGCGATGCGGATCCTGATGCGCCTCGGGCGGCCGCTTCAGGTTCACCAGCATGACGACGAAGAGGTACAGGACGACGATCCCGCCCGCGTAGACCAGGATCTGAATCGCCGCGAGAAACTGCGCGCCGAGCAGCACGTAGAGCGCCGCGACGAACAGGAAGTCGAGCACGAGGAACAGCACGCTGTGCACGGTGTCCTTCGTCGTGATCACGAGCACGGCGAAGCCGAGAATGCACGCCGAGATGAAGTAGAACGCGATCGCCTGGCTCACATCAGCATCACTTTCACGATCCCGGTGACCACGAGGTTCAGGATCGCCAGCGGGATCAGCACCTTCCAGCCGAGGCGCATCAGCTGGTCGTAGCGGTAGCGCGGGAGCGTCGCCCGCACCCAGATGAAGAGATACAGGAACGCGAACGACTTCAGGAAGAACCACACCCACGACGGAACGAAATAGAAGAAATGAAACAACGGAGTGTTCGGGAACGGCGGCAGCCACCCGCCGAGGAACAGCGTCGTCACCACCGAGGAGACCACGATCATGTTCGCGTATTCGGCGAGGAAGAACAGCGCGAAGCGCATGCCGCTGTATTCGGTGTGGAAGCCGCCGGTGAGCTCCTGCTCCGCCTCCGGCAGATCGAACGGCGCGCGGTTGGTCTCGGCAAGCCCGCCGATGAGCACGATCACGAACGCGAGCGGCTGCGCGATGACGTACCAGACGTGCTGATCGTACTGCGCGTTGACGATGCCGACCATGCTGAGCGTGCCGGCCATGAGGATCACGCTCACGAGCGTGAGCGTCACCGCCACCTCGTACGAGATCAGCTGCGCCGAGGCGCGCAGGCTCGCGAGCAGTGGGAACTTGCTGTTCGAGGCGTAGCCCGCGAGGATGATCCCGTAGACGCCCACCGACGCGACCGACACGATGTAGAGGAGGCCGACGTTGATGTCGGTGATGTACAGCGACACCTGGCGGCCGAACAGGCTGATCTTCGGGCCGAACGGAATCACCGCGTAGACGATGAGCGCCGGCACCATCGAGATGATCGGCGCCGCCGTGAACACCCACTTGTCGGCGCGGACCGGCGTGATGTCCTCCTTGATCATCAGCTTCACCGCGTCGGCGATCGGCTGCAGGATGCCGTACGGCCCGACGCGCATCGGCCCCAGCCGCGACTGCGCCCACGCGATCACCTTCCGCTCGAGCAGCACCATGTAGGTGACCGCGACGAGCGTCGCGTTCAGGACGATGACGATTTTCAGCAGCGGGATGACGAAGGTGTCGACCATCGCGTTCAGAGTTCAGCGTTCAGAGTTCAGCGTTCTCGTTCTCGTTCTCGTTCTCGTTCTGGTTCTGGTTCAGGTTCAGGTTCAGGTTCTGGTTCTGGTTCTGGGTTCTGATTCTTGGTTCTCGTTCGCGTTCTCGTCGGAACCAGAACGAGAACCCGGAACAAGAACCCTGAACCCTGAACCCTGAACGCGTCGGCGCCTCTCATCGGTCGACTTCACCGAGCACGACGTCGAGCGATCCGATCAGCGCGACGACGTCCGCGATCAGGTGGCCCTTGATCAGCCGCCGCAGACCCTGAAGATTGCAGAACGACGGCGGCCGCACGCGGAAGCGGTACGGGTTGGTCGACTTGCCGTCGGCCACGATGAAGTAGCCCAGCTCGCCCTTCGGCGACTCGATCGCGTGATACGTCTCCCCGGCCGCCGGTTTGATGAGGCGCGGAACTTTGCCGACGATCGGCCCTTCGGGGACGCCTTCGGTCGCCTGCCGGATGATCCGCAGCGACTGGCGGAACTCCTCGAGCCGCACGAGGTACCGATCGTAGGTGTCGCCGTTGGTGCCGATAGGGACGTCGAACTGCATCTCGTCGTACGCCGCGTAGGGCTCGTCCTTGCGCACGTCGCGCGGGACGCCGGAGCCGCGCAGCGGCGGGCCGCTCAACCCGAGCGCCACCGCTTCCTCGCCCGAGATGACGCCGATGCCCTTCGTGCGCTCCAGCCAGATCCGGTTGTGCGTCAGCAGCTCCTCGTACTCGGCGACCTTCGAGTCCATGATGTCGCAGAACTGGAGCACCTTCTTGTCCCAGCCCGGCGGCAGATCCTGCGGCAGCCCGCCGATCCGCATCGAGTTGTAGGTGAGCCGCGCGCCGCAGAACTCCTCGAACAGATCGAGAATCAGCTCGCGCTCGCGGAACGCGTAGAGGAACACCGTCATCGCGCCGATGTCCATCGCGTGCGTGCCGACCCAGAGGCAGTGGCTCGCGATCCGCTGCAGCTCGCACAGGATCGTGCGCACGTAGCGCGCGCGGCGCGGCACCTCGAGCTGCATCAGCTTCTCGACCGTCTCGCAGTAGCCGACGTTGTTGGTCGCCGCCGCGACGTAGTCCATGCGGTCGGTGAGCAGCACGATCTGCGTCCAGTTGCGGTTCTCGCTCAGCTTCTCTATGCCGCGGTGCAGGTAGCCGATGACGACGTCGGCGTCGACGACCTTCTCGCCGTCGAGGCGCAGCACGACGCGCAGCACGCCGTGCGTGCTCGGGTGCTGCGGCCCCATGTTGATCACGAGCTCGTTCGTGTCGAACATCGCGCCGTGATGAACCGTTGGTGTCGCCACTAAAAACTCCGTCCTCTGTCGCTGTCCGGGATTTGGGATTCGGGATTTGGGGATTTGTTAGATCACGACTGCCACGCTGTCACAAACCCGTCACGAATCACGACGAATCCCTAATCCCCAATCCCTAAACCCTAATCCCCAATCCCCGCCCTACTCGATGTCGGCTTCGTCCCGCGCCTGGCGCAGCTTCAGCCAGTCCTCGGGGTTCTCCATCAGCAGCTCGCCGGGCCCCTCGAGCGGATAATCCTTGCGCTCGGGAAACCCCTGCCAGTCCTCGGGCATCAGGATGCGCCGCCGATCGGGATGCCCGGTGAAGTTGACGCCGAACATGTCCCAGACCTCGCGCTCCAGCCAGTTGGCCGACGGCCACACGCCCGTCACCGACGCCAGCTCCTGCTGCTCGCCGACGCGGACCTTCAGGCGCACGCGCTTGCGCAGGCGCGTCGAGTACAGGCAGTAGACGACGTCGAAGCGTCCTTCCTTGCGCGGCGGCCAGTCGACCGCGGTGACGTCCGAGCAGAAATCGAACAGCGCGTCGGGCGACGTGCGCAGATGCTCCGCGGCGTCGAGCAGGCGCGCGGCCGGCACGATCACCGTCCAGTCGCCGAGGTACAGACTGAGCTGCGTGCCGCCCTCGCCGAGCGCGCGCTGCAGCGACGCGATGAACGGCGGAATCGCGGCGTCGGCGGGCGGCGGCGGATCGGTCGGCCCGCTCGGCGGCGCCGGCGCGGCCGGCGTGTGCGCCGCAGCGGGTGGCTTCGCCGCCGCCGTCGCGGGAGCCGCGGGTCGAGCGGCGGGAGGCGCCGTAGGTTTCGCAGCGGCGGCAGCGGTCGGCGCGCCGGTCGCCGAGCTCGTCTCGCTCGTCGTCGCCGTCTGCGCTGCGGAGGGGTTCGCAGGCTTCGGCGCCGGCGGCTCCGCGCGCGGCGGGGCGACGGGCGCGGCCGATGCGCCGGCGCCGGGCGCGTCGGTGCGCGACACCTCGCCCTTGAGCGGCTCGGCCGGCGTTCCGCTCGCCGGTTTGTCCGCGGCGGCCTGCGGCGGCGTCGGCTTCTTGTCGTCGGACGGCGGAGGCGCGTCGGCCATCTACGCTACACCCACTCGAGCGCGCCCTTTTGCCAGGCGTAGTAGTAGCCGACCACCAGGATGAAGATGAACACGATCATCTCGATCAAGCCGAACAACCTCAGCTTGTTGAAGATGACCGCCCACGGAAACATGAACACCGTCTCGACGTCGAAGATGACGAAGAGCATCGCCACCAGGTAGTAGCGGATGCTGTAGCGGTCGCGCGCGTCGGTCTGCGGCTCGATGCCGCACTCGTACGGCTCGAGCTTCACCTTGTTGTACTTCTCCGAGTGCAGCAGGCTCGAGAAGACGAGCGTGAACAGCGCGAAGCCGGTCGCAACGACGACGAAGATGGCGATCGGGATGTACTCTGAAGGCATTGGATGAAACGGTGCGCACGAGGCGGGCGCGCCGCGAGAAAAGCCGAGCGGTTTATATCACACGCCGACGCGCTCGTGCAATTTGCCGCAAGTTGCAGATTTCAAACAATTTCCACTCGTTCCGCGCTTGACGCTGTCGAAAACCGGGTCCTATACTTCTGTGATGACACCACAGCGCGTTTCGCTCGCCGTCGTCACCGCGGCGGCGATCGCCGCCTGGACGCCGCGCGCCGCCGCGCAGCCGATCCAGCGCTCGCTGTACGTCAGCGTCGTCAACGACGCCGGCGCACCGGTGCCGAACCTCGGCCCTTCGGACTTCATCGTCCGCGAGGACAACGCGACGCGCGAGGTGCTCTCGGTCGCGCCTGCCGACGAGCCGATGCAGGTGGCCGTGCTCGTCGATACGAGCCAGGGCGCGCGCAACGTCATTCAGTTCATGCGGCAGGAGCTGCCGGCCTTCGTCACGACGCTCACGAGTCCCAACGAGAGCGGCAGGAAGAATCAGGTGGCGATCATCGCGTTCGGCGAGCGGCCGATGGTGTTCGCCGAGTCCACGACGAGCGTGAAGGATCTCCAGAAGGCGATCAACCGCATCTGGTCGCAGTCGGGATCGGGCGCCTATTTTCTCGACGCGGTGTACGAGACGTCGCAGGGCTTCAAGAAACGCGAGGCAAGCCGTCCGGTGATCGTCGCGCTCGTCGCCGAAGGCGGCGAGCTCAGCTACCGGCAGTACGACCAGGTGATCGACGCGTTGCGCGACGCCGGCGCGCCGCTCTACGCGCTGATGTTCGGCACGCCGTCCTCGTCGCTGGCCGACGAGATTCGCAACCGCAACATCGTCCTCGACCGCGGGGTCACCCTGACGGGCGGGAATCGCGAGCAGCTGCTCGCGCCGCAGGCGCTCGGCGACCGGTTGAAGCTCCTCGCCAACCAGCTGACGCATCAGTACCGCGTCACCTACGCGCGCCCGCAGTCGCTGATTCCGCCCGAGAAGATCACGGTTTCGGCGGCCAAGCCGGGCCTCGTCGCGCGCGGCACGCCGGTCAAAGAGCAGAAGGCGGCACGCCCGTGAGAATTTCGCTCGCCGGAAGAGTCGTCGTCGCGCTCGCGGCCGTCGTCGTCGCCGCGCTGCCGCGCAGCCTGCCCGTCGCGGCGGCGTCCGCGCAGACAACGCCGGCGCAGCCGCCGCAGACGCCGTTTCGCGCGGGCGTCGATCTCGTGTCGCTGAACGTCACCGTGACCGACGGCACGCAGAAATACATCACCGATCTCACGCAGGACGATTTCAACGTCTTCGAGGACGGCGTCAAGCAGGACGTCACGTTCTTCAACCGCACGAACCTGCCGATCGCGCTCGCGCTGCTGCTCGACACGAGCGCCAGCATGGAGACGAAGCTGCCGACGGCGCAGGAAGCGGCGATCGGCTTCGCCAAGCGGCTGCGGCCGCAGGATCTGGCCGAGGTGATCGACTTCGACAGCCGCGTCGTCGTGCTGCAGAACTTCAGCAACGCGCTGCCCGAGCTCGAACAGGCGATCCACAAGACGTCGGCCGGCGGCTCGACGTCGCTCTACAACGCCGTCTACATCGCGCTGAAGGATCTCAAGAAGGTGGTCGCGAAGAACACCGAGGAGATCCGGCGGCAGGCGATCGTCGTGCTGTCGGACGGCGAGGACACGTCGAGCCTCCTGCCGTTCGAGGAGGTGCTCGATCTCGCGAAGCGATCGGAGACGGCGATCTACTCGATCGGCCTGCGCACGCCGGACGGTCCGGGCACGACGACGAAGGGATTCAAGGAAGCGGAGTTCGTGCTGCGGCAGTTCTCGCAGGAGACCGGCGGCCGATCGTTCTTCCCCAATCAGCTCGCGGATCTCGCGAACGTCTACGGGCAGATCTCCGACGAGCTGTCGAGCCAGTACACGGTCGGCTACACGTCGCGCAACCCGAAGCGCGACGGCTCGTGGCGGCGGGTCGTCGTGCGCGTGACGCGGCCGAACCTCACGGCGCGGACCAAGCTCGGATATTTCGCGCCGACCGCGCACTGACGTGAACGCGATTCCCCTGGTCCTCTACGGCGCCGCGTTCGTCGCCTACGCGTGGCACTTCGCGCAGCGCCGCGCGTTCGCCGGCCGCACGGCGACGACGCTGCTCGTCGCGGCGGCGCTGGCGCACACCTTCGTCATCGGCATGCTGACGATGGAGGCGGGCGGCGTGCCGGTGGCGGGCAAGACGTCGGCGATCTCGACGTTCGTGTGGCTGCTCGCGCTGTCGTACCTCTATACGGAGATGACGACCGACGAGCGCGCGATGGGCGTCTTCATCCTGCCGCTGCTCGTCGTGCTCCAGGCGATTCCGGCGTCGCAGCCGGGCGTCGAGAGCCACGCGGCCGTGCTGCAGGGGCCGCTCTTCGGCGTGCACGTGTCGTCGCTGCTCTTCGCCTACGCGAGCTTCGCGCTCGCCTGCGTGATCGGCATCACCTACGTGCTGCTCTTCAAGGAGATCAAGGCGAAGCACCTCGGGTTCTTCTACGCGCGGCTGCCGTCGCTGCAGGTGCTCGACCGGATGAACCAGCGCGCGATCGTGATCGGGTGGGTGTTCCTCACCGTGGGGATGATCGTCGGCGGCATCTGGACGGCGCAGGCGCGCGGGCTCGATCCGCGCGTGCAGGCGATGTCGGTGCAGGATCCGAAGATCTTCGTCGCGCTGGTGTGCTGGTTCGTGTATTCGTTCGAGCTGTTCGCCGCGAGGCGGATCGGGTGGGGCGGCCGGCGCTCGGCGTATCTGTCGGCGGTCGGCTTTGCGATCGTGCTGCTCAATTTCGTGCCGATCAGCTATTTCTTCACGTCGAGCCACAATTTCTGAGCGCGTGTCGGGGCTGGGGCTAGGGGCTAGGGGCTAGCTGAGTGCATTTGCTGCTCGTCGGACTGAGTCATCGCACCGCGCCGGTGGAGCTGCGCGAGCGGGTCGACTTCCAGGCGCGCGATCTGCAGGCGGCGCTGCGCGCGCTCGCGGCGCGCGGATCGGCGCGCGAGGCGGTCGTGGTGTCGACGTGCAACCGCGCGGAGATGTACGTCGCGTGCGACGAGCCCGAGCCGACGCGGCAGGATCTGTTGCGCTTCCTGAGCGACTACAACGAGGTGGTGCCCGCCGACGTGGCGCCGCACGCCTACGACCTCTCCGATCTCGACGCGGCGCGCCACCTGTTCCGCGTGGCGGCCGGCCTCGACTCGCTCGTCGTCGGCGAGCCGCAGATCCTCGGGCAGGTGAAGGAGGCGCACACGGCCGCGACCGAAGCGCGCACGTCGGGGCCGGTCCTCAATCGGCTCTTCCACGCGTCGTTCGCCGTCGGCAAGCGCGTGCGGACGGAGACCGGCCTCGGCTCGGGCGCCGTGTCGGTGAGCTACGCCGCCGTCGCGCTCGCGCGCAAGATCTTCGGCGATCTGAGCGGCCGCAACGTCGTCGTCGTCGGCGCCGGCGAGATGGGCAAGCTGACCGCGATCCACATGAAGTCGCAGGAGGTGCGCCACATCACGATCGTCAGCCGCACGATGGCGCACGCCGCGCGCACCGCCGAGGCGATCGGCGGCGCGAGCGCCGCGCCGTGGACCGATCTCGACGCCGTGCTCGCCGCCAGCGACATCGTGATCACCGCGACCGGCGCCGCCAGCCCGATTCTCACGAAGGCGCACATCGAGGGCGCGATGCGCCCGCGGCGCAACCGCCCGCTGTTCATCATCGACATCGCGATGCCGCGCGACGTCGAGCCGGCCGCGGGCGAGATCGAGCAGGTCTTCCTCTACAACATCGACGACCTGCAGGCGACGGTGCGCGAGAACCTCGCGCGGCGCGCGAGCGAGGTGACGCGCGCCGAGGCGATCGTCGCCGAAGAGATCGAGAAGTTCGGCGCGTGGTTCCGGTCACGAGGCGCGATTCCCACCGTCGTCGCCTTGCGCGCGCGCTTCGAGGCGATCCGCCGCGCCGAGCTCGAGCGCCTCGACTTCAAGCTGGCGGCGCTCCCGCCCGAGGCGCGCGCGCGCGTCGACGAGATCACGCATCTCATCATCGAGAAGCTGCTGCTGACGCCGACCGAGCAGCTCAAGTCGCTGAGCGACGCCGATACCGTCGGCGCATACGCCGAAGCGCTCACGCGCCTCTTCGGCCTCGACCAGGACGAACGGCGCAACGTCGAGCCGTTTGTGCGCCCGCCGCGCCGCGGGCCGCGGTAGCGCGTGGCCCGACCGGAGCTGCGGCTCGGCACGCGCGGCAGCCAGCTGGCGCTGTGGCAGGCGAACACCGTCGCGGCGCGCGTCGCCGCCGCAGGCGGTCCGCCGTGCCGCATCGTCGTCATCAAGACCTCGGGCGATCGGCTGCAGGAGGCGCCGCTCTCGGAAGTCGGCGGCAAGCGCCTGTTCGTCAAGGAAATCGAGGATGCGCTGCTGCGCGGCGAGATCGATCTCGCCGTCCACAGCAGCAAGGACATGCCGGCCGTCCTGCCGGCCGGCCTCACGATCGCCGCCGTCCTGCCGCGCGAGGATCCGCTCGACGCCGTGGTGTTGCCCGTCAGCCATCCGCCTGCCATCAGCCATCAGCCATCAGCCATGACGATTGACGATCTCGTGGCGCGGCTCGGGCAGTCGCCGTCGATCGGCACGGGGAGCGTGCGGCGGATTGCACAGCTGACTCGGCTGTTTCCCGCCGCGCGCTTCACGCCGATTCGCGGCAACCTCGATACACGGTTGCGCAAGCTGGACGAAGGCGCGCATGATGCCCTCGTGCTGGCGGCGGCGGGGCTGCGGCGCCTCGGATTTGCGAGCCGCATCTCGCTCGCCCTGCCGGCGGCGGCGTGCGTGCCGGCGCCGGGCCAGGGCGTCGTCGCCGTCGAGATCCGCGCCGACGATGCGAGCACGCGCGGCGCGGTGGCGACGATCGACGATCGCGCCGCCGGAGCGGCGCTCGCCGCGGAGCGCGCGCTCGTCGAGGCGCTCGGCGGCGGCTGCCAGACGCCGATCGGCGCGCTGGCGACGCCGATCGGACGCGACGAGCTGGAGATGGTCGCGGCGGTCGTGGCGCTCGACGGCAGCAAGGCGGTGCGCGCCTCGGGCCGCGGTTCGCGCCGCGACGCGGCCGCGCTCGGCGCGCGCATCGGCGCGGAGCTGATCGCCGGCGGCGCCGACGAGATCCTGAAAGAGGCGCGCGACGCGCATGGCGCCGTTGAGGGGATCCAGCCGTAATTAGGAATTGGAATGTGGAATTTGGAATGCTGCCGGCGTGACGACGAATTCCAAATTCCACATTCCAAATTCTTGATTGGCAGGCTGCTCGAATGAGCTCTATGTCGATCGTCTATCTAATCGGCGCGGGTCCCGGCGATCCCGGGTTGATCACGACTCGTGGCCTGCAGTGCCTCGAGGCGGCGGACGTGGTGCTGTACGACCACCTCGTCCCGCCGCGCGTGCTCCGCTATGCGCGCGCCGACGCCGAGAAAATCGACCTCGGCGTGGCGGCGCCGCAGCCGCTCGCGCAGGAGGCGATCTGCTACCTCCTCGCCGAGAAAGCGCGCGAGAACAAGATCGTGGCGCGCCTGAAGTGGGGCGATCCGTTCATGTTCGACAGCGGCGGCGCCGAGGCGCTCTTCCTCCACGAACAGCGCGTCGCGTTCGAGGTCGTGCCCGGCGTACCGGCCGGCCTCGGCGCCAGTTATGCCGGCATCCCGCTCACCTACCCGGGCGGCGGCGACACGCTCACGTTCATCCGCGGACACGAGGACGATGCGAAGGCGCGGACGGCGATCGACTGGGCGGGGCTCGCGCAGCTCGACGGCACGCTTGTCTGCCACGCGGGCGCCGATCGGCTGCGGTACGTGATCGGCGCGTTGATCGCGCACGGGCGCGCGCCGGACGAACCGGCCGCGATCGTCTACGACGGCACCCTGCCGTCGCAGGAGACGCACGCCGGCACGCTGGCGCAGGTCGCCGACGTCATGAAGCGATCCGACGATCGGCGGCCGGGGATGCTCATCGTCGGGCGCGTCGTCGCGCTGCGCGATCACCTGCGGTGGTTCGACGCGCGGCCGCTCTTCGGCAAGCGCATCCTCGTGACGCGGCCCAAGGAGCAGGCGCGCGATCTCGTGATGCGCCTCGAAGCGATGGGCGCGGATGCCGTCGAGGCGCCGATGATCCGCATCGTGCCGCCGGAGGACTTCGCGCCGCTCGACGCGGCGGTCGCGCGCGTGCACGAGTTCGACTGGGTCGTCTTCACCAGCGCGAACGCCGTCGACGCCTTCACCGAGCGCCTGCTCGCCGGCCCTCGCGATCTGCGCGCGCTCGGCGGCGTCCGTCTCTGCGTCGTCGGGCCGGCGACCGGCGATCGCCTCGCGCGCTACGGCCTGAAGGTCGATCTCACGCCGGCCGAGTACCGCGCCGAGGCCGTGCTGCGCGCGATGGCGGAGTTCGGCGAGCTGAAGGGGCTGCGCATCCTCCTGCCGCACGCCGACATCGGCCGCGAGCTGCTCGCCGACGAATTGCGCAGGCAGGGCGCGGAGGTGACGGAGGTCGTCGCGTACCGCACGGTCGTCGCCGACAGCGAGCACGAGGGAGAACCCGACGTCTACCGCATGCTGCTCGAGCAGCACCTCGACGTCGTGACGTTCACGAGCGCGTCGGCGGTGCGCAACTTCGTGCGCGTGCTCGGTGCGGAGCCGGCCGCCGATTTGCTGCGCGCGACCACCGTCGCCGCGATCGGGCCGGTGACCGCCGAGGCGGCGGCGCAGCACAACATCGCGACGACGATCGTTCCGCAGAGCTACACGATTCCGGCGCTCGTCGACGCGATCGTCGAGCACTTCTCGGTCAAGGACCGAGCCGAGCGCGAGCACACGCAGGTGTAGAAAGACAGCGCGTCATGACACAGGCCCGCACGCACACCACACTGACACTGTCGCGCCGGCTGCGGCGGCTCCGGCGCTCGGCGTCGGTGCGCGCGCTCGTCCGCGAGACGCGGCTGTCGCCGGAGATGTTCGTGCTGCCGCTGTTCGTCTGCGAGGGCGAGGGCGTACGGCGCGAAGTGCCGTCGATGCCGGGCGTCTTCAATCTGTCGGTGGACGAAGCGGTGAAGGAGACCTCGGCGGCGCGCGGCGACGGCGTGAACAGCGTGATCCTCTTCGGTCTGCCGGATCACAAGGACGACATCGGATCGCTCGCCTACGATCAGGAGGCGCCGGTGCAGACTGCCGTGCGCGCGATCAAGGCGGAGCTGCCCGACGTGCTCGTGATGACGGACGTCTGCCTGTGCGAGTACACCGACCACGGCCACTGCGGCATCGTCATCGACGAGGAGATCGCGAACGATCCGACGGTGGATCAGCTCGTGCGCGCCGCGGTGTCGCACGCGGCGGCGGGCGCCGACATCGTCGCGCCGTCGGACATGATGGACGGGCGCGTCGGCGCGATCCGCACCGCGCTCGACGAGCGCGGCTTCGAGAACACCGCGATCATGTCGTACGCGGCGAAGTACTGCTCGGCGTTCTACGGCCCGTTCCGCGACGCCGCCGACTCGACGCCGCAGTTCGGCGACCGCCGCTCGCACCAGATGGATCCGGCCAACGCCGCCGAGGCGCTGCGCGAGGTCGAGCAGGACATCGCCGAGGGCGCCGACATCGTGATGGTGAAGCCGGCGATGACCTATCTCGACGTGATCGCGCGCGTGAAGGACGTCTTCCACCATCCGACCGCCGCGTACCACGTGAGCGGCGAGTACGCGATGCTGAAGGCGGCGGCGCGCAACGGATGGATCGACGAAGAGCGCGCGATGCTCGAGACGCTCATCTCGATCAGACGGGCTGGAGCGGACATAATCATCACGTATTACGCGCGCGACGTCGCTCGGGTGCTCTAGCGCGGGGCGGCGGCTCAGACGAGGACACTGAGGTGTACAGAGGGCGCAGAGGAAAACACAGAGGCTGGTCGCCGGCGTTCGCGCCTTCTCTCCGTCGTGCCTGCCTCTGTGTGTGCCTCTGCGCCCTCTGTCTACCTCTGTGTCCTTGGCACCAGGCGGCGGCCGCGCAGCAGCCAGTCGCAAGGCTCAGAGGTCGCGTGTTGACGGATCAGGGCGGCCGGATAGACGGTGCCGAAGTACGCGCGGAGGCGTTCTTCGGCGCGGCGGCCGGCACCTTCGCGGGCCAGCGGACGTTTTCGACGCGCACCAACGCGAAGGGCGAATGGAGCATCCTCGGCATCGCGCCCGGCATCTGGCTGTTCTCCGTGAATGCCGACGGGTATCTTCCCGAAGCGGTCGCGCTGCCGAATCGGCTGCTGAGCGCGAGCGGGCCGAACGCGGGCGGCATGGTGTTCACGTGGGAGCTGATCCTGAAACCGGCCGCGGCCGCCGGCGACGGCCGCGACGCCGCGCTGATCGACGCGGCGTCGGCGGTGCGCGCGGGCCGCGCGGAGGGCGCCGATGCGCTGCTGGCGAAGGTGCCGGAGAATGCCGACGTCGACTATCTGGCGAGCGCCGCGCGCATCGCCTTGATCGCCGGCCGCCTCGACGCGGCGCGCACGCTGTTCACGCGCGCGCTCGAGCGCGATCCCTCGTCGTACCGGACGGCGCTCGGCATCGCGTCCACGTTCCTGCTGCAGCGCGACTTCGACAGCGCGTCACGCGCCTTCGACGCGGCCCGCGCGCGCACGCACGACAAGGACGAGCAGCGCTTCATCTCCGCGGCGATCGGCGATCTCGCCACCATACGCGTACGGTGAACGCGGGATCGGCTCATTGGGGAATTGGAGAATCGGGTAATGGCCGATTGACAATCGAAGCAATGAATTACCCGATGGCCCGATTCTCCAATTACCCGATGTCATGAAGACGACGCGATCGGCGCGCCTCTTCGCGCGCGCGCAGAACATCCTGCCCGGCGGCGTCGACAGCCCCGTCCGCGCGTTCAAGTCCGTCGGCGCGGCGCCGCTCTTCATCCGGCGCGCGTCGGGCGCGCACATCGAGGACGTCGACGGCAACACGTTCATCGACTACGTGATGTCGTGGGGGCCGCTCATCCACGGCCACGCCCCGAAGGGGCTCGTCAAGGCGGTGGCCGAGGCGGCGCGCGACGGCACGAGCTTCGGCGCGCCGAGCCCGCTCGAGGTCGCGCTCGGCGAGCGCGTGCGCGCGCTGATGCCGTCGATCGTGCGCGTGCGCTTCGTCAGCTCCGGCACCGAGGCGGCGATGAGCGCGGTGCGCGTCGCGCGCGCCGCCACCGGCCGCGACGCCATCCTGAAGTTCGAGGGCTGCTACCACGGGCACGCCGATGCGTTTCTGGTGAAGGCCGGATCGGGCGCGCTGACGCTCGGCACCCCGACGAGCCCCGGCGTCACGCGCGCGGCGTCGGCCGATACGCTGGTCGCGAGCTACAACGACGTCGACTCGGTCCGCGCGGTGTTCGACGCGAACCGCGATCGCATCGCGGCGGTGATCGTCGAGCCGATCGCCGGCAACATGGGCCTGGTGCCGCCGGCCGACGGCTTCCTCCATTCGCTGCGCCAGCAGTGCACGGCGGCGGGCGCGCTCCTGATCTTCGACGAGGTGATCACGGGGTTCCGCGCGGCGCCGGGCGGCGCGCAGTCGATCGCGCGCGTGCGCCCCGATTTGACGTGCCTCGGAAAGATCATCGGCGGCGGCCTGCCGGTCGGCGCCTACGGCGGACGCGCGGATCTGATGGATCTGGTGTCGCCGGCGGGGCCGGTCTACCAGGCGGGCACGCTCTCGGGCAACCCGCTCGCGATGACCGCCGGCCTCTGGTGCCTCGAGAACCTGACGCCGAAGCTGTACGCGCAGGCCGCCGCGCTCACCGCGCGGCTCGCGCAGGGGCTCGCCGACGCGGCGCGCGCCGCCGGCGTGCCGCTGCAGGTGAACGCGTTCGGATCGCTCTTCACGCCGTTCTTCACCGCGCGCCCGGTGCGCGACTTCGCGTCGGCGACCAGCGCGAACACGGCGTCCTACGCGGCCTTCTTCAGGGCGATGATCGTGCGCGGCGTCTATCCGCCGCCGTCGCAGTTCGAGGCGTGGTTCCTGTCCGCGGCGCACACGCAGAAGGATGTCGATCGGACCATTCGCGCCGCGCGCGAAGCGATGCGGGAGATCGGATAGGCCGGGCAGGTCGGGCGGGTCGGGCAGGTCGGGCAGGTCGGGCGGGTCGGGCAGGTCGGGCAGGTCGGGCAGGTCGGATCCTCTGTGATCTCTGTGACCCGCCAGGCCCGCCAGGCCCGCCCGGCCTGCCAGACTCGCGCGACCTACTTCCCGGCCAGCGTCAGCGGTTCGTCCATCCGCACGCGCAGCACGGTGCCGCTCGCCAGCTCGACGTCTTTACCCTCGGTCGCGGCGATCGTCCCTCCGCCGCCGATCAGAATCCCCGCGAGCGCCCCTTTCGCGCCGCCGAGAATCGCGCCGAGAATCGCGCCGGCGCCCGCGCCGATGCCGATCTTCTCCGTCTCGCCGCGGATGCCGGCGCTCTCGATCGCCTGCGTCACCGTCGCGCGAATCGGATAGGAGCGGTGATCGATCGTGAGCCGATCGAAGCTCACCGTCAGGCTGCCCTTCCGCTCGAGCCGCGTCGCCTTCGTCACCGACGTCACCGTGCCGCGGATCGTGGACCCCGCCGGCACCAGCACGCGCCCGCGCTCGTCGGTCAAATCCACCATCGTCGTCGTCTCGAAGCGATCCTCGACCTGCGAGGTGCGGGAGCTGAGCGGGTTCTGCAGCCGCACGTCGAACTCCGTGCCGACCGGAATCTCGTTCGGCCGGCGCGAGCGCACCGTCTCGGGCGAGCCCGGCGTGCGCTCGGCCTCGCTCGGCGACGCGGCCGGCGGCGTGTAGCCGCCCGTGGAATCGCCGCGCGCGCGGCTGCGGATGTTCTCGATCTTGTCGCGCAGATCCGCGTACTCCACGCGCGGAATCGGCTCGTTGCGGCGCAGCTTCACCTTGAGATACGTCGCCTCGTCGCGCGCGTCGTCGAGCTCCGCCTGGAGCTGCGACGCCATCACCGAATCGCGGCCGCGGAGCTGCGCGACGTCGCGCGACGCGTCGTAGATGCTGTCCTGAAGCCGCTGGATGTCGGCCGTCGTGACCGACGTCTGCGAGGATTGCGGGACCGCCGCCCGAACGCTGCCGGCGGCCGGCACCACCAGCGCGAGGGCCAGGGCCCCGATGACGCGGATCGATTTCACGGGAACCTCCGCGGAGGCTTGCTGCAAAAGGCGAGCCTGGCTCAACGCCAGGGCATCAGGCGTTCTATCCAGCTGATTCGGGTGAGATCGTTGTAGATGACCGTCACCATCAGCATAAGGATGACCACGAAACCGGCCAGCAGCATCTTCTCCTTGACGCGGACGCTGAAGTCGCGGCGCGCGAGGCCCTCGAGCGCCATGATGAAGATGTGGCCGCCGTCGAGCACCGGAATCGGCAGCAGGTTCAGCAGGCCGAGGTTGAGGCTGAGCGACGCCATCAGCGTGAGCGTGGCGATGAAGTCGGGCGCCTCGCCCGCAAGCTGCGCGATGGCGACCGGCCCCATCAGCTGCTTGGGCGACGTCTCGCGCGTCGCCAGGCCGATGAGCGTCTGGAAGATCAGGTGCGCGTACTCGACGTTCTTCGTCACGCTCAGCTGAATCGCTTCGCCGAACCCCGGCTTGATGCGCACGGTATCGTCGTTGATTCCGATCCCGAGCAGCCCTTCGTTGCCGACCTTGGCCGGCGTCGCGCGCACGCTCATCCGCTGGCCGCGGCGCATGATGTCGAGCGTGATCGGCTGCTCGGGACGCTTCGCGATCGCCTCTTTGAGCTGGCCCGAGAAGGTGATCGGCTCGCCTTCCACGGCGAGCACGGTGTCGTCCGCGAGCAGCCCCGCCGACTCCGCGGCGCTGCCCGACTGCACGTTGCGCACGTGCGGGTGGACGTTCGGCAGCACGCCGATCTGGCCGAACTCGAAGCGGCTGTGGCCTTCGACGGCGGGCGTCACGCGCCGCGTCGTCTCGAGGCCGCGGCGCAGCAGCTTGATTTCGATCTCGCGGTTCGCGCGCTGTCCGATCGCGAACAGCGCCTGCTCCCACGTCGAGACGTCGTGGCCGGCGACGGCGACGATCCGATCGCCCGGACGGATGTCCGCCTTCGACGCCGGTGATCCCGCGGTGACGACGCCGACGACCGGCGGCTGATCTTCGTACGCAACCTTCTCGACGCCCTGGTACAGCACGATCGCGAGCAGCACGAACGCGAGCAGGAGGTTCATCACCGGTCCCATGATCAGGACTTGGAACCGCTCCCACTTCGTCTTCGAGAGGAACTCGTCGGAGCGCCCCGTCGATCCTTCCTCGGGCGATTCGCCGGCCATCTTCACGTAGCCGCCGAGCGGCAGCGCGCCGATGCCGTACTCCGTCTCGCCGCGGCGCACGCTCACGACCGTCGGGTTGAACCCGAGCTGAAACTTGAGGACGCGGATTCTGACGCGCTTTGCGGCCAGGAAATGCCCCAGCTCGTGCACGAACACCAGCACGCCGAGCACGAAGACGAACTTGACGATCGTGATCGCAAAACCCATCAGACCTTCAATTCTAACCCGCGGGCAATGTCCTGCGCATGGGCGCGCGCGGCCGTGTCAACATTGCGCACGGCTGCAATCGTCGAGACCTCGACCGGCGCATGCGCGTCCATCGCGCGCGCGATGACCTGCGGGATCGCCGTGAAGCCGATGCGCCCCTCGAGGAACCGCGCCACCGCGATCTCGTTCGCCGCGTTGAGCACCACCGGCAGGCTGCGCGCCGCCTCGAGCGCGCGGTACGCGAGGCGCAGGCACGGGAACGCGCCGGTGTCGGGCGTGTGGAACTCGAGCCGCCCCGCGCCGGCGAGATCGAGCGACGGCAGCGGCGCCGGCCAGCGCTCGGGATACGAGAACGCGTACTGAATCGGCAGCCGCATGTCGGTGACGCCGAGCTGCGCGAGGATCGACCCGTCGGTGAGCTCCACCATCGAGTGCACGACCGACTGCGGGTGCACGACCACCTCGATCTGATCGGCGCGCACGCCGAACAGCCAGTGCGCCTCGATCACCTCGAGGCCCTTGTTCATCAGCGTCGCCGAGTCGATCGTAATCTTCCGCCCCATGCGCCACGTCGGATGCTGCAGCGCCGCGTCGGCCGTCACCGCCTCGAGCTCCGCCGCCGATCGCCCCCGGAACGGGCCGCCGGACGCCGTGAGGATCAGCCGGCGGATGTCGCGCGCCGGCCGCCCGTGCAGGCACTGGTGAATCGCGTTGTGCTCGCTGTCCACCGGCACGATCGCGACGCCCTTCCGCGCCGCCGCGTCGGTGACGATGCCGCCGGCCATGACGAGCACTTCCTTGTTTGCGAGCGCGATCGTCTTGCCGCATTCGATGGCCGCGAGCACCGCCTCGAGCGCCTCCGTGCCGCTCGACGCGCACAGCACGACGTCGGCGTCCGGGTGCGAGGCGACGGCGACCAGGCCGTCGCGTCCCGTGCCGCCGATCGCGGCGCCGGGCGCGAGCCCGATTGCCGTCAACCGATCGACCGCCTCTCCGGTCGCCATCGCGACGATGCGCGGCCGGTAGCGCGCCGCCTGCGCCGCCAGCAGATCGGCGTTGGCGCCGGCGGCGAGGCCGACGACTTCCACGCGATCGGCGTGCGCGTCGACGACGGCCAGCGCGCTCTGCCCGATCGATCCGGTGGATCCGAGAATCGCGATGCGCTTCATACGGCGCGACGGACGGAACCACGACGTGATCCCGTCACACGTATCTCAGGACGATGTAGTACACGGGCGCCGCGAAGAGCAGCGCGTCGATGCGATCCAGGATGCCGCCGTGTCCGGGGATGAGCGACGAGCTGTCCTTGACGTTCGCGCTGCGCTTCAGCATCGACTCGAACAGATCGCCCGCGATCCCGAGCGCCACGATCGTCACGCCGACCAGCGCGCGGAACGCTGCGGGCACCGCCGGCAGCCACCACGCGCCGACGATCGTGAAGAGCGCCGTGCCGAAGACGACGCCGCCCAGCGCGCCCTCCACCGTCTTCTTCGGGCTGACGAGCGGCGCGAGCGGACGGCGGCCGAACAGCCGCCCGGTGTAGTACTGCATCGAGTCGCTCACGATGATCGTCAGCATCAGCAGGAACAGCGCCGGCGGTCCGCCCAGCGCGCGAACGCCGACCATCGCGGCGACCGGCAGCCCGATGTAGAGCGCCGGGAAGAGCGACGCCGACACCGTGGCGAGCGCGTCGCCGCCGCCCTGCCACCCGCCGAGCGTGACGGCGGCCGCGCCGATGAGCGCCGTCACGAGAAACAGATCCAGCGCGTCCGGCAGGCGGCTGCTGCCGACGACCATCGACGTGGAGAAGGCCGCCGCGGTCATCGACACCTGCAGATGCGCGGCGCGCGCGAGCACGATCAGCTCGTGCACGGCGATCACCGCGACCGCGATGGCCACGGCGAAGAACAGGAGCGGCGGCGCGAACCAGACAACGGCGACCGCAATGGCGATCAGAACCGCGCCGCTGACGACGCGCGTCATTTAGCGCCGATGGCGATCGGCGACTTGATGCCGCCGTAGCGGCGCTCGCGCTTCTGATAGGCGACGACGGCGTCGAGGAGATCGCGGCGGCGGAAGTCGGGCCAGAGCGTCTCGGTGACCCAGATCTCGGAGTACGCGATCTGCCACAGCAGGAAATTGCTGACGCGCATCTCGCCGCTCGTGCGGATCAGCAGATCGGGATCGGGCTGGCCGGCCGTGTACAGGAACCCGCCGAAGCGCCGCTCGTCCAGTTCGTCGGGGCTCACGCCGGCGGCGATCGCGCGCCGCGCCGCGTCCACGATCTCGGCGCGGCCGCCGTAGTTCAACGCAATGTTGAACTGCATGCCGGTGTTCGGCGCGGTCTTGCGGATGCCGATCTCGAGCTCGTCCTGCACGTCGGGCGCGAGCTCCTCCGGGCGGCCGATCACGCGGAACTGGATGTTGTTCGTGAGCAGCGTGCTGAGCTCCAGGCGGATGTAGCGCTTGAGGAGCATCATCAGCGTGTTGACTTCGGCGAGCGGCCGCTTCCAGTTCTCCACCGAGAAGGCGTAGAGCGTCAGCACGTCGATCCCGAGCCGCGCCGACGTCTCGACGACGTCGCGCACCGAGTCGATGCCGGCGCGGTGGCCTTCCACCCGCGGAAGGTGGCGCTGCGCCGCCCAGCGTCCGTTGCCGTCCATGATGATCGCGATGTGGGCCGGCAGCTGATCGAAGTTCACCTGCCGCGCCAGCGTTTCATCAGGCGATCCCGGCGGAATCACCGCCAGGAGCTGCTCAAGAGACATTCCGGGCCCTTCGCGAGTAAACCTTGAGTGTACCACCGACGGCCGCGCGCGACGGAACCACGAAGGCACGAAGAATCACGAAGACACGAAGAGTCTTCTGTACAAGAGAATTCCTTCGTGATCTTCGTATTTCTTCGTGATCTTCGTGGTCTCATGGCGCGTCGTCGTAGCCGACGCGCGCCAGAAACAGCCCCAGCGCCGGCGCCGTCCGCCCCGCCGCGGCGCGGTCTCTCGACGCCAGCACGGCCGTCATCCATTCGGCGGGGCGGCGGCCGCGGCCGATCTCGACGAGCGTGCCCACGATCGCGCGCACCATGTGGCGCAGGAAGCCGTCGCCGGTGACGTCGTACGTGATCAGGCGGCCGTCGCCCGCAACCGTCGACGCGATGACTCGGCGGACGGCGGTCGGCACGTCGCTGCCGGCCGACCGGAACGCGGAGAAGTCGTGCTCGCCTTCGATCAGCCGCGCCGCACGGCACATCGCGCCGACGTCGAGCGCACCGGTGACGTGCCACGCGTACCGGCGCTCGAACGGCGGCATCACATCGGCGTTCCAGATCCGGTAGCGATAGCTTTTCGTGCGCGCGTCGAAGCGCGCGTGAAACGACGCCGCCGCCTCTTCCGCCGAGAGCACGCGCACCGCCTCCGGCAGCCGCGCGTTCAGCGCGCGGACAATCGCGTCGCAGGCCGTCGCGCGCGCGAGCGTGAACGACGCGACCTGCCCCAGCGCGTGCACCCCCGCATCGGTCCGCCCCGCGCCTGCCGCCGCGACCTCACGCTCGTCGAGCGCGCGCAGCGCCTCCTCGAGCAGGCCCTGGATCGACGCGCCGCTCGGCTGGCGCTGCCAGCCGATGTAGTCGGTGCCGTCGTAGGCCAGCGTGATCTTGTAAGTCGGCATGGAGCGGATCGCGCAATGATCATGTCGCGACGGGCCGCGACCCCGGCTTGACGACCGGCATCCCCTGCGCGCACAGCGGACACGTGTCCGGTTCGTAGGTCGGCAGATCGATCTGCACGAGCGACACGTACGGCACGCCGAGCTCGACCTCGGCTCCACGGTTGACGATCGACGCGGCGCCCACGACCTGCCCGCCCGCGGCGCGCGCCACCTGCATCGTCTCGCGCGTCGAGCCGCCGGTCGTCAGCACGTCCTCGACGACGAGGACGCGATCGGTCTCGCCGATGATGAAGCCGCGCCGCAGCGTGAGCCCGCCGTCCTGCCGCTCGGCGAAGATCGCGCGCACGCCGAGCGCGCGCGCCACCTCGTGGCCGATCACGATCCCGCCGAGCGCCGGCGAGAGGACGACGGTCGCCCGCATGTCACGCGCGAGATCCGCCAGCGCGCGGCCGAGCGCCTCCGCGTGCTGTGGATGCTGCAGCACGAGCGCGCACTGCAGATAGCCCGGGCTGTGCAGCCCCGAGGTGAGCCGGAAGTGGCCCTCGAGCAGCGCGCCGGATCGCCGGTAGAGATCGAGGAGCGCGTCGCGCGTCATTGCGCGTCCGTCAGGAGCTGCGGCGCGGCGCCGCCGGCTTCGCCGCCGCGGTCAGGTTGTCGTCGAACAGCTTCAGGATCCGCTTGTACTCGTCGGCCCAGCTCGTCTCCTCCTCGAAGCCGTGGTTCTCGACCGGATAGGGCGCGATCGACCAGTTCTCCTTCCGCAGCTCGATCAGGCGCTGCGCGAGGCGCACGCTGTCCTGAAAGAGCACGTTCGTGTCGACCATGCCGTGGCAGATCAGCAGCGCGCCTTTGAGACCCTCGACGAAGTAGATCGGCGAGCTCTTGCGGTACGCCTCGGCGTCGGCCTGCGGCTCGTTGAGGATGTTCGACGTGTAGCCGTGGTTGTAATGCGACCAGTCGGTGACGGGCCGCAGCGCCGCGCCCGCCGCGAACGTGTCGGGCGAGGTGAACATCGCCATCAGCGTGATGAAGCCGCCGTAGCTTCCGCCGTACACGCCGATGCGCTTCGCGTTCACCTTCTGCGTCGCCACGAGGAACTTCGCGCCGTCGACGACGTCGTCGAGATCCTTGCCGCCCATGTGCCGGTAGATCGCCGTGCGCCAGTCGCGCCCGTAGCCGGAGCTCGCGCGGTAGTCGGGATCGAGCACGACGTAGCCGCGCGACGCGAGGAGGTTGTGGAACATGTACTCGCGGTAGTAGCTGGGCCAAAACTTGTGCGCGTTCTGCGCGTAGCCGGCGCCGTGCACGAAGACGACGGCTGGCGAGGCCGGATCGCGCTTCGCGCCGATCATCTCCGGCGTGAAGAGCCGCGCGTAGACGTCGACGCCGTCGCGCGTCCTGTAGGCGATGAGCTGCGGCTCGATCCACTTGAAGGATCGCCATTCGTCGGTCGGCGTCGTCGTAATCTGCTTCGCGTCCGCTCCGGCGCGATTCGGCATCAGGTAGACCTCGTGCGGCTTCGTGCTCGCCGAGTAGACGATGCCGAGCGTGCTGTCGTCGGGCGACGCCTCGCCCGCGCTCGCGCCGACCCTCGACGTCAGCTTCGTCCGCGGGCCGCCGTCGATCGCCATCGCGTAGATGTGCCGCTCGCCGGGATGCTCTTCGGTGCTCGTGACGTAGAACTTCTTCCGGTCCGCCGAGACCGCGATCGACTCGATCTCCCACTTGCCCTCGGTCAGCTGCTTCGGCGACGGACGATCCGCGCGTGCGTCGATCGTGTAGAGATGCATCCAGCCGTCGCGCTCGGAGAGGAACCAGAGGCGCTTCTGATCCGGCATCCAGCCGAACGATGGATCGGCCGCGCCCGGCCCGCCCAGCTCGCGCACCCACGCATCGTCGTGCAGCGCGTCGAGCACGCGCGTCTTGCCCGACTCGGGATCGACGACGAGCAGCCAGCGATCCTTGTTGTTCTGCGCGCGCACGTGCGCGACGGCGATCGTGCCGTCGTCGGAGATCTGCGGCATCACCCACCGCAGGTCCTTCTTCGGTCCGTCCGGCGTGACGGTCTTCCCCGTCTCGAGGTTCAGCACGGCGAGCGTGCGCTTGTCCTGCGCGTCGCCGACGAAGGTGCGCGCCGGAATGTCCTCGGTGTAGCTCGATTCGGTGACGTAGTTCGGGACGTTCGGCCGCTTCGCGCCGTCGGTGCGCTCGGTGAGGATGACGAAGACGTGCGTGTCGTCGGGCGAGAGCTGCAGATCGGTGGCCGACTGCCGCTCGGCGAGCTCGAGCTTCGGCAGCGCGCGCGCCTTTTCCTTCGCTTCGGACTTCCTCTTCTTCTCCGCCTCGACGCGCGTGTGCTCGATCAGCTTCTGCTCTTCGTCCTTGACGAACTTCTGGCTGTCGGTCTCCTTCGGATCGCGCTTCTTCGGCTGGACGTCGGTGAGCTGCGCGATCGCGCCGCTGTCGAGCGGCACGAGAAAGAGGTTGTTGTCGCGGGTGAAGGTGACGGCTGCCTCGTGCCGCGCCCAGCGCGGGTTGGCTTCGTTGCCGGTCGTGCGCGTGATCTGCCGCCGCGTGCCCGCGACCGAATCGACCAGGACGATGTCGCCCTGATCGACGAACAGCACGCGGCGATGCGCCTTGTCCCATACGCCGCTCGCCGGCGGCGCGCTGCGTCGCTCCTCGTCGGACAGCTTCTTCAGCTGACTGCCGTCGCGGTTGACGACCCACGTCGACGCTTCGTCCTCGCCGGGACGCCGCCATTCGAAGTAGAGCTTCGACGAATCGCCCGACCAGCGCAGCCCGGTCGGCGGATAGCCGACGAGATTGGGCCCGCGCATGATGCTGTCGACGGTCAGCGGGAAGAGGTCGGACGCTTTCTTCGCGGCGGGCGCGCCGGCGAGGCGCGCGGTTCCGGCGGAGACGAGGAGCAGGATGGCGGCCGAGCGCAGGCGTGGGGAAAAAGGCATGAAAAAGTATACAATTCCTGAACCGAACGCCCCCGCCCGCCGTCTACTGTTCAGAACAGCGCCAGGATCCACATCTTTTCCGATGGAGCGATCAGCAATGCGTCTGCACCCGTCGATTCGTCGTGCCCGGATTTTCACGGCCGCGGCCGCAATCGTGTTCACGTCGGTGTCCGCTTTCGCGCAGAACGGACACCCGTCGATCTCGAGCGCGATGCAGGCGGCGGTACAAGCCGCCGGCCAGCCGCCGGCCTCGCCGCAGGAATCGGTTCGCCGCCTGTCGATCGACGAGGCGGTGAAGCTCGCGCTCGAGCAGAACCTCGGCATCCGCATCCAGCGCCTCGACCCGCAAATCTCGGACGTCGGCGTCATGCAGGCGCGGTCGTTCTGGGCGCCGAACCTGACGTCGAGTTTCGCGCGCAACGCGCAGACGCAGCAGCCGACCAACGCGCTGTCCGGCGGCGCGACGAACATCCTGAACGCCAACGTGCAGACCGCCCTCGGCATGAACCAGTTCCTGCCGTGGGGCGGCAGCTACTCGGCGACGTGGAACAGCTCGCGCGCCACGAGCACCAGCAACTTCGCGGGCTTCAGCCCGCAGCTCGGCTCGAACCTCAACTTCCAGTACTCGCAGCCGCTCTTGCGCAACTTCGAGATCGATCAGATCCGGCAGCAGGTGCAGAACAGCAAGAAGGCGCGCGAGCTCTCGGACATCCAGCTCGAAGGCGTCATCACGGGGACGCTGCGCTCCGTGAAGAACGCCTACTGGGATCTCGTCTACGCGATCAGCAACCTGAAGGCGCAGCAGCAGTCGCTCGCGCTCTCGCAGCAGTCGCTGAAGGACAACCAGAAGCGCGTCGAGATCGGCACGATGGCGCCGATC
>Ga0075435_100000063_pt1 | contig 54855 bp, 45 predicted proteins | sample RhiMethybrSRZTD4_FD_75302 | JGI IMG/M metagenome (GOLD analysis project Ga0075435, IMG submission 75302) | Populus rhizosphere microbial communities from Tennessee, USA - Rhizosphere MetaG P. TD hybrid SRZTD4 | ecosystem: Host-associated > Plants > Roots > Rhizosphere > Soil | place: USA...
CGACGACAAGTTCATCGTGATGGGGACGCGCAAGGGCGTCGTCAAGAAGACGGAGCTCTCGGCGTTCAGCAACCCGCGCGCCGGCGGCATCATCGCGATGGGCGTCGAGGAGGACGACGCGGTGATCGCGGTCCAGATCACGGACGGCAGCGGCGAGGTGTTCATCGCGACGCGGTACGGCATGGCGATCCGGTTCCCCGAGACCGACGTGCGGCCGATGGGCCGCACCGCCTACGGCGTGCGCGGCATCAACCTGAGGGGAGACGATTTCGTCGTCTCGATGGAGGTGGTGAAGCCGGGCGGCACGCTGCTGACGGTCACCGAGCGGGGCTTCGGCAAGCGGACCGAGATCGAGGAATACCGCGTCCAGTCGCGCGGCGGCGTCGGTATCATCAACATCGCCACGACGGCCCGCAACGGGCTCGTCGTCGGCGTCGCCTACGTGCAGGAGGGCGACGAGCTGCTGGTAATCACGCAGCAGGGCATGATCCTGCGGATGCAGACGAACGACGTCCGATCGATTGGCCGCGCGACGCAGGGCGTGACGCTGATCAACATCGAGGGCGAGGACAAGGTCGTCTCGATCGCGCGGCTCGTCGAAAAAGAGGACGAAGAGAACCAAACGGAGGCGCCAACGGATCCGACCGACGCGTAGCTCCATCCCCAAGGAGGTGCGGAATGTCCCGGTCACTCGCGCTCACGCTGGCCGCCGCGACGCTCATGGGCTGTTCGGCGACGTCCGAGCAGCCGATCCTCCAACAGTTCTTCACCGCGTCGCGCCTGCGCGACAACACGACGCTCGCCGGCTTCGCCGCGGCGTCGTTCGAGCCCGGCACCGACGGGATCGTCACGACGTTCACGATCACCAACGTCTCGCCAGACCAGCGCACGCCGCTCGCGCTGAAGTCGCTCGCGAAGGCGGCCGAGGACGCAAAGACGGCCGACGCCGAGTTCACGAAGCGCAAGGAGGCGTACCAGAGCGAGAACCTCGACGCGATCAAGCGCGTGATCGCCGCCGAGCGCTCCAAAGGCAAGATCCCGCCGAAGGACGCCGCCGTGCAGGCGACGTGGAGCAAGTTCCTCGAGGAAGGCGTCGGCGTCGCGCGCAAGGTCGGCGAGACGAAGCGCAAGCTCGCCTCCGAGACGGTCGTCGTCGACATGAGCATCAACGGCGGGCCGGCGCACGTGGACGTGGCGAAGTACGACGGCGAGCTGATTTCGAAGGACGTGTCGATCGCGGCGCCGGTGAAGCTGCCGAGCGGCCAGACCGCGCAGAAGAACTACCGCGTCACGATGCAGCGCGCCGTGCTGCACGCGGACAAGGATCTGACGGGGCGGTGGATCATCACGTCGATCAAGGACGCGTCGGGGTCGGCCGCGACTCCGCGCTCGTAATCAGCCATTCGCCGCCCCGGCGGGCGAGCGTGACGATCGCCTCGCGCGAGTCGACCGTCGCGTGCCCGGTCCGGCTGTCCGGAGTCGTCACCTCGACCGTCAGATAGGCGCGGCCGTTCGACGACGACTCCACGCTCACCTGCGTGTCGACGAACTGCACGTCGGCGCCGCCGCTCGGCGGCCGGAGGGCGGCGACCACCGCGAGCACCGCCTCCCGCGACGCGACCGGCTGCGCGCCGGCGACGTCCACGCGCACGTCGTCGGCGAGATAGCGCCGCAGCGCCGCGAGCCGCTCCAGCCGCGCGATGTCGCTATCGGGCGCCGGCACCGAGAGCGCGGCGGCCACTTCGCCCAACCGCTGCTTGATCGCGCGCGCAGGGTTGAACCACCACTGGTACACGAAATAGCCGGCAAGCGCGGCGATCACGATCGCGACGTAGGTGGAACCGTTGGATCGCATAGAGAGCGGCAGACCTGTCGAGGCCTGCTATGCGGGCTCGAGCTTCGCGTAGCGCGCGCGCAGCGTCTTCGTGCCGACGGCCACGAAGCGCACGACGAGCTTCGTATCGTCGTCGAGCGCTTCCACGCTGAGCACGGTGCCGATGCCGAACTGCGGGTGCCGCACCTTCATCCCGAGCTTCAGCGCGATCGCCGACTGATCCTCGTCCTCGTATGCGTAGGTCGCGGCGGTTTCCTTGACGCGGTCGCCGCGGCGGCCGCGGCCGTACGGGTTGGTCCGGAATTCGTAGTGCGGGAAGTTGCCCTGATAGCCCGACGACGCCGACGAGTACGACGGCGCGACCTCCTCGACGAGCTCCGCCGGCACTTCGTCGATGAACCGCGACGGCTTGCTCGACTGATACTCGCCGAAAATGCGCCGCCGCGCCGCGCCCGTGAGCACGAGGCGCGATCGCGCGCGCGTCATGCCGACGTAGCAGAGGCGCCGCTCCTCCTCGAGCTCCTCCTGATCGTCGCTCGAGCGCGAGTGCGGGAACAGGCCTTCCTCGAGCCCCGCGAGCACGACGACGGGAAACTCGAGGCCCTTGGCGCTGTGCAGCGTCATCATCCAGACGCGCGCGTCACGCGATCCTTCTTCCTCGTCGACATCGGAGAGCAGCGACAGGCGATCGACGAAGCCGCCGAGCGACGGCTCGGGCTCCCGGCTCTCGTACTCGCGCGCGGCCGACACGAGCTCCGCGAGGTTCTCGATGCGCCCCTCTGCGTCCTCGTTGCGCTCGTCGCGCAGATCCTGCAGGTAGCCGCTCTGATCGAGCATCTTGCCGATCGCGATCGACACCGCCTCGCGCCGCGCCATCTCCGTCAGCGCGGCGATCAGATCGCGGAACACGGCGAGCGACGCAGCGGCCCGCCCGGTGAACGCGCGATCCTCGAGGCCGCGCACGATGCGCGCCCAGAGCGAGTTGACCGAGAGCGCCGGCTGCAGGCCCGCCGCGAGCAGCGGCAGCGACTCGTCGGCGGCGGTCGCCGGGCCGATGGCCTCCACGGCGTCCATCACGCCTTTGCCGATGCCGCGCGCCGGCACATTGATCACGCGCCGCAGGCTGACGTCGTCGTGCGGGTTGATGACGAGGCGCATGTAGGCCAGCGCGTCCTTGATTTCCTTGCGCTCGTAGAAGCGCACGCCGCCGACCACCTTGTAGGCGATCCCTTCGCGCATCAGCGCGTCTTCAATCGTCCTCGACTGCGCGTTGGTGCGGTACAGGATCGCGACGGTCGCCTCCACGTCGTCCGCCAGCGCCGTGCGCGCGGTCCGCGTGATGAAGTCGGCTTCCTCGAGCTCGTCGCCGCCGCGGAAGTACTTGATCCGATCGCCGCCCTTGCGATCGGTCCAGAGGCGCTTGTCCTTGCGGTTGCGGTTCTGGCTGATCACCGCCGACGCAGCATCGAGGATGATCTGCGTCGAGCGGTAATTCCGCTCCAGCTTCACGATTGCGGCGTCGGGGAAATCGTGCTCGAAGTCGAGGATGTTCTTGAGATCCGCGCCGCGCCACTTGTAGATCGACTGATCGGGATCGCCGACGACGCACAGGTTGCGGTGGATCCCGGCGAGCCGCCGAATGAGGAGGTACTGCGGCCGGTTCGTGTCCTGGTATTCGTCGACCATCACGAACTTGAACTGCTCGGCGTACTTGGTCCGCACCCGCTCCGACTGCTCGAAGAGGTCGACGGTCTTCAGCAGCAGATCATCGAAGTCGAGCGCGTTGCTCTCCTTCAGCGCGTTGATGTACTGCGTGTAGATCTTCGCGATCTCTTCCTCGCGGCGGTTCCAGCCGGCGGCCTCCGCCATCGCGCCCGGCGTCTCCATGCGGTTCTTCGCGTGGCTGATGCGCGCGAGCGCCGCGCGCGGCTGCACGAAGGAATCGTCGATGCGGAGCGCCTTGAGCGCCTGCTTCACGACGCTCAGCTGGTCGGCCGAATCGTAGATGACGAAGTCGCGCGAGAGGCCGATGGCGGGCGCTTCGCGCCGCAGCAGCCGCGCGCAGAGCGCGTGAAACGTGGACAGCCACATGCCGCGGCAGTCGGCGCCGGCGAGCGCCTCGACGCGCGCGCGCATCTCCTCGGCCGCCTTGTTCGTGAAGGTGACGCCCAGGACTTCGTGCGGCTGCGCGTGGCCGTTGCCGACGAGGTACGCCACGCGGCTCGTGATGACGCGCGTCTTGCCGGAGCCCGCGCCCGCGAGAATGAGCAGCGGCCCGTCGATGTGGAGGACGGCCTCGCGTTGTTCGGGGTTGAGCGCGTCTAGGAACTGCATCGGGAACTAGGGGGCTCAGGGACTAGGGGACTACGTACCGTGATCGTAGCATCGTCTGGCTACTCTCTCCGAGTCTCCAGTCTCCTAGTCCCCTAGTCCCGTAGTCCCCTAGTCCCCAGTTCCCCAGTCCCCTCGTTATTCGACCGTGACGCTCTTCGCCAGGTTCCTCGGCTGATCGACGTCGCAGCCGCGGCGGACCGCGATGTCGTACGCGAGCAGCTGCAGCGGCAGCGTCATCACGATCGGCGTCAGCAGCTCGGGCGCGGGCGGCACTTCGACGATGAAGTCGTTCTGCCGGTCGAGGATGGCGCGCAGCTTGTCGTCGCCGCGCGTGGTGAGCGCGATCACCGATCCGCCGCGCGCCTTCACCTCCTGCATGTTGCCGATCATCTTCTCGAACACGGCGTCCACCGGCGCGATCGTCACGACCGGCATGCGCTCGTCGATGAGCGCGATCGGCCCGTGCTTCATCTCGCCCGCCGGATACCCCTCGGCGTGGATGTAGGAGATCTCCTTCAGCTTCAGCGCGCCCTCGAGGGCGATGGGGTAGTTGATCCCGCGGCCCAGATACAGGAAGTCCGTGCGGTTGTAGAAACGGCCCGCGATATCTTCGATCTCAGCCGCGATCTTCAACGTCTGCTCGAGCAGCAGCGGCAGCTGCAGCAGCGCGTCGATGTGCGGCTTCGACGCGTCCGGCGTCAGCACGCCGCGCGCCTGGCCGAGCCGCAGGCCGAGCAGATAGAGCGCGACGAGCTGCGAGGTGAACGCCTTGGTCGACGCGACGCCGATCTCGGGGCCCGCATGCGTGTAGATCGTTCCGTCGGTCTCGCGCGTCGCCATGCTGCCGACGACGTTGCAGATGGAGAGGCTCGCCGCGCCGCCGTGCTTCGCCTCGCGCAGCGCCGCGAGCGTGTCGGCCGTCTCGCCCGACTGCGTGATCACGACGGCGAGCGTGTGCTTCGGAACGATCGGGCTGCGGTAGCGGTACTCCGAGCCGTAGTCGATCTCGACCGCCACGCGCGCGAGCCGCTCGATCATGTACTTGCCGACCAGCCCGGCGTGCCACGACGTGCCGCACGCGAGGATCGTCACCTTCTCGATCGCCGCGAAATGCGCGTCGGTGATCTTCATCTCCTCGAGGAACACCTTGCCCGAGTCCTGCGACACGCGGCCGAGGATCGTCTCGCGCGCGGCGGTCGGCTGCTCGAAGATTTCCTTGAGCATGAAGTGCTTGTAGCCGGCCTTCTCCGCCATGATCGGGTCCCACAGGACCCGCTGCGTCGCCTTCGACACCGGCCGCCCGAAGAAATCGGTGAAGTGGACGCCCGTCCTCGTGATCACCGCCATCTCCTCGTCGCCGAGGAAGACGACGTCGCGCGTGTGGCTGAGGATCGCGGGGATGTCGGAGGCGACGAAGAACTCGCCGTCGCCGAGGCCGACGACGATCGGCGGCCCGTTGCGGACCGTGACGATCTTCTCGGGATCGTCGGCCGAGATCAGCACGAGCGCGAAGAGGCCGCGCATCAGCATCAGCGCGCGGCGCACGGCGTTCTCGAGCCCGTCGTCCTTCATCTCGCGCTCGACGAGGTGCGCGACGATCTCCGTGTCGGTCTCGGTGACGAACGTGTGGCCCTGCGCCTGCAGCTCGAGCTTCAGATCGAGATAGTTCTCGATGATGCCGTTGTGCACGACGACGATCTTTCCCGTGCAGTCGCGGTGCGGGTGGGCGTTCTCCTCCGTCGGACGGCCGTGCGTCGCCCACCGCGTGTGCCCCACGCCGTAGTCGCCGCTGATCGGCGCCGAGCCGATCACCGTCTCGAGGTTGGAGAGCTTGCCCGCGCTCCGGCGCAGGTCCACGCACCCGTCGCGCACGACGGCAACGCCCGCCGAGTCGTAGCCGCGATATTCGAGCCGCCGCAGCCCGTCGATGAGAACGGGCACCACGTCCTTCGGTCCGATGTATCCGATGATCCCGCACATATCCTGCAGCCTCGAAGGGGTTAAGCCCCGCTCTTCTTGCGCCGCTCGGCGACCCAGTTCTCGAACGTGCGCTGCTTGCCCGCGCTGACGGCGAGCGCGCCGGCAGGCACGCTCTCGCGGATCGTCGTCCCGCTGCCGACGTACGCGCCCTTGCCCACCGTCACCGGCGCAATCAGCTGCGTGTCGCTGCCGATGAACGCCCCGTCCTCGATGATCGTCCGGTTCTTGTTGACGCCGTCGTAGTTGCACGTGATCGTGCCGGCCCCGACGTTCACGTTCTCGCCGATCGTCGCGTCGCCGAGATACGCCAGGTGCATCGACTTCGAGCCGGCGCCGAGCACCGTCTTCTTCAGCTCGACGAAGTTCCCGACTTTCGCATGGGCGCGCACGTCGGCCTCGTTGCGCAGGTGCGCGAACGGACCCACCGCGACGTCGTCGGCCAGGCGCGCGCTGGTGATCACGCAGTGGTTCAACACGGTCACGCGATCGCCGATCTGCGAGTCGACGATCCGCGAGCCGCTGTGGATCTCGCAGCCGCTGCCGATCGTCGTCGTCCCCTCGAGCGAGACGTTCGGGTGAATCACGGTGTCGGCGCCGACCGTCACGCCGCGGTCGATGTACGCGGTCGCCGGATCCTCGATCGTGACGCCGGCCGCCATCAGCTCCGCGGCCTTTTGCTCGCGCATCACGCGGCCCGCCGCCGCCAGCTCGCTGCGGCTGTTGACGCCGCGGATTTCGTCGGGATTCGAAACGATGATGGTTTCCACGATCAACCCTCGCTGCCTGTAGATCGAGACCAGATCCGGCAGGTAGTACTCGCGCTGCGCGTTTTCCGCCGCGATCGCCCGCACGGCGTCGAAGACCCCCTCGACCTGGAACGCGTAGATACCGGAATTGATCTCCCGGATCTGACGCTCCGCCGAGGTGGCGTCCTTCTCCTCGACTATCCGTGCAATCTCCTGGCCGACCCGGACAATACGCCCGTAGCCGGCCGGATCGTCGACGATCGCCGTGACGACGGTGGCCGATGCGCCGCGGGACGTGTGGCGCTCCACCAGCCGCGTCAGGGTATCCGGAGTCAGAAGCGGGACGTCGCCGGATAGCAGAATCAGAAGGCCGGTGGCCCCGTGAAGCGCCGGTTCGGCCTGCAGCAGCGCGTGCGCCGTCCCAAGTTGTGGCTCCTGCACCACAAAAGTGATGTTTTCACGGCCGCGCAGCGCTGCCTTCAGTGTGTCGGCCTGATGCCCTATCACGATCGTCGTAGAGCGCGGGCGGACTGCGGACGCCGTCCTGAGCACGTGATCGATGAGGGGAAGGCCGCCCGCACGGTGAAGGACCTTGGGCAGCGCCGATTTCATGCGCGTGCCTTTGCCCGCCGCGAGGACGACGATATGCGTGTCCATCAATGGGCCGGAAGCCCGGCGTCGGTCAATTATCGCGCGGGCCGGCTCTTGACCGGGCGCCGCCGATCCTGTCGCGGGGCGGCCGGCGCCTCCAGCGCCGCGCGGAAGGCTTCATCGTCGCGGAGCGGCTCGAGATCGGCGTCATTTCGGGCGAGAGCGCGGTTTTCGGGGTTCAGCGCGATCGCGCGCTCGAGGTGCGCGACGGCTTCAGCGTGCTCGTGGCGCTGCGCGTGCGCGACGGCGAGCATGTAGATCGCGTGATCGTTGTCGGGATCCTCGTCGCGCACCAGCCGGAGATGCGCGATCGCCTGATCGTACTGTCCGCCGTTTATCGCGAGGGTCGCCGCGTACAGCCGCTCGTCGATCGTCTGCGGCGACGCCTCGCGCTGGATCGCCTGGCGTTGGCAGATGTTGAGATAGAGCCGAACGCGCTCGTGGAGCTCCTTTTCTTCGGGATATTGACGGAGAACGCTTTCGAGGAGCTCGGTCGCCTCGGCGTACGCGTGCCGTTGCAGCGCCTGGAGGCCCTTTTCGTAGAGCGCGACGGCCTCGACGTAGGTCGAGCGCCGCGGCGGCCCCGACGAAGGCTGAGGGTGCGCTGCAACCCGGTGTTCCGGCTTGGCTTGCACCGACAGCGGTACGCGCGCGGCGGTCGGCTCGGGTGCTGTTCTGGTCGGTCGGGGGGGCGGCCGCCGCTGCTGCTTGGCCATAAACGCCGCGCGAGCCTGCAGGAACGTTTCTCGCGTGGAGAGGGCCGTAAATTAGCAGAACGGGTGAGTCTGGGTCAAGCGAGCGCGGTCGAGCTGGTAAGCGCTCGCGCACCAAGATTGGTCATTCACCAGATTTCTTGGCGTCTTCGATCATCGCATAGACGTCGTTCGGTGCGAGGCCATGACGCCGGGCCAGCCGGCTGATAGCGTTCCGGCGCGATAGACCATTAATCTTGGTTAATTCACCAAATTCAACTAGCACATCAGCTGGGTTAACAGGCATGATCTCTGGCGTTTCACCAATATTAGCAACGATGGTTAGCTCGCCCTTTGCGGATTGAAGGCTCGTCAACACTTCCGAAATTGGTCCTCTGACCAATTGTTCGTGTGTCTTCGTGAGCTCACGCGCAACGACGACCTCGCAATCGCCGACCGTGCGCCGGAGCTCGTCCAAAGTCGGGGTTATGCGATGCGGCGCCTCGAAGAACACGACCGTCCCTCGCACGGCGGCCAGGCGCTCGAACCATTCCCGTCGATCGGCGCCGCGAGTGGGGGGAAAGCCGAAAAACGAGAACGACCCGGTATCGAAGCCCGCTACGGCCAAAGCCGCGAGGACGGCGCTCGGTCCTGGAATCGGCTCGACGCGGATGCCGCCGTCGATTGCCGCTCGGATGAGACGACCCCCCGGATCCGAGACGGTCGGCGTACCCGCGTCCGACACGAGCGCCACATCGTCGCCGCGCTGCAGCCGCCCGACGATGGCCGCCGATTTCCTCGACTCGTTGTGCTCGTGCAGGCTCGTGGTGGGCGTGGCGATCGCATGGCGCGCGAGGAGCTGCGCCGTGCGCCGCGTGTCTTCCGCCGCAATCACCGCGACGTCGCGCAGCACCCGCAGCGCGCGCACGGTGATGTCTTCGAGGTTGCCGATGGGAGTGGCGACCACGAACAGCGTGCCGGGCATGCAAGGGAGGCGTTTATTGTACCATTGACGGATCTGTGTTGACGGAGCCAGCTCGTCCGGCCACGACCGGACGCTCGCGCGGAAACGATGATTGCATCCGAGCCCCTTTCCCATTTCATCGACGATCTGCTCGGGTTTCTTCACGAGACGCATCCGACGCACGCCACGCTCGACGGCGTGCACACGCACGACGATCTGCTCGAGGATGTCAGCCGCCACGGGATCGAGAGCGAGGCGCGCGCGCTCGCGGGTTATCTGCGCCGGCTCGATGAAATCAACCGCGATGCGCTGACGCCGATTGAAACGCTGGAGCACCGCATGCTCACGGCGCACCTGCAGGGGCGCATGTTCGAGCTCGAAGCGGTGCGCACGTGGGAGCGCAACCCGCAGTTCTACTCCGACCTGCTCGCGTCGAGCCTCGCCGGGCAAACGCTCTTCACGCACGCGCCGGCGGCCGAGCGTGCGCGCCGCGTGCTGTCGAAGCTGCGCCAGGCGCCGCGTCTCATCCAGGCCGCGCGCGACAACATCAAGGAGCCGCCCGGCATCTTCGTCAAGGTCGGCATCGAGACGATGCGCGGCGCGCTGAAGTTCATCGACGAGGAGCTGCCGCGGGCGTTCGCTGACGTCGACGATCTGCACCTGCTCGGCGACCTCGCCGACGCGCAGATGGAAGCGTCGGCCGCCGTCGGCGCCTACGTGCAGTACCTCGAGACGGAGGTCGCGCCGAAGGCGCGCGCGTCGTTCCGGTTGGGCCGCGACAAGTTCGAGCAGAAGCTCCGTCTCGAGGAAGGCCTGACGATTCCGATCGATCGCCTCCTCGCGATCGCCGAGCGCGAGCTGCACACGACGCAGGAGGCGTTTCGCGCGCTCGCGGGCAAGATGAACGGCGGCGATCCGCGCGAGGCGTGGGCGAAGACGAAAGCCAAGCACCCGAAGCCAGGCGAGCTCGTCAACGTGGGCCGCGAGCAGCTCGACGAGCTCGCCACGTTTCTCGAGCGGCAGTCGCTCATCACGCTGCCGCCCGGCGAGCCGATTGCCGTCGCGCCGACGCCGGACTTCTACCGCTGGTCGTTCGCGAGCATGTGGACGCCGGGCCCGTTCGAGTCGAAGCCGACGCGCGCGTACTACTACCTCACCGACGTCGATCCGTCGTGGCCGCCGGACCGCCAGGACGAGCACCTGCGCGACTACAACTACCCGACGCTCTGGTCGATCTCGATCCACGAGGTGTATCCCGGGCACTTCCTGCACTACCAGCACCTGCGGCGCGTGGAGTCGAAGGCGCGCAAGTCGATCCTCTTCGCGCCGGCGTCGTTCGTCGAAGGCTGGGCGCACTACTGCGAGCAGATGATGATCGAGGCGGGGTTCGGCCGCCGCGACTACGGCATCGGCCTCGGGCAGCTCGCCGAGTCGCTGATCCGCCTCGTGCGCTTCATCGTCTGCATCAAGCTGCACGCCGAGGACATGTCGGTCGAGCAGGGCGTCCGCTACTTCCGCGAGGAAGCGTTCATGGAAGAGAGCAGCGCGCGGCGCGAGGCCGAGCGCGGCACCTTCGATCCGACCTATCTCGTCTACACCGTCGGGAAGCTGATGCTGCTGAAGCTCCGCCAGGACGTGAAGCAGCAGCAGGGCAAGGCGTTTTCCCTGCGCACCTTCCACGACACGCTGCTCGCGCAGGGAACGGCGCCCTTCTGGCTGCACCGGCAGCTGATGCTCGGCGACGAGAGCGGGGACCTGCTGGACTGATCGATGCCCTTATACGAGTACGAATGCGAACGCTGCGGCCACCGCTTCGAGAAGATCCAGAAGTTTTCCGATCCGCTCGTCGAGGCGTGCCCCGTGTGCGGCGGCCCCGTGCGCAAGCTGTTGTCGTCGCCGGCGATTCAGTTCAAGGGCAGCGGCTGGTACATCACCGACTACGCGAAGAAGGACACGGGCGGCGCGGCGACGGACGCGGCGAAGAAGAGCGACACGGGCGACGCGGCGTCTAAAACCACCGAGCAGAAGGGCGAGCCCGCCGCCGACACCAAGGGCACGAAAGAGGCGGCGACCAAGAGCGCGAAGGACTCGAAGAAGGGCTCGAAGACGGCGTCCTAGCGCTTCGCCGCGGCGGTGAGATCGAGCGACGTGAGGTAGTCCGCGAACTTTCCGGCGAGATCCTGCCGCCGCAGCGCGAAGTACACGACGGCCTTCAGGAACCCCAGCTTGTTTCCCGTGTCGTGGCGCACGCCTTTCACTTCGCAGGCGTAGATGGGCCGCGACTTCAGCAGCTCGCGCAGGCCGTTGGTCAGCTGGATCTCTCCCGTACGATCGCTCTTCGTCTTCGCGAGGCAGGGAAAGATGTCGGGCGTGAGGACGTAGCGGCCGATAATCGCGAGGTCCGACGGCGCCTCCTCTTTCGGCGGCTTCTCGACGAGATCGCGCACCTGATAGATGCCCTCGCCGAGCCGTGTGTTGGGCTCGAGCGCGACGACGCCGTAGCTCGAGATGTCGTCGCGCGGCACGCGCTCGACGGCGAGCACCGGGCCCTTCAGCCGCTCGAAGACCTCGATCAGCTGTCTGGTCGCCGGCGGATCCGCGTCGATCACATCGTCGGCGAGGATGACGGCGAAGGGCTCGTCGCCGACGAGATCGCGCGTGACGAGCACGGCGTGGCCGAGGCCGAGCGCTTCGCCCTGGCGCACGTACGAGAGGTTCATCATGTTCGAGATCTTGCGGACCTCGAAGAGCTGATCGCGCTTGCCGCGCGCCTCGAGAAACGTTTCGAGCTCCACCGACACGTCGAAGTGATCTTCGATGGCGTTCTTCCCGCGCCCGGTGACGAGGATGATGTTGTTCGCGCCGGACGCGACCGCCTCCTCGACGCCGTACTGGATAATCGGCTTGTCGACGAGCGGCAGCATTTCCTTCGGCTGCGCCTTGGTCGCGGGCAGGAAGCGGGTGCCGAGGCCCGCCGCGGGAAACACCGCTTTGCGTACGGAAGTCACGCGAGAATCGTAACGTACAATACGAGGCCGAGGAAGCATGCTCGACCCGTCCTACATCCGCGATCACGTCGAGGAGGTGCGCGCCGGCCTGCGCAGCCGCGGGATCGATCCGGACAAGCCGCTCGAGGAGATCACGACGCTCGAGACGGCTCGCCGCCGGCTGATTCCGGACATCGAAGGCCTGCAGCGGCAGCAGAACGCCGCCGCCGACGAGGTCGCGCGCGCGAAGCGGCAGGGCAAGGACGCCGGGCCGATTCAGGAGGCGAGCAAGGCGCGCGCCGCGGAGATCAAGCAGAAGCAGGTGCAGCTCCACTCGATCGAGTACCAGCGGCAGGCGGCGGTGATGAACCTCCCGAACCTGCCGCACGCGAGCGTGCCGGTCGGGAAGAGCGCGGCCGACAACGTCGAAGTTCGGCGCCACGGCACGCCCCGCGCGTTCGGCTTCACGCCGCAGCCGCACTGGGACCTCGGGCCGGCGCTCGGCATCATCGACTTCGAGCGCGGCGTGCGGCTCGCCGGCGCGCGCTTCAGCGTGCTCTCGGGCGCGGGCGCGCGGCTCTCGCGCGCGCTGATCAACTTCATGCTCGATCTCCACGCGCGCGAGCACGGCTACCGCGAGGTCGCGCCGCCGTTTCTCGCCAACAGCGAGACGCTCAAAGGCACCGGGAACCTGCCGAAGTTCGAGCAGGACCTGTTCAAGATCAGCGGCGACTGGGATCTTTACCTGATTCCGACGGCCGAAGTGCCGCTGACCAATCTGCACCGCAGCGAGATCGTCGACGGCCGCGAGCTGCCGATTCGCTACACCGCTTACACGCCGTGCTTCCGAAGCGAGGCGGGCTCGTACGGACAAGACGTCCGCGGCCTGATCCGGCAGCACCAGTTCGACAAAGTGGAGCTCGTGAAGCTCGCGAAGCCCGACGAGTCGTACGACGAGCTCGAATCGCTGACGCTGCACGCCGAGGAAGTGCTGAAGCGGCTCGAGCTGCCGTACCGCACGGTGCTGCTCTGCACCGGCGATCTCGGATTCGCGTCCGCGAAGACCTACGACATCGAGGTGTGGCTGCCCAGCCAGGACACGTACCGCGAGATCTCGTCCTGCAGCAACTGCGAGGCGTTCCAGGCGCGGCGGGCGAACATCAAGTTTCGCGCCGCCGGCACCGGCCGCGCGGAGTTCGTCCACACGCTGAACGGATCCGGCCTCGCCGTCGGCCGCACGTTGATCGCGGTGCTGGAGAACTACCAGGAGCAGGACGGCAGCGTCACGGTTCCGTCGGCGCTGCGGCCGTACATGGGCGGCTGCGAGCGCATCGCGAAGTAAGCGCCGACCTCATGCGAACGTCGTGTCGTCGGCCGACGGCCCGTAGATCGCCGGCACGCCCGCGCCGTTGAGACGCAGATAGACCGTCAGCTGCCCGCGGTGATGCGCGAGGTGCATGAACGTGTCGCGCAGCACGACGTGGCGCGGCTCTTCGCTGACGACCTTGCCGGACACCAGCAGCCGCCAGGGCTTCGCGAGACGCTCCTCCGTCAGCGACTGCAGCGCCTTGCGCGACTGCGCGACGCCTTCGTCCATCGCTTTCACGAGCTCGGACGCCGTCCGCAGCGGACGCTGATCGATGTTCGATCCGCCGGCCGGATTCAGGTCGAGCTCGTCGCGCTCGACGACGAGCGCGACCCAGGACGGCATGCGCGCGACCAGCATCGCCAGCCGGCCGAATGGCATCGACTTCGGGTGCGGCGTCCAGTCGTCCTTCCCTTCCGGCACGCGCTCTAGCGCCTTTCGCGTTCGTTTGGCCTCGGCGTCGAGCTGTGCGAGAAACATCTCCGTCTGCGTCACACGTCACCTCCAGCGCCCCAGTCTAATCGAGCGCGGCGGGCACATTCGTCGCGGGACCGCCGCAGCGCCGTGAGCCCGTGCGTTCTCGACGGCCGTGCGATCTCGAACTGCGGCGCGCGGCCTCGTGTGACGTCGCGGCCGGTCGGCGTGAGGCTCAGCGTTCGATACTGATCCGGCGACACGACGATCAGGCCGGCCGCGATCGACGCATCGACCCACGCGCGGACCGCTTCCGGCGTTTCGTGGCGAAGCGCGCCGGCCGTCGCAATCCGCGTCAGCGCCGGCGGAAGGCCGGCGTCCTCGCCGGTCAGCATCGCGACGATGCGGTGGCGGCCGTAGCGTTCGCCCGCGCGCGCGATGCCCGACAGGATCGTGCGCACGAGCGCGCGTTCGTATGCGTCGACGGCGCCCGGCCGGCAGACTCCGCAGGCGTCGCAGCGGTCGCGCACCGCCGGATCGCCGAAGTAGTGGAGGATCGTCGCGCGCAGGCACGCCGCGCTGCCGGCGTACTCGATCATGCGCTGCAGCTTGGCGTGCTCGAGCGCTTTGCGCCGCGCCGCCTCCTCGGGATCCACCGCCGGCGTTTTGTGGCCGGGCTTCTCGCGGCGCGGGCTGTCGATCAGGTACTGGCGCGTCGCCACGTCGGCGTAGTCCCACAGCAGCGTCGCCGTCGCCGCGCGGCCGTCGCGACCGGCGCGGCCAATCTCCTGGTAATACGCCTCCACCGATCCCGGAATCGCGTAATGCACGACGGCGTCGACGTCGGGACGATCGATCCCCATGCCGAACGCGTTCGTCGCGCAGACGACCGGCAGCGTGCCGCGCGCGAACGCGTCCTGCACGCGCGTGCGCTCGTCGTCCTCGAGCCCGGCGTGATACGCCGCGGTCTGCACGCGCGCGGATTGAAGGCACGCGGCCGCGGCTTCGGCGGTCTTGCGCGTCGCCGCATAGACGAGCGCCCTCCGGCCGCGCACCAGGCCCGGCAGCCGTTCGATCTTCTCGTCCTCGTCGTCGACATGCTCCACGCGCAGGAAGATGTTCGGTCGATCGAAGCCGGCGACCAGCACTTGCGGGCGCTCGAGGCCGAGCAGCGCGACGATGTCGTCGCGCACTTCGGGCGTCGCCGTAGCCGTGAATGCCGCAATCGGCGGGCGACCGCCCCTCGCTCCGCTCGCGCGGCACATCGCCGCGGCCGCGCGGAGGCGGCGATAGTCGGGACGGAAATCGTGGCCCCACTCCGACACGCAATGCGCCTCGTCGACGACGAAGCGCGCGATCGAGAGCTCGCCGACGAGCCGCAGGAACGGATCCGATGCGAAGCGTTCGGGCGCGACGTACAGCAGGCGCAGCGCGCCTGCGCGCGCGGCGCCGACCACTTCGCGCCGGCTGTCGGCCGACAGCATCGAATGCAGCGCGCGCGACGGGATGCCGCGGCGGTTCAGCTCGTCGATCTGATCCTTCATCAGCGAGATGAGCGGCGAGACGACGAGCGTCGTGCCGGACAGCATCACCGCGGGCAGCTGGAATCCGAGGGACTTGCCGGATCCGGTGGGCATCACGGCGAGCACGTCGCGCCCGCCGAGCACGGCGGCGACGATCTCCTGCTGCCCCGGGCGAAATTCGCGATGGCCGAAGTGCGTCCGCAGGCGCGTCAGCACGTCGGCGTTCGAATCACACGTCGCGCTCATGGACGACGACGATGGCATCGTCCTGACGCAAGTTCAATACGCAGGTTTTGCACTGCGCGACAGGCGTGCCGGTACGCAATTGATGCCGCTCCCCGGGCGGGTTCTCGTCGTAAGATGCGCTCTCGCGCGTGAAGCGAATGGAGGGAAACATGGCCGACCTCGATACGGCGCTCGCGGCGTGCAAGGATGCGACAAACGATCTCATCGCGGCGGCGGAGGCCTCCGGTCCGGCGTGGACGGCGTCGCCGGCGCCCGGCAAATGGTCGCCGAGTCAAATCGTGGAACACGTGGCGCGCGCGCTCGAGGAATCGGCGAACGTCGCGGCCGGGCGCCCGTCGAAGTTTCCGAAGCTGCCCGCGGTCGTTCATCCGATCGTGCGCGGCCTCCTCTTCAAGCGGGTGCTGAAGACGGCAGCGTTTCCGAAGGCGAAGACGAACAAAGCGCTGAACCCGGCGAGCGGTCCTGCGACGCCGGCCGATGCCCGTGTGCGCCTCGACGGTGCGCAGCGGAAGCTCGACGAGGCGTGCCGGGACCTGGCGTCGCGCGCGAGCGCGATCCGCACGACGACGTTCGGCGCGGTGCCGATCGAGGACTACGTCCGCTTCATGGAGATCCACACGCGGCATCACCGCAAGCAGATCGCGGCGGCAAGCCGCACCGCCGGCGTCGGCTAGAGCGCCTGGCACCTGTTCACTGAAAACGGGACGTGCGGTAGACTCTGCCCGAGTCAGCATGAAGAAGCCGATTGCCGTCGTCGGCGCTGCAACGAGCATCGCCGTCCTGCTCTTCGGGGCCGGCGGCGGACTCGCGCGCGCGCAGCGCGGCGCAGCGCCGCCACGATCGGCCGCGCCGGCTCAGGCGCCGTCCGCCTACAACGGTCCGCGCACGCCCGACCGGAAGCCCGACCTGAACGGGATCTGGCAGACGCTCGGCAGCGCGCACTGGAACCTCGAGGCGCATTCGGCGAGCGAAGGCATTCCGGCCGGCTTCAGCGTCGTCGAGGGCGGGAGCATTCCGTATCAGCCGTGGGCGCTCGCGAAGCGGAACGAGAACTTCAAGAACCGCCTGAACGACGATCCGCTGCGCCGGTGCTACATGCCGGGCGTGCCGCGCGCGACGTACCTGCCGTTTCCGTTCGAGATCACGCAGACGCCGAATCACATCGGCATCGCGTACGAGTTCGCGCACGCGACGCGCACGATCTTCCTCGACGGGACGCCGCACCTCGAGGACCTCGACTTCTGGATGGGCGACGCGCGCGGCAAATGGGACGGCGACACGCTCGTCATCGACACGGTGAGCCTCGGCGACAAGACGTGGTTCGACCAGGCCGGCAATTTCCACAGCGACGCGCTGAAAGTCGTCGAGCGCTTCACGCCGATCGACGCCACGCACGTGACCTACGAGGCGACGATGGACGACGCGAAAGTCTTCACGCGGCCGTGGAAGATCAACATGATTCTGTACCGGCGCCTGGAGAAGAACCTCGAGCTGCTCGACTACGAGTGCGCCGAGCACGTGTACGAGAAGCTGTTCAAGCGCGGAAAGTCGTAAGGCCGCGGCGCGCGCGCCGCGGAAAGCGAGGCGTCAGGTGAGGAGCTCGATCGGCATCGCAGCGCCCGTGGTCGCCGTGATGCTGCTGCCGGCGATCGGCGCCGCGCAGCAGGACGGCCGCGGCGCGGCGCCCGGCGGCCGCGGCGCCGCGCCCGCGAACTATCCGCCGTACACACGGCCCGTCAGCACGTATGCGCCGCCGCGGACCGCCGACGGCCAGCCGGACATCTCGGGGCTGTACCTCGCGATCCCGCTGCCGCGCGGCATCGAGACGCCGATGGTGCCGATGCAGGGCCGCGGGCCGAACCGCGCGAACAGCGAGTTCTCCTTCAGCATCAACGAGCGTCCGAAGCTGCCCGAGGGCGCGATCGCGCGGCCGGTCGGCGTCGATCCGCCGGACGGCAAGATCCCGCTGACGCCCGAAGCGCTCGCGCGGCGCAAGCAGATCATCGCGAACCAGGAGAAGGTCGAGTACCTCGACGGCCGCGTGCTCTGCCTGGCGCCGGGCATCCCGCGCAGCACGATTCCCGCGCCGGTCGTCGGCTATCAGATCTTCCAGAAGCCGGGCTACGTCGTGATCTTCTACGAGCAGAACCATCTCTATCGCACGATTCCGATCGACGGCCGGCCGCCGCTCGATCCGAACATCCGCAAGGCGATGGGCGTCTCGCGCGGGCACTGGGAGGGCAACGTGCTCGTCGTCGAGGTGACGAACTTCACGACGAATCTCAGCAACAACTGGGTGATCGGCGCGGTCTCGGCGACGCCGGGCGTTCCCGCCGAATCGCTGACGACGGGCCACGGCATCCCGCACACCGATCAGTACCGCGTCACCGAGCGCTACACGCCGATCGACGCGAATACGATCCACTACGAGGCGAAGATCGAGGATCCGACCGTCTTCACGCAGCCGTGGACGATCGCGTATTACGCGTTCGCGCGCGCGCCGAAGAACTACGTGCCGGTCGAATATGCCTGCTTCGAAGGCAACGAGAAGAACCTGCTGCTGATGACCAACACCGACATCACCGGCATTCGCGTCAACGTCCCCTGAGGGAGCTCGACGAAGATGAACCGAACTGTCGCCACGGCGAGCCTCGGCGTGCTGCTGTTCACCGCGACGGCCGTCGCGCACCATGCGTTTTCGGCGGAATTCGACCAGGACAAGCCGGTCGTGCTCGAGGGCGCGCTCACCAAAGCGGACTGGACGAACCCGCACGCGTGGATCTACATCGACGTGAAGAGCCCCGACGGGAAGGTCGTGAACTGGGCGATCGAGATGGGGCCGCCCAACGCGCTCCTGCGCCGCGGCTGGAAGAAGAGTTCGATGCAGTTCGGCGCGATTCTGAAGGTCGAGGGGTTCGCGGCGAAGAACGGCAAGGAGTTCGCCAACGCCACGAACATCACGATGCCCGACGGCACGAAGATCTTCGCCGGCACCGACGAACCGGGCAAGTAACCGCGGCGCCTACGGCGCGACGTGCAGCTCCGCGGCGAAGAGCATCGTCCGGTCGTTGTCGCGCGCGGCCCACGTGACGAGCGTGCGGAGGTCGCGGCGCACGCTGCCGTCGAAGACCGTTTGTCCGTTCACGACGACCGTCACCGGTCGATTCAGATCGAACTCGTCCGGCGACAGCAGCAGCGTGAACGCCGCCACGCCTCTGCTCTTCGCGTCCACCGTGTTCCCGCGTCGAACGAGATCGACGCGCCCGGATTCGCGGCGCCGCGGCAGCATCGCGTCCGATTCGGCAGGCATCACCGACGGCGCGTATCGCCCCGTCAATCGCAGCGTCTCGCTGCCGCGCGCCACCGTGAGCAGGAGCGGCCGTCCAGCCGGAAAGCCGCGGAGCAGCTCCGCGACGTCCGCGCTTACGGCTAACGGCTGATTGTTGATCGTCAGCACGACATCTCCGGATCGCAGCCCAATCTGCTCCGCATTCGATCCTGCGAGCACGCGGTTGATGCGCGTGCCGCTGGCGCGGATGCCGAAGTCGGGCGCCGGACGCGCGGGCGTCATGCTCACGCCGGGCAGCGGGGGATCGTCCGGCCGCGCCTCGCGCACGCGCTCGACGATCAGCCAGTGCGCGCGGCTCGGGAGGTTCGGCGGCCCGCTCTCCCAGCTCAGCGCGTCGGGCAGCGGCGCCCGCGGGTGATCGGCGGCGAAGCGCTCGAACGCATCCTTCATCTCCGGCCACCACGACGTATCGTGCGCCGCCTCCGGCTGCGGCCGGTAGACGACGTCGACGCCGGCGCTTTTCAGGCGCTCGACATACGGATCGACGATGCTCGTCGGATACATCGGATCGCGTCCGCCGTTGACGACGAAGAGCGGCTTGTTCACGAGATTGTGGGGAAAGAGATCGCCGTCGGCGTCGGCGGTTTCGTTTTCGAGGACGCCGATGAAGCCGTTGAGCGGCAGCACGCTCGCGAACGGCGTGGTATCGCGGATCGCGACGTAGTAGGCGCCGGTGCCGCCGTCGGAGACGCCCGACAGCACGACGCGATTCTCGTCGACGTTGTAGGTCCGCTTGACCTCGTCGAGAATCCTGCGAAGGTTCTCGATCTGACGCGCGCTCCACCACGGCGCGTCCCGCCAGGCCAGCGGCAGGACGTAGATCTGCTCGGCTCCGGCAAGCCGGCCCGCCGCTCCGGAACGCGCCGGCGCGCTCGCCTCGATCCGGCCGACGCCGCCGTGCAGCTGCACGCGCACCTGATACCGCCGCGCCGGGTCGTAGCGCTCCGGCACGTCGAGCGTGTAGAAGAACTCGCCCGTGTCGCCGCGATAGCTTCGCGGCACGACGCCGCGCGGCACGTCGCGCGCGTACGTGCGTCCGCGCTTCAGCCGCGCGTACGCTTCATCGAATCCGACGCCGCTGGCGGCGATGCGATCGGCGGCGGCGTCCGCCTCGGTTGGGGTGCGAGCCTCGAAGAAGCGTGCGAACGCGTCGTCGATCGGCGTGGGCGTCTGCGCGGCAGCGAGCGCGATCGGAATCACGAAGACACGAAGAAACACGAAGACACGAAGACCATTTTGTGCAAGAGATTCTTCGTGACCTTCGTGATCTTCGTGCCTTCGTGGTTCCGCCATCGCTATTTCACGGCCGGCTCGCCGAAGGTCGCGGGATTGATCGGCACGTTCAGCTTCACGTCGGCGAACTCGAAGTTGTCGCGGCCGTCGAGCCACGCGAACGTCCAGCGGTAGGGGAACTTGATGCCGCCGACGTCGCGGTAGTCGGCGTAGTCCACCTGCGTCGGCACACGGCCGATCGGCGAGCGGCCGTGGCGCACCATGCGCACCAGCAGGCCGGAGGCATCGTCGAAGTACAACGTCGCCAGCGTCCCGTTCGGGCCGTTGCCCTGCAGGACCGTCACGTCCTTCTCGGCGATCGTCGACGGCGGGCCGACGCGCAGGCTCGTGAGCGCCTGCGCAATCTGCGCCGGGAACGACAGCATCGCGTCGAGGCGCGCCCCGTCGCGCTCGCTGCCGGCGAGCTCGTACTTCGGAACGACCGCGAGCGGCGTGGCGATCCAGCCGCTGCGCCCGTCGTAGGTGCGCACGCTGACGCCGCGATCGGGATACTCGGGGAAGCTGATGTGCGTGGCGCGCCGGTCCGGCGCCTGCGCGGCCACTTCCACGATGCCGCCGCCGCCGAAGCCGCGGTAGCCGACGCTCTTCCCGGTCGCGACGAAGCTGGTGACGCGCGCGACGTTCGCGGCGCCGCCGATCGCCCGCATGTATTTCTCGATCACCTGATCGACCGAGGCGACGCCCTTCGCCGCCGTCAGCACGTCGTCCGACTCGTCGACCGGCGGGCCGTACACGACGTCCAGCGTCGGCGTCGTCACCGGGCGATCGCGGCCGCGATGACAGGTCCAGCAGGTCACCACCTGCCGGCCGTTGAAGCTGTCGCGGTTGAGCGCCGTCACCATCTGCACCATGCGGCGCGCGGTCCGCTTCCTCGGCGTGTCGAGCGCCCAGTCGACGTGATCGGTGCCCGCCGACGGATGGCAGCCGACGCAGTCGGAGCCGACGGCCGCCGACATGATGCCCATCGTCAGCATGAAGTCGTCGACGCCGATGCCCTTGAGCGCCTGGACGTTCGTGAAGACGTCGTCCACCATGGTCGGCTTCTTCGGCGCGGCCGTCTGCTCGCCGCGCGCGCGGACGCCGACGCCAATCGTCGCGGCGAGCGCCGCCGCGACGGCCATGCTCGTCGCCTCTCTCGATCCGAACGTCATGTGCGGACCCTCACGGCTTCTCGGGTTTCTTCGGCGCGGGCGCGGCGCTGCCGCGCGGCGGCTGATCGTGGAATTCCTCGAGGCGTCGCTGCAGCTTCCGATAGAACTCCGCGCCCTCGCCCGGATACCAGTAGCTGCGGTGGCAGGCCTCGCAGGCCTTGTCGAGATTCTCGCCGACGTCCCAGAGCTCGGCGACGTCCTTGCGCTTCACGACGTCGAGCGTCTCGAGCGCGACGTTGCGCATGGCCTCGATGCGCGCGTTCCACTCGACGGGATCGCGCTCGACCTTGGCGGAAATCTGCGCGGGCGACAGCTCGACCGCGTTCGGACCGGTGCTGTTGTTCTCGTCGCCGGCCGGCGTGAACGGCCGCCTGATTCTGAGCAGGTCGGCGCCTTCGGCGAGCGACACCGCGCCGACGCGAATCTTGTCCCAGTCCTCGTCCGTCTTCGGCTCGACGTCGACCATCCCCTGCTTGGTGACCGTGGTGCCGACGGCGTTGAAGATGTTGTCGGCGACCGGATCGATCATGTACTTCATCAACTCCTTCACCGAGACGAGCGGCTTGAGGTCGCCCCAGAGGGCCGCGTGGGCGGCCGTGGTGCTCGCGGGGGGCGGCGTCTGCTTCGGCGAGCATGCCGCAGCCGCCGCGGCGAGAAGGATCAGGCCTGGACATGTCGCGAGCCGTCGACGGGTTGGGTGGCTATCCACTCTGAATCTCCGATCAGACGGCAACTTTACACGAGCATCGCTCCCGGCGAGACGAATCCAATCATCGCCATCCCGAGCCGGGGCGGTTCGGACACCCGCGCACATTGACATTTCAGAGATCGCCTGCCTATTCTTCGAGCGCGTGACGGTTCGGTGTTAAGGAGATAAAGGTTTATGCGCACGTCCGCGAAGTGGGTGGCGATCGTCACGGTCCTGCTCCTCCCCAGGCCGCTCCTGGCCCAAGCCATTCTGACCGGCACGGTTCACGACCCGTCGGGCGCGGTGCTGCCCGGGGTCACGGTCGAGGCGGCCAGCCCGGCGCTCATCGAGAAAGCGCGGTCGGCGACGACGGACGGATCGGGGCAGTACCGCATCATCGATCTGAAGCCCGGCACCTACGCGCTGACCTTCACGCTCAGCGGTTTCACGACCGTGCGGCGCGCGAACGTCGAGCTCTCCGGCACGCAGACCGTCACGATTCCGATCGAGATGCGCGTCGGCGCGCTCGCCGAAACGATCACGGTGACCGGCGAGACGCCGCTCGTCGACACGCAGAACGCGAAGCGCGAAGTCGTGATGAACAAGGACGTCATCCAGGCGCTGCCGGTCGCGCGCGCCGTCGGCGCGCTGCTCAACGCGACGCCCGGCCTCACGGTCGACACCAACGGTCCGGCGCTGTCGCCGACGATGACGTTCTTCAACGCGCACTCGAGCAACGCGAACTCCACGTCGGTGGCCGGCGAAGGCCGCATGACGGTCAACGGCATGACGATCGCGGCGGCGAGGAGCGGCGGCGTGTCGTCGTACGTCTACGACACTCCTAATTCCGAGGAGATCGCCGTCGTCGTCGGCGGCGGGCTTGGCGAGAGCGACATCGGCGGCCCGGTGATGAACCTCGTGCCGAGATCGGGCGGCAACGCCTTCGGCGGCAACGCGTTCTTCAACGCGGCCGGCGGGTGGTCGCGCGGCAACAACCTGACCGACGATCTGCGCGCCATCGGCCTGACGCAGACGCCCGGCATCATTCAGGCGTACGACGCCAGCGGCTCGTTCGGCGGCCCGATCATGAAGGACCGTCTCTGGTTTTACGGCAGCTATCGGAACCTCGACACGCAGACGGCGATGGAAGGCATCAACGCGAACGCCAACGCGGGCGATCCATCGCGGTGGGACTGGGTCGGCTCGCCGGTCAACGCGCGCCTCGTGCAGGACCGCCAGATGTTCATCGGCCGGCTGACCGCGCAGGTCGGCAGGAGCCGCATCACGTTCAGCTCGGAGTACCAGCACCGCTGCGAGGGGACGCCGCTGAAGGTGGATACGCAGGGGTGCCACAACCGCGGCGCCGACTGGATCGGCCTCGGCAACAACGCCGCGCCGTTCCAGTCGCCGGAAGCGACGTCGACCGCCGCGCGCGGCTACTTCGACGCGCCCTTCTACGTGAACCAGCCGCTGTGGACGATGCCCGTGGGCAGCAAGCTGCTGCTCGAGGCCGGCTACACGGCGTTCCGCTACAACCCGATCTTCGGGTTCCCGCCGCCGGACGGCGTCACGAACATCGTGCCGGTCACCGAGCAGTCGAACGCGATCAATCCGGCCACAGGGCAGAAGTTCGCGCCGCAGCCGAACTACGCGTATCGCGCGGTGGAATCGTGGGGATGGGCGGTCGGCAAGACCGACGGCTGGCGCGCGTCGGCGTCCTACGTGACCGGCGCGCACAGCCTGAAGATCGGCTATCAGGGCAACCGGCTCGATCAGCTCGATCAGACGATCGCGAACGACACGCAGCTCGGATACCGCTTCAACCAGGGCGTTCCCAACGCGGTGAGCTACTACCTGCCTGATTTCGGCCGACGCACGATCACGTCGCTGCACGGCGTCTTCGTGCAGGACAGCTGGACGCGCAACCGGCTCACGCTGCAGGCCGCGCTGCGCTACGACCGCGCGTCGAGCTACGCGCCGGTGGACCAGAACGGCACGACGCGGACGTCGTTCCTCAATCCGACGGCGATCACGATCGCCCGGACGCCCGGCATCGACGCGTACAACGACATCACGCCGCGCATGGCAGCCGCCTACGATCTGTTCGGCGACGGCAAGACCGCGCTCAAGTTCAACTGGGGCCGCTACCTCGCGTACGCCGCCAACGATCCGCCGTACGTCTCGACCAACCCCGGCTTCACCGTCGTGCGCAACGTCGCGAACCGCGGCTGGACCGACTCGAACCACAACTTCGCCGTGGACTGCGACCTGCTCAATCCCTCCGCGCAGGATCGATCGGCGAGCGGCGGCGACATCTGCGCCGCCGCCGTCGGCAACCAGGCCAACTTCGGCAAGGCGGGCGCGGCGACGATCGTCAACCCGGACGTGCTGCACGGCTGGGGCAAGCGTCCGGGCGACTATCAGTGGGCGGCGACGGTGCAGCAGCAGATCCTGCCGCGCGTCACGGCCGAAGTCAGCTACACGCGCCGGAACTTCTTCAACTTCTTCGTCACCGACGATTTGAATCGCAACGTCGCCACAGGGTACGAGAACTACACGCTCACGGCGCCGCTCGATCCGCGGCTGCCGAACGGCGGCGGCTATCCGATCACCGTGTACACGCCGACCGCCGCAGCCAACGCGATTCCATCGAAGACGTACCTGACGTGGGAGAGCGACTACGGGCCGGAGCGCACGAGCTACTGGCACGGCGTCGACTTCACGGCGAACGCGCGCCTGCGCGAGGGGCTGAACATGTCGATCGGCACGAGCACCGGCCGCGCCGTGATCGACGACTGCGCGACGGCGACGAAGTACAACCAGGTGAACACGACGACGAACGTGTCGGCCGGCCCCGATCCGCGCGGCTGCCACAGCGTCGATCCGTTCCAGACGACGGTGCGCGGCCTGGCGATCTACACCATCCCGAAGATCGACGTCCTCATCAGCGCGTCGATCCGATCGCAGCCGCCCGTGCAGCTCGGCGCGGCGGCGCTCGGCGCCACGCTTCCCGGCGGCGGCAACTCGGCGCAGTGGATCGTGCCGAACTCATTGATCGCGGCGGCGCTCGGCCACCTCCCCGTCGGCGCGACCGCCACCGGCACGACGACGGTTCAGATCGCCGACAACGTGAACCGCGTGTACGCCGATACGCGCCGAACCCAGATCGACATGCGCTTCGCGAAGGTGCTCCGCTTCGGCCGGACACGCTCCGACGTCGGGATCGATCTCAACAACCTGTTGAACACGAATTACGCGACCGGCTACAACACGACCTACACCTTCAGCGCCGGCAACACCGCGCAGGGCGGCACGTGGGGCAACCCGACGAGCCTCTACACGCCGCGCTTCTTGCGCCTCAACTACACGATCAACTTCTGATCGCCGCCATCGCGTCGAATCGGCCCGGCACTCCGCGTGGGTGCCGGGCCTTTCATCCCAGGCGCAGCGGACGCTCGAACCACGCGACATCCCAGTACTCGTCGAATTTCCGGCCGACGGCATGAAAGACGCCGACCGGTCGAAACCCGAAGCGCTCGTGCAGCGTGATCGAGCCGGGATTCGGCAGGCTGACGCCCGCCACGATCGTCCGGACGTCCTCGCGCGCAATCGCCGCAAACAAAGCCGTGTAGAGCGCCGTTCCGCATCCCTTGCCGACCGCGTCCGGCCGGCAGTACACGCTTGCTTCGACGGTTGTGTCGTAGGCCGCCTTGGGCCGCCATCGACTGGTGCTCGCATACCCCACGCATGAACCGCCATCGTCGGTCGCGACGAGGAGCCGGTGAGGCCCCGAGGCGCGGTGATCGTCGAACCACGATCGTCGCTCGGCGGCCGTGAACGGACGCAGGTCGAACGTGATCGTCGTATTGACCACGTAGTGGTTGTAGATATCCGTCAACGTCGGAAGGTCGTTTTGCGTCGCCGGGCGAACCGAATACATCGACACGTACACCTCAGCTATTCGATACAGCGAAGGACATAAATTCGCCCTGTTTTCCGTTGGCGCAGCGCGTCGCGAAGACCATGCGGCGCATGCTGGCTGGAACGATGCTTGCGCATTCAAGCATTTCGATCGATTGCCCGCGCGCCATCGACGTCAGTACCACGTTTCTCCGAACTGATGAGTGGCATCAGATCTGCCCCGGCGGAGGCCGACGACGGGGTGTCGTCGACAACCGAAAGGACAGGCCGATGGTGACGCAATCGAGTCTTTCGTGCCGGCGGCGGCGCGTGACGACAGCGAGGGCCGTCGTGGTCGGCGCCGCTGTCGCGATGATCTTCAGCGCCGCAACGGCGCAGGCGCAGGTCGTCAAGTTCAAGACCATCAACGACGCCGTGCCCTCCAAGTTCTTCGACGCGGCGACGACGGCACCCGACCCGTCGAACCCGAACAGGCTGATTATCGGCTTCAACACCGGCCTCGATCCGGCGACGTTCATCACGGCCGAATTCGTGGCGTTCTCCACCCGCCGCGTGGCGATGGACACGATCAGCTTCTCGATCAAGGCGCCGCTCGGGTACTACGTGTCGAAGATCACGTACACGCAGCGAGGCGGCGGCTCGATCTGCCGCACGTGCAGCTCTGCCGGCGCGGCGACATGGGTGGGGGCGGGCCACTCGGCCAGCCTCGGCGTGTTCACGACCAACCCCAACTTGACGGGAACCGCTGATGTCGCGGCGTTGAAGCTGACCACGGTGCCCGTCTCGATCACCGACAGCCTGTTCGCGTCGTCCGGCGGCCTGATGATTTCGAGTGCGGACGTGCTGGCGGAGGTGCTGCCGCGGTGATGCGCGCAGGGGAACATTCCCCCAAGGGCGGGGTCTACCGAGTGTGCTTCACGGCAGGAGGGGCGATCGGTCGACGAGGCGGCTGGCGCTCGCCGCCTGGCTGCTGATCGCCGCCCTGGCGGGATGCATCGATCGCGATCGCGTCAACCCGAACTGCGAATGGACCGGCGACGCCGCGTTTCCCATCGACTCCCACGACGCCGCCGACCAGGACCACCTCGTTCGTGACGCGCAGCTCGCCGAGGAGCTGGCCACGCGGTATGCCGATGCCGAGCACGAACGGCGCTTCGGCTACAGCGGACACGGAGGGCTGATCGAACAGGGGCGCGTATATCGCGACTGCATGGCGCGCCTCGTCGCCAGGATTCAAACCAACCACGGCGTCACGTCCGACGAAGTGCAGGCCGCCCGCGCGCATCGCGACTGGCGATTCGATCTCCCGGTCGCCGTGTTGTTCCTGCCTCTCTATTGGTTCGCGGCGACTGTTGTGTGCCGCGGTCTCGCGCGCCGGTTCTCCGCGGACCAGCCGCGAGTGCGAATCGCCGCCACCGGCCTCACATCGCTCGTCGTCGGCTTCCTCGGGTTGCAGGCGGGCCAGTTGTGGACGGCGGCGTGGGAAACGGTGCGCGTCGGCAACGGACACATCGGTGGATTTCGCATGGCGTCGCGACTGCATCCGTGGGCGAGCCATGTCGGCGGGCTGTTTGTCGGCGCGGCGCTGCTCTTCTGCCTGATCGCGGCGTCGTCGCGTCGAATTCCGCACGCGTTCCCTGCCGTTGCCGCGATGCTGGCGTTCACGGTGCTCGGAGTCGCGCTCGTCGCGACATTCGTGCAGCACGCCATCGGCTATTTCGTCGCGGCGCTCGTCCTCCTGGCGATCGATGCGGCGCTCTGGTTCGCGGGACGGATCGGCGTCGACCGGCCGGATTTCACGGCAGCGTAATCGACGGTCGCGCGGCATCCGCGCGCGCCGTCCACGCCGTACGCTCGACGCCCTTCACGAGCAGCCAGAGCGCCAGCGAGAGCTCCGCCACGAACGACGGCAGCAGGAACAACGTCGACGCGAATTGCGGCGCCAGGACGAGCAAGAAGCTGTTGGCGAGATAGCACACGCCCGCGAGCTGCATCAGGATGCCGAGCGTCTTCGGCAGGTAGCCGGATCGGAAGATGAGCGATCCGAGAACGATGCACGTCGCGCCGAAGAAGATCAGCCCGACGCCGAAGCCGTAGGCGTGCGTCCGCACCGCGACGTACGACAGCGCCTCGCGCTGCTGCGGCGTGAACGCGTCGAGATAGCGCGCATCGCCGAGGAGGAACAACGGCAGCAGGAGGTTCAGTTTGTTGGCAACGAGCACCGCCGTCTGAATCAGGTTGAAGAGCACGGCGAGCAGCGCCAGAGTGCGGCTCACCGGGCTGAGCAGCACGTAGAAGACGAGCATCAGGCCGACGTCGCACAGGTGCATCACCAGATCGCCGGCGATCCCGCCGCGCCACAGCGCGGGCGACGCGACGAGGTTCCGCGCGGTAGCCGCCGCATCGCCCGAGACGACGATCGATCCCCGCACGAAGAGCTCGCCGTTCAAGCCGGCGGCGATGATGACGAGATACAGCACTCCGCCGACGCGCGCGTAGAGCTGCGGCGACACGTCGGCCGTCCTCCTACTTCGGCGACGACGTCTTCGGCGTCGGCGTCACGCGGAACAGCGCGCCGGGATTGGCGTCCTCGAGCAGCCAGAGCGCGCCGTCGGGGCCGACTTCCACGTCGCGAATGCGATGCCCGACGCTCCACCGTTCGGCGGGCTCTGCTCCGCCCTTGCCGTCGAACGTAATGCGGTTCAGGGTCCGCGTGGCGATCCCGCTGAGGAGCGCCGAGCCGCGCCACTCGGGGAACATCGCGCCGTTGTAGAAGATCAGATTGCCCGGCGCGATGATCGGCGTCCAGTAGATCACCGGCTTGGCCAGATCCGGCCGTGTGTCCGGGCTCGGAATCGGCACGCCGTTGTAGTTGACCGCGTAGGACGCGAGCGGCCAGCCGTAATTCTTGCCCGGCTCGATCAGGTTCAGCTCGTCGCCGCCCCGCGGGCCGTGCTCCGCTTCCCACAGCCGGCCGTCGGGAGCGAAGGCGAGCCCGTACGGCGTCCGGTGACCGCTCGTCCACGTTTCCGACGGCGCGAGATTCGGCTCGGGGAACGTGTAGCTGCTGATCACGGGCGCGGTCTTGGCCACTTCGGTGTCGCGCGGCGGATCGATCAACGGGACGGTTGCGGCGCCGGTTTTTCCGGACATCGGATTGCCCTTCGCCGGCTTGCCGTCGAGCGTCAGGCGCAGGATTTTTCCCAATGCCTGATTCGGATCCTGTGCGGGCGTCATGCGCTGGCGATCGCCGACGGTCAAGAACAGGTATTGGCCGTCGGGCGAGAACGCGATCTGCGCGCCGAACTGTCCGCCGCGCCCTTTCGGCATCTGCCGCCAGATCACCTGCAGTCCCTCGAGGCTCGCGGTGTTCTCGCCGAGCGCCAGCCGCGCGCGCGCGAGCGCCAGGCTCGATCCGCCGTCGCCCGGCTCCGCATACGTGAGGTAGACGCTGTGATCGGTTGCGTAGTGCGGCGACAGGAACACGCCGAGCATGCCGCCCTGCCCTTGCCACAGGACAGCCGGAACGTTCTCGACCGGCGTCTTCTGCCCTTGTTGCGTCACCAGCCAGACCGGGCCGACCTTCTCCGTGATGAGCATGCGTCCATCGGGCAGGAACGCGATGCGCCATGGCAGCTTGAACGTCGCGACCTCGGTCATCGTGAACGGCAGGCCTGCTTCCGGCTTCAGGTCGCCCGCGTTGATTTGCGCCAGCGCCGTCGCCGGCGCCAGCATGAGCAGCAGCGCCGCATCGAGAAGCCTCTTCATGAATCTCCTTCCTCTGCAGGATAGCTTTCCACATCGAGGGCATGCGGCGCCAGGCTGCGGCTGCAGAACGGCCGCGGCGACTCCTTTCGCGCGGCCAACCCGACCTCGAGCAGCCATCCGAGCAGGACGGCGTACGCCGCGGCGATCGCGCCGCCGATCCAGAGACCGTGCACGCCGATCGACGCGAGCAGCGGGTTGTACGCCAGCGCGCCTCTCTGCACGGCGGGAAGCGCGAAGCGCGACAGCGGGTGATCGGTGAAGGCCATCGTGCTCGTCGCGGCGAGGACGAGCATCTCCGCGGCGCTGAGCACGAAGAGCAGCAGAAACGTTTTCCGGTACCGGAACGCCTGCAGATCCGGCAGGAGCACGCAGAAGAAGGGCAGCGCGACGATCGTGTATCGCATGGATGTCGTGGCGCCGCCGTACCAGCCGTCCATCGCCGAGATCGCCAGCAGATACGCAACGATGTTCGCGGCCGCCAGCGCCGCAACGCCGCGGCGGCTCGATCGGTACCACGACAGCGCGCCGGCGGCCGAGAGGAGCAGGATCGGCGTCTGGTAGAGCAGACCTCGTTCGTTGTCGAACAGCATTCGCCACACGTTCCCGAGATTTGGAAGGCCGAAGAGTCCCGCGGCCTTTCCCGACTGGAGGAAGATGGGATTCGACAACGACGGCGCCGTGATGAAATATCCCCCGAAGCAGATTTTCTGATACACGAGCAACGCGGCCAGCGGCGGCGCCGCGCCGAGCGCGAATCGCCACGATTGTTTCCATCGCTCCGCGCTCAGCGCGATGAAGAGACCGGCGAGCAGCAGCGATATGCCGGCGAGATACTCCGTGAGCGTCGCCGCACCGAACCACAACCCCGCCAGAACGGCGCCGGCGCACGTGCCTTCCATCAGAGACAGCAGTCCCAGCGTGATGAACGCGGCCGCCGTCGAGTGCCCCCATTCCGAGCAGCCGAACGGCAGCACGAGCGTGGCGAAGGCGTACACCAGCGCGACGAGCAGCGCCGCCTGTTCGGAGTGAACGCCGACACGCGGCAGCCGGCGAATCACCATCACCGCGGCGGCCATGTTCCAGAACACCGAAATCCAGAGATTCAGAAGGTAGACGTTGATCTGCGTGTTCTCGGGCGTTCGCGGACGAATTTTCGCGGCGCGCTCCAGACGGTAGAGCGCGTAGTACGGAACGATCCCCAGCAGCGACACGCCCGGCGCCTTGTTCGAGTAGAACGCGCCGCGCGATTGCGCCCAGTCTTCCGTGGGCAGCCGGTCGCCCTCCCTGAGGCCGTCGATTCTGAAGGTTCCCGTGTACGGCGTGTTCGGTTCGACGAAGGCGACCGTCGCCGCGAGCCTGGCGCTCTGGTTCCACTGCGGCGGATGGAAGAACGTGCCCTGGACGGCCGCGATGAGCAGGCACACCGCCGCTTCGACGCGGTGAGCGCCCAGCCAGCGTCGGATGCGGCTCGCTAGCATTGGCCTGGCACCGAGGATCGCACGTTCGACCGCGATCGCGCGCGTGTTCGCGTGTGGGATTCGCGCGTCCGCAATCGGACGGTTGCTCGACGCGCCATCGCTGCGTAATTATCACCCGCGTGCTGACGTCCATCGCCGCCGACATCCGCTACGCCGCGCGCGCGCTGCGCAAGACGCCGGCCTTCACGATCGGCGCGATGCTGACGCTCGCGCTCGCCATCGGCGCAACGACGGCGATTTACAGCGTCGTCCACGGCGTCCTGATGCGGCAGTTGCCGTACGCGTCGCCGGAGCGGACCTTCTGGATCTGGTCGGATCAACCGGGACGCGACCGCACGCCGTTCAACGTTCCCGACTTCGTCGACTACCGCGACCGGAATCAGACGCTCGACGGATTCGCGGGGTTCTTTGCCTTCAACGTCAATCTCAGCGACGGCGAGACGGCCGAACGCGTGCAGGGACTCCGGGCGACCGGCGATTTCTTCCGCGTCCTTGGCGCCGCGGTATCGCTCGGGCGGCTCCTCGAGCCCGGGGACGAAGGTCCGGGCAGCGAACATGTCGTCGTGCTCGCCGACACGTTGTGGCGCCGCCGCTTCGGCGGCAACCCGCACGTCGTCGGCACGTCGATTCGCGTCAACAGCGAGCGCTACACCGTCGTCGGCGTGCTCGCACCGCACTTCGTGACGCCGGTGCGCGACGTCGAGCTCGTCGTGCCCTTTGTTGCCGACGCGGATCCGCGGCGCGGCGCGCGCAACTCGGTCAACTTCATCATCGGCGCGGGCCGGCTGCGCGGCGGCGTGTCGTTCGAGCGTGCGCGCGATGATTTGTCGACGATCGCGCGCCGCCTGCGGGAGCAGTTTCCCGTCGAGAACGCCCGCAAGGCCGGCGTGAGGCTGGTGCCGCTCGTCGACGGCATCGTCGGTAACTTCCGGACGGCGCTGCTCGCGGTCTTCGCGGCCGTGGCGGCCGTGCTGCTGATCGCCTGCGCGAATCTGGCGAACCTGATGCTGTCGCGGGCCCTCGCGCGGCGCAAGGAAGTGGCGGTTCGGCTCGCCCTGGGCGGAACGCGGATGCGGCTGGTGCAGCAGTTCCTCACGGAAGCGGTTGTCCTCGGCGGCGCTGGCGGCGCCGCTGGTCTGCTGGTCGCCGAGTGGGGACGCGGCGCGCTGCTGCTGCTTGCGCCGCAGGATCTGCCGCGGTTGAGCGAGATCGCGCTCGATACACCGGTCCTCGTGTTCTCGATGGGCGTCTCGCTGCTGACCGGTGTGTTGTTCGGGGTGGTCCCGGCATTCGCGTCGGCGCGGATCGATCTGCGCGATGCGCTGCACGGCTCCGCCCGGGGATCCACGACGCGCGGCGGTGCGCTACGTGCCACGTTCGTTGCCTGGGAGGTGACGCTGGCCTTCGTGCTGCTCGTCGTCGTGACGATGTTCGTCAAGAGTTACGCGAACGTGCTGTCGGTGACGCCCGGCTTCGAGCCGAGTCACACGTTGTCCGCCCGGCTCGCGCTGCCGGCGGCGCGGTTCAACGATCGCGAAGCGATCCTGAGGTTCGAGCAGTCGGTGCAGCAGCGGCTCGCGTCGCTGCCGACCGTCGTCGGCGCGGGCGCAATCAACGTCCTGCCGCTGTCGGGCGTCACGGCGCGGGTCCCGTTCGCCGTCGAAGGTCGAACCATCGACCGCGCGCGCATCCCGTTCGCACAATTCAGAATCGTCTCGCCGGGGTACTTCGAAGCCATGCGCATCCCGCTCGTGCGCGGACGCTCGTTCTCGGAGCGCGACACGAACCAGACGCAGCCGATCGCGGTCGTCAACACGCTGCTCGCGTCGTCGTGGTTCGGCGATCAGGATCCAATCGGCAAGCGGCTGCTGGTCGACGACAACGACGGCCCGCCGCGACCGATCGCCATCGCCGGCGTGGTCGGAAACGTCAAGCAACTGAGCCTCGACGGCGAACCGACGTGGGATCTCTATCTCACGTATTCGCAAATCCACAAGGACACCGTCGGCCTCGCGGCCGCGAACATGTTCGTCGTCGTGCGCAGCGCCGGCGACGCGTCGGCGTTGACGACGGGCCTCTCGCGCGAGGTGCACGCCGTCGACGGCGATGTGGCCGCGGCGCAGATCCAGTCGCTGGACCAGTACCTGTCTTCGATCGTCGCGCCGCGGCGGTTCAACGTATTTCTCTTGCTGCTGTTCAGCGTCGCGGCGTTCGCGCTGGCGCTCACCGGGATCTACGCCGTCACGTCGTACGGCGTGCATCAACGACGGCGCGAGCTCGGCATTCGCCGGGCGCTGGGCGCGACGACCTCGAACGTCGTGCGTCTCGTGATCGCAGACAGCGCGCGGCCGACGCTCGTCGGCGTCGCGATCGGCGTGCCGCTGGCCGCTGGCGCGGCGCGCCTCGTGTCCGCCATGCTGTTCGGCGTTGCGCCGAACCACTACGCGACGTTCGTCGAGGTCGCCGCCGGCGTCCTGGTTGCCGCCGCGGTCGCGTGTGCAATCCCCGCCATCGGGGCCCTGCGCGCGCACATCACGCTCGATACCGAGTCCTGAGATCGAAGCCGTCGCCTTCCTTGGCCGACATGCCCGAGGCATGCGCCTTGCTGCCGATTTTTCCTTCTTCTTGCGTCACCGTCGCCGAATGGCAACCCTCACGTGCCGCGCAATCACCGACGACGCCAGATGGAGGATCGACATGTCTCGTACGTCAGTTTCAGTTTGTCTGGGTGCGTTCGTGTTCCTCGCCATCGGGACGGTCGTGCTGGCGGATCCACCGACCGTCAGCGTCCAGCAGCAGGCGGAGCTGATTCCCGGAGTGGGAATTTTCGTCCACGTAGTGGTGAATTGCGGCGACGGAGAAACCGACGGCACCATTGACGTCGGCGCGAGACAAGGGACGCTGAGCGGCGAGAACGTTGATACGGTTCCCAATGCCGACGTCCGCCAGGAGGTGGCCGTCTTCATCCCCGGCCCTTTCGTTCCCGGCGAAGCCCAGGCGAGCGCCAAGTTCTTCTGCGGACTCCTCCTTTCAGGGCTCGACCTGGGACGCACGATCAGAATCGTCCCGGAGTAGGCGCCGCTCGATCGATCCAAGGGCCCGCTCGATCGATTGAAGGTTGTCGATTCATTACACGGCCGATATCGGTTCGTCGCATCGCTCTGCGATCTTCGAAGTCGCCGGCTGAGACGCCGGTTCACCCGAGATGAGGAGGAACGATGCAGCGATCCAGGTATCACATGTGCGCGGCCGCGTTGGCGGCAGCCGCGCTAGCTTTGAGCGGTCTGACGGCGCATGCCGACGGCGACGGGAGGACCCGCAGGCATGATCGGCACGGAAGAACGGTGTTCGTGGTGGCGATGGAAAACCACAACTGGGCCCAGCCGTCGACGCTGGCCTCGCCGCAGCAGATCTTCATGAACCCGGAAGCGCCGTTCATCAACAGCCTCGTGAACGGCACGGCGGGAATCAGCGATCAGGTTGCCTACGCGACCAACTACCTCAACGCCGGCATCGGCGTTCATCCGTCGGAACCCAACTACATCTGGGCCGAGGCGGGGACCGATTTCGGCGTCCGCAACGACGACGATCCGTACCACCGCGACTGTACGCCGGACACCGTCCAGACGACCGATCAGCACCTGAGCGCATTTCTCACCGCGCGGCACCGGACGTGGCGGTCGTACCAGGAGGACACCGACGTCGACGCCACGACGAACGCGCCGCTCGAGAAATCGGCGTGGACGGTGCCGCTGTTCAGCCTGAGCGGTACATTCCCCACCGGCATCAACTCTTACAACTACTCGAACCAGTACAACTACGCCGCCAAACACAATCCGATGGTGTTCTTCGCCGACACGACCGGTGGATGCAACACGATGCCGTCGAATCCGTTGAGTCTGAACTACGCGCCGCTGCAGCAGCTCGCGCTCGATCTGCAGAGCGACGACCTCGCCGACTACAACTGGATCACGCCGAACCAGTTCAACGACCAGCACACGACGCTCGCCAACGGGTACGGCGGACCGGCCGGGGCGGCGCTCAAGGGCGATCCGGCGCGAATCGCGCAGGGCGACAATTTCCTCGCGCGCGTCGTGCCGCTCATCATGGCGTCGGAGGCCTATCAGGATCACGGCATCATCGTGTTGTGGTGGGACGAGAGCGAGGGCGGCGACACGGCCGCATTTACGCTGCCGTTCATCGTCGTCTCCAGGGACGCGCACGAAAACGTCGGCGGCCGCCCGTTCGCCAGCAGCGTCCAATACTCGCACTCCTCGTTCCTGCGGACGATGCAGGAAATCTTCAAGGTCGATCCCGACGAAGGGTTCCCGTGGCTTGGGGCCGCGTCGACGGCGAACGACTTGTCCGCGCTCTTCAAGCCGGGGCTGATCGAGTGACGGTGTAACGATGTCCTGTCGGAGCCGCTGCATGAACATGCTCCGACGGTATGCACCGATGGGGCTCAGTATCCGGCCGCCTGACCGTCTTCTCTGAAATTCGATCCCGCGCGATAGAAGCCGGCGACGGGCCGCGTGCACGCGGCGTCGGCGGGCGCGCAGCCCGGCGCCGATCGCGCGTCCGGCGTGAACATGATCGCTTCGAATCCGCCGACCGGCGATCCGTTCGACGATGCGACCTGGTGGCCCATCGCCGAGAGCTGCGCGCCGACCAGCCCGAAGAGCGCGGATTCCAATTGCAGTCTGTTGTTCACCTGATTGTGGCTGAACCGCGCCATGTCGCCGGCCGCCTGCACGTTGGCGTGGAGATCCAGCACGTTCACCAGCACCTGCATGTTGCCCTGGCCTTGCTGATCACCCCCGTGCTGCCCCGTGACCAGGAGCGGCCGATCGCCCTGCATCACGAGCACTGCCGACAGCGTGTTGTACGGACGCTTGTTCGGCGCGATGACGTTCGGGCTGTTGGGATCGAGCGTGAAAAGGCCGCCGCGGTTGTGCAGGATGAATCCGTAGCCGGGCACCGTGATGCCGGAGCCCCAGCCGGCGAAGTTGCTGTTGATCCACGACACCATGTTGCCCCAGCGATCGGCGGCGGCGAGATAGATCGTGTCGCCGGCGTCGAACCCGTCGGTGGTGCGCGAACCGGTGCCGGACGCGCGCTTCGGATCGACTTTTCCGCAGAGCGACGCGGCGTGCGCCTTCGACGTGAGCGTCTCGAGCGGCACGGGCACGACGTTCGGGTCGGCGTTGCGGCCGTAGACGTCGGCATAGACGGCCTTCTTCGCTTCGACGAGCGCGTGCCAGTACTGGGGGCTCGCGGGGCCGAGCGTGGCGAGCGTCTGGCCTGGATACCACGTGGGCACGCACGCCTCGAGGACGTTCATCGCCTCGACGATCCCCCACGCCTGCGACGGCGCGCGCGTGCCGAAGATGGCGTACTGGTCGTGATACGTCGTCGACGCCGGCGTCACCCACTCGCCCTTGTAGCTGGCGAGATCGTCGAGCGTCATCGGCCCGCCGAGCGTCTTCGACTTCGCGACGATCGCCTTCGCGATCTCGCCGCGGTAGAACACGTCGCGTCCCTGCTGCTGCACGAGCCGGAACGTCTTCGCGAGATCCGGATTGCGGAAGATCGTGCCGGTGGCCGGACGGTTGCCGTCGACGTAGAAGGTCTTCACCGAATCGGGATCCGGCTCCTTGCAGCAGCCCGTCAGCGGGAGCGCGTTCTTCATGCGCCACCCGAAGGCGATTTCCTCCGTGATCGGAAACCCTTGATCCGCGTAGGCGATTGCCGGCTGCAGCACGTCCTTCAGCGTTTTCGTGCCGAACCGCGTCAGCACTTCCTGCCAGCCCCAGAGCGATCCAGGCACCGTCACCGTGAGAATGCCGCCCGGCGGCATGCCCGATCCCGGTCCGAAGTTCGCGGGGTTCGCCTTGTAGCCGAGCGAGCTCATGTGCGCGAGCGTCAGGCCGCCCGGCGCGATGCCGCTCGCGTTCAGCTGATACACCTTCTTCTCTTTCGCGACGTAGATCAGCGCGAACAAATCGCCGCCGATGCCCGTGTTCGCCGGGTAGACCACGTTCAACGCGGCTGCGGCGGCTACCGCGGCGTCGATCGCATTGCCTCCCTGCTGGAGGATCCGCAACCCGGCTTGCGACGCGAGCGGCTGTACCGTCGTCACCATCCCGTTGCGGGCCATGACCTCGGATCGTGTTTGCGGAAGCCAGCCTTCGGATCTGTCGCCGCGCACGGCCTGGCACGCCGGCGCCGTGGACCCGATGCACATCTGAACCTGGCCCGACGCGAGCGCGGAGGCGAGGCCGACCGCAATCACGAACGCCGCCGGAATCGTGCGCATCTTCATGCGCAGATGGTCTCACGTGACCGGCTGATCAGGAGGGTTTTCTTGCTTGACGGCTGCCGCGACGATCTGCGTCGACTACTTTCGGCGCCGCCGGTCGCCTCGACGGCGATCGGCCGCGGACTCGATCGTGCCGCGGTCAGACCTTTCACGGATGAGATTTGGCGGCATCGGCACGGCGGCCTCCGACATCATTTCGTTGAGCGGGATGACGAGGGCCGGCTCGTCCGTGCGAATGGGCTCCGCCCAGCCTTCGGCGAGCAGCAACGCGCCCACGCTGTCGCCGACGTCGTACTGATGTCCAGGTACAAACCGATGCAAATAGATACCGTCGACCACAGCCACGGTAGGCGTGCGCACCACTTTGACCCGTATCACCGCCTCGAAACCCGTTGCTGATGGCTTACGCAGGATTGATACCAGCAGAACGTTATGACGCGAGCTCGACGGAAGAAGCAGACGCGCGCCGCTGTTCAGCTGCTCCTTGTCATCTCGAAAGGTATCACGCACGTGGACGCGAGCCGCGGACCGAATAACGCCGCGTTGACACACGGCTCGCCCGCCGCCGTGCCGCGGCACGCTTCACGATGGCCCAATGGATCCCGTGTTTGCGCAGCTTACGCGCGGCTGGCGTTGCCGGCGTGCCGACAAGATCCGCCTCGAGGTCGTTCTGCTTCTCGAGGTCGGCGAGAACATTTCGCAAGAACATGATCATGCGCTTGCGTTGCGTTCGCGGCGTCGCGTTCCATTTCTCGCTGCCCGCTCGTTTGTGCGCGATTTTGAATTTGAGGCCGGTGAGCGTCGTCGTGTAGTCGTTCGCTCTACTTTTCCTTCAACTCGCCCCGGTCGTAATACCACTTATGACTTCGGCCGATCTTCATCCCCGTGTAACGCAGCCCCTCGTGCTCCTTGAACTCGTCGTACGAAACCGCGAGATCGCTCTTCGCCTCGTTGCTGGATTTTTTCGCCGAGCTCGGCTTGGCTGCCATACCCGCTCCTGTTGTGGTCTCGAGTCGTGCAAACACGAGACCGCCGTGACGCTACCAATGCGTCAGCGATCCGTCGGGCCGGCTGTAGACGTTGCTCGTTCGAGCTTCATTGAACTCCGCGATCTGCGTCAACGCCTTGAAGTCGACGGTGACGCCCAGGCCTGGGCGCTCGTTCGGAAACAGCTTGCCGTTCCTGAACGTCACGAACTCCGACAGATAGGCGGGCGGACGATCGCCGTAGTTGTATTCCATCAGGACGGGTCCCGAGAACGTCGACATCGTATGGACGAGCGCGGCCGTTGCGACCGGCCCCGTGAAGTGTGGAACGATGCCGACGGCCGAGGTCTCGCACAACGCCATCACCTTGACCATCTCGGTGATGCCGCCGACGTTCGGAAGCGTGGCCCTGATGTAGTCGATGTCCTTGTCGTAGAGGAGACGGTGGAAATTCCACCGCTGCCCCCATTCTTCGCCGTGGGCAAGCGGGCACGTGGTCATTTTGCGCAGCTTCGGGATCTCCTCGAGCGCCTGTTCGTCCCGAACAGGATCTTCGACGAGATACGGCTCGTAGTCCTCGATTAACTTGCAGCAGCGAAGCGCGTCGGCGAAGTCGAACTTTTGATGAAAGTCGATCATCCAGTCGCCCTTTCCGACGCCGTCCCGGATTTCCTTGCACGCCGCCGCTACCAGCCGCACGCGTTCGTGAGTGTTGAACACGTTGTCGGGAATCGCGCCGCCAATCGACGCGTCGACGCGAAAGACCCGATACCCTTCGTCGATGGCGGCGCGAGCACGATCGCGGAGCGCCGCTCCGGACGCCGCCGCGGCCGCATCGCCGCGGCCGCCCGCGCCCGGCTGCGAGGACCCGGCCGGCCGGAACGTGGTCGCGTAGCACTCGACATAGTTCCGGGTCAGCCCGTGAAGAACGTTGTGGACCGGCAGCTGGAGCGCTTTGCCCTTGATATCCCAGAGCGCCAGGTCGATCGCGCCTTGCGCGTGGATGCGTTCTCGCCCTGGCGGGTAAAACGTGTCCATGTACATGTGGTGCCAGATTCGCTCGATCCGGAACGGGTTCTGTCCGACGACGCTGCCCGCGAGCTGCTCGATGAGATCTTTCGAGCCGCCCTCTCCGATGCCGGTGATCCCGATGTCGGTCTCGACCGTCACGAGCAAGGAGCTCTGATTGAAGCTTCGATTCATGCTGGGGTGCGTCCAGCACTTCACGCGAGTGATCGTGGCCTGAGGAAGCGCCGCGTCGACGCGCGCGGGCCGGATGAGTCCGACACCCACACCACCCACGCCAACGGCGAGCGACTTGAAGAGCGATCTGCGGTTCATCATGGGTCATCCCTCGCGTGCAGGGCGCGGCTGGAGCGCGAGCCGCGGCCTGTCCACAGCAACGGTTCAGCGTTATACACCACCAGCCTCACTGCATGGAGCCGCGCTAGACCGCCGGTCTGATAGGATGGCGCGGCTCAACACGCCCAAACATCGGAGGCCTCGCCATGCGACGCAGTCGTGTCCCTGGGATCGGCGTCCTCGTCACCGCGATCCTCGTCGGGTCGCTCCACGCCGGCCAGAACCCGGCGGCGCCGGCAACCTCTCCACGGCCTGCGCTCTTCACCGATGCGCAGGCGAAGAGCGGCGAGCAGACGTATACGCGCGCCTGCGCGAGCTGCCACGGCCGAACGCTGACCGGCGGCGCCGCGCCGCCGCTCGCGGGCCCCGCCTTCGCGCGCAGCTGGCGCGATCCGCGCATCACGCTCGACGATCTCTTCTTCGTCATGCGGACGACGATGCCGCCGCGGCAGTCGAACGCGTTGACCGCCGACGAGCGCGTCGACGTCTTCGCGTACATCCTGAGCATGAACGGCTATCCGCCCGGCGCGACACGCTTGACGATGGCCGCCCCCCAACTGCGCGAGCTGCACGTCGACGTGACCGCCACGGCGCCAGTCTCGGCATCGGTCGAACCGCCGGCCTTCATCCCCGGCGCAGCATCGGCCGCGCCCGCCCCGAGCGGACCGGATCAGACGGCGCTGAACGGCGCCGCGCGATCGTCGGACTGGCTCGTGCACAACCACGACTACGCCGGATCGCGATACTCGCCGCTCGATCAGATCACGACGGCCAACGTCTCGCGCCTCGTCCCCGCGTGCATCTTCCAGGTCGGCGAGACCGACAACTTCCAGACGAATCCGATCGTGCACGACGGCACGATGTTCCTCACGACGCGCACGTCGACGATGGCGATGGACGCGGCGACATGTCGCGAGCGGTGGCGCCACACGTGGCAGGCGAAGGGCGGCGAAGGATGGCAGCGCAACCGCGGCGTCGCGATCAAGGACGGGCGTGTCATCCGCACGACGCCGGACGGCTACCTGCTCGCGCTCAGCGCGGACAAAGGTCAACTCCTCTGGGCGCGTCACGTGTCGAAGCTCGAGGACGGCGAAACGTTCACGATGTCGCCGACGATTTTCGAAGACCTCGTGCTGGTGGGACCCGCCGGCAGCGAGAACAACGTGCAGGGTTGGGTCGGAGCCTTTCGCGCGACCGACGGCTCGCCGGTCTGGCGCTTCAACACGGTGCCGAAGCCGGGCGAACCGGGCTACGACACGTGGAAGAATCCGGCGAAGATCCCCGTTGGCGGCGGCGCCGTCTGGGCCGCGTTCTCGCTCGATGTCGACCGCGGCGAGCTGCACGTCGGCGTCACCAATCCCGCCCCTGATCTGCCCGTGCATCTGCGGCAGGGCGACAACCTGTACACGAACTCGGTCGTCGCGCTCGACGTCAGGACCGGCACGCTGCGATGGCATCGCCAGCTCGTGCCGAACGATTCGCACGATTGGGACGTCACGCACGCGACCCCGATCTACACGGCGACAGTCGGCGGCGCGCAAAAACGTCTGCTCGCGACCGCCGGCAAGGACGGCATGCTCCGCGCCATCGATCGCGACACGCGCAGCGTCCTGTTCGAAACCGCGGTGACCACGCGCGAGCACGCGGACGTGGCCGTCGGCCTCTCGCCGATTCGCGCGTGCCCCGGTCCGCTCGGCGGCGTGGAGTGGAACGGACCGGCCTACAGTCCGCGGACGAATCTGCTGTACGTGCCGGCAGTCGACTGGTGCGCGACGTTCACGGCGTTCGAACAGGTGCGACACATTCCGGGAAAGCTCTACATGGGCGGCACGGTCGATCTCGATCCGCCGTCGCAGACAAAAGGGTGGGTCACCGCGGTCGATGCGTCAACCGGCGCCGTGCGATGGAAGTACCGCTCGCCGCGGCCGATGGTCGCCGCGGTGACCACGACGGCCGGCGACGTGCTGTTCACGGGCGAGCTGACCGGCGATTTCCTCGCGCTGGACGCGAAGAGCGGCGACGTGCTCTACCGCTTCAACACGGGCGGGCCGATGGGCGGCGGCGTCGTGACATACGCCGTCGGCGGACGACAGTACGTGGCGGCGGCCTCCGGAAGCCCGTCGAACTTCTGGATCGAAACGCCGGGCTTCGATCTCGGCGCGGGCAGCGGCAAAGGGGCCGGCGCGCCGACCGTCGTCGTCTTCACGGTCTCACGGTGAGCGCGCGGCTCCGAAAGTGTTGAAGGCGGGAAGGTAATCCCACTATTAGTATCCGCTGACACGCCCGATTCTTCAAGACTGTTTGTTGGACGCCAGGGCCGGTATTATCGCCGGCCCATGTCCAGAACCTCGAACCGCGACACTGCGCATCATGGCCGGGGCTCGGTCGAACATCGACTCGCGCGATTACTGGATACGCCATTCCTCGCGCGCGTCGTTCCGCACCTCCCGCCGGAGGCGCTGCAGCAGATCATTCGGTCTCAGGGACTCGACGCGTGCGGCGAGCTTGTCACGTCGGCGACGCCCGCGCAGCTCACTTCCCTGCTCGACCTCGACCTGTGGCGTGACGCGCAGCCGGGACGCGACGAGCAGTTCGACGTCGATCGCTTCGGCGAGTGGATCGAAGTGTTGGTGGAGAACGGAGACTCGGTGGCCGCCCGAACCGTCGCCGCCCTCGACACGAGCCTCGTAGTCGCCGGCCTTTCCTGCTACGTGCGCGTGTTCGACCCGGGCATCTTCGAACCAACCGCCGAGAGCGACGACGAGCCGATCGATTTTCACGAGGCGATGCGTGAAGGAGATTCGACGCACGATCGGAGCGGCGACACGCTCACGTGTGAAGTCGGCGGTTACGTCGTCCGTGGGCGGAGAAGCAACGCGTGGGACGCGATCGTCACGTTGCTCCTCGCGCTCGACGGCGAATACCCTGACTGCTTCCACGCGGTGATGCAGGGATGTCGGCAGCTGTCCAACTCGAGGCCGGAGGTCGACGGCCTCGACGATCTGCTGATGGCGCCGGAGCAGCACCTCCACGACGTCGCGATCGAACGGGAACGGCGGCGATCGCGGCAAGGCTACGCGACGCCGGCCGACGCACGCGCCTTCCTCCAGATGGCGCGACAACCGAGACAGGCGCGAGGAGGTGCGGCCGCGACAGCTTCGCGCAATCCGATCGCCACCGGATACTTTCGGGCGGCCGAGGAAGACGCAGAAACCCGGTCAAGAGGCACGGCGGATGCCGCGTTGCCGCAGGAACCGACCGTCGTCTCCATGCACGCCGATGAGGACGTGTCTTCATCGATCGAAGCGGTCATCGAACTGCTGGCCGAAGCTGGCCTGACCCCGGAGCGCCCGCGCGCGCTGCTCGAAACCGCGGACGCGGACCCGGAGGCAGCCGGGCTCACGCGACTGCGGCGGCTGATGAAGCACGTGGGCAACATGGACGCAGCCGCGTACTTTGCGCGCAGTCGTGAGCTCGCGTTCCTCGCGAACGCGCTGGTCGCGGGATGCTCGGTCCAGTCGCGGCCGTTCACGCCTCGGGAAGCGTCCGATGCGGCGGCGCGCATCTGCAACCTGGGGCTCGAATACTGGCCCGCACGCTGGCCGAGCGTGACCTCGCAGGACGCATCATCGGCGCGCGCTCACGACACGGCCGCAGTGGCAGCGCTCCACGCGTTCCCGCCCGACTCGTTCCTGATCGATCACGACCTCGTGACAGCGTTTGAAGTGGGCTGGTCGGTGCTGCACAGGGACGTCAGCCTGTTCGTGGCGCAGCAGCTCATCTCGACGCTCGACGGTCTTCACTGCGTCGATCGCGACATCCGGCGCGGACTCGCCGCATTGCGGCGCGCGCTCGTCGAGCAACGCGACGCCGGCACGCCGTGGCTGGCGCGCGGCGCGGCGGACGCGCTCGCGATGCTCGACGTGACGGCTTGGGCTGGCGTGGTCGGCCTGCTGGACGAATGTCCCGTCCTGCCCGCGGCGCTGACAGCCATCCTCGAAGGCCGCACCACGACCGTCAGCCCGACAGCGTTCGACTTCATCTCCACCGCCGCGCAGGTTGGCGACGTTCGCATCTTCATGCGGAAGCTCGGCGATCTGCTGTCTCGCTGAATCGCCTGCCAATCACTTCGTCTTGTTCCGTTCGTCCCAGGGCATCGGCTCCCACAGTTCGACTTTGTTCCCGTCGGGATCGAGAACCCATGCGAATTTTCCATTCTCGTGGGATTCGGGTCCCTTCCAGATCTCGACGCCGTTTCGCTTCAGCTGCGCCAGCATTTCGGACATGTTGTCGATTCGGTAGTTGATCATGAAGCTGGAGGAGCTGGGACTGAACCATTCGGTGTTTTTCTCGGCGACATGCCACACGGTGAGGCCTCGGTCCTCAGACGTGTCGTCGGGTCATCTGAGGATCGCGCCGCCCCAGGACTCGAGCGGAATTCCCAAGTTTTGCCGGTACCACTCCGCGAGTTTCTTGTGATCTTCGGTGGACTTGAAAAACACACCGCCGATTCCTGTGACCTTCGCCATGCATCCTCCAACCGCACTCTAACACCGGCGTTGCGATGGCTCCGCGCTCGGTCGAAGGACGCCACGCGGGACGAACGGCTCGATCGTCGGCGACGTGCTTTTGCCCAGTTCGCGCGTGAGCCGCGCGTCGCGCCGTTGTCGCATTAGAGAGTGGCGGAATGAGTCTGCCGTGTGACCAGGTCGAAGTTGTGGGAGGGCGTGACCATGAGAGCTGCGGCCGCCGACCTTATCCTCGCGATTGTCTTGACCGCAACCGTCGCCGCGCCCGCGGCTGCGCAGACCGCTGCGTCCTCGTTTGCCGATCTTCGCAACCGATTGGAAGCCGATCAGACGGTGTACGTTCAGACCGCGGAGGTTGCCGACGAGGGTGGCCGCGGTATCAAAGGCAAGATGCTGGAGCTCTCGGGGTCGACCCTGCGACTCCTGGTCGATGGCCAGGGCCGAGAGTTCTCCGAACGCGACGTCCTTGTCGTGTCTGCACGCCACACCAGCACGGGAAAGGGTGCTCTGATCGGCCTCGCTGTCGGGATGGGACTCGACCTCTGGTTGTTGCACGGGTGGGCTTTGGCACAGGAGTGCGGGCGAGGCGGAGACGCGGAGAGTTGTGGGTGGCTCAAGCTCGGGCTGATGTTCATGGCCGGATCCGGCCTAATGGTTGGAGCCGACATCGGGCACTCACTTGAGCACGAGCAGGTTCTGTTTCTCGCTCCGGATCTGAGAGGGTCGCGCACGTTCTTCGCCATGACACCACTCGTCAGCTCACGCCGTCGGGGCCTCGCGGCGACACTCAGGTTTTGAATCCAGAAGAATCAAGGACAATCCCAGTGCATCCTGTCCGACGGCGTCCCTCATTTCAGCATGCGGCCGCGGCGATGTGCGTCGCCGCGTCGCTCACGGGATGCGGCTCCTCGGCGCGGATCCACATCGCCGCTCCGGCGACGCGCCTGAGCGAATTCAAAACGGCGCTGGTCCAGGGCTCGTCCGACGTCGAAGGCGCAACAAAAGAGGCGATCCAGCTCGAAGCGACCGTTGCGATGATCGCCCGCGAGATCGTCCCGTTTCAGCAGGTCCTGACGAAACGAAATGTTCCGGATGCGCGTGTCGACCTGCGCGTCGAGGCGAGGATAGTCCTGCTGAAGAAAGTAACGGCCGAATCGCGCGCGGCGCGCGGCATGCTGGCCGGGCGGGCACGCGTGGCGGCCGATGTGGTGCTGATCGAAGTCACGACGGGGGCGGTGGTGGGCAGGTTCACGGTCGAAGGGCAGTCGTCGGGCGTCGGAACGACGGAGCAGGCGATTAGACGCGCATCAGAACAACTGGTTGCGTTCGTGCTCGCGCGCTTCAATGGCTGATGAGTGGCCGACCAGCCGCCCGCGTGGCCGAACCACGGGGAGGTCGAGATTCCAGGAAGCACCGGCGACGCGACCTCGTCACTTCCCCGCCCGATCGCGCGGTCCAGCTTCCGGGGGCACGAACATCGCAAGCGATTGGGACGAGAGGAGTCACATGAAACCCATCATTACGGCGGTCTGCGTCGCGGCGCTGTATGCCGCGACGGCGGCAGCGCAGAGCACGACCGAGACGACGCGCACCAAGACGAAGATGAAGGTCGACGATGGCAAGGAGGTCACGGTCGCCGGATGCGTGGCCGAGAATCCGGGCGGCGGCTTCATGCTCACCGACGCGGGCGGCGGCATGCGGTACGCGCTCGTCGGAGGCGAGGATGTGTCCAAGCACGTCGGCCACCGCATCGAGGTCAAGGGCAAGGCGACCGACGCCGAACACGGCAAAGTGAAGATCGAAACGAAGGAGAAAAGCAGCCGCGCCGACACGACGCGCGAGAAGACCGAGCTGAAGGGCGCGCACGCGCTGAGCGTGAAGTCCATCAAGATGCTCGCGTCCTCCTGCCGGTAACCCGTCGCATTCGCTGCGCGGAGAGCGAGCTCCGCGCAGCGGCTTTCATCCGGTTCGACCGGACTTCCCACCGCCATTGCTAATCGCGAATGCCGTGCCGCGCGGCCTCATGGTCGCTGATTGCGTCCGGTTGCGGATTGATCAACTGCCAGTGCCTAGGTCGCGCGCTGTTCAAGAACGTATTAGTGCCAGGCTGATGGTTGCGAACAATGCGAGGAGGATTCGTGGTTATGCTTTAGCTCTGGCAAACAGCTTAGTACCAGCGGTGTTGGCTGGGTGTTAGGAACGGAATTCGCAACTCGCTGCTGACGGCCGCGTAATCGCAAACCCCGCGTAAGTTACCAATCGTTCAGGTCCCGCAACGGCGAAGGAGATTGGTTTTAGAATTTCGACGGGCGCCCGCTCGTCAGCTGTTGCAACGGGTGATGTGAGATCAGCGCGATCAGTGTCGGCCGAGCACATGAACATGGTTGATCAGGGACGCGTACGGTGAAGGCGATCGTGGTGACGGACCAGGCTGCGGGAACCGCCGGGATGACGCTGGTGGAGCGGCCCGAGCCGCAGGCAGCGATAAACGACGTCGTCGTTCAGGTTCACGCGTCGGGATTCGTCCCGACTGAGCTGACGTGGCCCTCGACCTGGACCGATCGCCTCGGCCGTGACCGAACGCCGTCGATCCCTGGGCACGAGCTGGCCGGTGTGGTGACGTCCCTCGGCTATGGCACGACGGGTCTATCGGTGGGACAGCGGGTGTTTGGCCTCGCGGACTGGTATCGCGACGGCACCCTCGCCGAGCACGTGGCGATCGAGGCGCGCAATCTCGCGCCGCTGCCGGGCGACGTCGACTTCACGATGGGCGCGAGCCTGCCGATCTCGGGCCTGACCGCGTGGCAGGGACTCTTCGAGCACGGCCGCCTTCAGGCGGGGCAGAGCGTCCTCGTGCACGGCGCGGCCGGCGCCGTCGGGTCGATGGTGACGCAACTCGCACGAGAGGCCGGCGCCTACGTCATCGGCACCGGACGCGGCGCCGACCGTCAGACGGTGCTCGACTTCGGCGCGAAGGAGTTCGTCGACCTCGAGGACGACGTCCTCGAAGACGTCAGCCGAGTCGATCTGGTGTTCGATGTCATCGGCGGCGACATCGGGAAGCGGTCCGCAGGCCTGATTCGAGCCGGAGGAACACTGGTGTCCATCGTCGGGCCGCCCGAGGCGCGACCCGCCGACGGCCTGGCGGTCGACTTCGTCGTCGAGTCCGATCGTGCCCAACTGAGCGAGATCGTCCAGCGCGTGCGCGACGGACGACTGCGGACGAACATCGGCACCGTCTCGACCCTCGACGATGCGGTCGCCGCCTTCAACCCGACCGTGCGGATCAAAGGGAAGACGATCATCCGCGTTCGTTTGTGAGCGACATCGCGTCGCTCGACGATGGACCCGCCATCGATCCGGCGACTGTCGGCGGACGACGAGACGAACGTCCTCGCGGTGGCCACGCCATTTCTCCGCTCGATGATCACATCGCGGCCCGCGATACCGGCATGCGCCAGAGAAGTTGCTCGCGCTGCGGTTCGGCGACTTCGAGTGGAAGCGCCAGCTGATCGCGCAGCGTGGCGTCACGACGAAGAGCAAGCGGACGCGCAAGCTTTGAGAGCGGTAAGGCGGTCGACGGGACGGACACAAATCGAATCGAAAAGCGCGTCGATGATGCGGAAAAAGTCTCAAGGTTCTTTTTAGAAAGGCGAAAGTCTCGGGGATCGGCGATCAGAAATCCGATCGCGAAGGAGGATCTACATCGAAGCGTGGGACGAATTTAGAAACTTGGCTGGGAGGCAGGGATTCGAACTCGGAGCAAGCCTGTTTTCTAACGTGGTGATGGCGCGCGACTTCTGGTGTTAAGCGCCTTGATCATCGACAGTTAGTGGTTCACATCGGTTCACTGCGGTCTACCCGAGTCTCTCCAATTCGACCCGCGTCGTGGAGACATTTTGGAGACGGTTCGGGCACTTCTCGAGCCGGCGCGAATCTGAGTCAGTTTCAGCGGCGGAGCCCAACTGCCCTTGCGTTACCGTGGGACTCTTCAACAAGGCAGAGGCACTCTTCAACAACAGTCACCGCTTGCCTTCTTGCGCGCGGCCGAATGGGTCCAGCGTCACACGCCGCCAACCTATGAGGAGAACGACCTCAGTCCGCGAGCTCGATGAGCCCCCAAGCGGCCGAAGGCGGCGGTTTGCTAAGGCTGCCAGGAATTATAGAGCGGGCCTGAAATTCACGATTTCAGGCCCGTTTTTATTAGTCTCGTGGTTGGCGTTGGTTGCCGGATGAGGGGCCTCCGCTCCCATTTGGGCACACTTCGGGGCACATTCTCGCCGACGCGAATGTATGCCTTACAGGCACACGTGGCTCTATCTGCGAAACGGTGAAGTACTACGTCGCGGACCGGGCGAAGAACGCGAACTCAGGATGATTATCCCGAGCCTGAAGGCGACGCGTGGTACGCGAGCGCCCTTCACGATCGCCTCATCGGTGTTCCGTCGCGGTCGATCCGCCACCGCCCGCCGTGCGAAACGTCAGCTGGAATGCGCCGATCCGGATCTCGTCGCCGTCCGTCAATTGCAATGGCGACGTCACGGCGTGGCCGCGCACGTACGTGCCGTTCTTGCTCCCGACATCCTCGAGCGTTGCGACCGCGCCGGCAACGACGATCTTCGCGTGGCGGCGCGACACCGTCGGAGACGGTAGCGGGATGGCGACATCGGCATCGCGCCCGATCACGTGATCGCCGTCGCCGAGCGCCTTCTCCCTCCCGTTGCAAATGATCCAGTGCGCAATCGGCGTGACGGGTCGTTCCTGCGTCTCGCGCGCGACTGCTGCGAAGGCATACCCGAAGCCGTGAACGGTTCGAATGAAGCGCGCCTCGCGACCGCGTTCGCCGAGGGCATCACGCAGTTCGGCGATGAGACTCGCCAGCGTCGCGTCGGACACGAACGTCGATGGCCATAGACGTTCGTGCAGATCGGCCTTGGCGATGGCTTTCGGGCGGGTTTCAACCAGCACGCAGAGCAGGTCGTACGCCTTCGGCGACAGGTGGACCGGTACCCGTTCGGGATCGCGCAGCAGTTGCCGTGTCTCGGCATCGAGCGTAAACGGCCCGAACGACACCTGACGAAGCATCGCGAGAAAATCCCCCAAGAATTCCCCAACCGCTCCAAAGACTCCACGGGGCCGCAGGCGCAAATGTGGACGCAGGAGGTTCGGCTCAGCGTAGCGCTGTTCGCCGTCTTGCGCCATGGCTTACATCGATCTCGCCCCGTCAGCGCGTCACGAGATCACTGTTTGGAGACGCCATCTCGAACGCCAACTTCTCGTCGTCGCATCCGCAGTCGTATGCGTGTTCACCTCGCCAGCCGCGGCGGCGACCGACCTTCAGGCGAGCGTCCGATCGACGGATGGCCCGACCCTCCAGCTCATTGAAGAAGGGACAGAGCGGTCGGCGACGTTCAGAGCGCTCGTTGCCAGCATCAACCGTTCCGATGGGATCGTCTACGTTGAACGAGGGATTTGTGCCTTCGGCCATGTCAACGGCTGTGTGCTGCCATTCATTGCTGCGACTCAGGGTCACCGATATCTGCGCATCCTCGTGACGCCTGACAAGTCCCGGGTCAGCCATGACCACATCCTCGCGCTCATCGCGCACGAGCTTCAGCATGCGCGTGAGGTCATCGAACACCCTCGCGTGATCGATGTCGCAACGATGGAGGAAATGTACCGGCGGATCGGAACGCCGCTCGCAGGCCATCAGAGCGGATACGAAACATCGGCGGCGCGTGCCGCCGGTGACATCGTCCTGGGCGAGCTGTTGGCGACACATCACGTTGAGACGCAATCCATTTTGAAGGGGACAATGCCATGACCAGGACAACTCGACGTGTAACAACCGGCTTGATTGTGATCGGGTTGTCACCCATTGGATGGACCGCGATCCTGGGAGCTCGGGACGCAGCGCAGGTTCAGTCCGAACGAGAAGATCGCCATCGACGAGGACAAACCGCGTCGGAGCTGTTGGACTGGAACCAGATCTTCATCGATATCCTCATCGCGACGAATACGCCGAACTCCTCGAGTCAACGGCTCGGGGCGATCGTTCACACGGCGATCTTCGATGCATACAACGGCATCGAACGGCGTTACACGCCAGTGTTCGTCCATGAGAGGGCGCCTGAAGGCGCGTCGCGCCGGGCAGCGGTCGTCGCTGCGGCGTACACGGCACTGTCCGGTCTGTTCCCGTCCCAACAATCAGCGCTCGCGGCCAGATATGGCACATCGCTCGCGGCACTGAGCGACGCATGCACGGAGGGCAGCCAATCACCAGGCCGCGCGGCCGCGTGCACACGACGAATCGATCGCGGCATCGCGTGGGGAACCGAGGTGGCGCTGGCGGTGCTCGCCTGGCGCGCGACCGACGGGTTCAACGCTGTCTATCCTCCGTTCACCGGCGGTACCGCGGTCGGGCAGTGGCGGCCGACACCGCCGGCGTTCGGACCGATGAGCGCCCAGGGCCTGGCGTTCACGACGATGTTCGTCCTCGTCAACAACAGCCAGTTCGATCCAGGACCGCCGCGGACTCTGACGAGCGCCACGTACACCGATGATTTCAACACCGTCAAGGCGCTCGGCCGCAAGAACGGCTCGACGCGCACCGACGATCAGACGGCGCTCGCGCTGTTCTGGGACGGCAATGCCAGCGTCCACTGGAATCAGGCCGCGAACCAGATTGCACGTGCAAACCGGCTGTCGGCGTCCGACGCCAACCGGCTGTTCGCGGTCCTCAACATCGCGATGGCCGACACGGCATTCACGGTCTGGAGCGGCAAGCGATTCTACGGATCCGTTCCGACCGCAGTCACCTGGCGGCCGGTGACGTCGATCCCGCTCGCGGACACCGACGGCAATCCGGGCACGGCCGCCGATCCGGACTGGCTGCCGCTCATCACCACGCCGTCGCATCCGGAATACCCTGCAGGACACGCCAGCCAGAATGGCGCTGCGGCGACGGTTCTGCTCACCTACTTCGGAAGCCGGCAGACGTTTACGCTGACGACCGCCGGACAGCCGAGCCGCACGTACACCAGCGTCACGCAGGCGCGTTCGGACGCGGACAACGCCCGCGTCTGGGGCGGCATGCACTACCCGAGCACGGTCGCGATCAGCGATGCCCTCGGCGCGGCGGTCGCCACCTACGTCAATCACCACTCGCTGCTGAGACTCCGCGGCAGGAACGACGACGACAAATGGTTCGCGGGACAGCGCAAGGATGCAGGCCTTGCGCTGTCGCGCTCGCATCACTTGAGCTTCATGAGCCAGATGTCTGCCTTCGCGGCGTCCCGAACGAAATAGGCGGCGCTGTTATCGCTCGTGACTGACCACAGCTCCAGCCTGTCCGGCGCAACCGACACGACGTCGCGCGTCGCCCGAGTCTTGCTGTCGATCAGCCTCAAACGGGATCCTTCGTCGAACAGGAGCCGGCGGCCGTCATTCAACCAGATGGGCGATCTGGCCGATTTCGAGTCATACAACCGCGTGAAGTGACCGGTCGCGAGCGAATAAACGAACAGCGGCCCATTGGGCGTGCCCCAGAAGGCCGCGTCGTGGGTGCTCACTGTTCCGGCGAGTTGCCGGCCGTCTGGAGACCACGACCATGCCGAGAAGTACAGGCCCGGCTCGACGACCGCGGAGACGGCGCGCGGGGTCTGATCCGTCCACTCCACGCGCGGGTCCAAAATCAACAACCTGGAATCGTCCGGAGGGTCCGACCTAGTAAAAGGCACCTTCGAGCCGTCAGGCGACCAACGGTTGAAGGACCCGGCCCCGCCGTTCAAACCGGTCAGACGCCGTAGCCCACTGCCGTCAGGCCTGATCGACCAGATCTGGTTCTCGCCATCACGGTTCGACATGAACGCAATCTGTTTACCGTCTGGAGACCAGGCGGGATTGCGATCGTTTGCGCGATCGTTGGTCAACTGCCGCACACCAGTCCCGTCAGCGGCGCTGACAAAAATATCGAGCTGCGGCTCGAGGCTGAAGAACGCCAGCCAGCGTCCGTCCGGTGAGGGAGCCGGCCCGCTAAACGGTCGTGAGCCGCCAATGACGATGGCCGGCGCGCCACGCGCCGCGCCGGTCGCCCGATCCAGTGAGACGCGCTGGATCGTTTTGCTGTTGGCGAACGACGTGTAGGCGATCGCATGCCCGTCGGCAGCTGCGCTCATGTGCGCGGCGGACGACGATGGGACGGTCATCGGTTCGAAGGGTCCGCTCGGCACGCCGGTTCGCTCGTCGATCGCGACGCGCCACACGTTCATCGGACCGCTGCGATCGCTCGAAAAATAGAGGTGTCGGCCATCCGGGGACCAGACGGGACTCCAGTCGATCGCGGGATCGGACGTGACGGGAACAGCGGTCCCGCCATCAGCCGGGATCGTCCAGATATCGCGCTGACCCTGATGCCCTGCTGCGAAGACTTCCCAGAACGCGATCCGCAGCCCGTGCGGCGACCAGCTCGGTTGAACCGCATCGCCGGCGAAGATCCGTCGCTTCTCCCCGGTGGCCACCACAACCGTCCAGAGCTTGCTGACATACCCACGGTTGAGCAGATTCTCCGCGTGGTCGGTGGCGTAGAGGATCTTCGTGCCATCCGGCGACCAGGCCGGGTTGTATCCCGCGTCGGTGATGCGACGCACGGATTCCCCGGTTCGGCCCATCACGAAAATGCCGCCGCCGTCGCGTTCGGACCGAAAGGCGATACGCTCGCCATCGGGCGAGAACGCCGGTTGGGTGTCGTCTGCCGCGGAGTCCTTGGTCAGGTTGATGGCATTCGTGCCGTTGGTGCTCTGCAGGTAGATGTGCGCACGGCCCGACTCGTTGTTGTCGTAGACAACCCACGATCCATCGGGCGAGAGACTCGGGAACTCGGACAGGCCCGGTTGGGTCGTGACCTGCTTGAACGTCGCCTCGAGCCGTCCGGCAGCCGGATTGAGCATCTCACGCGGCCGGAGCCACCAGTACCCAAGGAAGGCCGCACCCACGATGCCGGCGGCGATCCATATCGGCCATCGACTGGTCCTCGAGGCACGCGGCGGCAGCGGAGTTTCACCGATCGCGCCTGAATCGAGATCCGCTTTCAGATCCGCCAGGTCGTTTCGCAGATCCGCGGCGGTCTGATAGCGCCGTTCTGGATCCTTCGCGAGCGCGTGGCGCACGATGCGCCCCAGCTCTCTTGGCAGCGTGGCGTTCACTTCCGTGACCGACTTCGGCGTGTCCTTCACGATGGAGGACATGAGCGAGATGCTCGTGTCGCCGGTGAACGGGCGCCGGCCGGTCGCCATCTCATACAGGATGACGCCAAGCGAGAAGATGTCGGAGCGATGGTCCGAGAACTTGCCTTCCGCCTGTTCTGGCGACATGTAGGCGGCGGTCCCGAGAACGACTCCATCGGCGGTGATCGTCTCAGCGGGAAGCCCTGTCAGCGCCTCGACGTCACCCGCGGTGTCAGCCAGCTTCGCGAGGCCGAAGTCGAGAATCTTCGCCCGCCGGTCAGGCGTGACCATGATGTTGGCGGGCTTCAGATCGCGATGCGTAATGCCCCGCCTGTGGGCGGCGCTCACGCCGTCGACGAGCGGAATCGCGAGCGTGAGCAACTGATCCAGAGGCAGGCCGTCATGAGTGATGACGGTGGCAAGAGTCTGGCCCTCGACAAGTTCCATCGTCAAGAACGTCACGTCATCGAAGCAGTCGACGGCGTACACGGTGACGATATTTGGATGGTTTAGCGCCGCTGCAGCGAGCGCCTCCTGTTCGAATCGACGGAGGCGATCCCGATTGTCGGCGAACCTGTTGCTGACAATCTTGAGCGCCACGTCGCGCCGGAGCTTCGCATCTCGCGCGTGATACACGTCGCCCATACCGCCGCGCCCGAGGAGCGACACGATTTCGTATGGGCCGAGTCGCGTTCCTGGAATCAGCGGCACGGGGATCGCGCCGATTATACAGGGCGATATGGCTCTCGAAAGACGTGCGCATTCCCACTCCGCGCGAAGGCGACTCGACCCTCTCCGGACGACAGCGCTCCTGAGCAGTTTCGATCCTTGGAAGAATCCTTTGCAGAGCGAGAGCCATTTGTCGCGACTGACCCGATCAGATCATCGCGTCGACTGACGCATCTCGACGCGACTCCCGCACGAAGCGACCGCAGCGGCTCCGGGCGTTGCTCGACATGCGGAAGACGGCAGCCGAGAACAAGAAGGCGTATCGGCCCGACGCTTACGTGTTCGGCGACGACGAGACCGGGGAGCAGATCACGAGCATCC